>JACXTT010002403.1_pt1 | contig 29775 bp, 24 predicted proteins | sample 9270951 | NCBI WGS metagenome assembly JACXTT01 (sample SAMN15532306, study PRJNA645909) | rock metagenome | isolation source: weathered quartz diorite | place: Puerto Rico | collected 2017-06-21 | reverse complement strand
CGGGTTTGGCAGGCGGGCGGGGGTTGGCGGATTCGAGAAGAAGGAGTCCAAAGCTGTTGTAGCGGTCACGGCGCGGCTGATCAACACCGAGACCGCGGAGATCCTGGCTTCCGTGACCGGCACGGGCCAGTCGACGCGCTCCGGAACGGCACTGCTGGGTGCGGGCTCTGGCGGTGGATCGGGAGGGGGCGGCGGCTTCGACATGTCCAGCAGTAATTTCGGCGCGACGATTTTGGGCGAGGCTGTGCATGGGGCGGTCAACGAGGTTGGCCAGCAGCTGGATGAAAAGGCCGCAGGGCTGCCCGCGCGGGTCATCACTATCGACGGCCTGGTGGCGGACGCCTCCGGTGGCACCCTGATCGTGAACGTGGGCAAGAGAGCGGGCGTCAACGTGGGAGACCGGCTCGAGGTACGCAGAAAGATCCGGGAAATCAAGGATCCCGGTACCGGCAAAGTGATCAAGCGGGTGGAAGACAAAGTCGGCGAGATGGTGGTGACTGAAGTGGACGACGGGTCCGCCACCGGCACCTTCACCGGCGCAGGCCCTGCCAAAGTGGGCGACACAGTTCGGAACCAGCGGTGAGGCAGTGATGAGCCTGGACATTGGCAGCAGAATCGGCGATTACGAAATCGTCTCGGTGCTAGGCGCCGGGGGGATGGGCAAGGTCTACAAAGTCCGCAACGTGATCTCCGACCGCGTGGAGGCCATGAAGGTTCTGCTTCCCGACCTGGAGCATGAGCCGGAGCTGGCCGACCGCTTCATGCGCGAGATCAAGGTTCAGGCCAGCCTGAAGCATCCCAATATCGCGGCGCTGCACACCGCGCTGCGCGTGGACAATCAGCTCCTCATGATCATGGAGCTGGTGGAAGGCGTCACGCTGGATCAGCGGTTGCAACAGGGGCCGGTCCAGCTGCGCGAAGGCGTCGATTATATCAGCCAAGTGCTGGGCGCTTTGGGGTACGCGCACGAGCACGGCGTAATTCATCGGGACATCAAGCCGGCCAATATGATGCTGACGGCCAACGGCGTGGTGAAGCTGATGGATTTCGGGATCGCCAAAGCGGCCGCCGACCGCAAACTCACCATGACGGGCACCACCATGGGATCGCTCTACTATATGTCGCCCGAGCAGATCAAAGGGATGCCGACGGTGGACCCGCGCAGCGATCTGTATTCGGTCGGTGTGTCGCTCTACGAGCTGGTAACGGGCAAGAAACCGTTTGATGGCGATAGCCAGTTTGCCATCATGGCCGCGCACCTGGAAAAGCTCCCCGTGCCGCCGATCACGCTGGACACCAGGCTGCCGCAGATGCTCAACGACGTCATTCTGATGTCGATTTCCAAGGACCCAGCCCAGCGGTTTCAAACGGCGCAGGCGTTCGCCGCGGCGCTGGGTAGTGTTCGGCAAAGTTTAGGAATTCCCGAGGCCGTGGCGGCAGCTGCGCGGACCGTCACCCTGGCGCCAACACCCGCGGCTCGCCCGGCGGCAGCGGCGGTTTCCGCGCTACCGGTGATTGCGGAAGGCCCACCGAAATCGAGTAAACGCTGGTTGTGGGTGGGCGCCGGGGCACTGGCGACCGTGCTCGCCCTGGCCGCCGCCATTCAGTTCGGACCTTGGAGGAAAAATAGCGCGCAGGCGGGAACGCAGTTGACGCCGGAAACCAACGCCAGCCAACCAGCCGCGACACCGGTCACACCGCCTCCGGCTGAGGTAACTCCACCGCCAGCGCAGCAGGCGGATGTGCCGCCGCCCGCGCAGACAATTCCTTCCCTGCCCCCCGTGAAGCCGGAGGCGACACCCGGGCGCAGCACGCAAAGACGGTCCACGCGCCAGGCTGCGCAGCAAGGCATGGCACAGCCGGAGAGCCCAGCCAACGCGCAGGCGCCACCGGCCGCGCAAACCGCGTCCCCACGGCAAACCGCGCCGGCCGGACCGGATCCCGCGGTCTTACAGGAGTTGCGCGAGCGCCTGGTACAGCTTGCGGCCCGCGTGAGCGCGGTGCGAACCAGTCTCGGCAATCTGAAGCGCTCCCAGGAGGCCAGTGGGATGTCGCTGCGCGGTGACATGGCGGCGGCCGAGAGCCGCATGAACTATATGATGGAGGGTTCCAATTCCGCCCTCAACGCGCACGACGCTCCCGCAGCCAAGAAGTTCCTGGATTCCGCGGAAGGCGAAATCGAAAAGCTGGAAAAGTTTCTGGGATTGTAGACGCGAGCGCTGGTGTTCATTTGTGGGTCTGCGAGATGACGCCGTACTTTCGCAGGATCTCGAGCGTACGCTTGATCGGCAACGCCTCCACCGTGTGGCCATTACCCGTCATGGTGGTGGCGCGGAAGAGCGAGTTATAGACGGCTTCCTCGGTAGCTTCAATCACCGCCAAAAACAACGGCGACATCGCATCATTCGACAGGAGCGCGCCGCCGCGAGCGGTGCTGAACGCGATAGCGTAATCGCCGCTGCCGTTGGATGCAGCGGAACCCGTGCGCCCCAGGCCCATCATCGACCGCGCGGCCATGCGCGCGAGGTTGCGATGATCCACGGGCGCATCGGTGGCAATTACCACGATCACCGAGCCATCCGCGGGGTTCCGCCCGCCCGCCGAATCGAGCTCGTCTTTCAAATAGTACCGGCCGAGTTCACGCCCCACCGGCGCTCCCGCAATCGTCAGCACGCCGCCGTAATTGGTCTGCACGAGCACGCCGATGGTGTAGCCGCTCAACGACGCCGGCAAGCGCCGCGACGATGTTCCGATTCCCCCTTTAAATCCGAACGCTACCGTCCCCGTTCCGGCGCCCACTGCGCCCTCTTCGACCGGGCCGCTCCTGGCTCCTTCGATGGCGGCGAAAACCTCCGCGCGGCCCACGTGCCGCCCGCGAATATCGTTCAGGTACCCGTCGTTAGTCTCCGCGAGCAGAGGATTGATCGATCCCACATCCTCGTTGCCGGGCCGCCCAAGCATATAGTCGAGCAGCGCATCGGCCACCCGCGGCACATTCAACGTGGAGGTCAGCAAAATCGGTGTCTCGATTTCGCCCAGCTCGTTGACTTGCGTAGATCCGGCCAACTTTCCGAAACCGTTGCCGACAAACACCGCTCCCGGGACCTTTTCCCGGAACAGATTGCGCGCGTTCGGCAGGACGGCGGTAACTCCGGTGCGGATGTTGTCGCCGCGAATCAGCGTCGTATGGCCCACCAGCACGCCCGCGACATCTGTAATGGCGTTCAGCGGCCCGGCAGGCAGAACCCCCACGACTATTCCGGCTTCTCTCGCACGCGGACGCTCGTCTTGCGCTATAGCCAGTACGCCGGCCAACCCCAGGGCTAAGGTTACTCGGCTTTTCCATCGCGGCATTTCTGTAGCGTAATATAAGCCGGCGGCGCGCATGGTTTAATGAATTTTTGGACCACCACCGATCGATACCTAAATGCAGACGTACGACCTGATTGTTATCGGCTCTGGACCCGCCGGCCAGCGTGCCGCCATTCAGGGCGCTAAGTCCGGGAAAAAAGTGGCTCTCGTCGAAAGCCGCGAAGTACTGGGCGGAGCTTGTATCAACACCGGCACTATTCCCAGCAAGACCATGCGGGAAGCGGTGCTGCATTTCTCCGGCTACCAATACCAGAACATCTACGGCATCAATTATCGCGTGAAGGAGAAGATCTCCATGTCCGATCTTTCCTTCCGCGTGCAGCACGTAATCAAGACCGAGGTCGACGTCACGCAGGCGCAGCTCACGCGCAACAGTGTGGAAGTGCTCACCGGGACGGCGAGCTTCATCGACCCCACGCACATCCGCGTGGTCAACTCGCAGGGGCAGAACGACCTACAGGGTTCCGCCATTGTCATCGCTACAGGCACCAAGCCGGCGGTATCGCCCAAGGTGCCGGTGAACGGGCGGACCATCGTCAACAGCGACCAGATTCTGCAGATGCCGGATATTCCCAAGACGCTAATCGTGGTGGGCGGCGGCGTCATCGGGGTCGAGTACACCTGCATGTTCGCTACTTTGGGCGTGCGAGTGATTCTGGTGGAAAAGCGGCCGCGCCTGCTGGAGTTCGCCGACGCGGAAATTGTCGAGGCGCTTTCCTATCATCTGCGGGACCATCGCGTGACCATGCGGCTGAACGAAGAGGTGGAGAGCGTGGAAGAGGCCACCGGCTGCAGTGTAGTGGCCAATCTGCAAAGCAAGAAAAAAATCTCCGGTGATGCGTTGCTTTACGCGGTAGGGCGCCAGGGGAATGTCGAGGAGCTGAACCTCCAGGCCGCGGGCATTACCGCCGACCCGCGCGGGCGCATTCCGGTGGACGCGGAGTACCGTACCAGCCAGCCGCACATCTATGCCGCGGGCGACGTGATCGGCTTCCCCAGCCTGGCGTCGGTTTCGATGGAACAGGGCCGTCTCGCCGCCGCCCACGCATTCGGCCTCAACCTGCATTCCAATCCGGCCACCTACCCGTACGGCATCTATACCATTCCCGAGATTTCGTTTATCGGAAAGACCGAGGAGCAGTTGACCGACGAAGATGTTCCCTACGAAGTAGGCGTCGCCTTTTACCGCGAGATTGCGCGCGGCCAGATTCGCGGCGATACCACCGGCCGCCTGAAAATCATCTTCCATCGCGAGACCAAAGAATTGCTCGGCGTGCATATTATCGGGGAAGGCGCGTCCGAGTTGCTGCACATCGGGCAGGCGGTGCTGATTCTCAAGGGAACCGTCGAGTATTTCGTGGAAACGGTTTTCAACTACCCGACGCTCGCCGAAGCTTACAAAGCCGCGGCGTTCAATGGCCTGAACAAGCTGGCAAGGCTTTAGCCCGAGGAGATCTGCGATGTCGAAAATCGTCGGTGTCATGGCGTCGGAACGGATCGTAGCCGGGCTGGTGGAAGGCAACCGGGTCATGGGAGAAATCCGCGTTTTTCCCGAGCCGGGTTCCGCTTCCGAAGGCCTGTACGGCGTCCCGGCGGATGAGATAGCGGAACTGATCCGGCGGGAGATTGAATCGCTGACGAGCGGAGCAACCGTCGACGCGGTAGGCATCGGGTTCGCCGGGATCATAAGCGAAGGCCGCATCGAGGAATCTCCCAATCTCCAGCAGGTCAAGGGTTTCAACCTGCAGGGTGCTCTCGAGTCATCGTTTCCGCGCGTGCTCGTATTGAACGATGCCGACGCCATGGCTGCGGGAATCGCCGCCACGCGTGACAAGCTGGAGAGCCTGATTCGCGTCTGGACCCTGGGAGACGGCATCGGCTATGGACGCTATCCGCAAGCCGAGGGTGTGTGGGAGGGCGGCCACATGGTGGTTTCGTTGGACCCCAAAGAGAAATTCTGCGGTTGCGGGGGCGTCGGCCATCTCGAGGGTATTATGGGCCACGCGGCCATGCGGCGCCGCTTTCTCGATATGGAGCCCGACGAGATCTTCGCCGAAGCAAAGGCCGGCGACCCGCGATGCACGGCATTCGTGAGATTGTGGCATCGCGCGCTGGCCGCCGGCACCGCCACCTGCGTTCACCTCGACGGTCCTGGCAAGTTTTATCTGACTGGGGTGAACTCGCGCTTTGTCGATATCGAACGGCTGAACGTGGACCTGCACGACATGGTTCGCATGAGTCCGCTGCAAGGCAGCCTCTTCGAAGTTGTTCCCACCAGCGACGCAATCGCCATCGTGGGGGCAGCCGTGAGCGCCGACCGGGCGCGCTTCTCATTGTGACGCATCCGCGGCGCGACCGCTAAATCTAACAGCATGGAGCGTATCAGCGGACCCGCCTAGCCGAGCCGGTATAATATTGGCCGCGGCAGAATATGCCCGAGGTGCGAACGATGGCCAGTCAAGTGATTCGACCGAGCATGAAGCAGGTCAAGGTGGGTTATGTCCTGGCGGTGCTGGTGATTGCGGCCGCAGTCGTGATCCACGCCAAGTACCTGGAGCAGCAGACGACCTTCCCCTGGCTGCCGGCCCTATCCCTGCTGGTGTTGTTGGTGCCGATTCGCCGCCACATCCGGCGCCAGTCCATAAAAGTGACCATCGAAGGCGACAAGCTGCGATATGAAGCCGGCCTGCTGTCCAAGACCACGCGGAACATACAACTCTCGAAGGTTCAGGACGTTCGGGTGGACCAGTCCCTGGGCCAGCGGATCCTTGGTGTGGGCAATATCTCAATTGAAACCTCCGGCGAAACCAGCCGGCTGACAGTGGGCAATATCGACACTCCGCAGCAGGTTGCCGACGAGATCATCGCGGCATCTCAGGAACACGGCAGTACGCAACAAACCGGCGGCCGACCCTAAGCACCTTTCTTTTAGAGAGATAGCGGTGCCAGCGGGCACTCTATTTCTTGCGCGATCCCCTTGTCCTGCCTCTGGCGGCTATCGCCTCGGGAATCCTGCTGTCCCGCCTGGTTCCGTTTGAGACTCGCGAACTGGCCGCGTATGGCGTCCTGACCCTGGTCTGCCTGTGGCGGCGGACACGCGTGCTGGCGGGCGTCTGCTGCCTGGTGGCCATCGTGGCGGCGGGTGCTCTGGTGGAAACGGCTCATCGCATGCCGCCACGGCCTGAACTGGATACCGAAGGTCCCGCCACATTGATCCTTTCCGGCTGCGTGGTCGAGCCCTCGGCCATTTCTCCCAATCGCGACCAATTTACACCCTCGAGCTCGAGCCCGGTGCGCGCGTTCGCGTTAGCCTGTATGTCCGCGACGGCGAACAGCCGCCGATACTGCGCTACGGCCAGCGTGTCGAGCTCGACGGGCGAGTACGGCCTACGCATAATTTCAACAATCCAGGCTCCTTCGATTACGCCCATTATTTGGCGCGCCAGGGCATTTATTGGACGGCTTCGGCCCGCGCGTCAGCGCCGATTCACATTCTGCCGGGACGCTGCGGTTCCCGGTTTACGAGCGTCATCTACTGGCTGCGCACGTCCGCACTCGACCGCATCGAGGGCCTCTATGCGGGCAATCTGTACGAGACCGGCATGATGCAGGCGATTCTGATCGGCGAGCCGGCTAAACTGGAAAGGGCCTGGACCGAACAGTTCCGCTCCACGGGAACATTTCATGCGCTGGTGATCTCGGGCGCACATATCGCCGTCATAGCCGCCTTTCTCATGTTCCTGCTGCGGATCTGCTTCCTGCCGCGCGGCGCCGCTAACCTGCTTACGGTCCTCGCCATCTGGGTCTATGCGCTGGTCACCGGCTGGCAAGCGCCGGCGGTACGCTCGGCGGCGGGTTTCACGCTGTTCATGATCGCGCGCTTTTTCTACCGCGAGGGACGGGTGATGAACCTGCTTGCCGCGATCGCCATCGGATTTCTGGTGCTCGATCCCGAGCAGATGTTCGATGCGAGCTTTCAGCTTTCGTTCGGCGCTGTGGCATTCATCGCGGCATTCGCTGTTCCGCTGGTCGAGCGGACGTCCGGCCCGCTTCGCAAAGGGTGCAGAGACCTGCCGGACCGGGATCGCGACCTGCACCTGGAACCGCGCGCCGCCCAGTTTCGCGTGGAGACGCGGCTACTGGCCGAGACTCTGCGCCTCTGGACGCGCCTGCCGGGTCGGTTCTGCCTGGGCCCCGTTGCCGTTCCGGCCCGCATCCTGATTTTCTTCTACGAGCTGGCGCTCACCTCCGCCATGATTCAGGTCGGACTGGCGCTTCCCATGGCCGTCTATTTCCACCGTGTGTCGTTTTCCGGTTTATCGGCGAATGTCGTGATCGTGCCGCTGCTCGGACTGGCGATCCCTGTGGGCTTCATCGCCGTGTTCACCGGCTGGGGCGTGCCGGCGAAGATCGCGGCGTGGCTGCTGGCGCTTTCGCAATCCGCCGCGGCATGGCACGCCCGCTGGGAACCCAACTGGCGCATCCCCAGCCCTCCGGTGTGGCTGGCCATTGGGATCGCTGCCGCGCTGGTGGCGGTAGGGCTGATCGCTCGCTTGCGCGATCGGCCTGTATGGCGGGTGTTAAGAATAGCATCGATCACGAGCCTTACCGCGCTGCTGGCATTGATGATCTGGCATCCCTTTCCGCCGGCGGTGACGCGAGGCGATCTCGAAATAACCGCCATCGACGTGGGCCAGGGCGATAGCATCTTTATCGCGATGCCTGGCGGCAAGCTCATGCTGCTAGACGGAGGCGGCATTGCATCTTTTGGCAAGCACGTGCGGACCAACCTGAACATTGGCGAAGATGTGGTCTCGCCGTATCTTTGGAGCCGTTCGATCCGGTCGCTCGATGTCGTCGCGCTCTCGCACGCTCACGACGACCACATCGGCGGCCTACCCGCTGTTCTGGAGAATTTTCATGTCAAAGAACTGTGGACTGGCGCGACGCCCGATAGCCCCGCGTGGACCGCGCTCCGACGGAAGGCGGAAGACCTCGGCGTGAAAGTCATTCCCCTGACCAAGGGACGGCAATTCGACTATGGCGGCGCCCGCTTCGAAGTGCTCGCGCCCGCGGCGGACTACGTCCCCGCCTCCGCCCCACGAAATAACGATTCCCTGGTCCTGCGCCTGACCTACGGAGAGCGTTCGGCCATCTTAAGCGGCGATGTCGAGCGGCAGGTCGAATCCGAGCTGGTGGCGGAAAACCTCGTCCGCCATTCCGACGTCCTGAAAGTGGCGCATCACGGCAGCAAGACTTCGACCACCGAGCCTTTTCTAGCAGCCGTGCATCCCGCCTTCGCGGTCATCTCGGCGGGCTTCGAAAACCTTTACGGGCATCCGAACGCCGATGTGCTCGACCGGTTACAGGCCGCAAAAATTGAGGTATTCCGTACGGATCAGATGGGGGCAATAACCGTCCGGACCGATGGCCGACGCGTCGAGATCCAAACCCAGTGACTTGATTTTAGCGGTTCTTGTCCTCGCTAGATTGTTCGGCCTCCAGGGCGGCTTCAGGGCCGGCGGCCTTGGCTTCGTCGAGCACACGCTGGGCGTCCGGCAGCAGATCCCCGGGCACCTGAACTTGAAATTCGAATACCGGGATTTGCGACGGGCCCACCACTATCGAGGGTATGCCATTGGCCTCCAAAACGCTGTGAATGGCATTCGCTTCCATCTCCGCATCGTGGTTGTTGGAGGTGAACAGCGTCACCATATCCAAAGTGTGTGACGGATTTACGTCGTATTCTTCAGCATCCTGTGGCATAGCACCTCCTTAGCGGTCAACCTCGCCTTCGATTCTTAGCATATCTCAGGCCCACTTACAGTAAAATGAAATGAGACTATCCAAGCGGTAGGAGGAATGAGATGGCAGATCAAGAAGAAGGCGGGAAGTTGGGCTGGTTCGTGGCCGGCGCAATCCTGGGCGGCGCAGTAGCGCTGCTGTATGCGCCCAAGTCGGGGAAAGAGACCCGGGCATTTATCAACAAGAAAACGGACGAGGGAAAAGAAGCCCTGAGCGAGACCAGCCGGGAAGTGTACGAGAAGGGCCGCGAGATTTACGACAAAGGCAAACAGATCGCCGATGATGCGGCTGACCTGTTCGAGCGCGGCCGCCGGCTCGTACGCGGCTGATATCTATCCCGCCAACACTAGAATCATGTCCCGCGCGGTTTTAGGTGACTTCGAAATCACCTTGGTTCGCGCGGGTTTCTATTGGTGGGATGGCGGGGCGATGTTCGGCGTCGTTCCCAAAACACTCTGGAACAAAAAGTTTCCGGCGGACGAATCGAACCGCGTGCGCTGTGGTTTCAATTGTTATGTGATCCGCACCGGCGAGCATTCGATTCTCGTCGAAACCGGCGCCGGCGACAAACCCGATCGCAAAGCGCGCGAGCGGATGGGTTTGCCCGAAAACCAGCCGCTCTTGCCTGAGATCCTTGCGGCGCAAGGTATCGACCCGGAAACCATCGACATCGTCATCAACACCCATCTGCACTTCGACCACTGCGGAGGGAATACCATCTTGTCGAATGGCGCCGCCCGGCCTGCATTTCCACGCGCCCGTTATTACACGCGGCGCGGCGAATGGGAGCATGCCCACGAGCGCCACATCCGCGACAGCGTAAGCTACATTGACTCCAATTACGATCCACTGGTCGAAAGCGGTCAGATGCAGTTGATCGACGAGGATTGCGAAATCGCGCCGGGAGTCGAGATGAAGCACGCGCCCGGGCACAACCGCGACATGATGGCCGTGACTGCCCGTTCGGCGGGCCGGACCTTCTGCTTCTTCTCCGATCTCATTCCCACCGCCGCGCATGTCACGCCTTCCTGGGTGGCGGCCTTCGATCTGTTTCCGCTCCAGGCGATCGATAACAAGACGCGCTGGCTGGACCACGCGGTGCAAGGCAACTGGCTGTGCGGGTTCGGGCACGATCCGGACGTCGCATTCGCCCGCATCGAAAAAACAGAACAAGCGTATTCCGCCGTGCGGTGCGCCGGGACAACATCATCATGAGTGCTTCTTCCATTTCTCTACCCGAATTTCGCAACGAGCCTCTTACCGATTTCTCGGTGCCGGCCCACCGCAGCGCCATCGAGGCCGCGCTCGCAAAAGTGCATTCCGAGTTTGGCCGCGAATACGACCTGCTGATCGGCGGCGAGCGCGTCAAGACCACGGAAAAACTGCGCTCACTGAATCCCTCGCGCCCATCCGAGATAGTCGGGATTCATCAGAAAGCCACGCCGGAACTGGCGGCGCGCGCCATCGAATCGGCGTACACCTACTTTGCCGAGTGGAGCACAACCAGCGCTTCAGACCGCATCCGCAAACTGCTGGCTGCCGCACACCTCCTGCGCGAACACAAGTTCGAGTTCGACGCGTGGCTGGTCTATGAAGCCGGCAAGACCTGGCCCGAAGCCGACGCGGATACTGCCGAAGCCATCGACTTCTGCGAATATTACGCGCGCGAGATGCTGCGGCTGGCTGGCCCGCAGCCGGTGGTGCAGCTTCCCGGAGAGAAAGACGAGATGCGCTACCTGCCGCTCGGCGTCGGCGTCATCATACCGCCCTGGAATTTTCCACTGGCTATTCTGGCCGGGATGACCGTGGCCGCGCTGGTAACCGGGAATACGGCCGTGATCAAACCGTCGAGCGAAACGCCCACGGTCGCCGCGAAATTCGCGGAGCTTCTTCTTGAAGCAGGTTTTCCCGATCGTTCCTTCTCGTTCCTGCCGGGCAGTGGCTCGGCGATTGGCGACCTGCTGGTACAACATCCCAAGACGCGCTTCATCGCCTTCACCGGGTCGCGCGATGTCGGGCTTCGCATCAATGAGCTTGCCGCCAAGCCGCAGGCTGGCCAGCGCTGGATCAAACGCGTCATCGCCGAAATGGGTGGCAAGGACGCCATCATTGTGGACGCGGACGCCGACCTCGAGAAAGCCGCCAATGACGTAGTGGCTTCGGCTTTCGGCTACCAGGGGCAGAAGTGCTCGGCCTGCTCGCGCGCCATCGTGGACGAGCACGTGTACGACGAATTTCTTGCCAAAGTCAAGAAAAAGACCGAGGCGCTGACGGTAGGCCCGGCCGATGATCCCGGCAGCTACATGGGGCCGGTGATCAGCGAGGGCGCCCGGCGCACCATCCTGCAATACATCGAAGCGGGCTCGAAGGAGGGCAAGCCCGTGGCGGGCGGCGGCGCCGTTTCCGGCGACGGTTATTTCATCAAGCCAACCGTAATCGCCGACGTGCCTTCGAGCGCCCGGATTTTTCGGGAAGAGATTTTCGGGCCGGTGCTGGCCGTAACCAAAGCCAAAGATTTCGAAAGCGCTCTCAATCTGGCCAATGATTCGGAGTATGGCCTGACGGGCGCCATCTTCTCCAACACCCCCGAGCACATCCGCCAGGCGCGCGAGCGCTTCTTCGTCGGCAATCTCTACGTGAATCGCAAATGCACCGGGGCCATGGTGGGAGTGCACCCCTTCGGTGGTTTCAACATGTCGGGAACCGATTCTAAGGCCGGCGGCCCGGACTATTTGCTGTTGTTCCTCCAGGCCAAGTCCATCGCCGAGCGTGTCGCGTAACGCGTGAAGACTTCGAACGGACCCCAATAGTAGGGTTTCCGGAAGGCCCCGCCGGACCACATCAGTTTTAGTTTGGCGCCGCGCAAGGCCGTTGCCGGATTGCGGCCCACTCGCCACTCCGCGTAAAACTCTTTCATCAGAACCGGCGCTGCGGCGTCATCCACGTTCCATATGCCGGCCACTACATTGTGCGCGCCGGCCTCGAGAAATGCCCAGGCGAAACCGATCAGCCCCTCGCCCGAATATGCCTTCGACCCGGCGCTGCGGCACGCCGAGATGGTCACGATCTCCGGATTCAAGCGCAGGTCGGCAACTTCGCTGGCGTACAGCTTGTATTTACCGCCATGCGGCGAAAGGATGATCGCGGAATTGAGCGGACTTTCTTCATTGGCGCTGGCGTGCGCCGCGAAATGAATAGCCGTGAAGGCGCCCGGGTCACTCTCGCGGAAGCGCGCGGGATAGGCGTCGGCTCCGGTGAAGATGGCACGGTCGGTTGCCGGAAAGTCCGCCGCGATCTCTCGAACTTCCGCCTTCAAGTGCGGCAACGGCGGAAATTCCGGATCGGCCGGCGCGGGATCGCCGACGATCAGCAGCCGCGGCCGGCTCACCGGACCGGGTTTCTCCACCCGCAGAATACTGAGCGACGGAACCATCGCAACATCGGCGTCATCAATCCAGTAGTGCGGCTTCACGCCGCCGACAACCAGTGTTTCGAAATTGATTTCATGCAGAGGCCCATCCGGAACGATGAAAATCTGCGCCGCCGAATGGATGAGCGGTTCCACCGGACCGACCAGTACTCTGTACAACTCCCGCGCGGCTGTGTCCTGGCCCGCGAGTGGGTCCTCAAGGCCCTCCGTCGCGCGCCGGTGCCGCTCCACGAGCGCGCTGATCTCGGACTCGCGCGGCAGGATGAATTGCGAAATTCCCTTCGCCGTTACAGCCCATAAGTACGACCGATCGGGCGCCAGCCAATAGGAGAGCAGGGCGCTCCTGGTATCTCTCGCCAGCCGGATGGCTTCCGCCGCCTGGAAATGGGGCAGCACCGAGGACCGCCCCTCCAGTTTCTGCGCAAGCAGCCGCGCGCGCGATGATTCCGCGATTTCCAGGGCCTTTTCTTGCTGGTGACGCTCCGAAAGAAAGCCCACGTAATCCTGATACACGGTCGCCAGGTATCCGCGAAACGTGATCTTGGATTCGTCGCGGCTGAGAGCGAGCCATTCCCGATCGAGCAGATCCGTAGCGGCGGCATATTGCCTTAGGGCGGCAGCGGGACGGTTCTGTGTCCGGTACAACTCCGCTAAGCCGGAGTGCGCCTGCCACTCCACATTGGGCTGATGTGAACCCTCCGCTCGCCGGATGGCGCTGTTGAAGCTTGCCGCCGCCTCCTTCGCCTGCTGGCGCGCTGTCGCGATGAACCCTGCATTCAGGTGCGCGTACGCCGCAAGTTCCTCGTTCGTCGAGCCTACTTCCGAGGCAAAGGCCAGCCGGTTGAATTTCGCGGCTTCGTCCCACTTGGATTGATCGATGTATGCACGCGTAATATTGTTCAGCCATGTGGCGACGTCGGCGCGATTATTCAAGCCCTGCGCGATATCCCGAGCCCTCAGGTAGTAGGAAATGGCCTGGCCGTAATTCGCGCGCGCATAGTCGATCGACCCGATATTACCCAGCCACCTCTGTTGATCGCCAACCATGTGGATCTCGGCAGCAAGCGGCGCGGCCTCGGAATAGAGGTCTAGAGCGCGATCCAGTTGGCCCAGACGGAAGTAGCACCAGCCCAGATTGCCGAGGCATTTTTCGTGGATGACCTTGGACGGGATGCTCTGGGCGGCCCGGTCAGCCGCTTCAAAAAGCGGAATGGCTTCGTCGTAACGAAATTGCCTTAACCGGATGTAGCCGAGGTCCATGAAGGCGGTCGCGACGAGGTAATCGTCCCGCCCGGCTTTGGCCAGGTCGAGCGCGTGCCGGAAAGCACTGTCAGCGCCGTTGAAATCTCGGTCGAACTCGTACAGAAGGAGGCCGCGCCGCAACTCGATCGACGCCAGCAGCGCGCCGTCGCCTGCGCGCGATGCGAGGTCCAGCGCCTGGCTTAACAGTCGTCGCGCGTCCTCTCCACGGCCGGATTGCCTCTCGAATTCGCCCTGGTCCATAATCTGCCGCGGAGCCAGTTCGCCCCAGCGCGAGACTGCAACCCGGGCGCTTTCGAGCAGTGGCCTAACTTCGCTGACGCGACCAAGTGTGAGCAGAATCTCGACCTTCAATAGCTGGAACCGCAAAGGCCATGGCGAATCGCGCATCTCGCGGCAAGCCTGGACTCCCTTTTCAGCGCGCGCGAGAGCGTCCGGAAGTTCACCGTGGCGGCGCGCCTCATCGGCAGCGACGTAAAGTGTTTCAGGAGATTGGGTGCGCGAGCACCCGCAGCCGTACGCCTCGATCAGACAAATCAGGGCAACTGCTAGGTGCCGGAGCTGCCATTGCCGGCGACGCCCGCGCCACCGCCCGAGCCCGGATTCTTCAGGTCCAGGCCGACCAGCTGTATCCACTGCGCCGCATGCGCCGCGAGATGAATCTTGGAGGGTAGCCACGTCCAGTCCGCGAGGGTCACGATACCAAAGTTCGGAATCGCGATTCTACGGGTGTCCGCCGAGATTTCGATTTCCCCGCAGTCGCTTGACTCGCGACGCCCGGGCGCCGCCGAGACGCCCACCGGCTCGATTTCCGGCTCGTCACCCCGGAAGTACTTTTTCCGGCGAGCATCATTGAAATGGAAGGGCTCGGGCAGCTGCAGTTCCTTGCCCAGCCGGTAGGGCCGGCCACAGATCTTCAGGTCCTTGATCACCGGCGGAAGCGGCAGGATGCGGGCGCGTTTGGGCCGGGCGGGATCGCTGTACCATTCCTTGCGGTAGACCGTCATGATGCCGGCCTCGAGCTCATCCGCGGTCACTTTACCTTGCACGCTGTAATTCTTCACTCCCGATCTTACCATCGTGGTGTACACGCCCCCGCGCTCTTCCTTGCAGGAGACATGGACCCAACTGTGCGTGAAAGAAATCTCCGAATCGGTTCGCCGTCCGGTCTTTTCCTGATGCTTGAACGGCGTGCCGCCGTGAAAAGCCAAGGCGTATTCTGCGCCGAAGTCGGGCCTCCCGTCGGTGAAACGAAAGTGGGCCGCCACCGCCTTCGCATGGAAGACGTATCTTTGAAACTTCCCGTTGTTCCGGGCCACAGTAGTTCTATTCTAACGTTGAACCGAGAAGTGCGCCCGTGAGATTTCGGTGGCGTTGGACTGCTGCCTGCCTCTCAGGACCAGCATGTAATCACCAGGCTTGAGAGAGGAAACCGGCACTGCTAGTTCCATGTCTGTGCCCTCGTCGGGAGGCGCTTTCAGCCAGCGATCCGACCGGGACGCTCCCGAAGCATCCAGGATCTGATACTCAAAGCTGTCGAAATGCTGTCCGGGTACTAGGTCGAAGCGCGCGCCGAAGAACTGGCTTCCGGCGCGCACTGGAATATTTTGAACCGTTCCCCGCGAAGCCGCTGGAACGCCAAAAGTGTGATAGAACTGCGGTTCGACTGCCGCCCGCGACATGCCCGAGTGCAAGCGCTCAAGCCCGAATCCCGCCAGTAACGCCAGGTTCAGCGCCGCCGAGGCCAGCATTGGCCACCAAAGCCGGCGGCGGCCTCTCTGCTCCCATACGGATGATTCACGCGCGCGCTCTTCCCGCAGCACCTGCCCGGCGTTGGCCGCCAGTATTGAGGCGGACCGGACCTCGTCGGCGCATTCCACGCATTCAAAAAAATGATCTTCGAATTCCGCCCGCTCCTCGGGCGAGAATTCCTCCAGGACATATCGCTCCGCTGCCTGGATGCGGATGGCAGTTTCGTGATCCATCAACCCGTGGCTCCTAATTGATAGTGCACTACGTACCAGGACCGTTTCACGTTCGGGACGCCGCCCCGCGCGCATATTCCTGCCGAAAACGAGCTTTGGCGCGAAAAATGAGCACCCGAAGGTAATCGGGCTGTACCTGAAAACGGCGGCAGATCTCGCGGGAATCCAAATCATCTAAGAACATGGCGATCAATAACTTACGGTCGCGATCCTCAAGTTTTGCCAGGATTTTCTTCACTTCCCGCCGGCGCTCTTCGTTTATCAGGGGAGCATCCAGGTCGGGGCTTGGGTCCGCGAGCTCTGCGAAGTCGTGATCCGAGGGCTCGTAACGGTTTTCCGACCGGCTGAGCTCCACCGTTACGTAATGGCACACCGCGCTGACAAACGCCCCCAGTTTCCGGGCGTCTTCGATGCCGTCCTTTTCCCGCAAGGTCCGGAGAACGCGGCAGAGGGTTTCCTGCCGGATGTCTTCCACCAGTTGCGGGGTACGGACTCGTCTCCTGAGTTTCAGGTGTATCAGCTCGCCGAAGTAAGCGGCAAAGTGCTCCTCCACGCGCGCGTCGCCGTCGCGCAATCGCCGAACATAATCCTCATCGAACGTTTGGAACTGCACGGTCTACCCAAAAGTACGACAATTATATCGTCATAGACGGCGCTTTGTAAGCTGTGCTAAGTTAACGCAAGCCCCGATGAGAAGGGGACCAAGAAGTCACTAACACAGGGTCAATTCTTTTCGACGCGGCACAGGCGTCAAGTCTGTCCCACCGGGGCGTCTTCGGGTGCCCCGGTTCTGTAACCCCAGCCTCTCTTTCCGGCACACACAGACCGCTTTCCGCCGTAACACTCGTGCGCTATCTTCGTCTACGAGTACGAAAGGAGCGTTATGAACCGAAAACTCGCCGGCCTGTTCGTCGCGACCGCGATGATCGCTGGCTTCGCAGGAGGTATTGCCGCAAGGCTCTGGACTCCGGGATCCGTGTTCGCCCAAGGACGGCTGAACCCCGCAGTGCTTAGTGCCAAGAGTTTCGCGCTGGTGGACAATTTGGGGCAGCGGCGGGGCAGCCTCAGCCTGGCGCGGGACGGGTCGGTAACGCTGCGCCTTTACGACGAAAACGGCAGGGAGCGCATCGAGATCGGCGATTCGTCGATGGCGATTCCACGCAAAATTGACCGGTCGTTTGACATCCGGATTCTCGATGCCGACGGACGTGTGGCCTGGTCCGCCATGGGAGGCGCCAGCCTGCTACCGCTCGGTAAGGAGATTCGCTAAACCGCCGTCCGCCGCGCTTCGTGAATCTGCTGCAGGCTCCAAACGCGCACGGGCTCGCGCCGGCGTGCCGCAATGGCTTCAACCGCGGCACGGGCGCCGCTCAGCGTCGTGATGCACGGGACGCGAAACAAAATCGCGCTGCGCCGGATGGCTTTTTCGTCCGAGAATGAGAGCGCGCCGGTAGCGGTGTAGATGACGAGCTGGATGGCCCCGGCCTTGAGCTGATCCACGGCGTTCGGGCGGCCTTCATTCACTTTAAAAACGATCTTGCATCGCAGCCCCGCTGCTTCGAGAGCTGCAGCCGTGCCCCGGGTGGCCACCAGTTTGAACCCCAATTCGGCGAAGCCACGTGCTACCTTCACGGCCTCCGATTTGTAACGGTCGTTCACGCTGATGAACACGGTTCCGCTTTCCGGAAGCGGAGTGCCGGCGCTCAACTGGGCTTTGTCAAACGCTTCGCCGAAGCTCTCGCCCACGCCCATGACTTCGCCAGTGGAGCGCATCTCCGGACCGAGCGCCGGATCGACTCCGGGGAACTTGTTGAACGGAAACACCGGCGATTTCACAAAGCTTTGTGGCACCGGCAGCACGCCGGAAGCCATTCCGTGCGTGAGATGCGTGAGGTCGCCCAGCTTGCGCCCCAGCATCAGCCCCACCGCCACCTTAGGCAGCGGCACGCCCGTGGCCTTGCTTACGTACGGCACCGTGCGCGAAGCCCGCGGATTCACTTCGAGCACGTAGACCACGCCATCCTTGATGGCATACTGCACATTCATCAAACCCACTACTTTTAGCGCCAGCGCGAGGCGCACCGTGTAATCTTCGATGGTGGCTATCTCGGCGGGCTTGAGCGACATGGCCGGAAGCACGCAGGAACTATCGCCCGAATGCACGCCTGCCTCTTCGATGTGCTCCATGATGCCGGCGATGAGGACGTTTTCGGTATCGGCGAGAGCGTCCACGTCGACTTCGGTGGCGTCTTCCAGGAACCGGTCGATCAGTACCGGCCGTTCCTGCGAAAACGTCACCGCTTCGCGCATGTAGCGGCACACCGTTTCTTCGTCGTACGCAATCACCATGGCGCGCCCGCCCAGCACATAGCTAGGCCGCACCAGGACGGGATAGCCGATGCGCCGCGCCACCTCGCATGCTTCCGCCACGCTGGTCGCCGCTCCGTTCGGCGGGCACGGGATGCCCAGGTCTTCGAGCAGGCGCCCGAAAAGCTTGCGGTCCTCGGCGAGATCGATATTCTCCGGATCGGTCCCGATAATCGGCACGCCCAGCTTCTTGAGCGGTATCGCCAGATTCAAGGGCGTTTGTCCGCCGAACTGCACGATGACACCGTCCGGTTTCTCCGTGTCATAGATGTTCAGCACGTGTTCGAGCGTGAGCGGCTCGAAGTACAGGCGGTCGCTCGTGTCATAGTCCGTCGAAACGGTCTCGGGGTTGCAATTCACCATGATCGACTCGACGCCATCTTCCTGCAGCGCGAACGATGCGTGGCAGCAGCAATAATCGAACTCAATTCCCTGCCCGATGCGGTTCGGGCCACTGCCCAGGATCATGACCTTTTTTCGCGTGCCGGGCTCCGCCTCGCACGCCGATTCGTATGTCGAGTAGAGATACGGCGTGAAGCTCTCGAACTCCGCCGCGCAAGTATCCACGCGATTGAAGACCGCCCGTACGCCCAGCTCCTTGCGACGCGCGCGCACCGCCAGTTCGCTCGCGCCCCACGACTTCGCGAGCTGAGCGTCCGATATTCCGTAGCGTTTGGCGGTCGCGACAAGCTCGCGCGGCGCCGCGGCCAAAGTCACGCTGGTTAGCCCGCCCTCAAACGCCACCACTTCGCGGACCTGCTCCAGGAACCACGGATCGATCGCCGTTCTTTCGTGGATCTGTTCCACGGTGTATCCGGATTCGAATGCGAACCGGATGTAGCTCAGCCGGTCCGGCGTGGGCGTCGTGAGCTTTTGCGGGATCAGATTGGGGTCCAGTGTTTCCGAGCCGAACTTCCTGCCCGTTTCCAAGCTGCGCACGCCCTTCCAAAGCGCTTCTTTGAACGTGCGCCCGATGGCCATCACTTCGCCCACCGATTTCATCTGTGTGCCCAGCGTCGGGTCCGCACCCGGGAATTTTTCGAATTGCCACTTGGGAATCTTCACCACCACGTAATCCAGCGTGGGCTCGAACGACGCCGGCGTGGTCTTGGTAATGTCGTTGCGAATCTCGTCGAGGCGATAACCCACCGCCAGCTTGGCCGCGATCTTGGCGATCGGAAACCCCGTGGCTTTCGACGCCAGCGCCGAGCTGCGCGAGACGCGCGGATTCATCTCCACAATCACCATGCGGCCAGTCTTGGGATGAATCGCGAACTGCACATTCGACCCACCGGTATCCACGCCGATCTCGCGCAGGCAGCGGATCGCGCCATCCCGCATCATCTGGTATTCGCGATCGGTCAGCGTTTGCGCCGGCGCCACCGTAATTGAGTCGCCCGTATGCACACCCATGGGATCGAAGTTCTCGATCGAGCAGATGATGATGACGTTGTCGGCCAGATCGCGCATCACCTCCAACTCGAATTCCTTCCACCCCAGCGCGCTTTCCTCGATCAGCACTTCGTGCACCGGCGAGAGCGAAATCCCACGCTCTAAGATCTCGACGAGGTCCTCGCGATGATAGGCGATGCCGCCACCCGTGCCGCCGAGCGTGAAGCTGGGCCGCAAAATCACCGGGTATCCAATGCGCGCGGCGAAGTCCAGCCCGTCCTCGACATTGTTCACCAGCTGCGATTGCGGCGTCTCGAGGCCAATCCGGCGCATGGCGTCTTTGAACAACAGCCGGTCTTCAGCTTTTTTGATGGCGTCGATCTTAGCGCCAATCAGCTCGACGCCATATTCATCCAGAACGCCCGATTCCGCCAGTTCCACCGATAGGTTCAGCCCCGTCTGGCCGCCCACCGTCGAGAGCAGCGCGTCCGGCCGCTCGATTTTGATTATCTCTTGCAGGTACGCCCGGTTGAGCGGCTCCACATACGTGCGATCCGCCAGCTCCGGATCGGTCATGATTGTCGCCGGATTGGAATTCACCAGCACCACATCGTACCCGTCCGCCTTGAGCGCCTTCGCCGCCTGCGTGCCCGAGTAATCGAACTCGCAGGCCTGGCCGATCACAATCGGCCCCGAGCCGACGATCAGGATGCGTTTGAGATCGTTTCTTCGCGGCATGCCTTAGCGCTCCGCCATGAGCTTCACAAAGTCATCGAACAGGTAGTGCGAGTCGTGCGGCCCTGGCGCCGCTTCCGGATGATACTGCACGCAGAACACCGGGTACCGGCGGTGGCGGAAGCCCTCCAGCGTTTCATCGTTCAGGTTTACGTGCGTCAGCTCAAGATCGGAGAGGTTGAGCGAATCGCGGTCCACCGCGAACCCGTGATTGTGCGATGTGATCTCAACCCTCTGCGTGACCTTGTTCAGCACCGGATGATTCGCCCCCCTGTGCCCGAACTTCAGCTTGTAGGTCTTGCCACCAAGTGCCAGCCCCAGCAGTTGATGCCCCAGGCAGATCCCGAAGATCGGCACCTTTCCTACCAGCTTGCGGATGTTCGCCACCTGCGTCCCTAGCGGCTCCGGATCGCCCGGTCCGTTCGAGAGAAACACGCCATCGGGCTTCAACGCCATCACATCTTCAGCCGAAGTCAGCGACGGCACCACGGTTGTGCGGCAGCCAACCTGCGCCAGCCGCCGCAGGATATTCTTCTTGATCCCGTAATCGTAAGCGACCACGTGGTAGCGCGGCTCGGGCGCCCGCGGGATCAGCTCCGAGGGCGAGCACGCATCCACGCCGCGCGTCCATTCATACTGCGTCGGTGTCGAAACCCGGCTGGCCAGATCCAATCCCGACATCGTCGGGATGCCACGCGCCTTCTCCACTAGCTTCTGCGCGTCCCCTTCGACTGCCGATAGCACGCCGCGCATAACGCCCCGCGTGCGGAGGTGCCGCACCAGGGCGCGCGTGTCGATCTCCGACACTACCGGGATTTCGTGCTTTTTGAGAAAGGCGCTGACCAGTTCGTCCGAACGCCAGTTGCTCGCTACCGGCGAAAACTCACGCACCACCAGCCCTTCGATATAGGGCCGGGCTGATTCGTTGTCTTCCGCGCTGGTTCCGTAATTGCCTATCTGGGGGTTGGTCAGAATGACAATCTGGCCAGCATATGAAGGATCAGTGAAAACTTCCTGATAGCCGGTCATGGCCGTATTGAACACGACCTCACCGGCCCGTTCGGCAGGCGCACTAAAACTCCTGCCTTCGAAGACGCTGCCGTCCTCCAAGGCCAGGACCGCTCGGTTCAATAGGTTGTTCCTCCTGGGATTGGGTAACCCTTATTTTAGCGTAGGAAGAGGTGGGTGTGTAGTCCCAACCCAGGCTGAGACGGAACCGGACTTGACGCCTCTGCTGGTCCCGGCTACGCCGCAACATGCAGCTTCCGGATGAGTCTTCGCGCCCTGCCGTCCGCCGCCTGCTTGCTCCGAATATAGAGGTTCCGGGTTTTCTCGGCGACATCGTCGCCGGCATCCTGGATGTACCGTTCCGCCTTGCGACGGATCAACCGCCTGGTTCTTTGGCCTGACTGGGGCGCAAATAACAGCGCTACTCCGGCTCCGATAACGCCCGCCGCCAGCCAGGTGCAGTATCTTGCAGCCGCCGAACGAATTGACATTTGTTGCCTCCCGAAGAGCCTGTGCAATAGAAGTTCCATCGTGCTGTCTCGAACTCTCCGGGGGCGTTCGGAACCCGCGATCCGCCACGCTGGCCGCCAGAGCGATCCAACATAATAGACGGGATACGCCTCGCGCGCCATATTCCGGTAGGCGCGCCGCCTTCCAACCCGTCGCGTCACGAGGTTACACCAGCTCGGTAGATTCCACCCGGTAAGAGATTGCGCGGAATGCGACGCGAAAACCCGCACCTACAACACGGCGCGAAGGATTTCCGCCACGCTCCAGGCTTGCGCGATGCAGCCGCGCGGGTGGTGAGGCGGGTCGCCGTCGAAGATTTCCGAGATCTGGCCGAGGCCCGCAGTACGCAAATGTTCGCGGAAGGGCGTGAGCCATTGCGCAATCCGATCGCGGGATTGCGGACCGTTGACCTTTAGGTACGCGGTGAAGAACGGTCCAAGCAGCCACGGCCAGACGGCGCCCTGGTGATAAGCGGCGTCGCGGCTGCGCTGGTCGCCTTCGTAGCGCCCGCGGTAGCGGGGATCGGTCGTGGCGAGTGTTCGCAGGCCATAGGGCGTTAGCAGGTCGCGCTCGACTCTGTTCACTACTTGGCGCTCTTTATCTTCTGGCAGCATGGTGTGCGGCAGGCTCACGGCGAGGATCTGGTTGGGACGGATGGAAGCGTCGCGCTCATCGCCGTCGACCACATCGTAAAGGCAGCCGGCAGCGTCGTTCCAGAAGAGGCGGACGAAGTTGGGGCGAACGAGATCGAGCGCCAGATCCAGGCAGCGGGCGGACGTGACGATATCGTCGAACTTGGCTGCGAACGCTTCCAAAGTGCGCAGCGCGTTGTACCAAAGCGCCTGCACCTCGACCGGCTTTCCCGATCGTGGTGTCACGACCCAGTCGCCGGCCTTGGCGTCCATCCAGGTGAGCCGCTCTCCGCAGGCGAGCAGACCGTCGGAATCCGCATGAATGCCGTATCGCGTGCCGCGCTCATGCCAATCGATAATGCTGACCAGCTTCTCATAGAAATGTTCCTTGACGAATTGCCGGTCTCCGGTGTGTCGCACGAGCGCGTCCAGCGCCACGAAGAACCACAGCGTTGCGTCGACCGTGTTGTACTCCGGCGCTTCGCCTGCATCGGGAAAACGGTTGGGAAGCATCCCTTGGTCGATGGTGCGCGCAAAAGCCAGCAGGATATTTTTCGCGATATCCGGACGACCGGTGGCGAGCGTCAGTCCGGGCAGCGCGATCATGGTGTCGCGTCCCCAGTCGCTGAACCAATGGTAACCCGCGATCACGGAGCGCAGCTCGCCACGCCGGACAATGAACTGCCCGGCAGCAGACACAAGCGATCGAACCAGCGGATCATCCGACGGCGCCGCTCGCAGCAATTCCGCGCGGCGCTCGATCTCTGCCCGGCGTAGCGCATGTCCGCCCGATGCTTCACGCGGCTCGGTGGACGCAATGATAGTGGCGCCGGCGCGAAGACCGAGGTCGAAGGTCAGCACGCACGGATTGAACAGGTCTTCCTGATAATCGAGGCCGCGCTCACGCTCGCGATCGAATTCGAAGTTGTAATACCAGGCGCCGGTAGATTCTACCGAAACAGCATCGTGGGAAAAGTAGAGCGTGGGCAGCCCCGGATACGGAGCGATGGACGCGCGCCCGGCTGTGATCGTGACACGGGGATCGAGCGCTGAGTTCGCGTGCGTGGTGGCGTGATAATCGCGAAACGCGATGAGCGGCCGCACTTCGAGGATGCATCCGCCAGTATCGCCGCGCACCTCGTATTCCAGCACCACGGTGTTCTCGCCGTCTACCAGGAACACGCGCTTTTCCAGTTCGACGTCCGCGACTTCATAGGTGAAGACCGGAAACGGGTCGAGACGGAACTCTTTGAGATAGCGATAACCTTGTGGGTGCACGGCGCCCGGATAGCGGTTCGCGGAAAGCTCATAGCGCATGCCGCGCACAACAAGAGTTTCTTCGAGCTTGGAAAGAAGCAGCACGCGGCCGACGGGTGGCTTCGTTGCGGCCACAAGCAACCCGTGATACCGCCGCGTGTTCAGACCAGCGATGGTCGAAGACGCGAATCCGCCAAGGCCGTTGGTCTCGAGCCACTCGCGCTCCAGCGCGGCGTCCAGATCGCCGCACACGGAACGATCGAAGCGGATGACGTCGGTGATGATGCGCCTCTCAGCCCTTCACTGCCGGCTGGCAGGCGGGATGATCCCGTTCATCCGCGCGTACACCGCCATCTGGCCGTAATGATCGAAACTGTGCCACGTCACTACCGACGCCATGCTGACGCGCGGGACCTTATCTTTGCCGAACGCTGATTTCACCATAGCGGTGAGGTTCGCGCTGGTCAGGCTGTTCATGGCCTTGTGGCTGTAAGCGACGGCGCCTTTGAGATACTTGACGTAATCGTCCTTGGTCTTGAGCGTGGCCGGCCCGTTTTCACCCTCTCCGGCTTCGGCAGGAACCTTCTCGCCCAGCACGGAGGCGGACACCATGTACATCACCGCGCCGACATGCCCGACCTGCTGGCCAAAGGTGCGCACGCCCTTGAATTCGCCGTGTGTGGGCGCGAACTGATATTTGTCGGCAGGCATGGCTTCGGCGAGCGGAACCAGCTCATGCTCCAGCATCGTCAGCTCCTGGTCATAGATCTTGCCGACCGGGGGAGCGGAAGCATCAGCGCCATAAGCTGCTAGGCCGCAGGCGCCGGCAAGCAGAAGAAGCATTGGAAATCGAATCATCGGGATATTATACTCGTCCGCGACGCATGTACAATGATCGGCGATGAATCTGACCGACGCTGTCTGCATTGTGACCGGATCGGCCACCGGAATTGGGGCGGCCTGCGCAGCGCGCCTGGCGTCGAAAGGCGCGCGCGTCGCAATCAATTACACCAAGAGCGCGAGCGACGCACAGGAGGTGGCCGCACTGAGCCAGGCCGCAGGCGCGCAGGCGATGGTGGTCCGGGCCGATGTCTCTTCCGATGACGATTGCCGCAGGCTCGCCCAGACCGTTCTCGACAAGTGGGGACGCATCGACGGCCTGGTGAACAATGCCGGCACCACAAAGTTCGTGCCGCACGGGGATCTCGCTGCGCTCGACGCGGCCGATTTTCAGCGCATCTTCGGCGTCAATGTGATTGGGCCTTTTCAGATGGTTCGGGCCGTTGCGCCGGCCATGCAGCGGGAAGGCGCGGGAGCGATCGTCAACGTCTCTTCTATCGCCGGACTCACGGGCACGGGATCGTCGGTAGCCTATGCGGCTTCCAAGGGGGCACTGAACACTATGACGTTATCTCTCGCCCGCGCGCTCGGCCCCGCCATCCGGGTGAACGCGGTGTGCCCCGGATTCGTCGAGACCCGCTGGCTCACCAGCGGGTTGGGTGCGGAGTACGAAGCCCGGAAGAAAAACTACGAGGCCATCACCCCGCTCAAGGCCACGGTGCTGCCGGAAGATGTCGCCGACGCCGTCGTGTGGCTGCTTGAAGGCGCAGGGAAAGTGACCGGGGAGTTGATTACCGTCGATAGCGGCGTGCACCTGGGAGTGGCGCGGTGATCCGCATCACATTCAAAAAAAACGCCGAGAAGTCTTTGAACTCCTCGGCGTCCCTACATCTCGGTGATGAAATGAAACTACTCGGCCAGCGTTTCCTCGCCGCCTAAATCTTCGGTAAGACCGCCGGTGTACTGCACGCGCGTTTCCTCGTCGTAACCGGGGATGGCTTCGAGCGGCGATGGCTCGACCACGGGTTCTTCCACTACATCTTCGCCCGCGATTTTCACCCGGCGGTAATACTCCATGCCAGTTCCCGCAGGCACCAGCCGTCCCATGATGACGTTCTCCTTGAGGCCGCGCAGATGGTCCACCTTGCCGTTGATGGCGGCTTCGGTGAGTACGCGCGTGGTCTCCTGGAATGAGGCCGCGGAGATGAACGAGTCGGTTGAAAGCGAGGCCTTGGTGATACCCAATAGAATGGCCTTGCCTTGCGCCGGCCGTCCGCCAGCGTCGACTACGCGCTGGTTCTCTCCCCGGAACTTGAACTTGTCCACCACTTCTTCAGGCAGAAACTCGGTGTCGCCGATATCTTCGACTTTCACCCATCGCATCATCTGGCGAACAATGACCTCCAGGTGCTTGTCGTTGATGTTGACGCCCTGCAGCCGGTAGACCTCCTGGATTTCGTTGACCAGGTATTTCTGCAGCTCCTTTTCGCCCAGCACGTCCAGGATGTCGTGCGGGTTGCGCGGTCCGTCCATGAGCGGCTCGCCGGCCTTCACCCGCTCGCCTTCCTGTACGTTGATGTGCACGCCGCGCGGCAGCGAATATTCGCGCTGCTCGCCGTCGTCTCCGACTACGTAGATCTTGCGCTGCCCCTTGGTCACCTCGCCGTACTTCACGGTGCCGTTGATCTCGGCGATGACCGCGGTTTCACGCGGCTTCCGGGCTTCAAACAGCTCCACCACGCGCGGCAGACCACCGGTGATGTCCTTGGTCTTGGTAGTTTCGCGCGGGATCTTCGCCAGCACGTCGCCGGCATGCGCTTCTTCGCCATCACGCACCATCAAGTGGGCGTGGGTGGGCATCAGATACTTCTTGGCGTCGCCGCGTCCCTGCCCGGCGTCCGGCCGGACAACGATCATGGGCTGCCGTTTTTCATCCAGGGAATCCGCAACCACAAGCTGCGACATGCCGGTGACTTCGTCCACCTGCTCCCGCATGCTGATGCCTTCCTGCAGGTCTTTGAAGTGTACGGTGCCGCTAACTTCGGTCAGGATCGAGAACGTGTACGGATCCCACTCGAGCAGGATCTGGTTGGTCTTGACGGGCGCGCCCTCTTCCACAAGGATCTTCGCGCCGTAAACGACATCGTAGCGTTCCTTCTCACGGCCCTTTTCGTCGACCACCACGATCTTGCCATTGCGGTTCATGGCGATCAGCTCGCCGTTCTTATTGCGCACGGTCGTGACGCCATAGTTGAGAAAGCGCGCGAACCCGTCGGATTTTGCGTCCTGCGTGGATTGCTCGGAAATGCGCGTCGCCGTGCCGCCGATGTGGAACGTGCGCATGGTGAGCTGGGTGCCCGGCTCGCCGATTGACTGCGCCGCGATCACGCCAACCGCCTCGCCGCGCTCCACCAGACGTCCGGTGGCCAGGTTGCGGCCGTAACAGGCGACGCAAACGCCGCGTTTCGATTCGCATGTCAGCACCGAGCGGATCTTCACGCGCTCGATGCCGGCCGCCTGGATCAGGCCGGCCAGTTCCTCGGTGACCTCATGGTTCACACCGACGATCAGGTTGCCTTCGAAATCGCGCTGGTCTTCGAGCACCACGCGGCCCACGATGCGGTCGCGCAAGGGCTCGATGATCTCGCCGGATTCGATGATGGACTCGACGAAGATGCCTTCGGTAGTGCCGCAATCGTTCTCGGCGACAATCACGTCTTGCGAAACGTCCACCAGGCGGCGGGTGAGGTAGCCGGAATCGGCTGTCTTCAACGCCGTATCGGCCAAACCCTTGCGCGCGCCGTGCGTGGAAATGAAGTATTGCAGCACGTTCAGGCCTTCGCGGAAATTCGCGGTGATGGGGGTCTCGATGATCTCGCCCGAGGGCTTGGCCATCAGGCCGCGCATGCCGGAGAGCTGGCGGATCTGCTGTTTGGAACCGCGCGCGCCGGAATCGGCCATGATGTAAATCGGGTTGAGGTAGCGGCCGGTGCGGTCGTCCTCTTCCATGGCCTGGAACATCTCATCGGAAACCCGCTCGGTGACCTTCGACCAGATCTCGATGATCTTGTTGTAGCGTTCGCCGTGGGTGATGGCGCCATCCTGATACTGGCTTTCCACGTCCACCACTTCGCGTTCCGCTTCCTTGACCAGTCCGGCCTTCTCGCTGGGGACGACCATGTCGTCGATCCCAATGGAAATGCCGGCGCGGGTAGCGTACAGGAATCCGAGGTTCTTGATCTCGTCCAGCATCTGCACCGTGGTCTGCAAACCGAATTTCAAGTAGCAGTACTGCACCAGCTGGCCGAGGCCCTTCTTCTTCAGCAGGCCGTTGATGAACGGCATATCCTCGGGCAGATGGTCATTAAGAATCACACGCCCCACCGTGGTCGTCATGTACTGCTTGTGATACTCCGCCGGTTCGGTGTGCAGCACGTTCTGGTTATCGAATGCCTTGGTGAGCTCGATGACTTTGCCGGTATGGCGCAGTTTAATCGGCGTGAGCGTTTCCACCTCGCCCATCTCGAGCGCGATCAGCACGTCTTCACTCGATGCGAAGGTGCGGCCCTCGCCCTTGGTGCCCGGGCGGGACTTGGTCAGGTAGTAGCAGCCCAGCACCATGTCTTGCGTGGGAACGGCGATGGGCGCGCCATGCGCTGGCGAAAGAATGTTGTTCGACGCCAGCATAAGTGTCGAGGCTTCAATCTGTGCTTCGGGCGAGAGCGGGATGTGCACCGCCATCTGGTCGCCGTCGAAATCCGCGTTGAACGCCGTGCAGACCAGCGGGTGGATCTTAATGGCCTTGCCTTCGACCAGCACCGGCTCGAATGCCTGAATGCCCAGACGGTGCAGCGTGGGGGCGCGGTTGAGCAGAATCGGATGGTCTTTGATGACCTCTTCGAGAATGTCCCACACCACCGGATCCTGCTGCTCGACCAGCTCCTTGGCCTGCTTGATAGTGGTGCAGTGGCCGCGTTGCTCGAGGCGATGATAGATGAACGGCTTAAACAGCTCAAGCGCCATCTTCTTCGGCAGGCCGCACTGGTGCAGCTTCAGTTCGGGCCCAACCACGATGACCGAACGGCCGGAATAATCCACTCGCTTGCCGAGCAGGTTCTGGCGGAAACGCCCCTGTTTTCCTTTGAGCGTATCGGACAGCGACTTCAGCGGACGGTTGTTGGCTCCGCGCAGCACGCGGCCGCGGCGGCCGTTGTCGAACAGCGCATCCACGGCTTCTTGCAGCATGCGCTTCTCATTGCGCACGATGACGTCGGGCGCATGCAGCTCGATGAGTTTCTTGAGCCGGTTGTTGCGATTGATGACCCGGCGGTAGAGATCATTGAGGTCCGAGGTAGCGAACCGGCCGCCATCCAGCGGCACGAGCGGCCGCAGTTCCGGAGGAATCACCGGGATCACGTCCAGAATCATCCACTCCGGCTTGTTACCCGATTTGCGGAAAGACTCGACAACGCGCAGCCGCTTGGCGAACTTCAGCTTTTTCTGCTGCGACGCCTCGGTCTTCATCTTTTCGCGAATTTCTTCGCTCAGCGCTTCGACATCGATCTTCTTGAGCAGTTCCTTGATGCCCTCGGCGCCCATCATGGCGATGAACTTACCGGGGAACTCCTGATCCAGCTGCCGCTTGCGCTCGTCGCTGATGACTTCGCCCGCGCTGAGCCCAGTCACTTCACCCGGATCGACGATGACGAAAGCTTCGAAATAGAGGACGCGCTCCAACTCGCGCAGCGTGATGTCGAGCAGGTGGCCGATGCGCGACGGCAGTCCCTTGAAGAACCACACGTGCGAGCACGGGCTGGCCAGCTCGATGTGCCCCAGGCGCTCGCGGCGCACGCGTGCCAGCGTTACTTCCACGCCGCACTTGTCGCAGATCACGCCGCGGTGCTTCATGCGCTTGTACTTGCCGCACAGGCACTCCCAGTCCGTCACCGGGCCGAAGATGCGCGCGCAGAACAGGCCGTCCCGCTCCGGCTTGAAGGTGCGGTAATTGATCGTTTCCGGCTTGGTTACTTCTCCATGTGACCAACTGCGGATTTTTTCCGGGGATGCAAGACTGATCCTGATGGAATCAAAGTCCGCAATCAAATTGGCTCTATCGTACGGAGAGGATCGCAAAATAACCTCCAGAATTCTTTTAGAAAACCCAAAGTCCTTTCACCGCCGA
>JACXTT010002402.1_pt1 | contig 29795 bp, 23 predicted proteins | sample 9270951 | NCBI WGS metagenome assembly JACXTT01 (sample SAMN15532306, study PRJNA645909) | rock metagenome | isolation source: weathered quartz diorite | place: Puerto Rico | collected 2017-06-21 | reverse complement strand
GGCTTGACGGCATCGAGAAAGGCGTCGGGTTCGGCCGGCAGATCGCGCTCGAAGAGTGTTTTGCCTTTGGCGGAAAGGACGTGCACGAACATCGACCTGGCATGCAAATCGACGCCGGCATAGAATTGGTGGGGTTGATTGTAGTTCGGCATGGCTGGCCTCCTGGTAGGTGACGGGTCGTCCTGATCCCGCATCGTGGTTGCCGACGCTTCGGCGTCGGCTGAAACTTCCACGCTAGGACCGGGAGCAATCCCGCGATCCTGTTTTACCTTTGGCGACAGGCTCCGACCCGTCACCCCGCGAGGACATAAGAAGTATCCAGCCCTTGCACCTGACCGGGGCCGCATTACGGTTTCTCGCGACACAATGTTTCACCTGCGGCCCCGGCAGGTGAACGCAATCGTTATGCCCGAGGAGTCGCTGCTTTGGTTGGTGAACTCGATGTTGGTCAATCAGCTCTGTTGACGGACATCGCCATGTGTATCAACTACTACCGGCTGTTCTCGCCCGGTTTGTACTGTTGCATACACGCGACGGTCCAATTGGATGAAGGCACTCGGCTCTGTCCAGGCATCATCGTCCAGGTCAACCACGGTCCGCTCAAGCAATGCGACCCCGGCCCAGGGTATGACCTTTTCAAAGGACCGCCCAATTTCGTACTCGACGTTTTCGGAGACGACCTGCTCGACTACGAGCATCGACGCGAATGCTTCGAACGCGCGAAGGTGATCGAATACGTTGCCCTGCGCCTCATGGAGCCCGTTGAATGGATCTGGAATCGTCTGATCGATGGCAAGTTCTCAGAGATCAAGACCGCCGACAACGAGCTAATCATGAGCACAGCGTTGCCCGGCCTTTGGATTCCCTCGCACGCTCTTAAGCAGCGCAATTGGTGGGCCATCATGGGAGCGATTGCACGGGGTGTGAGCCGGTTCGGACATCATGAGTTCATGGACACCATCTGGAAAGCCGGCAAAAACCGGACGCAGGAGGAAATCGGCCAGGTGATCGACGACTACCAAAGCGGACAGATGGGGAGCCGGGCATAACAGTCTTATGGCCTCTCCGACTTGAATAAAAACAAAACGGACGCTCCCGGCATCGACTAGCGATGTAGGCTTTGTTTGTTTCAAGCCCTCTGGCGTCCGCCGGACTGTCTTTCGTGCAGCATCGGGGTGGTTCGCAGCGCGGTATCGCGCTCAGGCAAAACTGAGCGGCACCAAACAGCCTTACGAGGTCGGGCCCCGGCGTGTTCCCATGCCAGGACTGCGTCGTCCTTCGTTCCTCTTTCCAGAGAAATTTTGGACGTCGCGCCTCAGCAACCTCTCCGTGCCGACGAACCGGTAACGCAAAACGACGAGCTCGGCCCCTCACCCTCGGCCCCTCTCCCGGGGGGAGAGGGGCCGAGGGTGACGGCGATCCGTTCGGCGAGAAAAACCATGCCCACCAAAGCCAAGATCATCGGTGTCCACCCAGTGGAAGCGGATGAGCCGGTTCACGTCATCGACTCGATGCTGCGGAGCAGTCGGAACATGCCGAGCATGTTGCCGCACGAAACACGTTGGCGCGACTCGTCAAGGCCGGCGATCGGATTGCCGTCGCGCCGCAGGTGCTGGCCGAGTTCATCCACGTGGTGCCGGATCCGCGCCGCGTTCCCCAGCCGCTCAACTGGCCGCGGCCGTCAAAGGGTTTTGTTCGTCAATCCGCTGCGCCGCGCAGCAAATACCCTTCGCCCCATCGGGTCAGGATCAGCTTCTTCTCGAACGGGTTGTCCAGCTTGACGCGCAAGTAGCGAATGTAGACATCGACGAGGTTGGACGTGCTTTCCTTCTGGTCGTTGTACAGGCTCTCCCAGATCATGGTGCGCGTGACGACCTTGCCGGCGCGGGTGGCCAGGAATTGCAACAGGGCGAATTCGCGCGGGGTCAAGGCGATGCGCTGGCCGGCTCGTTTCACGATGCGTGACGTGGGATCGATTTCAAGATCGTGGATGCGCAGGACCGGCTCCTTGGCTGGGCGGCGGCGACGGACCAGGGCCCGCAACCTGGCAAGCAATTCCGGCAGCTGAAACGGCCTGGACATGCAGGCGTCGGCGCCGACGTCGAGCGCGTTGACCTTGGCTTCGATGGTGTCCTTGGCCGTCAAGGCGAGGACATCCGCCGCGATGCCGACCTTGCGCCAACTCGCGAGCATTGAGAGCCCGTCGAATTTCGGCATCATCAAATCGAGAACGACCACATCGAGACCGAAACTTCGCGCCAGGCGGTCGGCGTCCACGGGATCGCCGGTGGCTTCGACGGCGAAGCCTTCTTCCTCGAGACAGCGTTTGAGCACGCGCGCCAGCGGCGCGTGGACTTCGACCAACAGTACCCGCGCGGGGCCGATGGCTTGAGTGACTTCCAGCTCGGCGGGCGTTTCGGTCTTGTCGCGAGTCTGGAAGAAGCGGTCGATTTTTTGCAGCAGGCGCTTCATCGAATGCGGCTTGTGCAGAAAATCGACGGCGCCGATTTTCTTGGCGTAGGCCTGGTGCTTCGCGCCGTCGTGGGCGGAGAGCATGATGAACGGTGGGGCCAGCGGGTTATTCTCGAAATACTCCAGAACCGCGAACCCACCCCAGCGCGGCATCATCATATCGAGGATCACCAGATCGGGGGAATACTCGCAGATGAGGTCCTTGGCCTCCACGCCATCCTCGGCCTCGAGGGTTTCATAGCCGTGCTCGCGCAGCACGGTCTGCATGCCGAGACGGAGTGACTCATCGTCATCGACCAGCAGGATCGTCTTGCTATTCGTCATGGGGTTTGCCTTTTCTGTATTGCGAATCGAGAAACAAAATCATTGGTCCATGGAACGACGGTGGGCACGGCGGGAAAGCTCAAGCAGGCGGACAGGATAGGGCAGGGCCCCCAGCGCTCGGGGTGGGTGGGTGTGAACAAATTCTAATAACTATATGATACACCGCGAACGGGAAAGGTTCCGGCTCTTCCCCGAAATCTTATTGCCAAGAAGTGTCGGCTGAAGGGGGGGGATTAGGCCGTTTTTTGCCATTTTACTCTTGTGAAGTTGCACGCAGAAGCTAAAATGGCACCAAGCTTTGCCGATAAACCGATAGGGCGCATGCCAGCTGCCCGCTACGATCCCGCCGCTTGGTTGCACGTTTTTTCGCCTTGCTATTCGTGAGGGGGGTAATCCGATGGAACAACGCTTCGAAGGCACGCCGCACGCCGAGGTTCGGCTCGAAGGCCGACGGCTCGTTCGCAGCGAGGTTTCGAATGACTGGGGCCTGCGGCTGCAATGGGAAATTCGCCGCAACGGGCAGGTCGTCGCGACCGTGAACGCCCGGCCCGATCTGGCGTATGAACATCCCGACACGGCACCCGGCACGTATGAAGTCGTGCTGCAAATGTGGCGTTATGTCAACTACGCCAAGAATCCGCAGGGCGAATTCACTGCCAGCGCGTTCATCGCGATCTCCGACCGCGTTTCCTACACGATCTAATTCAACTCGCTTGCGGTTTTGCGCACTTGGCGTTCAACGAGCGCGAAACCGCAAGCGATGGAGTCTGTCCCATGTTGAATATCGGCAACGAAAAGGTTTCCCTGTGTTCGGGTGTCACGCGGCGCAGTTTCTTGCAAGTAGGCGTCGCGGGCCTGGCCGGCATGTGGCTGCCCGACCTCGTCAAGATGGAAGCAGCCGGCGCGGTCGATGAAAGCCGAGCCCGCATCAAGAATTGCATCACCATCTTTCTGGTCGGCTCGCCCGGCCATCTCGACACCTGGGATCTGAAGCCGAATGCGCCGTCGGAAGTGCGCGGCAAGTACGCCCCGACTCGCACGAACGTCAACGGCATTCAGATATGCGAACATTTTCCGATGATGGCGCGAATCATGGACAAGGTTGCCCTCATCCGCAGCCTGCACCATCGCACCGGCGCGACCCACGAGAACGGCCAGCGTTGGATGATGACCGGGCACGACTTCAACGCCGACGCCGTCAAGCCGCACACCGGCAGCGTGATCTCGCGCGTCTTCGGCCAGAAGAGCGAACTGCCGGCAAACGTCGTCCTGCCGGGGCCGATTGGCAACACCGGCGCGGGCAACTTCCATGGGCAGACCGCCGGGCATCTCGGCAGCGCCCATGAGCCGTTCTTCCTCGGCGCCGATCCCGCCTTGCCGAGCTTCCGCGTCGGCGATCTCGAGGTTCCCGCGGGGATGTCGAGCCAGCGGCTCGATAACCGTCGTCAGCTCCTGTCGCAGCTCGATACCCTGCAACGCCGTACCGAAACGACCAGCACGCAGACGCATGACAGCTCGTACAACCGCGCCTTCCGCTTGCTCACCTCGCAGCGAGCCAAGGACGCCTTCGATCTCAACCTCGAAAACGATCGGCTGCGCGACCGCTATGGCCGCAATACCTTCGGCCAAAGCTGTCTGATGGCGCGTCGGCTCATCGAAGGCGGTGTGCGTTACGTCACCGTGAACCATTTCGACACGGTGTTCGGCCAAACTTGCTGGGACATGCACGCCGACGGCGGCGGGCTCAACAATACCTATCTCGACTACGAACGCCACCTCTGTCCGCAGTTCGACTGGGCCTTCACCGCCCTGATCGAGGACCTGGAGCAGAAGGGCCTGTTGCAAGAAACCGTCGTCGCCGTGCTGAGCGAGTTCGGCCGTACGCCGCGCCTCAATGGCCGCGGCGGACGCGATCACTACCCGGACGCCTGGACCAACTTCCTCGCCGGCGGCAACATCCGCGGCGGCCAGGTCATCGGCGCCACCGACGCCATCGGCGCGCGTCCGCACGACAACCCGATCCTGCCGCCGCAAGTCCTCGCCTCGATCTATCACGGTATGGGCATCAACCTCGACTCCACCGTGATGCCCGGCCCCGGCGAACGACCCGTGCGCCTGATCGAAGCGGAGCCGATTCGGCAGTTGTTTGCATGAGCGTGGTATGATACGGTTGGCTGCATTGGCAAAGAGATTCGGTCGGCGCACTATGAATACCCACGCATCCAGCATTCCCGAATTGCTGCCAAGCCTTCACGCCTTATCGCGTGCGGACAAACTGCGCGTCATTCAACACCTTGTCGTTGATCTTGCCCAGGACGAAGGCGTCCCGCTGTTTGAAGCCGGTGCCTCCTACCCCATTTGGACGCCGCTTGAAGCCTACGATGCCGCGGCCTCGCTCATGAACATGTTGGAAGCCGAAAGGGCAGCGCCATGATGCCTCAAGCGGAGCAGTTTCCGTATATCATGCGCAATCCTGCATTGGGCGCAATCGGTTTCTTGCCATTCCTTCCAATCACCTTGTCGCTCGGACAGCGCAGTGCTCCGACGATGGGGCTGCTCGACACGGCAGCGACGGTAAATGTGTTGCCGTTCGATCTGGGCCAAAAGCTGGGAGCAGACTGGGATAAACAGACCGTGGCTGTTCAGCTGACCGGCACGCTTGCGAACGAAGAAGCAAGAGGCTTGTTATTGTCTGCGACGGTAAGCCAGTTTCCGCCCGTTCAACTTGCGTTCGCATGGACCAAAAGCAATGCGGTTCTGCTGCTCGGCGAGGTGAATTTCTTCATGGAATTCGACGTTTGCTTCTTTCGCTCCCGGCTTGTTTTTGAGGTTAAGCCGAAGTGAGAATTCGCTACTATCCGATGATTCGCTGTTGTTCGCTGGCGTTGGTCGTTTTTGGGAATGCATGCTTCGCCCTGCACGCCGCCGAACCGACCATCCGCAACCTCGACGTGCGCGGCCTGCGCGTCGGCGGCACGACCACGCTCGTCATCGACGGCGACGAACTCGGCAAGACGCCGCGGCTGCTCTTGCCATTTCCCGCCAAACAAACGCTGAAGGCCGACGTCACCGACAAGAAGGCGACCTTCGAGGTCGCGCTCGATGCGGAGGTGACGCCGGGCTATCATCAACTGCGCGTCGTCACCGAAGGGGGCGTCAGCTTGCCGGTGGTGATTGGCGTCGATCGCATGCCGCAGCAATTGGCCGCGGCACCGATCACCGAGTTGCCGGTGGCCTTGCATGGTGCGGTCGCGGGCGGCGGCACCGTCGAGGTCAAGTTCCAAGGCAAGGCGAAACAGAAGTTGATGGTCGAAATAGAAGCCCAGCGTCTCGGCAGCAAGCTGCGGCCTATCGTGCACCTCTACAGCCCCAAGAAGCTGCAACTCGCCTGGGCGTGGGCGGCCCCCATGCTCTTCGGCGACACCCGGCTCGAAGCGACCTTGCCCGAGGACGGCACGTACACCGTTGCGCTGCACGATGTCGAATATGCAGCGCCCGCGCCCAGCTATTTTCGTTTGAAGATCGGCGAATGGTCGTATGTCGATCGGGTATTTCCGCCTGCGGTCGCCAAGGGCCAAGCGATGACAGTCGATCTGCTCGGCATGGCGGCGCCGGTACAAATGCCCGTCAATGCGCCGAAGAGCCCGGAAGCATTCCCGCTCGCCTTTCCCAAGGCCGGGCTCTGGAGCGGGCCGCGGTCGTTCGTCTTGGTCAGCCCGCACGCCGAGTTTGTCGAGCAGCCCGCGAAGGACAAGCTGCAAGAATTACCCGAAGGTCACGTCGGCGTCAGCGGCAAGCTGCTCCTTCCCTACGAAGAGGACCGCTACCGCGTCGCCGTCAAGCCGTTGACGAAAGTGCGGCTCGAAGTTTTCGCCGAGCGCATCGGCTCACCGATCGACGCCGCCTTGATCGTGCGCAACGACAAGGGAGACCAGCTTGTCCGCGTCGAGGATTCGCCCGGCACGCTCGATCCGGTGCTCGAGTATACCGTGCCCGACAAGGTGACGTCGATCATCGTCGGCGTCGTCGATGCCCAAGGCCGCGGCGGACCGCGCGGGATCTATCGCCTCGTCATCGAGCCGCAAGGGGCGAGCAAGGGATTCAAGCTCGTGACCAATGCGCAGCGCATCTCGCTGCCGATCGGCGGCCGCGCAGTCGTGCCGATCTTCGTCGAGCGCCGCGGCTATCCAGGCAAGATCGATTTGTCGGCCAATTTCCCTGCCGGCGTGAAGATTGACGGCGCGATCATTCCGGAAGGAGCTGACGGAACGCTGGTCACGCTCGAACGTGCCGAAGCGCCGTTCGAGGCTGCCGTCGCGACCTGGCGCGGCCGAGGCGGCGACGGAAGCGAACAGGTGGTCGGGGTCAAGGGCCATCCGCTCGAACGCTTGCAGCCGTGGCTCGCAACCGAGATCGCCGTGGCCTCGACGAACCAGAAGGCGGCCGATTTCGTGGTCGATTGGCTCAGTTTTCCTGCTGACGCGGCACTCGTCCTCGGCGCCAAGCTTGCCCTGCCGATCAAGACGGTACGGCCTGTCGACAAGACCACCGTCAAGCTCACGCTGCTGACAAGCCAGGTGACGCCGATCGTCAACAATCAGCCCGATCCGAACAAGGCGCTGCGGCAAGAGAAACCGGTCGAGATGCCGGTGAAGGCCAGCGACGGCGAGATCGCACTGCTCGTACCCGTTGATTTGTCCGCACCCATCTACGACTTGACCGTGCAAGCCGAGTTGCTGGACGCCGCCAAGAAGCCGATCGCCATCGCGTATGCCCCGGTGCGGCGGATGGCAGTCAAGACGCCAATCGTCGTGAAGCTCGACGGCCCGCCGCGCATCGAGACGACATTGGACGCAAAAAAGGGAGGCGTCCTAAAACTTCAAGGCAAGATCGAGCGTCTACCTGGAATGAAGGCCGACGTCGCGCTCGCGTTGACGGGATTGCCCGCCGGCGCGAAAGCCGACGCCGTCACTGTGAAGGCGGATACTACTGACTTCCTCATCAACGTGACGTTCCCGCCGACGGTCCCGGCAGGCGAGATCAAGGGCGTGAAGCTTTCGGGTTCCTATCCACCGGAGGCCAAGCAGCCGGCCGTGCGCGTGCGCAGCCGGGAGGTGGAAGTGACGCTGGTGTTACAAGCGCCTGCTAAGTAGAATTGACATCACCAATACGGCTCCGCAGGCGATTGAATTGCGCCCGCGGCGTTCCAGACGCACTCAAAGGATCCTGCCATGACGCTGCGCAAGTCTTATATTACGATCCTACTCGCCATCGCATTAACCCCGTACTGCCAAGCACAGGACGTCCCCGTTCCGACAACCGTCACCGTGCAACCCACATCGATCGAGTTGCGCCATCAGCGTCAGCCACACGCGCTGCAAGTGCTCGGCACGTCAGCCGACGGCTTCGCGCTCGATCTGCGTTCGCAAGCCAAGTACGAATCCGCCGATGTGAAGATCGCGACCGTCGATGCGGACGGCTGGGTGCACCCAGTCGCCAACGGGCAGACGCAGGTGACCGTCAGCGTCGGCGCCATCACGAAGACGGTCGCGGTCAAGGTGCAGCTTCCGCCGGTCGAGCCGCCGTATAGCTTTAGGCACGAGGTGATGCCGGTGCTCTCGAAGGCCGGCTGCAACTCCGGCGGCTGTCACGGCTACTCGCTCGGCAAGAACGGCTTCAAGCTCTCCCTGCGCGGGGCCGATCCCGATCCCGACTTCCTCTTCATCACCAAGGACTCGATGAGCCGGCGCGTCAATTTTCAATTGCCCGAAGCGAGCTTGCTCGTGGCCAAGGCGCTCGGCGACGCGCCGCACGAAGGGGGCGTCCGATTTGCCCGCAACAGCCTGTCGAATGAAATTCTCGTCAACTGGATTCGCCAGGGCGCTCCCGGCGATATTGCCGACAAGGCCCAGGTCGTCTCCGTTCGGCTTGTGCCTGACAAGCTCATCCTGCGGCCCGGCCAAAAGCATCGCGTGCAGTTGATCGCCGAATACGACAACGGCACGTCACGCGACGTGACGCGCCTCGGCATCATCGCCGCCAACAACAACCAGTATGCCGACGTCGAGGGCGAGGGCCTCGTGGTCGCCGGCGATGGCGGTGAAACTGCGGTGGTCGCGCGTTTCGAGCGCGTCTTTGCCGCCACCAGCGTCATGGTGCTCAAAGGGGACGCCAAGTTCGCCGCGACGCCAGCGCCGCCGGATAACTACATCGACAAGCACGTCATCGACAAGCTCAATCGCCTGCAGATCACGCCGTCCCCACTGGCCAATGATGAGGAATTCTTGCGCCGCGTCTATCTCGATCTGATCGGCGTGCAGCCCAAGCCCGATGAGATCAAGGCATTCCTCACCGATGCGACCCCGAAGAAGCGCGACAAGGCGATCGACGCCCTCTTCGAACGGCCCGAATTCATCGACCACTGGTCGCTCAAGTGGGGCGATCTGCTGCAAAACTCGCGCAACAGCGTCAGCGCACAATCGGTCTTTCTCTTCCGCGAGTTCATTCGCGGCGGCGTCGCCTCGAACATGCCAATGGACGAATTCGCCCGCAAGCTCCTGACCGCCAAGGGGGGCGCCATCGACGACCCGGCCAGCGTCTACTACGCCATCAGCAAGGATACCAACGATACGCTCGAACGCGCGACTCAGGTCTTCTGCGGCGTGCGCATGTTGTGCGCCCGCTGCCACAGCCATCCGATGGAGAACTGGACGCAAGCCGACTACTATGGCCTCGCCAGCTTCTTCACGCAGGTTAGTCCCCGGCAGGACGGCCGATTCGCGGCCATCCCGAACACCAAGCTGATCCAGCTCAACCTCGCCGCGGGGAATGCCAACAACCCGCGCTCGGGCAAGTTGCAGCCGCCGAGATTTCTCGGCGCCGAGGAGCCGAAGCTTGACCCGAACGCCGATCGTCGTGAAGCATATGCCGCCTGGCTGACGTCGCCGAAGAACCCGTTCTTCGCCCGCGGCCTCGTCAATCGCTACTGGAGCTATTTCTTCCATCGCGGCATCATCGAGCCGGTGGACGATATTCGCAGCACCAACCCGCCGATCAACCCGGCCCTGCTCGACGCCTTGACGAAGGACTTCATCGACCACAAGTTCGACGTGCGCCATCTCATGAAACAGATCGTCACCTCGGCGACATACCAGCGCTCCAGCGTGCCGACGCCGTCAAACAAGCACGACGAGCAGAACTTCTCGCACGCCATTCCGCGCCGCATACCCGCCGAGGCGCTGCTCGATTCACTGATCCAGGCGACCGGCGTTGCCGAAAACTTCGGCGGCGCTCCCGCCGGCTTCCGCGCCGCCCAGCTCCCCGACGGCAATACCGAGAACGCCTTCCTCAAGCTGTTCGGCAAGTCGCCGCGCATGGAAGCCTGCGAGTGCGAACGCGACAACAGCTCCAACATGCTGCAAGCCTTGCACTTCCTCAACGGCAAGAGCATTCAGGCACGCGTGCAAAACCCGGCGAGCCGGGCGACGCTGCTGTCCAGGCAGAAGCTGACCGACCAGGAACTCGTCACGGAACTGTACTTGTGGGCCCTGGCACGTCGGCCGAACGCCCAGGAATCGCAGATCAGCGTCGATTTCCTCAAGATGCACGCCGTCGCCCAGCGCACCGAGGCGACGCAGGATTTGTTCTGGGCTCTCCTGAACAGTCGCGATTTTCTGCTGATGCATTGACCTCCCATCGTGTCGAGCCGTGGAGGAGCACCAATGTATACACGAACGCCGAGCGATTGGCTCAAGGATTGGACGCCATGGACCTCAATTCCCTGAAGGACCCGAAATCGATTGCGGAATACTTCACCTTCGTTCTTTCCTTTGCAACAAAGCCTCGGGACACTCTTCGACCCTATGCAGGTAAAACGGAAATCGACGCCAGGCTCCTTCTGTTCGCGTGCGGCTCGGTGGTCCTTTCCTACGCGATCTTGCTGCTGGCCAAAGCGATGGGCGCTGCCGACGATAGCTCGGAGATCGTCCGCGTGATTGGTTCGCTCGATTGGAAAATTGTGCCGCTGCTGCTTGCCTTGCTGGTGGTTCTCGTCTCGGTTCTGTTCCATCTCGTGGCCAAGGTTGCGCCGCTGATTGCGGAACGCAAACTGAAATCCACCGGTGCAGACCCGCATCAACCGCACCTCGGCGGGACCTGCTGGGACACGATCAATGCGGCGCTCGGTTTTTCCGCGTTCTACTTGCCTGTGGGCATCGGGGTCTATGCGTGCCTGACCCTGTTCGTCGCCGATCCCGACCGCGATCGTACGCTGGTGGTCGTTGTTTTTACGTTCGCGTCTCTATCGCTCAGCGCTGGAATTCTCGGCTACTTTCCCGCGGCTCTGGCGGGAACCCACCCGAACACATCCTACGTGCAAGCCTTGGTGTCCATGATGTTCTCGATAACCATCGTCGTGTTGGTCCAGATGATCGCCGAGAACGTCCTTGGCATGTTCGTCCCGTAACCCATGCAGGCGAAGGAGTATGCCCTTGTCACAACCGGCTCCCGACACCGCCGCTGCCAGCTCGCCCAGTGCGCTGCGGAAGATTACGCTGCTGCAACTCCTGGCCGCCACCTACTTCATGGTCGCCGGCGGGCCGTACAGCCTCGAAGAAGTTGTCAAGAACGCGGGCTACTTCGGGGCCATCGCCATCTTGCTCATCGTTCCCGTCATCTGGAGCTTGCCGACGGCCCTCATGTGCAGCGAGCTGTCCACCGCGATTCCCGAGGAAGGCGGCTACTACACCTGGGTGCGCCGGGCGCTGGGCCCGTTCTGGGGCTTTCAGGAAGCGTGGCTGTCGCTGTCGGCCAGCGTCTTCGATATGGCGATCTATCCGGGCCTTTTCATCAAGTATTTCTTCTTCCTGATCGAACGTTCCGACTGGGCCAACAAGCCCCCCCTCTGGTCCGTTAGCATCGGCCTGCTGGTCATCGCAGCCTGCGTGCTGGCGAACCTGCGCGGCGCCCGCACGGTCGGTGGCTCGTCGCTGGTGATGATCTGTATTCTGCTCGGCCCGTTCGTCGTGCTCAGCGCAGGCGCCTGTTTCATCGACCCGCCGGGTCCGGATGAGACGGCCACCGAGCCGGTGAAGCTCGATTACGTGGCGGCCCTCGTCTTCGCGATGTTCAACTACATGGGCTGGGACAACGCGACGACGGTTGCCGGCGAAGTCGAAAAACCGCGGCGAACTTACCCGCTCGCGCTGGGCGGAGCTCTCTTGCTGGTGATGCTCACCTATGTGTTGCCGGTGCTGGCGGCCGAACGGACCGGCATCGATCCGGCGGAATGGGATACGGGATCATGGACCACGGTGGGCAAGGCCATCGCCGGGCCGGCGCTCTATGCCGCCATCGCGATAGGCGGCATGGTCGCCGCCCTCGGTACGTTCAACTCGCTGGTCCTCTCCTACACGCGCGTGCCGGTGGTGCTCGCCCGGGACGGGTTCTTGCCGGCGATCTTCGCCCGCTGCCATCCGACGACCGGTGCGCCGTGGGTGTCGATCCTCGCGTGCGCCGTCGTCTGGGGGCTGGCGCTGCAGCTCAGCTTGACGCGCCTGCTGGCGCTGGACGTGATCCTTTACGGCCTGAGTCTGGTCCTGGAGTTCGCGGCATTGGTAGCGCTACGGATTCGCGAGCCGAACCTGGCCCGGCCGTTCAAGGTGCCCGGCGGCCTGATCGTCGCGGTTCTGCTCGGACTCGGTCCGGCCCTGCTGATTGGCGTGGCGATCTACGATCAAGGCACCCAATGGGAAGTCGCGGAAGGCGACGATGACCCAATCGCGCCGGCTTACGCACTGATGCTCGGCATGGCCCTGGCGGCGCTCGGCCCCGTCGTTTATTGGGCAAGCCAGGCATGGCGCCGAGACGCGACATCAGAGCCTGAAGCGTAAGCGATGGCCGGCGTTTCCTTCGCTTACGCTTCAGGCTCTGATGAACCTCACACGGGCGGCGCCGGTTTCGCGCTCGCCGCCGGCTGGCTCTTCTCGCCCGGCCACATCCAGCGGATGCCTTTGAAGACGCCATAAATCGCGCCGCCGATCGGCACTAGCGCGCTCAGCCCCGCGAGGATCGCAATGATGCAGAAGCCGAAGATGTAGAAGCTCACGCTCAGCCCCTTGCGCAGGAGCCAGCCTGGCCCGCTGTCGCTATCGACGATCGGCGTCGGCTCCGCCAGGGTCAGCGTGATCTGGGCGGTCGCCAGGTCGTTGTCCGGCACGCTCGGGTTGCGGGCGGTCGAGAAGCTCACCAGCCTCCCCTTGCCCTTGAACTCCTGCACGAGCTTCTCCTGCTCGGCGAGCGGCGCCTCGATGACGAACGTGGCGTTCACCTGGCCGTTGGGCTGCCGGCTGCTCTTCTCGTCGGCGATGCGTCCCTTGCTGGCGCGAACCATTTCCTTGATGTCCGCCGCCTTCAGGCTCACCTCGGCGACCTCGATATTCATGCTGATCTTCTCGCGCGGCTGCTTGCCCGCGAACACGCCCTGAAGCGTCACCACGATCTGCGCCGTGGCCAGGTCGTTCTCCGGCACGTTCGGGTTGCGCGCCGCCTCCTGGCTCAGCAGGTTGCCCGAATCCTTGACCTTGAGCACGATCAGATCTTGCACGGCCAGCGACACGTCGAACACCAGTTGCGCCGTCACCTGGCCGTTCTCGTGCCGCGCGACGTTGGCGTCGGCGACGCGCCCCTTGCCCGCCAGCACGTTCTCCTTCAACTCGGCCACCTTCTTGTCCACGTCCTTGACCTCGATCTTGAGCCGCACGACCTCGCGCGGCGCGATGCTGCCGGGGCCGAACAGGCTCAAGGAATAGCCGAACTTCTGGTCGGTCGCGATCTCGGTGACCGCGGCCTGCACGGTCGTCTTCTTGAGTTCATGGCCCAGGCCGGCGATCAGCTTGTCCACGTCGGCCTTCTTGTCGGTCGGCACGTTGAAGTCGAGCTGGGCGGTGATGCGCAGCTTGTCCTGCTCGTTCAGGTTGTCGGCACGTACCTGCGTCTTGGCGATCAACGCCAGCTCGTCCTTGAGCTTCTTGTAGGTGACGGCAACATCCTTGGTGGCGACGACGAGCGTGACGGCGTGGCGCGGCTGAATGTTGACGATGTTGTTCAGCGTCACCTCGAAGACGACGTCGCTGACGCGCGGATCGAGCTTGCCCGGCTTGCCCGAGCCCCCCTCGGCCTGCGTTTTCTGCGTCGATTCGTTCTCGGAGACGACGCCGAGCCCGCCGAGCTTCTTGCCGAAGGGGTCCTTCTGGGCTGGGGGCACCTCGGCGTGCAGGATCGCCTCGAACTGGCCCGCCTTGTGCTGCTTCATCTCCGCTCGAATGATGCGTCCCTTGAACGTCTTGACGGCATCGACGGCCGCATCGAGCGCCTTCTTGACATCATCGACCTCGATGCGCATCTTGACGGTCTCGGTGACGACCAGGCTCGCCGGCGTGCCGAGGTCCTTTTCGAACAGGGTGATGGTGAGCGTGCTGAGGGCGACCTGGTTCTTGTAATAGCGGATCTCGCCTTCCATCTTCTCGATCTTGGTGCGCCAGGTGCCCAGCGCGGTCTCGGCGGCGACGAGGTCCTTGATGTCCCCCTTGCCGGTTTTGATGATCTCGCTGAGCCGGGCCTCGACGAGACGGGCGGCCTTGAGCTCGCTCTCGGTGTCGGTGTACTGCTTGGTCACGTCCTGGCTGCCGACGTGCTGGCTCTTCAACTCGCCGACCTTGCCCAGCTCGCGGCGCAAATCGTCGATGAGCTTGTCGAGCGATTTCGGCGGCACGCGCACGACGATGTAGCCGCGCGTCTTGCCGTTCTCTTGCTTGGTGCGGTCTTCCTTGAGTTTGAAGGCGCCCTTGATCCCATCGGTGAGCGTCTTGACGGTCTTGATGGCGTCGTCGAACGACTCGATCTCGAAGGACATCTCGCCGGTGTAGATGATCTTCAGCTCGGTCTCGCCGGCCGGTTCGACCTTGGGCGGAGTCTGCACGGGTGGATCTTCGGCTTTCAACCCCGCCCCGCCGCCCGCATAGCCGAGCTTCGCGCCGAGCGTGGTGATCGTTGCAGCACTCTCCGGTGCAGCCGGAAGTATTGGAGTCCTGCTTTCCTTCGGCGGCTCCAATTTTCCAGGCGGCGCCTTGGGGTCGGCCTTGTAGTAATCCTTCGAAGCGAGCTCGCCATTCGTTACGAGGGCGGATACGCCTCGCCACTGCCCCGGCTTCTTCTCGCCCGCCATCGGCCCATCGCCCAGCTTTAGGGCCCCTAAGCCTCCGGCTTTTTTCATATCCAAAAGCAAGGGGAGCTTGCCATCGACTTCGGCCTTCTCGACCTGAAATCCGAATCCGCCGGCTTCGTGCAAGGTCCTTTCCCTCGTCAGGCCGGTTCTGCCGTCCAGGCCCAACATGAGCGAACCGGTACGAGTGAGGCTGAACTCATCGGAAAGTTTGTGGCCTCCGGGCACGCTGACCTTTTCCATTCGTTTACCGTTATACTGGATGTCGGTGTCGTACTCCAGCACGGCGGGGTCGGCATCGACAACACCGAATGTCTCCTTCTTGTCGTCAAGATTCGCGGGTTCTGCATTCATCGAACGGCTGTCATCAATCACCGCCATCAACCGGGTATGCTTCAGGTTGTTTTGTGCAACCGTCCGACTTTCCCCCGGCATCCACATCTCCGAAAACGCAATCGCCTGCATCGCGGCGCCGACGAGGCCCAGCACCAGCACGGCCGCGGCCGACGCGACGAAACGCATGATCGAGGCCCGCCGCAGGCGCGACTGGCGCACCTTGGCGAGGGCGCGTGCTTCCAGATCGGCGTCGGGGCGGGCGTTCGTGAAGAGACCGTCCATCATTTGCTCCAGTTCGCGGGATTCGTGTAGCGCTCGCGCGCACTCGTCGCAAGCGGCAACGTGCTGCTCGATTTCACGCCGCTCGTCCGCCGACAGGCCGCCGGCCAGGTAGGCGCTCAGGCTCTCGAAGGTCCAATCGTGATCTAACATGGCAATCTCCCCGTCTGCCGCTTGCGGCTTAGCGCTCGCATGGCGCCATGCGAGCGCTAAGCCGCAAGCGGCTACTTCTTCAGCGTCTTCTGCATCTCCGCGCGCAGCCGCTGCATCCCGCGGTGCAATAACCCGCGCAGCGAGCCGTTCGATAAACCCATCTGCGCCTGAATCGTCTCGTAATCGGCCCCGACCAGATAGCGTAGCGTCAACGGCAGCCGGTATTCCTCCGGCATCTGCCGCAAGATCGCCAGCGCCATTTGCCGCTGCTCCTCCTGCTCGGCGTGCTCGTCGGGCCGTTTGACTTCGAGCAGTTCCTGCCGCAGCTTGATGACGTCCGGCGCCGGCGTGCGTTTCTTTCTCGATTCATGCCGGGCGGCGTCGATGGCGAGGTTCTGGGCGATCTTGAGCAGCCAGGAGCGAAACCTTTCCGGCTGCGTCAGTTTGCCGAGCGTTCGATAGGCGCTCAGCAGCGTTTCCTGCAAAAGATCTTCGGCCTGATGCGCGTTGCCGGTGTCGAGATAGAGGCGCGCGAACACGAGCCGCGAGGTACGGCGCACAAGCTCCTCGAACGCGGCTGCATCGCCGCGTTGAGCGCGTTCCACCAGGAATTCATCGGGTTCGGTCATTCACACATCCTGACAAGACGACGACGTTCGATGACGAAGCGCGCGCCGCCAACGAGAAAGTCTCGGCGATCTGCAGGATACCACACGCAAACGAGGGGGCAATGAAAAGTTGTCTGGGTGCAAAAATGACTTGCATTGCGCCTGCGAGTTTTACACCCACCCACCGTAGTAGCACGGCCTCCGGCGGCGCCATGAGGAGGAAATGCGACGATTGCTTGCATTGCGCTTGCGAGTTCTCCACTCACCCACGCACTCGGTCGGCCCGCCGTTAGCGGAGCCTGCTGTTTCCGTGCGGAACATTGAAACGTGCTAGCGCGCGTCGAGAAGCTCCCGTGCCTTGTCGCGCAGGCGCTTATCGAGGTTGGCGTCGTTGACGATCGCGTTCAGTTGTTTCATGATGTCGGCGCGCTGGGTATAGCGAGCGGGGCCAACCATCTTCAAGGCGTCGCAGACCATGACGCGGCCGTCGCCCTGACCCGATTCCTTGACCGTCGCTTTTGAGCCTTTGGGCCCTTCGACGCTGATGCCGGAGGCGCCGGTGGTGGTGCCGACGTAGACCTTGATCTTGTCGTCGCGCAGGAACTCGTAGAGGACATCGAGGGCGTGGTTGGGGACTTCGTCCTGCCAGATCATGCCGAGCATGTACGCGGAATCGTAGCGGAGCATCTTGTTTTCTTGCGTCACGGACTCTTTGCAGATCTTGGAGAAGGTATCGCGCGGCCGATTTTCAAACTTCGTCTTGAGGTTGCCGCCGTGAACCCGCAACGACCACATGACGCGTTCGCGAACCTTGGCGTCGTAGCGGGGATCGCCGAGAATGTCGAGGAGCGTCGGGGCCACATTGCTGGCGCCGGGAACGACGCCGATTCGTGCCAGGGCCATGGCGCACTCGATGCGGACTTTCTGATTTTCGCCGTGATCCTGGATTTTCGCGACGAGAGTCGGAATCGCCTGCTCGGCCCCTTTGCCGATGCCGCCAAGTGCCAGGGCGGCGTGCTCGCGCACCTTCGCATCGGTGTCATCCTTGAGATAGCGAACCACCTCGGGAACGGCCCGAGCTGCCGGGGCGCCGATATTGCGGATCGCGATGACCGTCTGCCGGCGCATTTCAACGTCGCCGTTCCTGGCCGCCTCGAGCAGCACCGGCAAGGCGACTTCCGTCTCCGCCCCGCCGATATTGGTAAGGGCCAGGGCCGCGTTGCGCTTGTTTTCGAGGTCCCGATCATCCAGCGCCCACTTCAGCGCGGGGATCGCCTCTCGATCTTTCGCATCGACGATTCGCACTAACACGCTCAAGGCGGCGCGGCGTACCTCGGAATTGTTGTCCCGGCACAAAGGAAGCAGGTCCTTGAGCAGATCGTGTACCTTGTCGCCGTCGCTCATGGTCAAGAGCACGCTGGCCGCATCGCGCTTCACCAGCGAATCGGCATCGCCCAGGGCTCTTTTCACGGACGGCAGGGCGGCCTCCGCGAACTGCGCCAGCGCAAACGCCGCGTTCTGGCGGACCATCGGTTCCTGATCGCCGAGCGCGTTGTCCAGGGCCTGCCGGGTCGCAGCAGACTTGGTGGCCAGGCAGCCGAGCGCGAACGCGCCGCTGCGGCGCAGGTGCGGATTGCCGTCCTGGAGGGCGCTAAGGAAGAGCGTCTCCAGATCCTTGTCGGTGCGGCCGGCGGCGTTATCGCGGCAAATCTCGCCGAGGCCGAAGATGATCGCGTCGCGCACCTTGGCATCCTTTTCCTGGGCGTAGACGTTCTTCATCACGGCAATGGCCGTCGGCGAGCCGGCGCCCATCTTGCCGAGCGCGAAGGCGGCGCTGCGGCGCTCCTTGGCGTCGCCAGCGCTGTTGAGTTGCTTCTCCCAGGCGTCGGCGGTCTTGCCGAGGAACTTCTCCTGGGCCGGCAGCGTCGGAACGCCGAGGCAGAGTGCCACGCACAGGGTGAGGATGAAGCGCATGATTTGAACCTCGCGGATGTGGAGTCGTGTCCGCCGTTTGCGGTTGAGCGCTCGCATGGCGCCATGCGAGCGCTCAACCGCAAACGGCGAAATCGGGAGCTACTTCTTATCCTTGTTCTTTTCCTTCGACTTCTCTTTCAGTACCAGTTCAAGATCATCGACCGCATCCTTGGCGGCTTCACGGAGGGCCGCGTTGGCCTTCTTGTCGGCGGCGATCGCGCGTAAGGCCGGCAACGCCTCGAAGGCGTGCATGTTCGCGAGAGTGTCGATGGCCGCGGCGCCAATGGTCGTTTCAGTATCGCCGATGGCGCTCTTCACGTCGTCATAGCAGGCCGATTTGGCCAGCGGCCCAGCCTTGCTGATCAAATCCAGGGCCTGCAAGCGATTCTCGGTCGCCTTGTCCTTCAGCTTGCCGAGCACGGGATCGAAGTCCAGCATTTTCATGCACGTGATCACCGCCGCCCAGGCGATGTTGGGGTCCTTGTCTTCCGTGTATGGCAACACCGCCTTCAAGGCGAACGGCTTGGCTTCCTTGCCGCCGAGCCCGAGCACGTTGAGGGCCTGTAGCTTGATGTGAACTTCCTTGGTATCATTCAATTTCTTGACGATAGGATCCACATGGGTTTTGCCGACGTTGGTGAGCGTCATGATGGTCGCATGGGTCCAGATAAAGATAATGTCGTCCTTCTCGGCGAGCGCATGGGTATTGAGCCTCTTCACGATGAGCGGCCGGTCCTTGTTCTCCTTGTCGTCGAGTTCGGCCTTCAACTCGGCAAGCGCGTTCAAAGCGGTCAGGCGCACCTCGGAGGATGGATCGTTCAGCGCTTTCGTGCTCAATTCGACCGGCACCTTGCCGGTGCCGTGGCTGAGCGCGGTGAGCCCTTGCACCGCAGTCTGGCGCACGAAGTAGACGCGATCGGGTGGGCCGATCGGCGGGTTCAAAACGGAACGCAGGGCCGTCAGAACCTTGGGGTTAGCCCCCTGTCCCTTGCCGTCCGGCCCACCGAGGAAGACGAGGGTCTGCAGCGCCTCCTTGCGGACTTCCCACGTGACGGGGTCCTTGGCGAGCAAAGCAATGTCATCGATCGCTTCGCGGGCTTTGGGGCCGAGGTACATGATCCCCTGCACGGCGCGCACGCGCATGATGACCTGAGGGTCCTTCAGACATTTCTTGTAGATGATGAACGCTTCGTCGAGATGCTTCGTATCGGGACCTTCCTTCTTGGTCCCCCAGGTTGCCTTGAAGATCGTGCTCAGCGCCACCACGCCGTTGACGCGCATACTGAGATCGATGGCCTCGCCGGTGGAGGCCGCCGGGTTGTGCCGCTTTAACTGGGCAAGAATCTCCGGCACCGCCTCGTAAGATTTGCTTGGGCCGAAGCCCAGGATGGCTTTCATGGCGATCTCGCGTCGGGCGGGATCTTGGTCCTTCATCTCCACCATCCAGGCCTTGAAGCTCTTGCCGGCGACCTCGGTCGGCTCCGTCGGCATGGTGGTCTTGGGATCCTTGGTGACATCCTTTTCCTTGTCCTTGTCCTTCTTTTTTGTCTCCCCCGATTCCCCGGCAGCGACCGCGAACAACGCAAGAGCCACACACATGAGCCAGTAGCGCATAATCAACCTCACGGAAAACGATGCTTCCCCTGCTAATAAGGTATCACGACCTGTCCCCGGTTGGCAACAACATTTGGCCCATTCCAATGCCCGTGGTGCGGGCGGCTATCGTGCACTGGCTTGGCGAAGTGAAAGCGGTGCCGGCGAGCCGCCTGCACCGCGGTGATTAGACGGAGAAACACCGCCTACACACTCCGCGTGAATTTTTCATAAAATAGGGGTGTCCAAGTCGTGAAATTTGGTGAAGTCATTCCAGCCGCGAGGATTCCTCGTCATGCGATTCAGTCTTATCCCGCGTGAAATGAAGTTCTTCGACATGTTCGACGAATTCGGCGCCACCATAACGCAGGCCGGCAAGAAGTTCCACGAAATGGTGACGGTGTTCGACAAGCTCGACATCCGCAGCCACGAACTGAAGCGCGACGAGGACGCCTGCGACGCCAGTGTGGAGAAGATCATCAAGGCGCTCGACCGCACTTTCATCACGCCGTTCGACCGCGAGGACATCCATACCCTCGCCACGTCGATCGACGACATCATGGACAACATGGAGAAGACGTCGTATCGGCTCGACGTGTTCAAGATCGAGAGGCCGACGCCGGAGGCGGTCGAGCTGGCGCGGATCATCAAGGAGTGTTGCGTGCGGGTCGAAGCAGGGCTTCGGATGCTGCGCGATATGCGGAATTCCGAGAAGATTCACGCCTTGGTGCGTGAGATTGGCCAGCTGGAGAATGACGCGGACAAGGTCTATCGCAAGGCCGACGCTGCCCTGTTCGCCAATCTGGTGGCGACGACCAACGGCAACGGCGCCCACCCGATTTCCACGATGGATGTCCTGGCCCTCATCAAGTGGCGCGAGCTATACGAATGGCTCGAAGAAACCGTCGATGCGTGCAAGAACGTCGCCAACGTCATTTCGGAAATCGTCATCAAGGGGACGTAGGGATGCACTTCTTCGAGACGATAGGGCAGAACTTCGGAAATATCAACTACCTGGTGTTGCCGCCAATCGTGCTGTTATTGATTGGACTCGCGCTCGTCTTTGACTATCTAAATGGACTGCACGACGCCGCCAATTCGATCGCGACGGTGGTGTCGACGCGCGTGCTGACGCCATCGCAGGCGGTAATCTGGGCGGCGTTCTTCAATTTCATCGCCTTTCTCGTTTTCAATCTGAACGTGGCCGGTACGATCGGCAAGGGGATCATCAATCCCGATGTGGTGAGCAATTCCGTGATTGGCGGAACGCTGATTGGCGCCTGCGCCTGGAATATCTTGACGTGGTACTGGGGCTTGCCGACCAGTTCGTCGCACGCGCTGATCGGCGGCCTGGTGGGCGCCGGGCTGGCGCATTCCGGCTGGACCGCACTCTTGTGGGACGGTATCGGCAAAACCTGCATCTTCATTCTGGTCGCGCCGATGCTTGGCCTGGTCATCGGCCTGGCCTTTGCCGTCGGCGTTTACTGGATCGTCTACTGGTGCAAGGCCCGTCCGCGCAGCGTCGATTGGATCTTTCGCCGCGGCCAGCTGGTGTCCGCAGCACTTTACAGCCTCGGACACGGCGGCAACGACGCGCAAAAGACGATGGGCATCATTCTCCTGCTCCTGATTGCCGCCATGCACGCGAATCCCAAAATTCAGTGGACCGATCGCTACGGTCTCACCGACGATTCGTTCAAGGCCCTCGAGAAAAAAGACGTGCCCAAGAAGATCGAGCCGGTGCCGGACAAAGTGCTGGCCCATTTGAAGCCGCTTGCGGATGAAAGATTCTCCACGCAGACCGCGTTCGAGAAGGAGCTGACGAGGGTCATGCCGTCCGCTGAACTCACGCGTTACAAGGATCGCATCGTGAAGGCCGCGGATCACTCGCACGTGCCCACCGAGATGGTCCTGGCCTGCCATCTGGCAATGGGACTGGGCACGCTGATGGGCGGCTGGCGCATCGTCAAAACCATGGGACAGCGTATCATCCGGCTGCGGCCCGTGGACGGCTTCTGTGCCGAGTCGGGGGCAGCGTTCACGCTCGTACTCACTCTCTTCGGCGGCATTCCGGTGAGCACGACACATACGATCACCGGCTCGATCGTCGGCGTTGGCTCGGTACAGCGCTTCTCGGCAGTGCGCTGGGGCGTCGCGGGGCGGGTCGTCTGGGCGTGGGTGTTCACGATTCCGGGGGCGGCAAGCGTGTCGGCGATCTGCGTGCTGATATTTGAATGGGTATTCCGGTAGCGCATCAAAAAAGCCCGACGGGGCGCCTCGGGCTTCCTTGAACCTTCCGGGATTGCGTCAAATCAACTGCCGCACCGGCCGGCCTGTCGGGACCAACTCGATCGGCCGGCCATCCTGGGCGCGATACCAGGTGTTGAGTGGAATGCCCAACGCGTGATAGATGGTGGCGGCCAAATCTTGAGGCCGCACGGGCGAATCGACAACGACCTCGGCCCGCGCGTTGGTCGCGCCGACGGTCTGTCCCATGCGAATGCCGCCGCCGCCCATCGTCGCCACGCCCGCCGTGGACCAGTGATCGCGGCCTGCCGAGGGATTGACGACCGGCGTGCGGCCAAAATCGCCAAACCAGACCACCAGCGTATTGTCCAACATGCCGCGTGTGTGCAGGTCGGCGAGCAAGGCCGCATAGCCTCGATCGAGCCTCGGCAAAAGGCGATCCTTGAGGCTGCGGAAATTATTCACGTGCGTGTCCCAGCCGCCATCAGTCACCGTCACGAAATGCACGCTTGATTCGATCAATCGCCGAGCCAACAAACAAGACTGCCCGAGCGAATTACGGCCATACTGATCGCGGACGCGGTCGGGTTCCTGCGTCAGATCGAATGCACGCTTGGCCGCCGGCGAGGTGATGAGCGTGTGAGCGCGTTCGTAGAAGGCGTCGCGTGCCTGCACGGTCTGGTTCGCTTCCATCTCGCGTTGATAGCGATCGACTTCCTGCAACATGCTGTAACGGCGCTCGAGGCGGCGGCGATCGGCTTCATCGGGAATGCTGAGGTCGCGAACGCGGAAGGCCGCTCCACTTGGATCGTCGTGCACCTCGAACGGGTTGTACTGATCGCCGAGGAAACCGCCGATGCCGCCGTTGAAGCGGCGGTCAATGTTGCGGCCAAGCTGCACGAACGGCAACATGCCGTCCTTGTAGCCGCGTTCCTTGGCGACCACGGAGCCGAAGCAGGGGAACGGCAGCGCGGGGTTGAAGCGATGCCCGGTCATCATGATGTGATCGGCGACGCCGTGGCTGCCGTTCTGCGGATCGTGGCCGCGAATGAGGCTGAGCTTGTCGAACTGTTCGGCCAGCATCGGAAAGTGTTCGACAATGCGAACGCCGGGTTGACGCGTCTGAATGGTCGAGAACTCGCCGCGGATCTCGGCGGGGGCGTCGGGCTTCGGATCGAGTGTGTCAATATGGCTCGGGCCGCCCTGCATCCACATCAGGATGCAGTTCCTATTGCGGCGCTGGGCCGGGATCGGCTGATGCTCTTGCGCGACCGCCTGGGCTCGGAAGAAATTCGCCAGCGTCAGCCCGAGGGCTGACAGGCCGCCGACGCGGAGGAAATCGCGGCGTGAATGACCGGTGCAATCAGTGGAGTTGCCGCCGACGTTCAGATCGAGCATGTTGAACCCTCAGGAAGGCGCGAGCCGGAATGCTTGAGGCGGGCAGGTAGGCAGTTCTTTTCTTATCATAAGAGTGACGTTTTCCGCGTGAAAGTCAAGAGTAAATTGGCAATTTCCCGCCGCTTGCGGTTTGGCGCTCGCATGGCGCCTTGCGAGCGCTAAACGGCAAGCGGCGGCTCGGAGCACTCCATGCGTTTTCCCCTTCGTTTGAGTGGTCTGATTGCCGCCCCACACACGCCGATGAACGCAGACGGCAGTGTCAATCCATCAGTAATATCGGCACAAGCCGAGCTGCTGCTGGAGTCGGGCGTGCGCGGCGCGTTCATCTGCGGCACGACCGGAGAGAGCCTGTCGCTCTCCGTCACCGAGCGCATGGCGGTCGCGGAAGCCTGGGACCTCGCAGCGGCCGGACGATTCCCGATCGTCGTCCACGTCGGCAGCAACAGCCTGACCGACGCCCGCGCCCTCGCAGCCCATGCCGCCGACTGCGGGGCCAGCGCGATCGCCGTGATGGCGCCGACCTTTTTCAAGCCGTCGCTCGATGATTTGATCTCGTTCTGTGCCGCCGTCGGTGCAGCCGCTCCGAAGACGCCGCTGTACTATTACGACATCCCGACGATGACCGGCGTGGCGATTCCCACGGCACGCTTTCTCGAACAGGCCGCCAGGTCGATGCCGACGCTACACGGCGTCAAGTTCACCAACAACGACCTGATGACGCTGCAAGAATGCCTTGCCCTCGGCGGATTCGATATCGTGTTCGGCTACGACGAACTGCTGCTCGCGGGGCTGACGCTCGGCGTGACGGGGGCGGTCGGCAGCACCTACAACTTCGCGGCGCCGCTGTATCAACGCCTGATCGCCGCCTTCGAGCGCGGCGACCTGGAGACGGCGCGACGGGCGCAGTTGCAGAGCGTACGCATGATCCGCATCTTGCAGGAATTCGGCTTCAGCCGGGCGTCGAAGGCGATGATGGGATTGATGGGCATCGATTGCGGGCCGGTGCGGTTGCCGTTGAAGCCGATGGATGCAATGGAGGTAAAGGAAGTGTGCAGGCGATTGGCAGGCATGGACGACCTCAATAGACCGATCCAAGTCCCCGTTTAGAGTTCGCGTTGCGTCGTCGGCAGCGGATGGTCACCGCTTGCGCTTCGCCAGCTCGGCGACGAAGCGCTGATGCTCGTCGCTGGCGATGCCCTTTTGCAGCGTGGCCAGAACTTTGGCCATGTCGCCGTTGAACAAGGCCTTGCTGTCGAGCCAGAGTCCGGGGAACACGCGCGAGCGAAAGACCCCCTCCGCACCCCGCTTGTATTTTCCCTTCACGAGTCGATGCCAGCGGACTTCACGTTTCTTGAGCATCACGACAACATATTCCTGCACGCGAGCATTTTCGTACAAATCAAATTTCTCGTGCAGATCAACGGAAGCGCTTGAATGCCACACTTCAACGAGTAATTCCGGCGAGCCTTCGACAAATTTTTCACCCCACGAGGCGCCGCCGCATTCCGTTAGGATCGCCAAGAAGTGATCGGGCTGGGGGGCAATCTTCACCAATCAACGATGTTGTGTTGTCTCCCCCCTCGCAGCCAGGTGTATTCAGTTCATAAACGCCAAGCCACGTTGAAACGCGTCGATCCATTTTTCCGTGCGGCTTCCACAGTGGTGACGGCAGATAGACGATCCCTCTGATCAACTCCGCGCGTTTAATGTGCGCGAGCTGCTCCCAGATGCTCAAGAATTCATCACGCGACAGATGATCGCCCGTTTCCAGCGAGGGTTCTGCCGGAATGTCTGTCGTCATTTTTCGCCTCTTGATCGATTTTTCCGCTTCCATGTGAGCGCCGATTACTTTATCATATTCACCATTCCTCCTGCACCCCCCCGCCCTTCTCCCGAGGACTCGCATCATGTTGACGCTACTCGGCTCGCCGCGGCGTACGTGCGATGGCTTGACCCGGCGTGAAACTCTACAGGCCTTTGGTGGCCTTGCGCTTTCGGGGCTCGCTGCGAACGCCAAGCCGCAAGCGGCAAACGCTGAGGCGCGGAGGCGCCCCGGCCGCGCTAGAAGCGTCATCATGCTCTACCTGCTCGGCGGCGCCGCCACCCAGGACATGATCGATCCCAAGCCGAACGCGGCGGCCGAGGTGCGGGGCGAGTTCAACCCGATCGCTACCAATGTCACCGGCATTCGCATCGGCGAGCATCTGCCCAAGATGAGCCGCTGGATGCACAAGACCGCGCTGGTTCGTTCGCTCAATCATCGCGCCGGTTGCCACAATACTTTGCCGAGCTACACCGGCCTGGAACAGTTGCTTGACAACACCAGCACGCGCGACACCTATCCACCGAGCATGGGCTCGGTGTGCGAACATCTGCGGGTTCACTCTGCCGACCGCCGCGAGCGCGAGAGCGAGCTACCCGATTACATCTACATGCCGTGCTATCTCGGCTGGGGCCAGGCGATTCGCCGGCCCGGCCCGTATGCCGGCTTCCTTGGTCAGCGCTATGATGCTCTTTACACGGAGGTAACGCCGTTTCGTGCTCCCGACAGTCCGACGCCGGCGCCGGGCCGGCCGGTGACGGTACTCGGTGAGCCGCGCCTGCCGGAGAACACGCTGGCTCAAGGTGTGACGCTCGATCGTCTCGATGCGCGACGCACTTTGATGCAGCAAATCGACGACAATGCACGCCGCTTGGAGTCTCAGCAGACTCTCGATCAGTACACCCGCACCCAGCGCCGTGCCTTCAACTTGCTGACATCGGCCGAAGTTCGCAACGCCTTCAACCTCAGCAAAGAAGACCCGCGCCTGCGCGACCGCTATGGCCGAACACTGTTCGGCAACTGCTCGATGATCGCGCGTCGGCTGGTCGAACGCGACGTACGCTTCATCAACGTGACCTGGGACCTGTTCTGGGACCGCGTGCCGATCAACTACGATTGCTGGGACACGCATTCGAACAATTTCAACACCCTCAAGAACGTGAATCTGCCGGAATTCGATCAGGTCTACTGCACGCTGCTGGAAGACCTGGAGACGCGCGGTCTCCTCGATGAGACGCTGATCGTGGTGATGAGCGAGATGGGCCGCACGCCGCGCATCAACGGCAATGCCGGTCGCGATCACTGGACCTACTGCTATGGCATGTGGTTCGCGGGGGCCGGCATTCGCGGCGGCACGGTGGTAGGCGAATCGGACAGCCAGGCCGCGTATGTGAAGGATCGGCCTGTGAGTCCCGCCGACGTGTGCGCCACCATCTACGAATGCCTCGGCATCGACCCCGACATGCCGGTTCATGATCGGGCGGGCCGGCCGGTCGCGGCAGCGCAGGGGGGTAGGCCGATCAGGGAGATTTTGGCGTGATGGCTCGGAAGCAAGAAGCGGCAGGAGGCTCGCATGTCTGAGTCCGAGACTAAATCGCATCTCAAGCTGACGCCGCTCGTCTGGCGTCTCGTCATCGCCGCCGCCATCGTGCTGCTTGGTCTCGCGGCGTATGGGACTCGGGACGTCATTGGCGTGCGCGGGCAATCGGCCGTCGGCGTGTTCTTCTTTTTCGGGCTGGTGGCAGCCTTCTCAACCAATCTCCGCGGTGTCAACTGGCGCACCATTGCCTGGGGCTTTGGCCTCCAAGTGCTGCTGGCGGTTCTCGTTCTCAAGGTGGACGCCGTTTATGCCGTCTTCGAGACCGTCGGCAAGGTCGTGAAGGCCTTCATCGGCTTCTCCGACAAGGGAGCCGAGTTTGTCTTCGGCAATCTTGCCCGGCCCGGCGATGTGGCGCTGCGGCCCGGCGCCGAGTCGCTGTTCATGTTCGCCTTCATCGCCTTGCCGCCGATCTTGTTCGTGTCGGCGTTCTTCACCGTCCTCTATCACTTCGGTGTCCTGCAATGGTGCGTGCGTCTGATGGCGCGCGTGATGGTCTACCTCATGCGCACCAGCGGCGCGGAGACGCTGTCGGTGTCGGCGAACGTCTTCATGGGGATGACCGAGGCCCCGTTGATCGTCAAGCCCTATGTGCCGCGCATGACTCAGTCGGAACTCTTCACGCTGATGGTCAGCGGCTTTGCCCATATCTCGGGCGGCATGATGGTGGTCTACATCAACTACGGCGCCGACCCGGTCGCGATCCTGACGACCTGCGTGATGGCTTGTCCCGGCAGTCTCTATTTGGCCAAGTTACACCTCCCCGAAGCGCACACGCCGGAAACCGCAGGAACCGTGCAAACGCATGCCGAGAAGACCCCCTACGCCAACGCGATCGATGCCGCCGCGAGCGGCACGACGGACGGCTTGCGGCTGGCACTGAACGTCGCCGCCATGCTGATCGTCTTCATCGCCTTCGTCGCCATGTTCGATGCGCTGCTGGCGGGCATCAAGCCGAGCCTACTCTGGCTCGGCATGGATGTCGTCGCGCTGGAGGGTTGGCCCGACGATCTGTCGCTGCGCCGCGTCTTCGGTTGGCTGTTCGCCCCGGCAGCGTTCCTCATGGGCATCGAGGCGAACGACGTTGAAAAGGTCGGCAGCCTGCTTGGCGCCAAGCTCGCCATCAACGAACATTATGCCTATTTGCAGATGAAGGGCATGAAGGCGATCCCCGATTTCATGAGCGAACGCTCCTACCAGCTCAGCGCCTTCGCTTTGACCGGGTTCGCCAACTTCGCGTCGATCGGCATCCAACTCGGCGGCATCGGCGCCCTGGCGCCGGACCGCCGTCACGAGCTTGCCCGTCTCGGCGGCCGGGCTCTGTTTGTTGGGTTCGTTGCGACGTTGCTTAATGCGGCGATCGCGGGGGTATTGTTGTAATGGCGAGCCGAGCCGCGTAAGCGGCCGGTTGCCGTTGTCATCAACCGGCCGCTTACGCGGCTCGGCTCGCCCGAATATCCCTATAAAACCACCATGTCCACCTTTGCACCACGCCGGGAACGCCTCTGGAATACTTCAGCCCAGGACGGCCTCGATGTCCTCCTGATCACCAACCCGATCAACGTCACCTACTTGACCGGCTTCAGCGGCGATGCCAGCTATCTTCTCCTCGGCAAAACGAAGACGCTGCTGGTCAGCGACGGCCGTTTCCGCGAGCAGATCAAGGACGAATGCCCCGGCCTCGACGCCTTCATCCGCGGCCCCGGCCTCGCGCTGCCCGTTGCGACCATCGAGCAGCTCAACGCCCTGGCGCCGCGCAGCATCGGCTACGAGAGCGGGCATCTCACCGTCGCCGACTTCCAGCAACTCGCCGACGGCGTCAAGACCGCCGACTGGAAGCCCGCCCCGGATCGCGTCGAGACCTTGCGCCGTGTCAAGGATGACAGCGAAATAGCGCAGATTCGTGAAGCCATCAAGATCGCGGAGAAGGCATTTGCGATGTTTCGCGCCATGCTTCGCCCGGACGACACGGAAAAGGACTTGACCGACGCGATGGAGAACTACGTGCGCCGCGCCGGTGGCAAGGAAACCGCATTCGCGCCGATTGTCGCGGTCGGTCCGCGAGCGGCATTGCCCCACGCGCCGGCCGGCCTCGCCAAGATCGCGCACGACCCGCTCGTGCTGATCGACTGGGGCGCGCAAGGAGCGTTCTACAAAAGCGACTTGACGCGCATTCTCTGGACATATAACAATGGTGCGTTCCCAACAGGCCGGATGCCGACGGACAAGCTGCGAGCCGTGTACGCGGTTGTCAAGGAAGCCCAGCGCCGCGCCATAGCGGCGATGCGGCCCGGCGCCTCGAGCAAGGCGGTCGATACGATCGCCCGAGGTTACATTGCCGACCAAGGTTACGGCGATTTATTCAATCACGGCCTGGGGCATGGGTTCGGCTTGCAAATCCACGAGGCGCCGTTCTTTCGACCCAACGTCGATGCGGAGTTGCAGGCCGGCATGGTCGTCACCTGCGAGCCGGGCATTTACTTGCCTGGCGAATTTGGCGTGCGCATCGAGGATGACGTGTTGATAACGCCCGAGGGGCCCGAGGTATTGACCAGCTGCCCGCGCGAGCTGGATGAGTGCGTGGTGACGTTCTGAGTTGCCTTGTTTCGTGACGCTCCCAATGCCAGTGCGCTGAAATATAACTATATTTATCCACTACTGTCCGGTTAAAAGTCTAACGAGCATAATGAGTTATGAACAGCGTTCCTTTGGGCCGAGCCAAGAAGCCTGCTGAAACAAGATAAAAACCGGGGTTTTCGCAAAAACTCCATT
>JACXTT010002401.1_pt1 | contig 29806 bp, 17 predicted proteins | sample 9270951 | NCBI WGS metagenome assembly JACXTT01 (sample SAMN15532306, study PRJNA645909) | rock metagenome | isolation source: weathered quartz diorite | place: Puerto Rico | collected 2017-06-21 | reverse complement strand
ATGCGTGCCAGCATCGCTTCGCCGAACCTGATGAGGGACCGGCCGGCAAGATTTGCGGCAAGAAAACCGAGCAAAGTAAGCGCGAAGAAGGCCAACACCACGCCAAGCCCGGGCAATTGAAACGGCAAATAGCTGTCGGGCCAGAAATTATTAGGCACGAGACTTTTGACCCAATTGTCGATGGTATCGACGAACCACAACACGATATAGACGGTCGTTGCGAGCGGACCCGCTACGATGACCCCGGTCAGAAACCAATTGCGAATGCGCCCTCCAAGGCCGGGCACTTTCACCGTCGCGGCCGGGCCGTAGCTTTGCGAGGAAGGCGTGTCATTTGGCGGCATATTCATCGTCATTTTCCCGTGGCTTAGATCCTTATCAGTGGGGACTTTCGGCCTTGCGTGCCAAACTGGCACCGAAAAATCCACCTTGGCCGTAAATGCTTTCAAATTTTTGCCCATTTGGAAACATTCTGTCTATTTCCGCGTGACATTGCTTGAAACGTAAGCTACGGTGACAAGGTAAGCCGTTCAAGGTCGAAGCCGTGATAAGTTCGGCATAGCAGTCCAAGTCTTGGGAGGACGCCTGTATTGTCGAAACCGCACCTCAATATGGCGTAGCCTTCATACCAAAGACGAAGGCCGGCGAACAGGTTATGGACAGGACTTTTGGAGGCGGGGATACACAGAGTATCTCCGCCTCTTTTTTATGATTCTGACGTGCGGACTTCGCCTGGCAAGCTTAATTGGGCTTAGCAAATGTACCTCCTTCGGGCAGCGGCGCTGGTATTTCACCCGGCGAGGCGCCTTGGGTGGGCCCTGGCGGAGTTTGACGAGCCGAGCCACGAATCTTATTCCCGCGCCTGCCATCCGGCGCATTGAGCGCTTCGACCTCTTCACTCATCTCGAGGCAGGTCAAAAGCTCGACGTAACTCGGCATCGGGGCGGCGCCTTGCAGGACGCAGTCGCGGCGGTCTGCCTGCTTAAAACCCGTCCATTTTTGGGCCAATTGCTCGCGCGCATCGGCCTCGTCCTTCAAACAGCCTTTGTAAGCGACCTCCTTATCGGCACCAGTATAGGCGCGCGCTTCCCGGCATGTGCGCTCGATGTTGAAGTGTGGCACGCCGTCCTGCTTTGCCAATGCTCGACATTGCGGAATGAGGAATGAAATCGAGAATAAAACGATAATATTTACCCAGGCGAGCCGCACCATTTTTAACTTGACCCTCATGATCTAATTTCGCGCTCAACAGGCAGCGCAGTCTCTTTGGTGAACATTAAATATGCGCGTAAGCCGGAAAAGTCATATCTCATAGTGATCTGCCACAAACCGGTCGAGCAGGCGGACGCCAAAGCCAGAAGCCCAGCTTTGATTGATTTCACTCGCGGGCGCACCCATGCCGGTGCCCGCGATGTCAATATGCGCCCAGGGCGTATTGTTGACGAAGCGCTGCAAGAATTGCGCTGCGGTAATAGAACCGGCATGCCGGCCGCCCGTGTTTTTCATATCGGCGACCTTCGAGTCGATCATCTTGTCATAGGCAGGTCCTAGCGGCAACCGCCACAATTTCTCGCTGGTCGCCTCGCCTGCCGCAATAAGCCGCGAGCCGAGCTCATCGTCATTGGTGAACAGACCCGCGTGTTCTTGTCCGAGCGCAATAAGGATCGCCCCCGTCAGCGTCGCGAGATCGACTATGAGCTTTGGCTTAAACTCGTCTTGCACATACCAAAGCAGATCGGCAAGGACAAGCCGGCCCTCCGCATCGGTGTTGATGACTTCTATCGTCTGGCCCGACATAGATTTCACTATGTCACCCGGACGCTGTGCTGCGGGACCCGGCATGTTTTCGACAAGACCAATGACGCCGATGACATCTACATCGGCCTTGCGCTGGGCCAGCGCTTGAATGAGGCCCGTTACACAGGCGGCCCCGGCCATGTCGCCTTTCATGTCCTCCATTCCTGCGGCAGGTTTGATCGATATACCACCGGTATCGAAACACACGCCCTTGCCGACGAAAGCGATCGGCGGCGCGCTGCTATTGCCGGGCTCCTCCGTCCGTTTCGTCGCGCGCCAGCGCATGATCACCACGCGGCTTTCGCGCGCCGACCCCTGTCCGACCGCCAAAAGCGCGCCCATGGCGAGCTCGCGCAAGGCAGCTTCGTCGAGGACGGTCACCTCGACCCCAAGCTTTTCGAGCGCCGCCGCGCGATTGGCGAACTCTTCGGGGTAGAGAATGTTCGCGGGCTCATTGACGAGCGATCTTGCCGTCAGCACGCCAGCCGCCACAGCCTCGCCGCTCTTGGCCTGCCGGCGCACGGCAGCTGGGTCATCGACGGCCAAAGTGATATCGGCGCGGCCCTTCGGCTCATCGTCTTCCTTTTTTTTGGATTTATATTGGTCGAAGCGGTAGTCCCGAAGCCGTATGCCGAGGATGAAATCGGCCGCGGCACCGGCCGGATCCTCGAATGGTTGCGGGAGATCGAAGACAATAGATGCTTTTGTATCATTGCCGACTTTTCCCATGACAAAGCCGCCTAGGGCAGCAAAGTCCCGCGGCTTTGCCGGTAAGGTGTTTTTTGTCTTTCGCTTACCCCCTGTCTCCTTGGCCGCTCCAGCAGTGCCCACGACCAGCAGACGACCGGCCGCAAGGCCTGCTGGAGCCACGAGATCGAGTGCGGTCTTTTCCTGGCCCTTGAACTTAACGGCCGCAGCAGCCCTTTTTATGAGAGCTGCCCCTTGCTTACCGATGATGCGCAGTGTGGCCGCGCCAAAGACAAAATCCTTATCGGTGAAAACGACCAGTACATGTGCCGCCGTGGCCTTGCCATCAGACTCTTTCGGCGCAGCCTTCGTTTGAATGGGGAGCGAAGAGAGTGCGGCAAAATGTATCTTCGTTGTCTCGGCCATCGGTTCCTCGGTTGGACGGGGTTCGCGCGCTCGCCTATTATTACGATTGAAAACGCAATCCGTCTGTTCGTGTCTGCTCGCCAGCCGAAATACCGAATGCCCCTGATATATTACAAGCCAGCGCCAAGCCTTTTATGCCAATCTACGGGTTGGACAAGGAGCCGTGGACTTTCTCCTCTTGCCGCTTTTCTTTTCGTTATGCTGCACCGCCGCAGGGATGCTCAGAGCGTCCCGCGCGCCCCATCCTGTCGTCTGCGGACAGCAACCGGGACCGTGCCTGGGCTCGATAGTCTTTTTAAAACAATTGTATCTGCGAGAACCGGTCGTCCCTTGTTCATGCTCTAAAGCTCATGGTTGATGCCAAAAAACCGCCATGCCTTGTTGTTTGGGTCGCATTTCCGTAGCGCCGGAGGGCAAAAGCCAATGGCGCGGAAGGCGGAGCTGCTTGCGCTCAGCGCGGCGCCATGCGCTGCGCAGATGAACCCGCGATTGCGCACAGCATCTGGGAGTGGATCGTATCGCAAGGCTATTGAATAGGGAGATTTTGGCATGTGTCTCTTCCGGAGTGCGCGTTTCAGATCACGTCTGGCTGGCTTCTTCGGGCTGCCTTGGCAAGCCTCGAAAGCGATAAGTCTAAAGCCTGTTGCGCGCGCCTGCTGCTGAGAGCCTGATCCCCGCGATGATCGGCTGGACTCTTGCCCGCTATTTGTCCTTGCGATTTCTGCTGATGATCTCGGCGGTCTTTGTCTTGAACTCCGCCATGATCTATGTCGTCGATCTCGTCGAACTGTTGCGGCGCTCCGGGAACATTTCCGGAGTTTCCGCTGGCTATATTGCCTACCTCGCTTTGCTGCGCGCGCCCTCATTGTCGGAACAAATCCTGCCGTTTTGCGTATTGTTCGGAGCAATGGCAACTTTCCTAATGCTGAGCCGCAAGCTGGAACTGCTGATCGCCCGGGCCGTAGGCGTCTCAGTCTGGGGATTTTTGCTTCCCTCCGTTGCGATTGCAGCCTTCATTGGGATTGCCTCGGTCGTGGCGTTCAACCCTTTAGCCTTGCAGATGCAGAGCCGCGCCGAGTTGATTGAAATGCACATTTTCGGCGTCAATGGCACGAAGAGCGAGGACACGAGCCTGTGGATCAGGCAAAAAAGCATCGATGGGGAGACGTTCATTAAGGCGGGGCAAGTGTTTGCGAACAGCACCGGGGTTTCCGCCATCACGGCGTATGTCTACGGCCTCTCGGGCAAATTCGAACATCGGATCGACGCTCAAACCGGCTGGCTCCTGCCCGGAGTCTGGCAACTGAACCGTGCGCAGGTTACGGCGCCAGGAGAGGACAGCTTTACCGCTGGAAACTATCTGCTGGCGACAACCCTCTCTGCGGAAGACGTCGCGCGGGGGACGATCGCTCCGGATGCTGTGTCGCTTTGGGACTTGCCGGAAGCGGCCGCAAAAGCCGAGGCGGCGGGCTTCGATGGGACCGGCTACCGGATGCAATACCATACACTTTTGGCGCGGCCGCTCCTTTTTATTGCTATGATATTAATTGCCGCAGCTTTTTCCTTAAGGTTTTTCCGTTTTGGTGGCGTAGAGCAGTTGGTTTTGGGGGGCGTGGGCGCAGGATTCGTGCTTTATGCGGCAGCAAAATTCGTGGGCGATTTGGGCGGAGCCGGTTTGCTCAGCCCGCCCGTCGCGGCTTGGTCGCCCGCCGCCGTCGCGTGTCTGCTTGGTGCGTTCGCCTTGCTGGGTCAGGAGGATGGATAATGGGGCGGCGTATTTGCCCCGCGAATTGGGTTGCCCCTGTTCGCCGCGCGCAGTGGATCGTGCGGTCCGCGGTTGCGCCGGCAATCCCATTCTTTTGCGCAGCATTGCTGGCAGTCTCGGTACCGGCAGCGGCGGAAACGGCAGCATTGCCGCCGGCCAAGAGCGGCACAAAGAGTGAATCTTCCAAGATGCTCGTTGAGGCCGGCGAACTTCGCTATGATGTTGATAAAAACACGGTTTCTGCCGAAGGCAATGCGCGGGTTTATTACCAGGGCCGGACGCTCGAAGCGGATCGCATCGTCTATAACCGCAATAGCGGCAGAGTCTATGCGGAAGGCCACGCGAAATTCACCGACCGCGATGGCACCGTGACGCATGGCGAGCGATTCGACCTGACCAATGACTTTCGCGACGGCTTCATCGAAAGCCTGCGCGCGGAGACGCCGCCAAAGAAATATGTGAACGTGCCGCCGGGCCCATTGCCCGGAGGCCAGCCTGCCTTGGCGGGCGCGTCCACCGGAACCTACAAGACTTATTTCAGCGCGCCGCGCGCCGAGCGCATCGAGGGCGATACCACAGTCTTCGATAAGGGCACTTACACGGCTTGCGAACCATGTAAGGACAATCCCGACAAGCCACCCTTGTGGCGGGTGCGCGCCAAACGCATCATCCACAAGAATGAGGAGAAAATGGTCTACTTCGAGGATGCTTCCCTCGAATTGCTCGGCATCCCGCTTGCCTATGTGCCGTTCTTTTCCGCCCCCGATCCAACCGTCACGCGCAAGTCAGGCCTTCTCTCTCCCTACCTGGCCTACAGTGGTCACCTTGGGGCCGGCATCGGACTTCCGATTTTCTGGGCACTTGCGCCCGATTACGACCTCACCTTCAGGCCGACCTATTATTCCCAGCAAGGGTTCTTCGCCAACGCCGAATGGCGGCAGCGGTTTGAAACCGGCGAATACTATATCCGGGCAACGGGAATTGACGAACAAAACCGTACCGTCTTCCCTTTGTCACCCTACGGCTCTGGCAATCAATCCCTGCGTGGATCAGTTGAAAGCAAGGGTGATTTTTACATCGCCGATCAGTGGAAGTTTGGCTGGGAATTCACGCTCCTTTCGGACAAATGGTACCTTAACGACTATCATGTGCCAAACCAGGCTGTATCATTCAACTATTTTAGCGAAACGACTTCGACAGTTTATCTTACGGGTCAGGGGGATCGCGGGTATTTTGATTTGCGCGGCTATTATTTCGAAGGTTTATCGAGCCATGACTTTCAGCCGCAGCAGCCATTCGCGCATCCGGTTTGGGACTATAATAAAACCTTTGATATCGATCCTGCCAAATCATTCGGCATTGGCGGGCAGGCCGGGCTCGATTTCAATCTGTCCAGCCTGTCGGCAAGCTCGGCGAGTTTTCAAGCGGTCGGCGCACGTGATCTCGACAGCGCCTTTGGTCTTTATGACATTTGCCGTAGCAAGGTCACAAAAACCAACCCGCTCGGCCTTTACGTTCCTGGCGTGACAACGAGCAATTGCCTTTTGCGTGGACTCGGCGGAGACTACACGCGCGCTACCTTGGAAGCATCCTGGCAGCGCAAATATATCGATCCGATCGGCGAAGTCTTTACCCCCTTTGCCTTTGCCCGGCTGAATGGTGAATGGCTCGACATCAATACGTCCAATATCTACACTTTTTCGTCGGCCTTGGGCAGTTCGACCTATTTTAATCAATCGCAGCAGAATTTTCTCGGCACTAAGGACACGAATTTTTTTGGCGCATTCACCCCGGGGGTTGGCATCGACTATCGCTATCCCTTTCTTGCCAAGACGAGCTTTGCCTCCCTTGTATTCGAACCGATCGGACAGTTTATTCTGCGTCCAAATCAGCAGATCGGCTCAAACTCGCTCGTGAATTTGGATGCACAGAGCCTCGTCTTTGATGACTCCACCTTGTTCGATTGGAGCAAATATTCCGGCTACGACCGGTTCGAAACCGGTGCGAGAGCCAATTATGGGGCGCAGCTGACTGCGAATTTCAATGACGGCGGTCATATCAACTTGATCGGGGGGCAATCCTACCAGCTTGCCGGGACAAATTCCTACGCGACCCCGGACGCCGCCAACGTCGGTCTCAGCTCAGGCCTCGACACGCGGTCCTCCGATTATGTTACCGCGCTAACGATAGTACCCAATCCGATTTTCTCATTTCTTGCCAAGGCACGATTCGACGTCGATACATTGGCGGCGCGGCGGCTCGATCTCGTGGCGACCTACAATTTGGGTGCGCTGACAGGTGCGATACAGTTCGCAAACTATGAGGCCCAACCCCTCATCGGCTATTATGTTCGGCGCGAAGGCCTCTCGATTTCCTCGCGCTACAAGTTCAACGACAATTATTATGCGCAGGGAAACATAACATTCGATATGAGTCGCCACCTATACCCCCCAGCCATAATTGGCTATACCAACCCTGGCCCGTTTGCGGTCGCCGCCTTCGGCGCGGGCGCCGGATATCAGGACGAATGCACAAGCTTTTCGGTCAATTACGCCTCGGCCTATCAAGATTACGGCAGCGGCTCCTTGGTCCGCAACCAAACCGTGCTGGTGCAACTACAGCTGCGCACGCTGGGAAGCACCAGTGTAAACGAGTCCTTTCTTAACACCAAGTCGCTCGATGGTGTGGGAAGCACCAAGGCAGGCGAGTCCTTTCCTAGCACCAAGTAGCTCAACGATGCGAAATATTGAATTCTCATGTCCCGCGCGGCAGCACCCGGCGCGCACGAAGCCTGAGGGTGAGGCGCCCTATATACCCGTAGGCGGAGAAAATCGCGGAATGGACAAGGAACGAGATCAATGCGGGCTTTTTGCTGCACGCGTTGCGGGTACTTGGTTGGGGTTCGCCTTGGCCATCGCTATTGTCGCCGCTTGCGCTGTTCCCGGCCTAGGCCCTGCCTTCGCCCAGGTCATCGTGGCCAGCATCAACGGCGACCCGATCACAAATATCGATATCGACGAGCGAATGAAGATGCTCCGGGTCTTGCGCAAACCGGCGACGCGGGAGGATGCGATTGAAAGTCTCTTTTCCGATCGTCTGAAGATCCGCGAAGCGGGCAAATTTAGCATTAACCCGCAAGATAGCGATCTTTCTCCGCAAATCGTCAGTGTCGCCAAGGACATGAAACTCGCTCCCGGCGCCCTGGTTGCGGCACTTGAGCATGCCGGGGTGCCGACGGACCATTTCAAGGGGTATTTTCGCGCCGAGTTTGCCTACGGCATCCTCGTGCAAGCCCTGAACAAAGGCGTCGAGGCAAGCGAGGAGCAGGTCCGCGCCGAACTTGTCAAACAGGGCGGCAAGGCGGCCTCCGGAACCGAGTATACGGTACGCCAGGTCATTTTTGCGGTGCCCCATTCCGCTACTGCCGCTACCCTGACAGAGCGCGCGCATGATGCCGAGCGCTTGCGTGAAAAATTCTTGAGCTGCGAAAGCGGCATACCCATTGCCCAGGCTATGGCCGATGTCACCGTTCGCGACCCTATCGTCAGGACTGCCGTCGAAATCGGCGATGGCTTGCGCCAATTGCTCGACTCAACACCAACCGGGCATCTCACGGCGCCGAACCGAACGGGCGAGGGAATCGAAATGATCGCGGTCTGCAAAAAGGGCGAATCCAAGGACGATACCGCGGCCAGGACGGCGATTGCGCAAAAACTCCTGGCCGCCCATATCGCAGCCGACGGCGAACGCAGACTCAAGGAATTGCGCGCGAAAGCCGTCGTTGTAAAAAACTGATGGCACGATTTTGATGGCCCCCTCTCCGGCCCCGAACAATCTTCCGCTGGCGCTGTCGCAGGGTGATCCTTCCGGTATCGGTCCCGAACTTACGTTGAAGGCATGGTTGAAGACGCATGAAAATCCGGACGCGCCGGCATTTTTCGCCGTCGCCGATCCTGACTATCTCGCGGCCGCCGCCCGGCGCTTGAATCTGCAGGTTCCCCTCGCTAGCGCAGTTGGAGTGGAGGCTGCGCAAACATTCCGCCACGCCTTGCCGGTCCATGCCTTGAAGCAGCCAGTCAGCGGCCAGCCGGGAGCCCCTGACGTGAAGGATGCCGCGGGAACCATGGCATCCATTGAGACTTGCGTGCGGCTCGTCTTTGACGGACAAGCCTCGGCAGCTGTCACCAATCCGATCTCAAAAGAGATCTTTTATCAAGCGAGCTTTCGCTATCCCGGCCACACCGAATATTTGGCCGAACTGGCGCTGCGTTATTCCGGGACGAGCGCGCGGGCGGTTATGTTGATCTGGTCGCCCGAACTTGCGGTCGTGCCTGCGACCGTCCATGTGCCGCTCGCGCGCGTGCCGGCGCTGTTGACGCGCGCGCTTCTCGTCGAGACAGGCACCATCGCCGCGCGTGATCTTTCCTCGCGCTTTGGAATAAAAAACCCGCGTCTGGCATTCACCGGGCTCAATCCGCACGCTGGAGAAGGCGGCGCCATGGGACGGGAGGAAATTGAGGTCATTGCGCCCGCTGTTGCCGATTTGACGGCCGCCGGCGTTACGGTAAGCGGACCCCATGCTGCGGATAGTTTGTTCCGGCCAAACATGCGCAAGACTTACGACGCCGTTATTGCGATGTACCATGATCAGGCCCTGATCCCGATCAAGACGATTGCGTTCGACCGCGCCGTCAATGTGACCTTGGGCCTGCCTTTCATTCGCACGTCGCCCGATCACGGAACAGCTTTCGATATCGCGGGGAAGGGAATTGCCGATCCGGCAAGTCTGTTGGCGGCATTGAATCTTGCCTCAAATCTCGCGCACCGCGCCGCAAGGTCCAGCCGCACCGATGCGAACCACGAATTGTGACCTTCAAACTCTGCTTCTGCCTCATATGAAATCCTCCGGGCAGCGCCCTGCGGCAACCGCGCAGCTCGATGGCCTGCCTCCTTTACGCGAAGTCGTTGCCGCGCATGGGCTCATTGCTAAGAAAGCCCTTGGGCAAAATTTTCTTTTTGACCTTAATCTGGCCCGCCGCATCGCGCGCGCCGCGGGCCCGCTCGCACTAACGGCGATCGTCGAGATAGGCCCGGGGCCGGGAGGGCTTACACGAGCCCTTCTCGCCGAAGGCGCGCAAAAACTTATCGCAATCGAGCGCGACGCGCGCTGCATTCCCGCACTTACGGAAATCGAGGGTCGTTATCCGGGCCGGCTGCAAATCATCGAGGGCGACGCGCTTGCAATCGATATTGAAAAGCTGATTGCCCCTGGAACGCCCGCGCGCGTTTGCGCCAACCTGCCTTACAATACCGCAACCGCGCTTCTCGTTCGGTGGCTCGAAATTGAGCCCTGGCCGCCGTGGTTCGACAGGCTCGTCTTGATGTTTCAACGCGAGGTCGCCCTGCGCATCGCCGCTGGCCCAGGCGAGCGCGCCGCCTATGGGCGCCTGTCGGTTCTGGCCAACTGGCGCTGCAAGACCAGAATTCTCTTCAATGTCCCGGCAAAAGCCTTCACACCGCCACCAAAAGTCCGCTCTTCCCTCGTCGAACTTGTCCCGCGCGCTTCGCCGCTTGCCTGCGGCGCCAAGGAATTATCGGAAGTGACACAGGCCGCTTTTGGACAAAGGCGCAAAATGTTGCGGCAGTCGCTGAAATCGCTCGCGGGCGGCGACGCCGGGTCTTTGCTTGCGCGCGCAAACGTCGATCCGGAATTGCGGGCAGAAGATATCGAAATCGCCGAATTTGTTGACTTGGCCCGCGCGCTCGACGGCGTTCGCCGCGAGCTGCGGCCTTTTCCTGATTAACCGGCCGATTCGCGACGCTACCACGGGTTCAAGGCGATTTGCCGATTGATAGAATTGCTTGCTTTGCGGCCTTGCCTTGCCATGTCTCGCTTCCCTTCAGCACTTCAATGCCGCGAAATGGCGAAGGCGATTGACTGAGCAAGGGCGAAGAAATTTGCCGAAGGTAAGTGTCGAAGAAGGCGAGCACATAAGCGTCTTGGATTGACCTAATTCGGTAGGGGTCGGTTACGAGCCATTTGACGAAATTGGGGCGCCTAAAAATGCGATCGCAAAGATTATCGTGAAAGGATCGCAGGATTCGAAACCCAAAGCCATCAGGCCGATTGGCAAGTCGAATTTCCTCTGCGAGGTCTCGAACGGTTAGCTCCGCCGCAAACCGCTTATGTGGTTCTGCCGAAGTGAGTTCGCGTTCTTGCGGAAAATCTGTCTCATCTGAGAGAATAACCATGTACGGCTTGTTGATTGCGCCGGAGGCGGCCCGGCCAAACAGCCAGCCATCGAGATTGACTGCCGCCCGGACGCGCCGATCGAATGCGAGAGCTTCCGCGGCCGTCGCCCCGCCAAAGGAAAAGCCCAAAAATCCTGCGTTATCGAATCGGACCCGTGCGCGCCAATCCGCGTTGGCGCATCCTTCGAGCGCATCAAGTGCCAGTAAGGCTCGCTCGGCCTGACGGCGCGCTTTGCGATCCCCAATTCGTAGCGCGTTTTCGAAGGCGGCGGCGTTCGGAAAGTTCAAGTCCAAGGGTTCCGAGAGTTCGTCTCCCTCGTTTGCTGGCTTAGCATCGCGGTCGATGTCATCAATGGCGAGCACCACATATCCATGGCTGGCAAGCTCCGCGGCTGTCGATGCGCCGTCCGTCCGCTCTGCCCCATTTCCTGGCGCATAAAGGATGGCACGGAAACCGGACTCTTTGCTGGACAGACGCGCGCCAGCCATGAGCTCCGGACAGGTTATCGGAGCAGCGGCTTGCAGTGCCACGCTTGGCCCGGCACGGTTCTTTGCGGGATACCATATTTGGGCAATGATCTGCGCATCACTTGTTCTCGCCAATGGCAACAGGATCCCCGCTGTGGCAACAGGAAGGCTGCCAGACGGAGCGGGCCCGGAAGGAGGAAATGCAAGCCAAAAAAGCGCCCTTGCCACACGAGGCGCATTTGGAACGAAGAGCAGGCCCCCCGCCATAAGTGCGAACAGGAACCCGCTGATCGTCGTCAGTCCAGCCGGTTGGGGGGAACGGAGTATCACCGCAAGGCCGAATGCGGACAGTGCGAATAAGATAGCACCAGGGATCCAGACGAACCAATTGAGCAGTTGATAAAAATGCAGGTTGGATAAGCCCAACATCAGTTCTCGCCCTTGTATCCTGTGACAAAGGCACCAGGCGCCGGTGCCGGCTTGCGCGGATCGTAGCCCTCCAATAATGGCGTGCCACGACAAATTGTCTGCGCAAAACAGCCTCGCTGCCGCGGCGTTTTTCGAACTATCTCGGCACTTCCGTGCGGCGCCTAAAGCTGCGGAGCGAGGGCATCCCATTACTTGGCGTATTTATCGCTTCAACAGGCTGCTCCTCGGCGGCCTGCGCCAACTCGGCAATCGTCGGATGACGCATCAGCTTTGCCGCGTCGAGACCGAAGTTCAGTTCCCGCATCCGCGCCGCGATGCGAAACATATCGATCGAATCAGCTCCAAGGGCGAACAGATTATCGTGGATGCCGATTTCGCTCGTCCCAAGCACTTCGCTCCAGATGGCGGCAAGTTTCATCTCGAGCGGTGTCCGCGGCGCTGCGACAACAGGGACCTCTCTGTCTCTTGCAGAATTTGGACGCGGCAGGGCCTTGCGATCGATCTTGCCGCTCTGGGTGCGCGGGAGCGCATCAAGACGCATAATCTGCACAGGGATCATGTAATCTGGCAGGAGCTCGCGCAAGCTCGCGCGCATAGCGCCGAAATTTTCGATGGCGCCTTCCGGCGCGGCGATATAGCCGACAAGATCCAGATCATGCAAAACGGCGGCCGTTTCCGGGCGGCCCGAAACCCGCCGGAGCGCTTCCTCGATATCGCCAAGTTCGATCCGGAATCCGCGCAGTTTGATTTGTTGATCGGCGCGTCCAAGCAGTTCGAACCGCCCCTCGCCAAGATAGCGCGCACGGTCGCCAGTCCGGTAAAGGCGCCCGTTCTTTGCCTTGGCAAAAGGATTTGCGACAAAGCTACTCTGGGTCAACGCGCGATTGTTATGATACCCTCGGGCCAAACCGCTGCCCGCGATACAAAGCTCGCCAGCCACTCCGGCCGCCGCCGTATTTCCAGCCGGATCGAGAATATATATTTGCGTATTTGCGATCGGACGGCCAAACTTTATGGGGCCGCCGTTTTGCCTTTGCGCCAGCGACCAGATTGTGGTTTCGGTCGGCCCGTACATGTTCCAGAGTTCGCCTGCGCTGAGACCCTCGGCGAGTTTCGAGTCAAGCGCTTCGCCCCCGCAAAGAATCCTCAATCCGCGCGGCTGCAAACCAGCTTCAAGCAGCACGCGCCAGAGGGCCGGGGTGGCCTGCATCACCGTCGCGCCGCTACGCTCAATCAGCGCGATCAGGCGGAACGGATCCATGATGTCCGCGCGGCTGGCGATCACAAGCTCGGCTCCTGCCGTCAACGGCAAAAAGATTTCGAGCGCGGCAATGTCGAAGCAGGGAGTCGTTGCGGCGACCAATCTATCGGCGGCAGTAATGCCGGGCGACTGCCGCATTGCGGTCAGGAGATTGACGACGGAACGATGCTCGATATCTATGCCTTTTGGCCGGCCCGTCGAACCTGAGGTAAAGATTCTGTAAGCAAGATCGGTCGCGCTCACCCGCGGGAGGCGCAGCGGCGGTTCTGCGGTTGAGTCCGTACCGGCATCGCGCATGTTGATGCAAACCGGGACCACCGCCTTGATGTCATCCTCAAGTGTTGCCGAGGTCAGCGCAATTTTCACATTTGCCTCGGCCACGATCGCGTGAATACGTGCCGCTGGGTAGATCGGATCGAGCGGAACATAGGTGCCGCCTGCCTTGAGTACGGCGAGCATTGCGACAACAAGTTCCACCGAGCGATCGAGATAGATCGCAACCGGCGTTTCATGCGCGACCCCGGCAGTCTTAAGGCGCCATGCCAACTGATCTGCGCCGGCCTTGAGATCACGATAGGTAATCGCCGCCTCTTCGAAGCGAACGGCGACGGCATCGGGTGTGGACGCTGCTTGCATATCGAACAAGTCATGAATCGCAAGGTCCGGGATCGCCTGATCCGGCCCCGTAAAAGCGGAATGAAGGGCGCTTTCCTCCTCTTCGGTCAGCATTGGAAGCCGGAGGGCTTCCCGGTCCATGTCGCTCGCAATTGCCTCGAGCAGTGTCCGGTAATGACGGACCCAACGGCCAATCGTATCCCGGTCGAAAAGATCGGTGCTGTAGTCACAATCGATGATGAGGCCGTTCTCTTCCGCAACGCCATTGAAAAACAAGTCGAAGTTTACAAAGCGCTTGGGATTTGCGTCCGTTGACACGGCCAGACCCTCGAAAGGAAGGTTTTGCTGAAGCCGCTCCAAATTAAATTGCGCTTCGATCAACGGGAGACGATTGACTTCCCGCGGCATGTTGAGCGCCCGCACAAGGGAGCCAAAGGTGTAACTTTGATGCTCATTGGCGTCGAGTAGGAGCCTTTGGGTTGTGCGCGCGGCGGCGAGAAACGTGACGCCCGCCAGGAACTTGCTTCGCAGCGGCAGGAAATTGACGCAATGGCCGACGAGAGGCCCTTCTTCGTGCAGGCTCTGCCCGGCCGTTGGAATGCCTGCTACAATGTCGCTTTGTCCGCTCAAGCGGGCGAGAAGCAATTGATAGGCGGTGAGAAGCACCGCAAATAAGGTACAACCGTTGCGCGCTGCCGCCTGCCTCACGCGCTCAACGAGAGAAGCCTCGATTGCCGCGCGCAACGTGTCGCCGCGGAAAGTTTTGATCAACGGGCGCGGGCGATCGAGCGGAAGGGCCAAAGGCTCCGGCAGTTCCGCAAATTGTTGCAGCCAATAGTCTTCGGCTTCGGGTTGCACGGCGCCATGGCGAGCCGCATAATCGGCGAAGCTGTGAGGCTCAGGCAGGCTCACCGTTTCGCCACTGAGCCGCCCCGAATAAAGCACTCCCAATTCTTCGAGCAATATATTCGTCGACCAGCCATCGCAGACGATATGGTGGCCGGTCACTACGAGTTTATGCTGCTCTTCTTTCTTGTCCTCTATCAACGTGAAGCGAATGAGCGGCCCATTGACCAAATCAAAGGGAGTTCTGGCATCGCTCTCGATCACCCCGGCAAGGCAGCGCGCAATAGATTCGCCCTCGCCTGGCTCGACGGTCGCGAAGCAGACTTCGTTTGCGGGCGTCACAACAAAACTGTCGCCAACCGGCGAGAAATGAATGCGCAGCGCCTCATGACGCTTAACCAAATCACGAGCGGCTTTTCGAAGCGCTTGCACGTCGAGCTTGCCGCGCAGATCGAGTGTAACCGATTCATTGAAGGCACAGGAAGCGGCATCGCCTAGTTGCGCGCTGAGCCAAATCTCCATCTGGCTTTCGGTGAGCTTGCCTTGACGCGGCAATGCGGGTTGCTGCGCCTGGCCGAGGAGGCCGGCGCTCGTCATCTGCGCCGACGCGTGATCGAAGGCCTCGAGGATCTTGGAAAGATCGGCATCATCGTGGGCCGTCGTCAGGAAGCACGGAAAACCCTCCTGAATGTGGATGCCCTGTTCGCGAATCAGATAATAGAAAAGCGGCGCAAAGTGGCATTCGGGCGGGAATTTGAGGAAGAAAATCGAGCCGAAGTTGTGAATCTCGCCCGGCACGCCGTGACGCTCGAAGACGGCATTGATTGCGTCGACGAGATGGCTCGTGCGCTCGGACAATTCTCGCTGCAGGCTTGGCCCGGCCGCTTTCAAATGTTTGAGGACCGATACGGTCGCGGCCAGCGCCAGAGGATGGCGCACGAAAGTGCCCGCGAAAAAGGTCACACCGGCGGCAGGGTAGGAATCGTCGCCATACTGCCAGAAACCGCCGTCAAGCGCGTCCATATATGCGGCCTTGCCAGCCAATATGCCGATCGGCATGCCGCCGCCGGCGACCTTGCCATAGGTGGCGAGATCGGCGCGTATGCCGAACAGGGCCTGTACGCCCCCCGGATGGACGCGGAAGCCCGTGACAATCTCGTCCAATATGAAGGCGGTCCCGGCCTTTTCCGTGAGTTCGCGCACGGTTTTGAGGAAATGCACCGGACGGAATTCCGGCCGCCGGCTCTGCACGGGCTCGATCAGAACCGCCGCGAGCTCATGCATATGCTGCTCGAGCCAGGCGAGGCTTTGCGCCGTTCCATATTCGAGGATGGTGATATTGGCGATCGATTCCGATGGAATGCCCGGAGCGATCGGAAAGACGCGCGTGACGCCGCCGCGCACCATTCCGCGGGCGAGGACTTCGTCGAATTGGCCATGATAGTCGCCGGCGAAATAGACAATGCGGTTGCGCCCGGTTACTGTTCGCGCGATCCGCATCGCCGCCATCACCGCCTCGGAGCCGGTGTTGCAATAGGTCATCCGCTCATTGCCCGTGAGTTCGCAAAAGAGCTTTGCGGCCTCGCCGGCAAGCGGAGTCTGCGGCCCAAGCTCAAAGCCCTTATGGATTTGCGCGATCAGCGCATCGCGAACGAAATCCGGAGCGTGACCAAAGGCGGTCGGGCCAAAACCATTTAGGAGATCGATATAAACATTGCCGTCGACGTCCCAAAGTTTTGAGCCCTCCGATCTCACGGTGACGATCGGATAGACCATCTCTTTCCACTCCGGGTGGAAACCGGAGACGGCGCGCGGATCGGCAAGCACCGCGCGCGACGCCTGGGTCATTTCCTTTGATCCGCGCGTGCGCTTGACGGTGCGTTCGATGAGCGCGCCGACAAAAAGGCGCTGGGCGGCGTCCAGACCGCCATCCGTTGCGGGCGAGAATGGTTTGAATGGCCCGAAAGCTTCGCCCGGTTTTTTGTTGGGAACCGTATTTTTCTCAGCTAAAGCGGGCTGGGCCCGAGGCGCTGTAACTGCAGCGGGCGCCGCCCCGCCCATCTGCCGCAAGGTCTCGAGCTGCCGGTTGATAAGCTCGGCCATGGAAGCAAGCTGGGCTGCCATGACGTGCTCGATCCCTTGCCCTGGCGTCTGACTAGACGCAACAGTTAAATTAAGCGCCGGACTTGTTGCTTGGACAGGCATTGCTGCAGGCGCCTGCGCAAGAGGTGCGGCTGCTGCTACAAAATCCATTGCCGTTTCATCCAAATGCGCGGCAACTGCGTCCAAGGTTGCGAGCTCGCCCATCATCAGACGAAAGCTCACGGCAACATTGAAGCGATTTTTTATCGCTTGGCTCGCCTGCGTAAGAAAAAGCGAATCGAAGCCAAGCTCCAGAAAACTTGCGCCCTTGGGCGCACTGGAAACATCGATGCCAGAAAGATTTTCAAGGAGACAAGCAAGTTCGGCGCGGATCGCAGCTTGCCGGTTTGGCATTTCGGGGATTTGTGCGGGTACGGCAGTTTGGGCCGGCTGCAATGTTTCAATCGCCAGGGCGGCAAATTGATTCCCTTCAAATGACACAGCCGCAACGGAACTTGCGGCCGGCGGATCCACAAAATAGCGCTTGCGCTGGAAAGGATAAGTGGGCAGGACGACGCGCCGTTGCTGCGCGACATCGTGGAACGCGCGCCAATCGGGGATTGCTCCAGCGGTCCATATGCGCCCAATGGTCTCGAGGAAGACCTCATCGGCGTCACGCATTTCGGCTGCATCGGGCAGCGAACCGGCGATGAGCGGAGCGAGGCGGCCTGCTTCGCTTTGCCGCGCAAGACTCGCGAGTGTCCGCCCGGGCCCAGCCTCGATCAAGGCTGGGGGTGATTTACTATCGGCCAGGCATGCGAGTGCGTCCGCAAAGCGCACCGTCTCGCGGCAATGCCGGGCCCAATAGAACGGATCCGTTGCCTCTTCGGCCGTTATCCATGTTCCCGACATTGTGGAGACATAAGGGATAAGCGGAGGGCTGAGGGGAATCCGGCGCAAGATTTCCGAAAGCGGCTCGATCACCGGATCAACCATCGCCGAATGAAAGGCATGTGATGTCCGCAACCGGCGCGACGTGACACTCCGAGCGTTGAGCATTGTTTCGAAAGTTTCGATCGCGGCATGCGACCCGGAAACGACGCAGGCTTGGCTCCCATTTACAGCCGCTATGGAAAGTTCATTTGGAAGGCAAGTTTTGAGTTCTGCCTCTCCCAGCATGACGGCGAGCATCGCCCCTTCCGGGAGATCTTGCATCATTTTTCCGCGCGCGGCGACAACTGCTAACGCATCTTCAAGGCTCATCACACCGGCGAGCGCCGCGGCAACAAATTCGCCAATACTTTGCCCAAGCATCGCCGAGGGATTAAAGCCAAGGCTCTTCCACAAGCTCGCGACAGAATAGCTGACACAAAAAATGGCCGGTTGCGCAAGCTCCGTTGCATGAAGACTGAGCCCGGCTTCTTGCGGCTCGCCGTAAAGAATTTTTCGCAGGTCTAGACGAAGCAAAGGCTCCAAAATCCCGGCGCAACGGTCGATCGTCGCCCTCACGATAGGGTATCGCCGGTAAAGTCCCTGCGCCATGCCGGCATACTGTGTTCCCTGACCCGGGAAAAGAAATGCCAAGCCGGGCGGGGTGGCAGCGGCCGTCTCCTCGCCGGCGCCAGTGTCGAGCTTTTCGATCAGCTCCTTCGCTGTCCTAGCGACAGCAGCGAAACGGCAGTTAAACGCGCGCCGGCCGGTTTGCAAAGTATATGCAATGTCTCCGAGACACTGTTCGCCATGAAGTGCGAGATGCGCGGCAAGACGGCTGCGTGCGTCGCGCAGCGCACTGCTCCCGCGCGCCGATAAAACAAACAATTGCGCGGCACCGTCTTCAGGCGATGGAATGGCCGCAGACGCTATCTCGGGCGCTTCCTCAAGAACGAGATGGACATTGGTCCCGCCGACGCCGGCCGCATTCACGCCAGCTCGGCGCGGCGTCGCGCCTCGCGGCCATGGCTGAAGCGACGAGTTGACATGGAAGGGGCTATTTTCGAGGTCGAGTTTCGGATTGGGAGCCTTGAAATGGAGCGTCGCGGGCAGCCACTCTTTCTCAAGCGCCAAAATGGTTTTGATGAGCCCCACTACCCCAGACGCAATGTCGAGATGGCCGATATTGGTCTTAACGGTTCCGATCGCGCAATATCCCTTCCGCTTCGTGGTAGCGCGAAATGCCTTGGTAAGGCCTGCGATTTCGATTGGGTCGCCTAAGGGAGTTGCTGTGCCATGGCACTCGACATAAGAGACCGACTCTGCAGAGACGCCCGCAACTGCCAGGGCAAGCGCGGCTGCCCTGGCCTGGCCATCGCTGCTTGGCGCGGCATAGCCGGCTTTTCTCGCTCCGTCATTGTTGACGGCGCTGCCCAAAATAATCGCATGGATAAGATCGCGGTCCGACAACGCTTCGCCGAGGCGCTTCAACAAAACGACGCCTGAGCCGCTGCCAAATACGGTCCCGGCCGCTTCGGCATCGAAAGTGCGGCAATGGCCGTCGGCCGATACCATCCCGCCTTCCTGGTGCAGATAGCCGCGCTTTTGCGGAAATGTGATGGACACGCCGCCCGCAAGCGCCATGTCGGCGCGATAGTCGAGCAGGCACTGGCACGCTTCGGCAACCGCAAGAAGCGAGGTCGAGCACGCCGATTGAACCGTAAAAGCAGGGCCTCGCAAATCGAGTTTGTAAGCTGTCCGCGTTGCAATGAAATCGGCTCCATTGCCGAACAGCGCAGGAAATTCTCCGACCTGATAATTGCCGGTCATGCTTTCGACCCGCTGCCGGCCGCTCAAAAGATTATAGAGCAGATAGGTGTTGAAGCTGCTCCCGGCATAGACCGCGATCTCTCCGGGAAAGGCGGCGGGATCGTAACCGGCGCTTTCCAGAGCCTCCCAGGTGATTTCGAGAAAAACCCTCTGCTGGGGATCGGTGAGTTCCGCCTCGCGCGGGAGAAAGTTGAAGAATTCGGCATCAAAATATTCGACACCGTCCAAAATCGACCGGGCGCATACATAGCCGGGCTTGCCCTGCACCGAGCGGCCAAAGGCGTCTTCGAGTTCGCTTGCCGGAAAATGCGTGATTGACTCCACGCCCTTGCGCAGATTGTCCCAGAACGCGTCGAGCGTGTCTGCGCCAGGAAAGCGCCCGGCCATGCCAATCACGGCTATGGCCGATGGCGGCGAGTCTGCTGTTGGCATTAGTCCCCTGCGGCGATGTTCGCGCAGTCCGCGGGCGGACCGGCGCGCGACGTGCGGGCGCGCCTCTGAAGCGCCGCGCGCGCGGCGCTTTGCGCAGCCGCGTCTGCCATTTGTATTCCGCCAAGGCGGCTTTGTAACAGCCGGATGGTCGGCAGATCGAATAAATCTTGGACCGAAAACTGTCCGGGGAATAGCTCCTCGAGGTCGGCATGCACGGCGAGGAGTTGCAGGGAAGTGCCGCCAAGATCGAAGAAGTTTCGATCGATATCGATCGTTTCAAGTTGGAGATGGCGGCGCCACAAGGCAATAAGCGAGGCTTCGCTCGAAGGAGCACCGGCAATGGATGCGGGTTTTTGTTCGCGTGCTGCTGCCGCCAGCCGGCTCAAGGCGAGCCGGTCGATCTTGCCTGTCTGGGTCAGCGGGAATTTGTTCACCAATTCAAGGCGCGAGGGAATCATCTGCGGGGCGAGGCAGCGCGCAGCCACTTCGCGGAAGGTGGTGTTGGAAAGTCCGGCGTCCGGTTGCGGAACCACAAAGGCGACGAGATGTTTTGCACCGCTGGGTAGAGGGCAAGCAACGACCGCAATGTCGCTTAATGGAAGGTTCTGCCGCAGAACCGCTTCGACATGCTCTGGCTCGACCCTGATCCCGTTGACCTTGATTTGATTGTCCAGGCGTCCGAGAAAATGCAGCAGACCTTTCTCGTCGCGCCGGACGAGATCGCCCGTCCGGTAAAGTCTTTGCGATGGCGACTGTGGATCCGCGACGAATTTTTGCTGCGTGAGATCGGGAGCATTGAGATAGCCAAGTGCCAGCCCCGTGCCGCCGACATAGAGTTCGCCCGGTTCGCCATCCGCCACGAGGCGCATCGCATCGTCAAAGATGCGCAAAATCGTACCGGCGATCGGCCAGCCGATGGGAACCGGAGCATTGCCCGCAAAATCCCGTGGCGCTGTGAAAGTGGTGGTGAAAGTTGTGTTCTCTGTTGGGCCGTAAACGGAAATGAACTGACCAAATTCAAGAATATGAGCCGCCTTGGCAACATGAACCGGGGACATCATATCCCCGCCGGAGACTAAATAGCGCAAGTTCCGCAGGGCCTCGGACCGCTGATCAATCATCAGGTTGAATAGGCCGCTGGTCAGGAACAAAGACGTCACGCCCTCGGTGTCAATCGCAGCAGCAATCGCGTCGAGACTCAACAACCCCGCTTCCGGAATCACAAGTTCGGCGCCATTGAGCAGCGCACCCCAAATTTCGAAAATCGACGCATCGAAGGTGAGAGCCGATGCTTGCAAAAAGATCTGGTCGGCGGAAAACCGCATATAGCCAGGATTTTTGACCAGCCTGACGACGGCACGATGCGGGATGACGACTCCTTTCGGCTCTCCCGTCGATCCTGAGGTGAACATAACACAGGCGGGATCGCAGCCTGAGATATTCCCGGCTTGACCGCTGAGCGCAGCCGCCCCACTTGCCGATGGCGCGGCATCGATATCGACGACTACCGCGGCCGCTGCGAGCTCAGGGATTTGACCCAGGATTGCGCCGTTCGTCACAACACATGCCAATTTGTGCCGGCGCACAATGTCGAGAAGGCTTTGCACAGGCATGCCGGTGTCGAGAGGCACAAACGCCGCCCCGGCTTTCAGGACCGCGAGATAAGATATGACTGCCGACGGGGACCGGCCGAGGAGGACGCCCACAAACGTTCCTCTTTCGGTGCCGTGATCTGCAAGGCGGTCGCGGAGCGCATTCGCCCGCGCGTCGAGCTGCCCATAGGTCAGACGCTCGGTCCCGCTACGGATGGCAAAACAGTCAGGCCTCTCCGTCGTCAGCAGCTGAAAACATTGGAGCACGTTATCTGAATCGATCCCATGCATCGAATTGCCTCAAAATCCGACTGGTAACGAAACATATCTTATCCGTTATGTCGAGGTATAATTATCACCCAAAACCTTCAATCGGGCGGGAAAATCGCCGGCTCGGAGCAATTATGCAATTAAATTACGGTGACGAATTACAACTCCAGACATTCAACTCTAGTCTAGCGGCGCGAGTCTAACACTTTGCGCCCTCTTTTCACGGCGGCAAGGATTTTACGTGTATCGGCGGTCCAAACGAAAGGCTTTGGTTGCTGATTGGCCGCGTTGATGAAGTGGAGGATGGCGGCTTGCAACTCGGCGACGGATCGGAACACGCCACGCTTGAGACGGCGCCGCGTGAGTTTGGCTAAAGAAGCCCTACACAGCGTTGAGCCAGGATGCCGAAGTGGGGGTGAAGTGAAAGGTCCATCGCGGATGCCGGGCAAGCCATGCGCGCACCTTGGGATGTTTGTGGGTTGCATAATTTGTCGACGATGGCGTGGATCGGCTTTCGTTTCGGCACCTTTGCCTCGATGGCATCGAGGAAACCGATGAACTCTTGGTGCCGGTGGCGGGCCATGCAGCGGCCAGTCACTTTGCCTTCCAGGATGTCGAATGCGGCGAACAAAGTGGTCGTGCCGTGCCGCTTATAATCGTGGGTCATGGTGCCGGCGCGTCCTTTCTTCATCGGCAATCCCGGCTGGGTGCGATCGAGGGCCTGAATCTGGCCTTTCTCGTCGATCGACAGGACGACGGCATGACCCGGCGGATCGACATAAAGGCCGACAACGTCCTTGAGTTTGGCGGCAACGGCCGGGTCGTTGGACAGTTTGAACTGGCGCAGCTGATGGGGCTTGAGGCCGTGCGCACGCCAGATGCGTTGGACCGAGCTGACGCTGATCCCCACTGGCTGCCGCGGTCCAGTGGGTCGCCGCGCCTTGCGGAGGACCGGCGGTGAGGTCGATCACCCGCGCAATCACGCTGCGATCGAGCGGCGGCTTGCGGGAGGGACGCGTCTTGTCGCGCAACAGCCCGTCTCCGCCGGCCTGCATGAAGCGCTCCTGCCAGCGCCAAACGACGGATTTGCTCTTGCCCGTCCGCCGCATGATCTCGGCGGTGCCCAAGCCGTCCGCTGTGAGCAAGACGATTCGGGCGCGCCAAACATGCTTCTGGGGGCTGTTGCGATTGGCTACGATCGCCGCAAGTCGCCGGCGATCGGCAGCCTTCACGTTCACTATGATCCCTTTGCGCATCCCGCAGACTCGCATAGCCGCAAGCCGCAGGGAATCCTCAAACGGACTCGTTCGTTAGATTGACACCACTAGCGCACCGTATTGACAACGTCTCAATCGCGGCGTTAACCGTCGTTGCGGTATATCAAGAGTTCATAAGTCGCTTAGGGACAAGGAGTTTCCGTGACGCCGGCGAGCAAATCAATGAATGCTGCGGACGCGCGGCGGCTTAACTGGCTGGCGCTGGCCTTCATCGCGATTCTGGCAAGCGGGCAGGGAGCTCTTTGCCAAGGTGTCGTCAAATCCAAGCATGGCGATTGGGACCTGCGCTGCGAGACGCCGCCCGGCGCGGCAAAGGAACAATGCGCGCTGTTGCAGAGCGTCGCCGCGGAAGACAAGCCCAACATCAACCTTATGGTGATCGTGCTCAAAACCGCGGACGGGAAAAACCGGCTTCTGCGGGTCATTGCCCCCCTTGGGCTTCTTCTTCCTTCCGGCCTTGGACTGAAGATCGACGATAGCGATGTCGGACGCGCGGGTTTTGTCCGCTGCCTTCCGACCGGCTGCGTCGCTGAAGTGGTCATGGAAGATAAATTGATCGAGCAAATGAAGAGCGGCAAAAAGGCTACCTTCATCATCTTTCAAACTCCCGAGGAAGGAATCGGCATACCGCTCTCCCTGGCGGGATTTAAGGAAGGGTTCGATGCCTTGCCGTGAGTTTTCCCGCAAGCGCTTGCGTCGCCGCAACGTGGCCTTCGGCCCCTGCGTCCTTGTTGCGGCGGCGGCATTGGGGCTCGCGGGATGCGGCGGGCAGATTGTCAATTTTGAACCACCTCAGCGCAATGGCACCAACGACAAGCCTCGCCAAAGCACCGACGACGACACGCCCGGAGCCCCCTCGAGACTTCTTGCCAAATTGCTGGGTGTAGAGATTGGCAAGCCGAAAAACGATGGGGGAGCGGCGCCGGACCGGCATATTTTTTGCCCGGAAGCTCTCATTCTTGAAGGGACTGAGGTGAGCCGGGCTTATGCCGGCACGCCGCCTTCAAGTGCAAATCTGCGCTATCAGTTTGCGGTTACCGAGACGGCGCGGGAATGCAAACTCGAGGGGGACGAATTGGCGCTAAAAATTGGAGTTGCAGGCAAGGTGCTGCTTGGTCCCGCGGGCAACTCCGGGAGTTTTACGGTACCCGTGCGTATGGCGATTCTTCGCAAAAAGGATAATCAGCCCGAGCTAAGCAAGCTTTATCACGCCACGGTGACTCTCGGCCAAAGCGAGACGCAAGCGGAATTTTCTATTGTTTCCGAATCGCTGCATGTGCCTTTTATCCAAGACCACAGTGAGCAGGATTACACAATAAAGGTTGGGATCGACGAGGGCCCAGCCAAGGAGGAAAAACCACATAAAGGCACCAAGCGCTGATCCGCGCCAATCGTAGCAAGTCTCGTTTGTGGTGACTGGTAAGGCCGGGGCCTAAAACCTTACAAGCTCGAAGACAAAGCTGCCACGTTCGATCTTGTAAAATTATACGGCGGCGCGCGGGAGCGGATTGGCAACCGGCTGCTGGACTTGGCGGGAAGTCCCGCCAATTTGTGTTACCTTTATAGCATACCATTCCGCTTCACGCCCCGGGAATGATTGTGGCTGCGGCGGTATGTTGAAGCTTCTTTAGCGACGCTTATACGGATAAGGCCTCGGCCTCGACTCGGCGAATCCACTCGCCCTTGCAAGCGCTGTAGGCATTTGAGTCGTTTGGATGTAGCGCCCGGCAGCGCATCTTTTCGACTTCATAGGCCCGCGCCAAATCCGGATTTGATTTAAGGTAATCCCGGAAAGCCAGGAGCCTCTCAATTTCCGGTGAGCCCGCTTGAAAACAGTGCAGCTGCACTTTCCGGCGGGAAGTTTCCGGATCGTCGAAAGTGCAGTAGCGGCGGCCTTGCAGCCCATATTCGCCCCACCACTGGTAGCCGAGCCGTTCGAAGACTGGACGGGCCACATCCAATTCGGAAAGGTTGTGGACGACAGGCATCAGATCGAGGATTGGCTTGGCGCAAATATTTGGAACAGCAGTTGAACCGATGTGATGCACCGAGACGATCAGATCGCCGACTGCGTCCGCGACACGCTGAGCTTCCCGCTGCGCATCTTCGGCCCAACCCGGATCATGCGGCCGCAGTTCGACCGCGATAGCCGGAGGCGGAGGGCTCACCGTGCTACAGTTGGCTTCTCCGAAAAAGTCAATGTTTAAATGTGTACGTGCCTTATTCATGTCTGACTATTTCATGTCTGACTATTCGAACAGCGAATGTAAAATGCGGTCACACCGGTTTGCCTGAGCGGCAATCATCTCGCTTCAACCAAACTTTGGTTATTTGGTGGCGACAGAGTTTAGTCTAACCGTGCGGCACTGATCTGATAGGCGCAGTTTCCGGCGCGCACACTCGCACACTTCAGGATAAATTATAGGAACGCCGGATATATCGGCCATGAGATTTTGCTCCGGAACATAAGCAATATACTTGGTTTCGGCGGTTTCGGCAAACGGGTGGTAGAAGGGCCGGTCCTTGTGAGGACGGACGCGCCTTCGGGGATAATTGCCAGCATTCTTTAGTATGCGTGAAAATACTTTAGTATGCGTGAAAATCGGATCTGCGTAAAAGACGACCCCGCAGAAGGGAAATAGACGGAGAAAGCGGGATGACTTACACACTGGCCAGTTAACCGCCCGCTCTCGACATGTCAACAATTGCCTGCGAAACAGCCCAAGCGTGGAAAAGCTCCAATCGGACCGACATCTTGGCCTTTCGCCGTCCGCGGGGCAGACCGCAATCTAATGGGGCTTCGCGGTGCTGCCCTGGAGAAAATCAAGAATGACGGTATTCATTGCGGGCCAGCGATCATGCGATAAGGATGTTTGGCAATAGGTAACGCGGTGTCCTTTTGCGCATCCCTGAAAATCGTGGCAGCCATCGGCGGCGGCGCCGAGATCCATCGCTTTGCATCCGCCGCACCGTCCCCAATAGGCCGCAGCGCCGCGGCCATAACCAGGGAAATGCTCGTCGGTCCGGCTGTGAATGATAAGCACGGCCGGGGTTCCCGGGCATGGCATCGCGGCAAGGTCGTCGCCCGTGATGCCGCCGGCGCTCGCGGCGATGCTGCGGGGAACGATGCTGGCCTTCGGCATGTCGGCGGTGATAGCTTCGGCCATCGTGCCGCCATCGGAATGACCGGCATAGGAGACCGCCTTTTCGTCGATACAGAAAAAGCTCGCGACAGTTTCAGCCACCTTCGCCTGTTTCGCCGCTGCTGCAGGCGAGGAGCCGCGTTGATCGCTATAGGCGACGACAAAACCGCGCCGCGTTGCCTCGGTCGTCAAATCGGAAAAATTCTCTGACCTCCGGCGGGTAAGCCCCGCCGGCGGGTAGACGACGAGCAGCGGATAGGCCCTCGTCGGGTCATAATCGCTTGGCGTGCGCACCGCGATCGTCAGCTGGTCGGACGTCTGAATGCCGTCGTTGAGATCGGCGTGGCCCGTCCGGCTGCCGGGTGCGCAAGCCCCCGAGATCCCGGCGCCTGACCCCGCCGCCGCAACCTTCGGCCGCGAAGGAGTCCAATAGAACGACAGATAGATTCCGAGCGCGATGGAGATGAAGAACAGCGCAACGGTGAGGCGCCAGCTGCTAAGCCATTTCATGCGGCCTCCGAACGGTCACGGCAGAAAAAACAGGCAACAAAAATGCAAACTTGTCCACTGTCACCTCCCGCTCACCGCATCAAGCTGTAGCGGTACCGCCAACGGCCACACCGAACGGCGCTTGCCGGCCCGCTCCGTGAGGCTATGTGAAGCAACCGGCGAGAAATCAACCCAAATTTTGGTGCAGCGCTTTAGCTGCCAATTGAAGCCATGCCTGACCCCTTTTCAACCGTGCTGCTGACCAACGAGGAAATGGCGGAAGCTGACCGGCAGACGATCGCCGGAGGTACGCCCGGGCCTGAGCTGATGGATCATGCCGGCGCGGCGGTCGCAAGGGCGGCCGCCGGGCTTCTCCCGCCGCACGGGCGGGTAGCGATTTACTGCGGCCCTGGAAACAATGGCGGTGATGGCTTTGTCGCGGCGCGGCTGCTTGCAAAGCAGGGGTTCGAGGTGGAATTGGCTTTGCTTGGCAGCGCCGGGCATTTGCATGGCGGCGCCGCGCAAGCCGCCAAAAGCTGGACGGGCAAGACCCTCGCCGTCGAAGAGCTTGCTCTCGAAAACGCCGATCTCGTGATCGACGCGCTTTTTGGGGCCGGTCTTTCCCGCGACCTCGACGGGCAGACCAAAGAATTAATTGTGGCATTGAACGAATGGACGCAGCGCACGAAAAAGCCGATTGTTGCCGTGGACGTTCCTTCCGGTATCGACGGCACGACCGGGCAAATTCGCGGCGCCGCGATAAGAGCTGCGCGCACCGTCACATTTTTTCGCCGGAAGCCGGGGCATCTGTTGTTTCCGGGCCGCGCGCATTGCGGCGTGACGACGGTCGCCGATATCGGCATCCCCGGCTCGGTCCTCCAAACGATCGCGCCCAAGACGTTTGTCAATGGACCGGCGGTGTGGGCGCATCATTTCCCGGTTCCGCGCGCCGAGGGACATAAATATACCCGCGGCCATGCCGTGGTTCTCTCGGGTGGGGCGGCGTTTACCGGTGCCGCCCGTCTTGCCGCGCGCGGCGCCTTGCGCGCGGGCGCCGGGCTCGTGACGGTCGCGACGCCCAGCGAGGCGCTGAACATCCATGCTGCGGCGCTGACCGCGATCATGACCCGCGTTTGCGACGATCCGGGCGGCCTAACAAAACTCCTTGCCGACAAAAGAAAGAATGCGGTCGTTGTAGGGCCTGGTCTGGGGATTGGGGAAAAGACCCGCGCCTTTGTACGGGCCGCGCTCGATGCAGATGAAGAATCTTCCACGCCGCGCCGCGCTCTTGTGCTCGATGCCGATGCACTGACGAGTTTTGAGGGCCATCTTGTTGATCTTGCGGAGCTGGTCCGCCGGTCCGGAATGAGCGTTGTGCTGACGCCGCATGATGGCGAGTTCACGCGGCTGTTTGGGCATAGAGGCCGAAACGGCGAGTCCCGATGGGTGAGCCTCTTGCCGGAAGAGCAGGACTTGCCGGCGCTTTTCGAGGCATTGCATTCGGTCTCGAAACTCGAGCGCGCCCGCGCCGGAGCAGCGCTCAGCGGCGCCGTGATCGTCTTGAAAGGGGCCGATACCGTGGTGGCAAGTCCGGACGGTTTGGCTTCGATCGCCGAGGATTTGCCGCCCTGGCTCGCGACGGCAGGGTCGGGCGATGTTTTGGCCGGGATTCTTGGCGGGCTTTTGGCGCAAAACATGCCGCCATATGAAGCGGCCTCGGCCGCCGTCTGGCTGCATGGCACGGCCGCCCGCCATTTCGGGCCGGGCCTCATCGCCGAGGACATTTCGGAAAATCTCCCGCCGGTCTTGCGCGCGCTTTTTTCCGATGGGTGCCTCCAGGATGAGAGGACCGGAGATCCGGAGCCCTCATTACTTCTCTCGCAACGAGAAAGCGATTCGGCCCGTCGATCCTGAGGACGGAGATCGAAATCGCGTTCGCACGGGGCAAGTTGAACGACCAGCCCGAGAACGAAATCGCGCCGCGGCTCGAAGCGCGAAAAAGGGCGTTTGCCGGGGGTAAGAGGGTGAGGATTGGAGATTATTTTGCGAAGATTTTTATGATCGAAATTAGAGCTCCCAGGATCAGGACGGTCTGGAAACCGATCGCGCCAATGATCCATTTTAGGAGCTCTGTTCTTAAATCGGCGATTTCGGTCTTGAGCTCTGTCCTCAGCTCGGCGATTTCGGTGCGCACCTCGGCGATTTCGGCCCGCAGTACGGCCAAATCGGCCTTTGTCGCCAGGTCGCCTTGGCTTGCCTCGCCGAGCGCCTCCGCCAGAGCTTCCGCCTGCTCGGCACTGAAATGCCCCTTGTCGCGCAGCGTGCGGGAGAGACGGAGCGTGTCGAACAAAAGGGCGGTCATGGCGGCAATATGAGACGGCGCTGGGCAAAAGTCCAACGCGGGTCGCAGCTCCTCGGCGCACGGCTCCCGTGAGACCGCTGGAGCCAAGCACGAGAGTGTTGTTAACAGCGCATTCTTACATTGTACGAGGGACAAGAGGGATTAGATTTTTTTGCGGGCTTAGCCCGTTTGAGACATGCCGCGTAAGCTTGGGCTTGTTATCGTAAGGTGGGGTTAAGCCTAAGAACCGCTTAACGCTATTGGCAAGCTGCCAATTCGATTTCGCTAAATTAAATCGCTTCATTTTCTGAGGGGTCCGAACATGGTGTTCATGCAATCAACGCGCGCGAAAAACTTAGTTTCACGGGGGGGGGGAGTTTGTAGCACTTTGGGCGGCGCTCACGCTCGTTGCGCTGAGCGCGGGCCCAGCGGTGGCCCAGGCGCCGACCTTTATTTTTACCACCAGCACCTCAGAAGCCCTTTAACCCCCCGACGACATCCACTCAGCAGATCAATCTCTTTTCCACCGAGATCATTGGCAAGCCCCGGCCAATGAGGCCGATGTCAATATCGCGCCGTCGCTCATTCCCGATGCGCCGGGCGAAGTTTATGGCGATAAAGCCTATGATGCGCTGTCGGTCGAGGCGGCAATCAAAGCCAAGGGCGGAACTGCGAGACTCCTGCGCAAGGGCCATCGCTGGCTCAAAGCCGCAACGCTCGAAGAACATAACCGGCCGCTGCGGAAGGTCCGCGCCAGGATCGAAAAAATCTTCGGCACCTGGAAACGCAGCTATCGCTTTCGCCAGATGCGATGGATCGGGCTCGCCAAGGCAAGATTGCAAGTCCACCTCGCGGCCATTGCCTACAACGTGAA
>JACXTT010002400.1_pt1 | contig 29814 bp, 26 predicted proteins | sample 9270951 | NCBI WGS metagenome assembly JACXTT01 (sample SAMN15532306, study PRJNA645909) | rock metagenome | isolation source: weathered quartz diorite | place: Puerto Rico | collected 2017-06-21 | reverse complement strand
GACTCGGGCAACTCGATCTTGTTCAGCATCATCTGCAGCAGCGTGCCGTACTCGCTGGCGTCGCCGATCAGCACGCCGCCCAGCAGGTACTTGCCGCAGTCGGACACCACCAGCTTCTTGTAGACCTCCTTGCGGTCGTCGCAGAACTGGTAGAAGCGCGCGCCCGGCATGGTGCCGTGCGGGTCGCCGATGCTGGCCACGTCCACGCCCATCAGCTTGAGCTTGGTGCTCATGTCGGCGCCGGCAAATTCGGCGGCTTCGCCCTGCAGGTGGCGCGCGGCGACGCGGGCCATGTCATAGCCCGGCGCCACCAGGCCGTAGATCTTGCCTTGCCACAGCGCGCATTCACCGATGGCGTAGATGTCGGGGTCCGAGGTGAGGCATTGGTTGTCCACCACGATGCCGCCGCGCTCGCCCACCGCCAGGCCGCTGGTGCGCGCCAGTTCGTCGCGCGGGCGGATGCCGGCCGAGAACACGATCATGTCGGTGTCGAGGTGGGTGCCGTCGGCAAACACCATGCGGTGGGTGCCGTCTTCGCCGTCGATGATCTCCACCGTGTTCTTGCCGGTATGCGCGGTCACGCCCAGGCCATGGATCTTCTGGCGCAGCATGCGGCCGCCGCCTTCGTCGACCTGCACCGCCATCAGGCGCGGCGCAAACTCCACCACGTGCGTCTGCAGGTCCATGTCGCGCAGCGCCTTGGCGCACTCCAGGCCAAGCAAACCACCGCCGACCACCACGCCGGTCTTCGAGCGCGCACCGCATTCGCGCATCGCTTCCAGGTCTTCGATGGTGCGATAGACAAAGCAGTCCTTGCGGTCCTTGCCCGGCACCGGCGGCACGAAGGGGTAGGAGCCGGTGGCCAGGATCAGCTTGTCATAGGACAGGGTCTCGCCGGTCGACACCTTCACCGTGCGCGCGGCGCGGTCGATCTCCACCGCACGCGCATTCAGGCGCAGCAGCATGTTGTTGTGCTGCTCGAAGAAGCCGGCGGGCACCAGCGACAGGTCCTCGGCTGACTTGCCGGCGAAGAATTCGGACAGGTGCACGCGATCGTAGGCGGGACGCGGTTCTTCGCACAGCACGGTCACTTCCACGTTCTGCGCGCCGGCTTCCGCCAGGCATTCCAGGAACTTGTGACCCACCATGCCGTGGCCGACGATGATCAGTTTCATGATGCTTTCCTTGTCCGGTAGTCAGTCTTTGCTGCTTGTTGTGCTGTGGGGGCGATGCTTCAAAATCAGTTGGCCATTGCGCTGTCGTACAGCGCCTGCTCCTGGGCCTTGTGCTCGGCGCTGAAGCGGATGGCGATGGCGCAAACGGCGGCGATGGTGGCCAGCACGCCCAGCACCGTCAGCGTGTGCTGCAGGTCGCCCAGGCCCTTGAGCAGGAAGCCCGCGGCGACAGCGCCCACGTTGCCGCCCGCGCCGATGATGCCGGCCACGCCGCCCAGCGCCTTGCGGTCGATAAAGGGCACCAGGGCGTAGGTCGCGCCGCAGGCCATGTGGGTGAACAGGCCGAACAGCAGCATCGCGACCACGGCCAGCGTCACGCTGCCGGCCTGCGCGAACCACAGCAGGCCCAGGCCTTCGCCCAGGATCAGCACGAACAGCAGCGTGGCGCGTGCGTCCAGGCCGCGGCGGCGCGCCGCCTTGTCCGACAGCCAGCCACCCAGGGCGCGGGCAAACAGCGCCAGCAGGCCGAAGCTCGCGGCGGCCATGCCGGCGGCCTTCAGGCTCAGGCCGAAGCGGTCCACGTAGTACGAGGCGGCGATGTTGTGGATGAAGATCTCAACACCGAAGCAGGCGCCGTAGGTGATGAACAGCAGCCACACGCGATAGTTGGCGCTGGCGGCGCGGAAGCTGGCCCAGCCGCCGCCCTTGCCGCCGTCCTTGCCGGTGATGGCGATGCCGCGGGCGCGCAGGTCCGAGTAGTTGCCTTCCGGGCAGTCCTGGGTGAAGCGCCAGTAGATGACGGCCATGATCAGCATCAGCACGCCTGGCACCAGCAGGGCGAAGCGCCAGCCGAACGCGTGGTCGGCGCCAAGCATCAGCACGGCGGCCAGCAGCAGCGGCATGATGGCCTGCGCGGCGCCGCCGCCGGCGTTGCCCCAGCCGGCCGCGGCTGCGTTGGCGGTGCCGACCACGTTGGGCGCGAACATCACCGAGGTGTGGTACTGCGTGATCACAAAGCTGGCGCCGACTGCGCCGATCAGCAGGCGGAAGGTCAGGAAGGTCTCGTAGTTCTGTGCCAGCGCCACGCCCAGCACCGGCAGCGCGCCCAGCGCCAGCAGGCCGGTGTAGGTCTTGCGCGGGCCGAAGCGGTCGCACATCGGGCCGATCACCAGGCGCACCAGGATGGTCACCGCCACCGCCGCGATATTGATGTTGGCGATCTGGCCCGGGGTCAGGCCGAACTCGCCCTTGAGCACGGGCATCAGCGGCGCGCAGGCAAACCACGCAAAGAAGCAGACGAAGAACGCCATCCAGGTCAGGTGGAAGGCGCGCATCTGCGGGGTCTTAAAGCTCAGCAGCTCGATGCGGGTTGCTTTGGCGGTCATCGTCCTTGGCTCCAAAAACAAATGGCGTCCCGCAAACCAGGCCGTTCAGGCCAGTTCAGGGGACGCCGTTGTCCTGACAGCCACTACATGGGATAGGGGCTGCGTATGTGGGGTGGGCCGGTCGCCGTTGACGGGCCCGTACCCTGTTACGCAAGGGGTGTGCCAGGCCGGTATGTGACGGTGAGTGGGGGTTTGTTGCGCTGAGGTGCGGCGGAGTGATGCCGGGATGCGCTGTGGTGGGGCGGCCGCCGGGCTGGCGGCACACTCATGGTGCAGTGCGGTGGGCTGCGCTGGTGCGGTGCAATACCGCGGTCGGCGCTACTGGTCCGAAGCCGGGGACTGGGCGTTGACGGGGACGATCCGCATATCGCGCGGCGCTACTTCCGCGCCGTCCTCGTCGACCAGTGCCGCGCGCACCAGCTTGCCGCTGGCGCGCGAGCGGATCTGCACCGGGCCTTCGCCGGACGGGGCCATGTGGCTGTCGCCCCACTGCATCAGGCCGACCAGCACCGGCAGCAACTCCACGGCGGCGCGGGTGGGGCGGTATTCGAAGCGTTCGCGCTCGCCGGGCTCGCGGTAGCCGACCTTGCGCAGCAGGCCGGCGTCGGTCAGCGTCTTGAGGCGCGCGGACAGCACCGCGGGCGAGCATTCCAGCCGGCGCAGGAAGTCGTCGAAGCGCGTCACGCCGTGGAAGACGTCGCGCAGGATCAGGATCGTCCACTTTTCTCCGACCAGCGACAGCGTGGCGGCAATCGAGCAGTGGCGGAGGTCGGACGCGTTGGGGGTCATGATGCGGGCAAGCATAGCATGCTGACTTCATTTGCAAAAGTCAGGTTATCTCCTATACTCTGACTACAAATTTTGAATCCAGATGGTGCCAGGATGGATGATCAAAGCGAAGCCCGCACGGGCAAGGCGGAAAGCTGGATGGTGGGACGGGGCGTGCAGGTGACGCTGCGCCGCACGCGGCCACAGGATGGCGGGGCGCTGCGCGCGCTGGTGGACGGACTCTCGCGTGAGAGCCGCTACTTCCGCTTCCTGAGCGGCGGGCGCGTGGTGGACGCGATTGTCGACGGCCTGGCCGCGCCCGGGCCTGGCGGGGTGGCGCTGGTGGTGGAGGCGCCCGACGAAGAGGGTGTATCAGCCATTGTCGCCAGTGCGGAATACGTTGTGTCCGGGCAGGTCGGGGAATTTGCCGTGGTCGTTGCCGACGGCTGGCAAGGGCAGGGACTGGGGCGGCGCCTGATCGCCAGGCTGTGCGAGCTGGCCCGCGCGGCCGGCCTGCGCACCCTGCGCGGCGACGTGCTCAGCGAGAACCGCCGCATGCTGGCCATCCTGCGCGGCCTCGGCTTTGCCAGCCGCCGCAATCCGGAGGACAGCTACCTGCATGAAGTCACGCTGGCGCTTGGCCAGCCGGCGCGCAGCGAGCTGCGGCTGCCGGCGGACTGGTTCAGCGCGTCCTGATCCCAGCGGTCAACCGGCTTCGCGCTTGCCGCGCGAGGTCATGGTGCAGCCGACCGAGGCGGTGATGATGCTGGCGATCGCCAGCCATTGCAGCGCGCTCAGCTGTTCATGCAGGAACGCCAGCCCGGCCAGCGCGCCCATCGCCGGCTCCATGCTCAGCAGGATGCCGAAGGTGCGCCGGTGCAGGCGCTTGAGCGCCACCATCTCCAGCGAATAGGGAATCGCGCTCGACAGGATGCCCACCGCCAGCCCGAACAGCAGCAGCGTCGGGCTGAACATCGCGGTGCCCGCATGCGCCAGCCCGAACGGCAGCACCACCAGGGCTGCCATGGTCAGCCCCAGCGAGGTGGCCTGCCCGCCGTGGGCGTTGCCCGCCATCTGCCCGAACACGATATACAGCGCCCAGCCCACGCCCGCGGCCAGTGCATAGCCGATGCCCACAGGATCCAGCGTGCCGGCGGCATCGCCGACCGGCAGCAACAGCAGCAGCCCGGCCACGGCAAAGGCAATCCACAGGAAATCGATCGCGCGCCGCGACGACAGCACCGCGACCGTCAGCGGTCCGGTGAACTCGATCGCGATCGCCAGCCCCAGCGGGATGGTGCGCAGCGACATGTAGAACAGCAGGTTGGTCGCGCCCAGCGCCGCGCCGTACAGCGCGATTGCGCGCGCGTTGGCCCGCGTCAGCGGGATGCGCCACGGGCGCCAGACGCACAGCAGGATCAGCGCCGAGAAGCTCACCCGCAGCGCCGTGGTGCCCTGCGCCCCAAGCGCCGAGAACAGGCTCTTGGCAAACGAGGTGCCGATGCACAGCGAGGCCATCGAGCCGGTCAGGGCCAGCACGGCGATCAGGGTCGAGCGGCGGTGGGCGGCGGTTTGCGGCAATTTGGAGATCCTGTTTGATGGCGTGGCCTGTGCAATGCTGCCGCATCATGCGGCAAGCGCGGCGCGGGCGCCATATACAGGTGCGGGCCAGTGGCTCAGTACAGTTGGCCGTGCCCGGAGCACGGCGCTGTTCAGTGGTCCCGCGCCGCCGCCTTGCGCCGCTTGCCGGGTTTGCTGGCGCAGTCCGGGCAACGCCCCAGCAGCGTCAGCTCGTGGTGCTCCACCTCGAAGCCCGGCGGCGTGATCTCTTCCATGTGCCCGGGGCACCCTTCCAGCGGAAATACGCGATCGCACGTCAGGCACTGAAAGTAGTGGCGGTGCGTCACGGCGCCGGGTTCGCCCGCCAGTTCATAGCGGTCGGGCTGGCCCGGCAGTTCCACCGCATGCACCTGCGCATCGTCCAGCAGGGTGCGGATGTTGCGATAGACCGTGGCCAGACCCAGGGACGGCACCTGGCGCTGGGCCGCGGCCAGGATCTCGGCCGGGCTCAGGGGCCGGCCGGCTTCGCGCAGCGCGTCGATGACGGCGCCGCGTTGACGGGTCATGCGTTCCATGCCTAAAATCTTAATGAGAAATTATTATCATTAGTGAGTCGCTGCGGTTTGCCAGTCGGATGGCCGCCGCCGCGACTCGTTTTTGTTGGGGTGTTCCTTATGCTGCTTGCGCAGCCCAGCCGTGCCCGGCGCCGCGCGCCGTTTTCGTTCCTGCCTGTTGTGCCAGACTTGCGCCCGGTCCAGGCGCGCTCATTGCGGCCGGTGGCCGCCCTGATGCTGGCGATGTCCGGCCTGGCCGAGGCGGCGGATACCGCCGAGGCCTCCGATATTACGCTGCCGGCGGTGTCGGTGGTCGGCATGGCCTCCGCATCATACAACCCGCCCGACGCCTCCGGCGCGACCCGCACCGACACGCCGCTGCGCGAAATTCCGCAGTCAGTGCGCGTGGTGCCGCGCGCCATGCTGGACGACATTGCCGCGACCCGTTTCGACCAGACCTTCGACTATGTCAGCGGCATCGCGCGCCAGAACAACTTCGGCGGCCTGTGGGACAACTTCGCCATGCGCGGCTTCACCGGCCATGAGAACACCGGTGCGGGCTACTTGGTCAACGGCTTTGCCGCCAACCGCGGCTACACCGCGCCGATGGACGCGGCCACCATCGAGCGCGTGGAAGTGCTCAAGGGCCCGACGTCATCGCTGTACGGCACCAGCGAGCCGGGCGGCACCTTCAACGTGGTCACGCGCCAGCCGCAGTTCCGGCCCGCGCAGCGCTATGGCTTCGAGCTTGGCACGCGCGACGGCTATCGTGCCACGGCCGACGTCACCGGGCCGCTCGGCGAGAACGTGGCCGGCCGGCTGATCGCCGTGGCCGACCACCAGGGCAGCACGCGCGACTACATCAACAGCCAGCGCTACCTGGTGGCTCCGTCGTTCACCTGGACGCTGGGTAACGACACCGTGCTGCAGTACGCGGCTGAATTCCAGCGCTACACCACGCCGATGGACCGCGGCGTGGTGGCCGTCAACGGCCAGCTGGGGCGCATCCCGCGCTCGCGCTTCCTGGGCGAGCCCGGCGACGGCGACATGCGGCTGGACAGCCAGTCGCACCAGTTCAGCGTGGAGCACCAGTTCAGTCAGAACTGGAAGGGCAGGCTCGGCCTGTCGTATCGCGGCGGCGCACTGACGGGGCACAGCAGCGAGGCGGCTTCGCTGGCCGCCGATGGCCGCACGCTCTGGCGCCAGCGCCGCTACCGCGACTTCCAGTCGGACGATGTCTCGCTGCAGGCCAGCGTGACCGGCAAGTTCAGCACCGGCCCGGTCGGGCATGAACTGCTGATGGGGGTGGATGCCTACCGCTTCGGCAATACCATGGCGATCCTGCGCAAGAACCCCAGCGCCGCGGCGCCGTACGCGATCGACATCTACGACCCGGCCTATGGCCAGCCGGCGCCGCCGATGCCGTGGAACATGGACACGTACGAGCGCCAGCGCAATCTCGGCGCCTACGCGCAGGACCAGCTGAGCCTGGGCGCGCGCTGGCGCGTGCTGGCCGGCGTGCGCTTCGACGCCTTCGACCAGTCGCTGGACAACCACCTGCGCGGCACGCGCACCACGCAGCACCAGAACGCGGTGTCGCCGCGCGTGGGCGTGAGCTACCTGGCCAGCCAGAACGTGTCGCTGTTTGCCAATGCCAGCCAGTCATTCCGTCCCAATGCAGGCGCTGACGCCGCGGGCCAGCCTTTCGACCCCGAGCGCGGGCGCGCCGTGGAGGCCGGCATCAAGTTCGACAGCGAGGACCGCCGCACCGGCGCCACGCTGGCCATCTTTGAGATCCGCAAGCGCAATGTGCTGGCCGCCGACCCGTCCGATCCGTCCTTCTATATCGCCGCCGGCGAGGCGCGCAGCCGCGGCCTGGAACTGGACGTGGCCGGGCAGCTTGGCACCCACTGGCGCGTGTCGGGCAGCTTTGCGCTGACCGATGCCGAGATCACGCAGGACACGCGACTTGCCGCCGGCACGCCGCTGTCCAACGTGCCGCGCACCAGCGGCAGCGTGCTGGCGGTGTATGAGGATGCCGCGCCGGTGGGCCAGCGCTATGGCGTCGGTGCCGGCCTGCGTTACGTGGGGCGGCGTCCGGGCGATGTGCAGGACAGCTTCTCGCTGCCGGCCTATGTGCTGGTGGACCTGCATGGCTACTGGCAATACAGCCGCAATGTGCGCGTGTCGCTCAACGTGGGCAACCTGTTCGACAAGACCTACTACGCCAGTTCGTACAGCAGCCTGTGGATTGCGCCGGGGGCGGGCCGCAGCGTGCGGCTGGGCGTGCAGCTGAGCTACTAGGAAACGCTGACCCGAAGTGCCTCTTGGTCCCCACCGTTTCATCCTTCGGGGTCGGGCGCGCCCGATGGACAACTATTGACGATGCTGCCAGCCAAGGCGCGCACTGCCGCGCCCCTGTCTTCTCCGACAGTCTTCCCTTCTGCCGCGGTTGCGCGGCCGGCCGGCGGCCGGCTGCTGTCCATCGACGCGCTGCGTGGACTGGTGATCCTGATCATGCTGCTGGACCACGTGCGGGATATGTTCTTCCTGCACGTCCAGGTGGCCGATCCCATGGATCTCGCCACGACCTCCCCGGCACTTTTCTTCAGCCGGCTCGCCGCGCATCTGTGCGCACCGGTTTTCATCTGGCTGGCCGGCGTATCGGCGTGGCTCTACGGTGCCGCCGGCCACGACCGGCGCGCCGTCAGCGGCTTCCTGCTCAAGCGCGGCGTGTTCCTGGTGCTGCTGGAGGTGACGCTGGTCGGCTTTGCCTGGACCGGCACCTTGCCGCCGCAGGTGATCTACCTGCAGGTGATCTGGGCCATCGGCCTGAGCATGATGGCGCTGGCGGCACTGGTGTGGCTGCCGCGGGCGGTGCTGATCGCCGCGGGCATGGTGCTGGTGGCCGGCCACAACCTGCTGAGCCCGCTGCATTTCGCGGTGGACAGCGCCTGGCACGTGCCCTGGGCCATCCTGCACGAGCGCACCTGGATCGAGGTGGCTGACGGCTTCAGGGTGCGTACCTCATACCCGGTGCTGCCGTGGATCGGCGTGATTGCGCTGGGCTATGCGGCGGGGCCGTGGTTTGCCGCCACGGTGCCTGCCGGGGTACGGCAGCGGCGGCTGGCCGGATGCGGGCTGGCGGCCCTGGCAGGCTTTGCGGTGCTGCGCGCGCTGAACGGCTACGGGCAGGAGCAGAAGTGGATGTCGGGCAGCGACGCCTTGCACACCGCGATGAGCTTCCTCAACGTCACCAAATACCCGCCGTCGCTGCTGTTCCTGCTGCTGACGCTGGGCGTGGGCTGGTTGCTGCTGGCGTGGCTGGAGCGTGCGCGGGGCGGCTGGATCGCGCGGCGCCTGGCCGTGTTCGGCGCCGTGCCGATGTTCTTCTACCTGCTGCACCTCTACGTGTTGCAGGGGCTGTACCAGGCCTGCGTGCACCGCTGGGGCCTGAACCAGGGCAAGGTGTTCGGCCTTGACCACGTCTGGCAGCTGTGGCTGGGGGCGGCCGTGCTGGCCCTGGTGCTGTGGCCGGCGGTGCGCTGGTTCGCGGCGCTCAAGGCAAGGCGGCGGGACTGGCGCTGGCTGAAGTACTTCTGACCAGCGCCTGGGTCCCGCACGCCCCAGCTCAGCGCGGCGTGGCCGCGACGGGTGCCGGCTGTGCCGCCGCCGGGGATTGCGCCGGAGCCTGGGGTTGCGCCGCGGCCTGGGGCCGCGCTACGGCCTGAGGTTGCGCCACGGCTTGAGGCCGTGCTGCCGCCTGGGGCTGTGCCGCGGCTTGCGTCCGTGCGGCGGGTGCCTGGCGTGCGCCGCCATTGGCCGCCGGGGCGGCCTCGGTCACCTCGCGCCAGCCGCCGCCCAGCGACTTGTACAGCGATACGCGGCTGGTCAGGCCGGCCAGCTTGTACGTGATCAGCGCCTGCTGCGCGGTGTAGAGCTGGCGCTGCGCGTCGAACACGCCGAAGTAGTCGTCCACGCCGTTCTTGAAACGCATTTCCGACAGCCGCCGGGTCTCGCTGCCTTCGCGCACCAGGGCTTCCTGCGCCTGCACCTGGCGCTCATAGGTGGCGCGTGCCGCCATGCTGTCGGCCACTTCGCGGAACGCGGTCTGGATGGTCTTCTCGTAGTTGGCGACGTTGATGTCCTTGCGCACGTTGGCCGCATCCAGGCCGGCACGGTTGCGCCCGGCGTCGAAGATCGGCACGGTCAGCTGCGGCGCGAACACCCACGCCATGCCGCCGGAGAACAGCCCCGCCAGGCTGCTGCTGGCCACGCCCAGCGCGCCGGTCAGCGAGATGCGCGGGAAGAACGCCGCGCGCGCCGCGCCGATATTGGCATTGGCCGCCTTGAGGCGGTGCTCGGCGTTGAGGATGTCGGGGCGGCGCACCAGCACGCTGGACGGCAACCCTTCGGGGAACTCGCTCACGAGGGTGCGCGCGTCCAGCGGATCCTGCGCGGCCGCGTTGGCGTTGGCAGCTGCCGCGCCGGCATCGGTCACGGATTTCGGCAACGGGCCGCCGATCAGCAAGGACAGCGCGTTCTCATCCTGCGCCACCTGCCGCGTGTATTGCTCAACGCCCACCTGCGAGGTCTGCACCTGGGTTTGCGCGCGATGCTGGTCCAGTTGCGCCATCGCACCGACCTGGCGCCCGCGCCGCACCATCTCTGCCGCATCCTGCTGCGTCTTCAGTGTGTCCTGCGACAGCTTCAGCAGCGCGCGGTCGGCCAGCAGTGTCAGGTAGGCGTTGGCCACCTCGGACACCAGGCTGATCTGCGCGCTGCGGCGCGCTTCTTCCGTGGCCATGTATTCCTCGAGCGCGGCATGCTTGAGGCTGCGCACCCGGCCGAAGAAATCAAGCTCGAACGCGGTGAAGCCGATGCCTGCGTTATAGGTGGTGATCTGCGGCGACTGGCCCGCCGCGCGCAGCCGTTGCGGCAGCCGCTGCGAGACCATGCCGGCATTGCCTTCCACCGTGGGGAATTGCGCCGCGCGCTCGATCTGGTAAAGCGCACGCGCTTCGTCGATGGCAAGCGTGGCCATGCGCAGGTCGCGGTTGTTGGCCAGCGCCAGTTCGATCAGCTGCCGCAGTTGCGGATCGACGAAAACATCGCGCCATCCCAGGTCCGCGGCCGAAGGGCCGGCGGGTTGGGCCGGCTGGCCCGGCTGTGCCGCACTGGCCTGCGGGGTGCGGTAGGCAGCGCCCTCCGGCCACGCCGACGGGACCGGCGCGTCGGGGCGCTGGTATTGCGGTTCGAGCGAGCAGGCCGCAAGGGCCAGCACGAGTGCGCCGGGCAGCAGCAGGCGCGGCGGGGGCAGGGTACGGGGGCGTGGCAAGCTTCGCATGGATGGTTCCGGAGAGTAGGGATTGTTATCTGGCATGGTTCAGCCCAGCAGCGCGCGCCGCACAAAGCGCGACAGCGCCAGCTTGGGCCGCCCCTGCCGGGCGATGTTGTGTGCGGGATCGGTGAACAGCAGCCGGATCAGCGCGTGGCGCGCCGCCATGCCGGCGTTCAGGGCGATGCCCAGCAACTGGCCGTCGCGGCGCACCACACGGCACGGGATCCAGCCGGTCTGCGCCAGCCACAGCGCGCCCTCGGTGCCGGCTGGGAAGGCTGGCGCCACCGGCGTGGTGACGGCAACGCCGTTGCAGGAAAGATCCCTGGTGGTCACGCGGTATTCCTTGTCATGCACGCGCAGCAGCGCTGCCGCGCGGTGCGGGAAGCGCTCTTCTTTGCGCGGGCGCGGCAGTTCCACGCAGACCAGCAGCGAGGCCAGGTACAGCATCAGCGCCACCCCGGTCCAGATGGTGTTGAAGGCGAGCCCTTGCGCATCGGGGTCCACCACCAGGGCGCGGCCCAGTCCCAGCGCGGAGAAGCCCAGCAACCCCGCGTACAGCGCAACGAACTTGCCGTGGATCACCAGCTTGGAGCGGTCCAGCCCCTTGTTGGTGACCTTGAACGGCCGCCCGAACGGCTTGAACATCGCGCTCACCAGCGATGCGGTGACGGCCAGTGCCGCCACGATCTGCGTGACCTCGGTGAAGATCGGCAGCGCGCGCTGGCCGGTGATCCAGATGCTGTACGCCCAGTACGCCACCAGCGCCGGCAGGCCGTAGGCGAGAAACTGCAGCGGCTCGCCGTACAGCGTGGAGACGCCGAAGTACCAGTACAGCAGCGGCCCTGCCAGCAGCATCAGCGTGAACGGCCGCGACAGCCAGTGCAACAGGCCGTGCACGTAGTGCAGCCGCTGCATCCCGGTGTAGCCGCGCCCGCGCAGCGGCCCGTCCGCGGTCAGCGCCACCTGGATCGTGCCCAGCCCCCAGCGGCTGCGCTGGCTGATGTACTCGGGCAGGCCTTCGGCGGACAGCCCCACGCTCAGGCGCTCATTGAGCCAGCGCGTGAGATAGCCGTGCGGCAGCAGCCGGTAGGTCAGGTGGATGTCCTCGGTCACCGTGCCGGTGGGGAAGCCGCCGATCAGGTCGATCAGGTCGCGCCGCACCACGAACGAGGTGCCGATGCAGAACGCCGCGCCCCAGGCGTCCTTGGCCGGCTGCATCACGTCGAAGAAGGCGCGTTGCTCATCGACCCAGCATTCGGTGGCGCGCAGGTTGTACTGGATCGGATCCGCGTTGTAGTAGAACTGGGGCGTCTGCACCACGCCCACGCGCGCATCGCTGAACAGGCCCACGGTGCGCAGCAGGATATTGCGATGCGGCGCGAAGTCGGCGTCCAGCACCAGGATGTAGGGCGCGCCGCCGGCCGCGGCGCTGTGGCGCAGGCCGTTGTTGAGATTGCCGGCCTTGGCGTGGGCATTGTCCGGGCGTGTCACGTAGTGCGCGCCGACGCGTTCGCAGAACTCGCGCAGCCAGTCGCGGCGGGTGTCGTCCAGCACCCAGACGCGGAAGTCGGGATAGTCGATCGCCAGCGCCGAGACAATGGTCTTCTCCAGGATGTCCAGGCCTTCGTTGTAGGTGGCGATGAAGATGTCCACCGGCGGCACCTGCTTGGCGCGGCGCAAGGCGGCCTCGCCCGCGTCGGCGTCGGGGGTGTGGTTGCTGGTGCGCGCCAGCACCACGATCGACAGCAGCGTATAGGCCAGCGTCATGCATTCGAAGGCAAAGAACACATGGGCCCACACGCTGGCGAAGGTCATCTGCCAGTCCGGCAGCGTTTCGCGGATGCGCCAGGTCAGGTACACCGCCAGCAGCAAGGCGGTGACGCCGCCGAACAGCACACGGTCCGCCGGCCGGTCATGCCGGCACAGCATCGAGAGCAGCACCATGGCCAGCAGCACGCCGCCGTTGATGACCAGCAACGTCTGATTTTCCAGAAACAGGGCGAACATCGTCACTCCTTGGCGGCGGTGTTGGTAGGGGCGGTTGCAGGTGCCGCGGCCGCAATGGCCGGCGGCGGGCAGGACGGTTCCAGGCATCCGCCCGGACGGAAGGGATTCCAGCGCGCCGCGGCCAGCACGGCCCATGCGGTGGCGCCCAGGTGGGGCAGGTGGAAGTAGTGGAAGTCTTCCGTGGTCGAGGTGGGCCCGATCGACAGCCCGGTGCTGATGCGCGCCTCGGGCGTGGCGTAGAGCATCCCGGACGGCGCCCGCTGCGACAGCAGCAGCTGCCACAGTGGCTGCGCCTGTTGCGCCTGCCCGGCGGCCTGCAGCACCAGCGCGGCCTGCCCGGTGCCTTCGGTCCAGATGCCGTCGGGGCCGCCCTTGAAGCCGTAGCCCGCGCCGGCGCGGTGCTTGGCCTCCACCCACGCCAGGTTGCGGCGCCAGTCCTGCGGCGGGTCCGGGATCGCGATCAGCGGCCACAGCACCGCATCCAGCGCGGACGGGCCGGCGTTTGGCGCGCGCCCATCGTCGCGCGTGCCGATGATGAAGCGGCCCTCGCGCGCCTGCCACATGGCGCCGACAAAGCCGCGCGAGCGCGCCGCGCCATCGCGCCAGCGCGGGTCGTTGCGCTGGCTGGCGAGCCAGCTGAAGGCGGCATAGGTATCGACGTTGTGCTCGGTGGACTTCCAGCCCTGGCGGGTCTGCTTCGGCTCATGGCCGAAGAAGCCGCCGATATAGCCGGCGGGCGCGCCCGTGTCGGGCACGGTGGCATGCACCCAGCCCATCAGCGCGGCGGCGCCATCGAGGTAGCGCGCATCGCGCGTGGCGTCATGCACGGCCAGCAGCAGCAGCGCGGCCCAGGCCACGTTGCCGGTGGCGGTGCCGGCCTGGTAGGCATCTTCAAACCAGCGCTTGCTGGGTTCGTCCCACCAGCCTGGCAGCGGCACCGGGCCAGCCGGCAGCGGGCCGGCGCGGTAGGCGTTGCGCAGGCGCGCATCGCGGAAGTGGCGGTCCTGGCGGGTCGCTTGCAGCACGGCGTCGGCAATGCGGCGCGCTTCGGCGGGGCGCTTGCAGGCCACCAGCGCGATGCCGGCCAGCGCGTTGTCGTAGACGAAGGCGGCATTGCGCAGCGCCGGGGCCAGCGGCTCGCCGCCCGGCGCGGGTTCATAGCTGGCGAGGAAGACGGGGCCGTTGCCGCTTTCACGGCTGACGCGCTCGGCCAGCGTCTTGCAGCCGTCGGCCAGCAGCGTCTGCTGGGCAGGCTCGGCAGCGCGCGCCGCGCATGGCGCCAGCGCGAGCACGGCGGGAAGCAGCGCGCCGGCAACCAGGCGGGGCAGGCGTGCAGTCGGGATCGGCAGTCGCATCCGGGTCTCCTTTGCCTGCGTCGGCGGTTATGTCAGCGATGCCCGCAGCTGGCCCAGCCAGCTCTGGTTCAGCGTCACGCGCGCCCAGCGGCCCATGCCGCAATGGCCGGACTGGCTTGGCCCTGCCGCGGCCCGTGTTGCTGTCCCTGAGGCAGCAGCCTTGCCCGGCACGTTGTCCAGCGGGCGGTCGAGCTTGGCGATCACATAGATCTCGTTCTTCTCGATCGGCGGGAACGGCACGAAATAACGCGCCTGATCGCCGTCCGGCGCGCGCGGCAGCACTTCTGCCACCGATGCCGGCAATGCCGTGGGCACGCCGTCGACATGCACGTTCAGCCGTGCACCGGGCAGCAGGTTGTCGCTGAGGCTGCGCGGGAATACCGCCACCACGCGCGTCTGCGCGCAGTTGCTGGCGCGCGCCAGGGTGGCGCCGGCGGCCACGCGCATGCCGGGCTGCGCGATCAGGTCTTCGATGGTGCCGGGTTCGGTCGAGCGGATCTCCAGGTTCGAGAGCCGGTCGAGGCGTTCCTGTTCCGTGGCGATCATCTCGTCGACCGACTTGCCATAGGCCTCCAGTTGCTCCAGCTCTGCCGTCAGCTGTGCTGATTCCGCGCCCAGTACCTGGCGCCGCTGGGCCAGCGTGGCGCTGGGGCCGTCGGTGGACGAGGCATAGACCTTGTTGCGCGCGGCCTCGCTCACGCCGACGGCGTTATCCAGCTCGGCCTTGGCCGCCGCCTTGGCATTGGAGAGCATCGACAGCTGGTAGCGCGAGGCATTGGTGTAGGCCTCGCTGACCGCCCCGGCCCACTGCATGCTCTGGTTGCGGTTGACCACTTCCTGCTGCTGGTCTTCCTGTGCCCTGGCCGATGCCAGGCGCGCCTCCAGCCCGCGTACGCGCGCCGCGTGCTCGCGTTGCGCAGCGCTGTTGTAGCGCTGCAGGTCCTGCTCGGTGGCGGCCATCAGCCGGCGGTTGCTCTCCAGCCGCGCCTTGGCAGAGTCATAGCGCTGCTGGTTATCGAGCTTCTTGCCGGTCAGGTCGACCAGCAGCGAACGGTCGATGTTCGGGTTCTGCACGATCATCAGCGCCTGGTTGGCCGAGAACGGCCGGTCCGCGGCCACCATCTGCTTCATCACGATGCCTTCCACGGGAGAGGTCACCAGGCTGACCGGGCTGTTCACCACGGCCCGCTCCGATGAGCGCGTAAACACATTTGGAAACATGATTGTCAGTACGGCCCAGATGATGAACAGCACCACGCCGTAGCCCGCCATGCGCGGCACGATATGCCACAGCGGCACCGGAACGGGCTGCGGGCGTTGCACCAGGCCGTCGCCGTGGGGCTGGCGCGGCGGAGCCGGTGTCAGCGGGTGTTGTCTGGGTGGCGGATTATTGCGCTGGTCGCCCATGGTGTTGTTCTCCGGCAAGCAAAGTCAAAAAGCGTCCCCGCCGGCATGCACAGGGTGCAGGCCGGGCGAGCGAAATTCCAGGCAAGCGGGTAGCGTCGCGCAAGGGCTGTCGCGCGATGCCCGGCTTGCATGTCCCCAATTCAGCTTGTTGTCTGCAGCACGCGCGATGTGGCCAGGCCGTATCGGCGCACCTTGCAATCGGGCCGACAAGCAGCCCGTGGATTAGCCCGGCTTCATCCGGGCAGAGTTGAACGATGGCCAGTCAATGACCAAGAAGTGGCAGCCCGCTGACGCAAAGATTCATGCACTCAGGCTGCCGCGTGTGAGTTAAAGGCTAGTCAGTTGCCTCGTCCCTTGCTGTAAAAATGTGTAAGAGGAGGCTGTAGCGCTGCTTAACACGGCATTAACATGGCATGCGCTGCACGACGAATGCGGCACACATTGACGGGGTCTTGATAACGCTGGCGAAGGTGTTGAATCTGGCAGCGATGGCAGCTGACGCGCGCTGCGGTGACGCGGCTAATCGTCGGCAGCGAGCGGCGGCGCGATGTGCTCCAGCGGCCGGCGTTCGGCGTCGATGCCGAAGCGCAACGCCAGCAGCCCGGCGACGATCACCAGCACCGCGCCGAAGCCGTAGCCTGCCGCCACGGCTTCGCGGCTGCCGCTTTCAATCAGCGCGCCCAGCAGCACCGGCGCGATAAAGCCGCCGGTGCCGGTGCCCACGGCATAGAAGACCGAGATCGCCAGCGCGCGCATTTCCAGCGGGAATACTTCGCTGGCGGTCAGGTAGGCGGAGCTGGCCGCCGCCGAGGCCAGGAAGAACACCGCCGACCAGCACAGCGCCTGGGCGCGCGCATCGAGCCAGCCTTCAACGAAGGCCCAGCCGGTCAGTGCCAGGCCGATGCCGGACAGTACATAGGTGGCGCCAATCATGCGCCGGCGCCCGATGTGGTCGAACAGCGGGCCAAGCAGCAGCGGCCCCAGGGCGTTGCCCAGCGCAAAGGGAAAGATATACAGCGCCACGCGCGCTTCCGGCACGGCATAGAAGCGCGTCAGTACCAGCGCATAGGTGAAGAAGATCGCGTTGTAGAAGAAGGCTTGCGCCACCATCAGCGCCAGCGTGATCACGCTGCGGCGGCGGAAGCGCCGCAACAGCAGGCGCATGACTTCGCCCACGCCCGGCGCGGCGCGCCGGCGCATGGTCATCGCCACGCAATCGGGTGCCACCGGCGGCAGCGGGCCGTGGCGGGCGCGCACCTCGGCCTCGATCGCGGCGATCACGCGCTCGGCCTCTTCCAGGCGGCCGTGGGTGGCAAGCCAGCGGGGGCTCTCCGGCACATGCTTGCGCACCAGCACGATTGCCACGGCCAGCACCGCGCCCAGCGCAAAGCAGACGCGCCAGCCCCAGACCGGGCCGAACACGCGCGCATCGAGCAGCACCAGGCTCAGCCCGGCGCCCAGCGCAGCGCCCAGCCAGAAGCTGCCGTTGATGGCCAGGTTGACACGCCCGCGCACGCGCGCCGGGATCAGTTCGTCGATGGCGGAATTGATGGCCGCGTACTCGCCGCCGATGCCAAGGCCGGTGAAGAAGCGGCAGGCCGCAAAGAAGGCAAAGCCGGGTGAGAACGCGGTGGCCAGCGTCGCCACCATGTAGACCGCGAGCGTGGCCAGGAACAGCCGCTTGCGCCCGAGCCGGTCGGCCATGCGCCCGAACACCAGCGCCCCCAGCACCGCGCCGGCGATATACAGCGACCCCGACCAGCCCACCTGCGTCGCGGTCAGGCCCAGCGTATCGGGGCGCTCCAGCACGGCGCCGACCGAGCCCACCAGCGTGACTTCCAGGCCATCGAGCACCCAGGCAACACCCAGCGCAATCGCCACGCGCCAGTGCCAGCGCGACCATGGCAGGCGGTCCAGCCGCCCGGGAATGTCCGTGCGGAACGCGGTGTCGACGGGAAGGCTGGCGAGGGCGGTATCGGTTGGCATCGCCAACCAGTATAGGAAACGGGTGCCGCCGCGCTCAGCGGTACAGCACCGTGGGCAGCCAGAGGCCGATGCCGGGGAAGACGTAGAGCAGCACCAGCGCAATCAGCTGGATGCCCATGAACGGCAGCATGCCCAGGAAGATCTGGTTCAGCGTGACATGCGGCGGCGCCACGCCCTTCAGGTAGAACGCGGCCATTGCCACCGGCGGCGACAGGACGGCGGTCTGCAGGTTCAGCGCCACCAGCAGCCCGAAGAACAGCGGGTCAATGCCGAAGTTGTCCAGCAATGGGATAAAGATTGGCATGAAGATGATGATGATCTCGGTCCATTCCAGCGGCCAGCCGAGCAGGAAGATGATCACCTGGGCCAGGATCATGAACTGCACCGGCGACAGGTCCGGCGACAGCACCCATTGCTCGACCAGCGCCTGTCCGCCCAGCAGCGCGAACGCGGCAGAGAAGATCGACGAGCCCACGAACAGCCAGCACACCATGGCGCTGGTCTTGGCCGTCAGCAGCACCGATTCCTTGACCACGCGGAAGTTCAGCTGCCGGTACGCGGCCGCCAGCAGCGCGCCGCCGAGCGAGCCCACCGCCGCGGCCTCGGTCGGCGTGGCCAGCCCGAACACGATCGAGCCCAGCACCGCGAGGATCAGCAGCGCCAGCGGGAAGAACGATGCCAGCAGCATCTTGAAGATTTCCAGCCGCGCGAAGCTGAAGCGCCAGTAGAAGTACACCAGCACCGCCGCCACGGCGGCCAGCGTGATCCAGAACCAGCGCGGTGCAGATACCGCGGCCGCCGCCGGCGCTGGCTGCGCACCGGCTGGCGCTGCGGTCGTGGGTGCAGGGGTGGCAGCGGCGGGGGCGGCCGGTGCGGCGGGCGTAGCGGATTCTTCCACCGGCGGGGCCTGCAGGTCGTCGAGTGCCGCGCTGCTTTCCTCGGCTCCGCCCAGCGACAGCGGTGCTTCCACGGCGACGCTGGCGGCGGGCACGGTGACCGCGCCGTATATCGTGCCCATTACCAGCACCACGGCGATCGCTGGCAGCAGCACGATGCCCAGCTGGCGCGCGAACACTGCCGTCGGCAGGGCGGCATTGCGCGGGCCCTTGAGCGCGCGCATCAGGCCGGCACCGAGCGCAGGCAAGGCATGGGTGGCGCCGCGGGCTTCCAGCGTGCGCGCCACCGGCGGCAGCGGCACCACCCGCTCGGCTTCCGGCAGCGGCGGCGCCAGCGCAGGCTTGAGCCTGGCCACGATCAGGATGTAGACAATGTAGAGACCGGTCAGCATCAGGCCCGGGAAGAACGCGCCCGCATAGAGCTGCACCACCGACACGCCGGCGGTGGCGCCGTAGACGATCAGCAGCACCGACGGCGGGATCAGGATGCCCAGGCAACCGCCCGCGGTGACCGCGCCGGCCGACAGCGACGTGCTGTAGCCCACGCGCAGCATGGCGGGGAAGGCCAGCATCCCCATCAGCGTGACCACAGCGCCGACGATGCCGGTGGCGGTCGCGAAGATCGCGCAGGTCACCAGCGTGGCGACTGCGAGCGAGCCGGGAATTCACGCCAGTGCAAGGTGCAGGCTGCGGAAGAGCTTCTCGATCAGGTTGGAGCGCTCGACCAGGTAGCCCATGAACACGAACAGCGGGATCGAGATCAGCACGTCGTTGGTCATGACGGCATAGGCCCGCTGCACCATCAGGTCCAGCGTCTGCTGCACCGCGATCGAGGGGTCGGCGTGGCGGTAGGCCAGCCAGGCGAACAGCACGCCCATGCCCTTCAGCGTGAACGCGGTGGGGAAGCCCAGCATGATCGCCACCACGATCAGCGCCAGCATCAGCAGGCCGAGGTGCCCGTTGGTCCAGTCCGCCGGCGCGGGCATGAACCAGGCCACGGCGCCGATGATCAGCACCATCAGGGAAGCGCCGAACCACAGTTCCTTCCTCATCGGCCGGCTCCAGGCTGGTCGTCGCGCGGCTGCGGTGACTCGGCCTGCGCAACGGTAGGGGTGCCGTCCAGACTCAGGCTGCGGTGGATCTCCTGCTGCAGCTCCTTGCCGCCGCCGTACTTGTGCCAGGCCAGCAGCATGTTCGGGTCCATGCCCCAGGCCGGGCCCGAGCCCCACAGCGCCAGCGCCGAGTTCTTGCCATACCAGTACGCGATCACGCCATGGCCGCCGTCCAGCGTGCCCTTGCTGACCGCGTCAATCAGGTCGAAGGCCTTGACCACCGCGCCCGCGGGCAGCAGCTCGATCTTCAGGTCGCCGCCCGACATATTGTTCACCTTGGTGACGAAGTCGCCGGCGAACTCATGGAAGATGTCCTTGGTGGGCCAGGTGCTCTGCCAGCGCATCGTGACCGGGCCTTGGGCCTTGACGATGGCCCATCGCCGCGGCGCCGGCGGCCGCACCGGCGCCCCGCCAAGGAAGCCGCGCCGGGAAACGCCTGGCCTGGTTTCCGCTTCAGGTTTTGCCGCGCCTGCTTTCCTTGTCCTGGATGCCATGACTGCCTCCATTTGCTGAGTGTGTGACTACCCACGAGTGCTGGCCACGGGGGGCGAGACAACTCGCCACTGACGCGAACATCGGAAAAGTCGGGAAATCTTGAGCATGCCGGGCCAGTGGCCGCGCGGCAGGAGCGGGCGTGCAGGTGGCCCGTGATTCCCTTCACGGCAGGAAAGGGACGGGGAACCACAATCTAGGGATTACCCGCGCGGTGTGGGCCCGTGCACTTTTTGGCGGAATCCGGCGGCTCAGGTGCGGGCGATGCCGACCGTGAACTCGGCCTCCAGCAGCCCCGCTGCATCGGCGGCCTGGCGCACGCGCATCTGGTTCGGGTGGGATCCCGCGATCGGGTCCTGCGCGGTGGTGCGCGACGGCACGCCGCGCGCGCGGTAGGCCGGGTGGCTGCCCAGCACCTCGCGGTTCAGGGTATCGCTGAAGTACAGCTGGCTGGTCAGCGCTTCCGACTGCCCGAGCAGCACCTTGAAATGGATATGGATGGCGCGCGGCGCGTACCAGCCGGGATAGATCGACATGAACGTGGCCACGCCGTCCTGGCTGGTGGGCTGGACGCCGCGCAGGAAGCGCGCCTGGCGGTTGCCGCGGCCCTCGCCGCTGTAGCTGCCGTCGGCATCGCAATGCCAGATGCTGACCAGCGCACCCGGCACCGGCGTGCAGCCGCGCCCGGCATCCACCACCCGGATGCGCAGGCGCAAGGGTTGTCCGGGCCGGTCGTCGCGGATGTCGGCGCGTACCTGGGCGTCGTCAAGATAGAAGGGGCCTTCGGTGGCGGCGGGCGTCAGCAGGCAGGCGGCGGGGGTTGCTGCTGCCGTTGCCGCTGCCGCGCCGGGCGCGATGCCGGCCGCGGCAAGCAGGCCGCCCAGCTCATGCAGGAAGCGGCGGCGCGCCGCGTCGGTGTCTGCCGTGCCGTCGGCGCCAACTGCTGGGTGCTCCGTCATCGTGGGCTCCGTGGTGTTCCGGTTGCGCCTTGGGGCGCGTGGTGCCGCTGGGCTGGGCCTCGGGGCTTCAGCGCCCCATCGCCTTGAGCATCGAGTAGCCGTGGCTGGTGATGCGGGGCTCCTGCCGGCTGCCGTGCAGGATCTCAAGTTGTACGAGTTGCTTTTCGACCAGTGCCTTCAGGTCGATGGGATCGATCTGGCGGGAATCGCTGGAATCGAGGGAATCCGGACCATCGCTCAACAATAGCAGTGTGGCAAGTTCATGCGGGCTCAGCACGTTCGTCTCCTTGGCTAGAGGGGGGCGTTTGCTGGGAGTCTGCGCGGCGCAGCAGCGCCGGCGCGGGAAGAGGTCAAAAAGTCCTGGAGACGATGCGGCACATGCCGCGTGCATGTGCTGCGCCGCGGTGGAATGCTGCGGCGCCGCATCCTGTCTCCGGCGACTAATTCGTTTGACGAGGCCGGCAGCACGCGGTTCCGTGCAACGGCTCACCGTTACATGTGACCGGGCGCCGCACCGCCGTCATCGTGATTCACTATTAACCTGTCAGGATGACAATGTGATGGCCATGCCGATGCTGTGCAATCGGGGCGGCAGCCTCCCGCCCCTTGCACCGGCTGCACCGCTTGCGCCGCATGGTGGCGTCTATTGGCCCTGCTGCTCGCGCCACGCCTCGTACAGGTCGATGCCCTCGTCGCGCGCCGGCACGTAGGCCAGCGTCATCTCCCTTTGCTCCAGCGGCCGGGCCAGCTCGATATAGCCGCGCTCCGCGGACAGGTCGTAGGGTTCGCCGTCTTCATTGGAGTAGGCATAGTAGACCGCCTTCACGCCGGCCAGGTACATCGCCGACAGGCACATCGAACAGGGGTAGCCGCTGGCGTACACCGTGCAGCCGCTCAGGTCCGGCTTGCCCAGCGCCCGGCTGGCGGCGCGCACCGCCTGCATTTCGGCGTGTGCGCTCGGGTCGCAGTTGGCCTCCACCTCGTTTGCCGCGCGGGCCAGCACCTTGCCGTCCCTGACGACCACGGCGCCAAAGGGCCAGGTATTGCGTTCGCGCACGTTCTCCATGGCGAGGCGGATGGAATCAAGCAGATAGGCTTCTGTCGTGGACACGCGTTGTCTCCAGTGAGGCCTGGCCCGTGCAGGCGGACGATGGTTCGGGCCTCGGGAATATAGGCCAGCGCGCGCCGGCATGGTGGCGCAGGTTGTTATAGGGCGTATTCGGGCCGTGCGCGCGCAGCGCCGGCTATTGGCGATGGCACTGGCGCGCATTCGAATCCATCACTTCGCGCGGCGTGGCCGGCATGACAGAATGCACCGGACCGCATCGATACCCCGATACCCCTTGCACCTGACGCATCCGCACGGAGGAAAGAACATGCTGGCGGCGCGCCTGTCCATCTGCCTTGCCCTGGTCATTGCCATGCTGACACCCACCACAGCCGCCGCCGCCGGCGGCCCGCCCGAACAACAGCTGCGCGAGGCCGCGGCCAGCGGCAACGCCGCGCAGGTCACCGCACTGCTTGGCCAGGGCGCCAGCATCGATGACCGCGATGCGCAGGGACGCACGGCGCTGCTGCTGGCCACGCACCACAACCGCGTGCAGGCGGCCAGGGTCCTGATCGATGCCGGCGCCGACGTGAATGCGAAAGACGCCATCCACGACAGCCCCTACCTGTACGCCGGCGCGCGCGGCCACAACGAGATCCTGCGCCTGACGCTGGCTCATGGCGCGGACCTGCGCAGCACCAACCGCTACGGCGGCACCGCGCTGATTCCCGCCGCCGAGCGCGGCCATGTCGAAACCGTGCGCACGCTGATCGCGGCCGGCGTGGCGGTGAACCACGTCAACAAGCTCAAGTGGACGGCCTTGCTCGAGGCCATCATCCTCGGCAACGGCGGGCAGGCCCATACCGAGATTGTGCGCCTGCTGGTCAAGGCGGGCGCCGACGTGAACCTGGCCGACGGCGACGGCGTCACGCCGCTGCAGCATGCGCGCCAGCGCGGCTATACGCAGATCGAACAGGTTCTCAGCGCCGCCGGCGCACGCTGAACCTTGCGCCGCAAGGCGGCTCGCTCTCGTCCGCCTCATATATACTGTCAGTGTGCATACAAAATGGTGAGAGCGATGTCTGCGAGAGCGAAACGCAACGCAACGAGCGGCAGTAATGAGGCGGCGGATGCCGTGCCGGAAGCCGATCCGGCAAAGGAGTTGCTCTGGGCACGTCCGGGGTTCCTGGTGCGGCGCTTGCACCAGATCCACGTCGCGATGTTCTTCGAGGAGTGCAAGTCGCCGAATATCACGCCCGTGCAATATGCCATCCTGACGGTGCTGTCGGTGCTGCCGGGTCTGGACCAGACCTCGCTCGGGCAGGAGGTCGGCCTGGACCGGACCACGACCGCCGACGTCGTGCGCCGGCTCGAAGAGCGCGGGCTGGTGGAGCGCCGCGACAACCCCGCCGACCGGCGCACCCGCCATGTCTACCTGACGCGGGAAGGCAAGAGCGTGGTCACGGCGCTGCGCGCCGACATGGCGCGTGCGCAGGAGCGCATGCTGGCTCCGCTGAAGCCAGCTCAGCGCGAAGTGTTCATGGACCTGCTGGCGACACTGGTGGAAGCCAACAACCAGTACAGCCGCACCGTGCTGCGCAGCATGTAAGCCCGACGGCGGGCGCAAGGCCCGCCATGCGCACGCTCGCTAGACCGGGTAGACCAGGTCGTTGGCGATGATGGTGGTGTCGTAGACGGCCTGCCGCTCGCGCAGCAGCAGCCTGCCACCCTGGCGGCGGAAGCGGTCGTAGTAGGTCCCCGCCAGGTGGATCGTGGTGGGGCCCTCCACCAGCGTCTGCAGCAGCATGTAGTTGGCCTGTGCCAGGATATCGCCGTCCGCGGTTTCGTCGCTGACGCGCGTGTTGGTCACCAGATGCAGGTTGTAGCGCGGCGCGAACATCTGGGTATTGGCAATCGCAGCGGCGCGGTCGCGCATCATGCCCATCCCTTCGGCGTAGACCAGCCCCACCGGCAGGTTGCGCTCGGCATTCTCGCGCGCGGTGATCCGGTAGAGCGCGTCCTCGGTGAAGAAGCGGGGCCATTGCTCGACCAGGCCGGCGTCGAGCACCGCGCAGTATTCCGCGTGGAAGGCCTCGATCTCCAGTCGCAGTTCAATGGCGCGCGCGGTGCCGAGGGCGCTCTCGCGATAGAGGGAATAGTTCATCGGTTTCATATTCTGGGAATCCCGTTAGCCGCCGTTCAGAATCCCATCACGCCGCGGTAGTACTGGTACATCGCACGGATGGCGGATTCGGAGATCAGGGAGTTGGAGGTGCCGACCTGGTCCGGATCCAGCTTGAGCACATTGAGGTCGCTGCTGGAGCGGCGCACGCCTTCCTGCACGAACTTCATCGCCTCGTTGTCCTCCAGCCCCAGGAAACCTGCGGGGCCCATCAGGTTGCCCTGGCGCAGGCGGTGTTGCGTCATCTCCTCGGTATCGTCCTCGTAGCCGAACATGGTCCACAGCATCAGCATGCTGTCCGGGCCGTTGGGCACGATCTGGCGCACGCCGAGGGTGTTCATTTCACGCTGCACGATCAGGTTCGGCCAGATCGTCTGCATCGTTACCGACCACGGCGAATCGAACTCTTTCACATACTCCAGGAAGCGTTCGTCTTCCAGGCGCATGCCCTCATGGTATGAGCGCATTTCCTTCTTGTTCTCGTCGCTGACGGCCGCGTACTTGTCCTCCTTTTTCGCCGACGCCATGGTGCCGTGCCGCCCGTGCACCGGATCGGCGATCATGGCGCTTTCATTGCCCGCCACCAGCCGCCCGAACACCACCAGGCAGGAGTGCAGCAGCGTGGCGTGGTACGGGTCCTTGAGGTTCTCGTGGTACATCTTCCAGTTGCACGGGAGTTCGTTCTTGTAGTACCCGAGCACCTTGAGCGGCTTGCCGTTGAAGACGATGTCGAAGTCCTTGAGGATCTCCGGCGTCAGGTAGTCTTCCAGGCTTTCCATGTCCGCCGCGTACGAGGCGAAGACCACGCCGTTGCGCGTGGCCACGTTCAGCTTGACCAGGCCGTGGTCCTCGTTGCGGAAGTCCTTGGGCATGCCGCCCGCACGATTGACGCCGCGCTTGAACGGAACGCCCTGCAGGTTGCCCTTGAGATCGTAGGACCATTGGTGATAGGGGCAGACGAATTCCTTCGCATTGCCCTGGCTGTGGCGGCAGAACTCGGCGCCGCGGTGCGCGCAGCGATTTTCAAAGACGTTGACCGAGCCGTCTTCGGCGCGCGACACCACCACCGGCGTCGCGCCGACATAGGAGCGCTTGTAGTCGCCGGCGTTGGGGATCTCCGCCTCGAGCGCGACATAGTTCCAGGAGCGTCCGCGAAAGATCTTCTGCAGCTCCAGGTCATGCACCGCCTTGCTGGTGTAGACCCAGTCCGGGATGTAGTGCAGGCTGTCTTCGGGCCAACGGCAGTCGGCCAGGCCGGCGTCTTTCTTGCCCAGCGTGTGCTGGATCACCGCTTGTGTCTGGTACATGTGGGAGTCCTTTCAGAGTGTAGTGGGGCTGGCCGCTGGCGTCGGGAGGTCGCGCACCAGCTGTCGCAGCGGCAAGGCGTCGTCGCACAGCCGCGGCAGCAGGTCTTCGACGGCATGGCCGAAGAGCGCGCGCAACGGCCGCAAGTCGCCGCCGGCATTGATGGCAATGGCGTGGCTGAGCCGGCCGTGCCGGGTGCCGAGCAGCATGAACCTGGGGGAGGGCGCGTCGCTGGCGGCGATGCCGCGCCAGGCATAGCGGGTATCGGGAGTGGCCGCGCCGAGCATCTGCACGTTGCAGCCGAACTGGTCGGTCCAGAACCACGGCATCGCCGCGGGTTCGGCCTGCACGCCCAGCATGGCCGCGGCGGCGATGCGCGCCTGCTCGTTGGCGCTTTGCCAGGATTCCAGCCGCATGTGGGCGCCGAACAGGGGCTGGTACTGGCTGCAGCAGTCGCCCGCGGCATAGATGCCGGCCGCGCTGGTGCGGCCCTGCTGGTCGACCTGGATGCCGCCGTTGGCGGGGTCCAGCGCCAGGCCGGCGGCGGCGCCAAGCGCCACCTCGGGCGTCAGCCCGATCGCGACGACCACCAGCGGCGCCTGCAACGCCGCGCCATCCGCAAGCCGGACCTGCACGCCATCGGCCTGCGGCACCAGGGCCGCGATGCCGCAGTCGAGCCGCAGCTCGACGCCCTGCGCTAGCACGCGCTGCGCCAGCCAGCTGCCAAGCTCAGGCGGCAGCGCGCGGCCGAGCAGTTGGTCGGCGCTTTCGATCAGCGTGACCCGGAGGCCGAGGCCGGCCGCGGTCGATGCCGTTTCCAGGCCAAGGAAGCCGCCGCCGATCACGATCACCTCGCGCGCGCGCTGCATGGTATCGCGCAGGCGGGCGGCGTCGTCGAGCGTGCGCAGGTAGTGCACGTGGGGCGTGCCCGGCGGCAGCGCGGGCAGGACGCGCGCGTTCCCGCCTGTGGCGAGCAGGCAGGCGGCGTAGCGAATGGCCTCGCCATCGGCGCAGTGCGCCACGCTGTGCGCGGGGTCCAGCGCGGTGATCGTGGTGCCAAGCCGCAGCTCGATCTCCTGCCCGGCATAGAAGCCGGCGGGGTGCACGCCGATCTTGCCGTCCTGCGCGGCGTCGGCGAGCACGGACTTGGACAGCGGCGGGCGTTCATACGGTGCATGGTGCTCGCCGCCGGCCATGACAATGCGGCCGCGATGGCCGAGCCTGCGCAGTTCGGCAGCGGCCATCGCGCCAGCCTGGCCGGCGCCGACAATCAGGATGGGCGTGTCTTGTGGCATGCTCGGCTCCCTCAAAGCTCGACCCACACCCGGCTGTCTTCGAACTTGACCGGGTAGGTGCGGATGTCGCTGGTGGCAGGCGCGCACATGGCCTTGCCGGAGCGGATGTCGAAGCGGGCCTGGTGCAGCGGGCACTCGATGCAGCCGTCTTCCAGGTAGCCGTCGGACAGCAGCGCGTACTGGTGCGTGCAGACGTTGTCGGTGACGAAGTACTGGTCGTCGCTGCGATAGACGGCGAGCAGGCGGTCCCCCAGCGTGAGCGGCATTACCTCGTCGTTCTGCAGGCCGTGCGCGGCGTCGATTTCAATCCATGCCATGGCGATCTCCGTGAATTTGATTTGTCAGTATGCTGAATATATAAGATCAGTGTACTGATGTTTTTTGCTCGCAGTATTCTGGTTAACCCTGGCCGGGGTTGGCCGCGCCGGACCTGGCTGGCCCCACCGCGGGCGCGCCGGCCTGTTGTGACGGATGGGCCTGCCAGCGAGCCAGGATCTCGCCCATGATGCCGCGGCGGAACGTCAGCACGCACACCACGAAGATCAGCCCCGTCACCATGCTGACCGATTCGCCCAGCGCTTCGAACCAGCCGATGCCGGTCATGGCCGCGAGCGCGTTGCCGGCGTCGCCCAGCTTGTTTTCCAGCGCCACGATCACCAGCGCGCCGACCAGCGGGCCCGACAACGTGCCCATGCCGCCGACCAGGGTCATCAGGATGACCGTGCCCGACATCATCCAGTGCACGTCGGTGAGCGTGGCAAAGCCCAGCACCAGGGTCTTGAGCGCGCCCGCCAGCCCGGCCAGCGCCGACGACAGCACGAACGCCAGCAGCTTGAAGCGGTCCGCGTCATAGCCCAGCGAGATGGCACGCGGCTCGTTCTCCTTGATCGCGCGCAGGATCTGCCCGAACGGCGAGTTGACGATGCGCATGATCACGAGGAAGGCCGCAGCGGTGATCAGCAGCACGACGTAGTACATGGTGTGGTCCGACGCCAGCGGCAGCGCGCCGAACAGGTCGCCCCGCGGCACCGCCTGGAGGCCGTCTTCGCCACCGGTCGCGGGCGTCTGCAGGCAGAAGAAGTAGAACATCTGCGCCAGCGCCAGTGTGATCATGGCGAAGTAGATGCCCTGCCTGCGTATCGCCAATGTCCCGAACACCAGGCCGAGCAGGGCCCCGAACGCGGTGCCTGCGAACAGGCCCAGCTCCGGCGTCAGCTGCAGGAACTTCATCGCATGGCCGCAGGCATAGGCGGCGCCGCCGAAGAAGGCCGCATGGCCGAACGACACCAGCCCGGTGTAGCCCAGCAGCAGGTTGAAGGCGCAGGCAAAGAGCGCGAAGCACAGCAGCTTCATCACCAGCACCGGGTAGGCGCCCAGCCAGGGCGCGAGCAACAGGACCGCCAGCAGCAGTCCGTAGGCGAAGGTTGCACGCTTTCCGCTTGCCATCATTTTTCCTTTCCAAAGAGCCCGGCGGGGCGCACCAGCAGCACGCACACCATGGCGACGAAGACCACCGTCGCGGAGGCTTCGGGGTAGTAGACCTTGGTGATGCCCTCGAAGACACCCAGCCCAAGTCCGGTGAAGATCGAGCCCAGGATCGAACCCATGCCGCCGATCACCACCACGGCGAAGACCGTGATGATCAGGTTCTGGCCCATCAGCGGCGAAACCTGCATCACCGGCGCGGCCAGCACGCCCGCCAGCGCGGCCAGGCCCACGCCGAATGCGTAGGTCAGCGTCACCAGCAGCGGCACGTTGACGCCGAAGGCCTCGACCATGCGCGGATTCTCGGTGCCGGCGCGCAGGTAGGCGCCCAGCCGGGTCTTCTCGATCATGAACCAGGTGGCAAAGCACACCGTCAGCGACGCCAGCACCACCCATGCGCGGTAGTTGGGCAGCACCATGAAGCCCAGGTGGCTCACGCCAGACAAGGCTTCCGGCGTTGGATAGGGCAGGCCGGAGACGCCGTAGACCGAGCGCAGCGCGCCTTCGATCAGCAGGCAGATGCCCAGCGTCAGCAGCAGCCCGTACAGGTGGTCGAAGCGGTAGAGGTGGCGCAGCATGGTGCGCTCAAGCACCACGCCCAGCGCCCCGGCCACCACCGGTGCCAGCACCAGCATCAGCCAGTAGTTCAGCCCGAGGTAGTTCAGGCCCATCCAGGCCAGCACCGCGCCGAGCATGAACAGCGCGCCGTGCGCAAAGTTGATCACGTTGAGCAGGCCGAAGATCACGGCCAGCCCCAGGCTCAGGATGGCGTAGAACGAGCCGTTGACCAGCCCCAGCAGCAACTGGCTCAGCAGCGCGGGCAGGGGCACTCCAAACAATTCCATGAAAAGTCTCCTTAAACGCCCAGCAAGGCGCTGAGCGTGGGCATCTTTCGTTCGAGCTCATCGGCGCCGAACGCCTCGACGATGCGGCCGTGCTCCATCACGAAGAAGCGGTCCGCCAGCGGCGCGGCAAAGCGGAAGTTCTGCTCCACCATGACGATGGTGTAGCCGCGGCTGCGCAGCATGGCGATCATCTTCGCCAGCTTTTGCACGATCACGGGCGCCAGGCCTTCCGAGATCTCGTCGAGCAGCAGCACGCTGGCGCCAGTGCGCAGGATGCGGGCCACCGCCAGCATCTGCTGCTCCCCGCCCGACATGCGCGTGCCCTGGCTCTTGCGCCGCTCATGCAGATTGGGGAACATCTCGTAGATCTCGCCCAGTGTCATCGGCTCGCGCAGTCCGACTGCGCCCGGGGTGCAGGCGAACTGCGGCGGCAGCAGCAGGTTCTCCTCGCAGGACAGGCTCGCGAAGATGGCGCGCTCTTCCGGGCAGTAGCCCAGGCCCAGCGGCGCGATGCGGTGCGTCCTCATGCCGATCGTTTCCTGGCCGTGGACGGACACCGAACCCTTGCGCGTGCCGACCCGGCCCATGTTGGGGCGCAGCGTGGTGGTCCGCCCGGCGCCGTTTCGGCCGAGGCGCGTTACCGCCCCCGCCGGGGTG
>JACXTT010002399.1_pt1 | contig 29816 bp, 29 predicted proteins | sample 9270951 | NCBI WGS metagenome assembly JACXTT01 (sample SAMN15532306, study PRJNA645909) | rock metagenome | isolation source: weathered quartz diorite | place: Puerto Rico | collected 2017-06-21 | reverse complement strand
AGAGCTCGCTGACCTCACCGATGGTGAAGTAGCGCTTGGCGGGGATCGGCGGGAGGTCAGCTTTCCTGCGGCTTTGCTCCATGGCGGGCCTTCTCGACCATGGCCTTCAGCTTCTGGCTGGCGTGGAACGTGACGACGCGGCGCGCGCTGATCGGGATCTCTTCGCCGGTCTTCGGGTTGCGGCCCGGGCGCTGCGGCTTGTCGCGCAGCTGGAAGTTGCCGAACCCCGAGAGCTTTACGCTTTCGCCGCGCTCGAGCGCGCCGCGGATCTCTTCGAAGAACGCTTCCACCATGTCCTTCGCTTCGCGCTTGTTAAGGCCGACCTTCTCAAATAACAGGTCCGCCAGCTCGGCCTTCGTCAACGTCATCGTGAAGCTCCCCTAAACCCTTTATTTGCGCAGGCTTGCGGCGAATTCCCGAGCTAGCAGGCTGACCAAGGCATCGCGGGCAGCGTCCGCCTCCGCATCCGTGAGGGTGCGTTCAGTATGTTGCATAACTACCCGGAAAGCAAGGCTTTTTCTCCCGGCGGGAATGCCCGTTCCATGGTACAGATCAAACAGCCGGACGGAGGTCACAATCGGCAGCTTCTTGGCCTCCATGACGTCCAAAAGTGCCTGTGCCGGGACCTCGGCAGCCACCACCACAGCCATGTCGCGGACTACCGGCGGGTACTTCGAGGGCGGGACAAAGCGCGGCGCCGGTAGCGGCTGCAGGGACTCCGCGTCCAGCTCGAAGAGCACCGTGGGCCGCGCGAGCTCGTACTTATGCTGCCAGCGCGGATGGAGCTCGCCGATCCACCCCGCCGGCTGGCCCTCGATCAGCACCCTCGCCGCGCGGCCAGGGTGAAACGCCGGGTGCTCAGCGCGTTCGTAGCGCGCGCTGAGCGGCGCAATGAGTGCCTCCAGGTCCGCCTTCACGTCGTAGAAATCGACCGCTCGTGCTTCCGCGCCCCACTGCTCCTCCAGCGCCGGCCCGTACGCCGCCGCGCCGATGCGCATCGGCTGTCGCAGGCCGCCGATCGCGAGCGGGCCGTCGGGCGCCTGCGGATCGCGGATGAACACGCGACCCACTTCGAAGACGCGGATGCGCTCGAGCTTGCGCGCCTGGTTGTACTGGAGGTTCGCGACCAGCGAGCCGATGAGCGTCGTGCGCATCACCGACTGGTGGCTCGCGATAGGGTTGAGCAGCCGCACGGGATTCGCCTCGCCGGCGAAATCGAGCTCCCATTGGGGCTCGACGAAGGTGAAGTTGATCACCTCGTGGTAGTCGGCGTCGGCGAGGCGCTCGCGCAGCTCGTGCAGGCTGCGCCTGGCCGGCAGCTTGGGAAACGACGCGGCCGGACGCGGCGGGTGCGCCGTGATGCGCTCGTAGCCGTAGAGCCGCGCCACTTCCTCGACCAGGTCTTCCTCGATCGCGAGGTCGAAGCGATAGCTCGGCGGCTGCACCATGAACGCGTCGGCCTCGCGCTCGAGCGGCAGCGCGAGGCGCTCGAAGCACTTCTGCATGTCCTCCACTGCGAGCGGCATGCCGATGATCTTCTGCGCGCGCGAGACGCGCATGCGCACGCTCTTGCGCTCGGGCAGGCGCGCAACGAGGTCCTGCGTCGGCCCCGGCTCGCCGCCGCAGATGTCGAGGATCAGCCGGGTCGCGCGCTCGATGCCCTCGACGTTATTGTTGAAATCGACGCCGCGCTCGAAGCGGTGCCCCGCATCGCTCGAGAACCCGTAGCGCCGCGAGCGTCCCATGATGGCGTCGGGCCAGAAGAACGCCGACTCGAGAAAGATGTTCTGCGTGGTGCTGTCGGCCTTGGTTGTCTCCCCGCCCATGATGCCGCCGAGGCCGATGACGCCGCTCTCGTCGGTGATGCACACCACGGATGGATCGACCTCCACCGTCTGCTCATTGAGCAGCAGCACTCGCTCGCCCTTGCGACCCCAGCGCACATCGATCGGCCCGCGCAGCCTCTCGAGGTCGTAGACGTGCAGCGGCCGGCCGAGCTCGAGCATCACGTAGTTCGTGACATCGACGAGCGCCGAGATCGAGCGCTGGCCGGCGCGCTCGAGGCGGCTTCGCATCCAGCCGGGCGTCGGCGCGGCGGCATTCACGTTGCGGATCACGCGGCCGGCAAAGCGCCCGCAGCCCTCCGGCGCGCTGATGCGCACCGGATGCCGCGCCTTGCTCTTCGGCGGCACGGCTTCGATGCGCGGCAGCTCGAGCCGCGCGCCGGTGAGCGCCGCGACTTCGCGCGCGACGCCGAGCATCGAAAGGCAGTCGGCGCGGTTTGGCGTGAGCTTCAGAACGTACACGTGCTCATCGAGTCCGAGCGCCACGCGCACGTCGGTGCCGACCCTGGCCTCGAGCTCCAGCAGCCCCGAGTGATCGTCCGACAGGCCGAGCTCGCGCGCCGAGCACAGCATGCCGTCGCTTTGCACGCCGCGCAGGCTCGCGCGCTGCACTTCGAGGCCGGGCAAGCGGGCGCCGACCTTTGCGAGCGGCGCCTTCATGCCGGGGCGCGCGTTGGGCGCGCCGCAGACCACCCGCAGCTTTTCGCCGCCGGCATCCACCGTACATACGGTCAGCTGGTCCGCGTTCGGATGGCGTTCCACCGCGGTGATCTGCGCGACCACCACGCCGCTGAATTGCGGCCCGACCGGTTCGTACGACTCGACTTCGACGCCCGCCATCGTGAGGCGCGCGGCGATCTCCGCGCCGGGGAGCGGCGGGTTACAAAAGCTGCGCAGCCACCTCTCCGGAACGTTCATGGGAACTGCGAGAGGAAGCGAAGGTCGCCGTCGAAGAAAAGGCGCAGGTCCTCGATGCCGTGCCGGAGCATCGTGAGGCGCTCGAGGCCTGAGCCGAAGGCGAAGCCGATGTAGCGCTCCGGATCGAGCCCGAAGTTGCGCACCACGGCGGGATGCACCTGGCCGGCGCCCGAAATCTCGAGCCAGCTGCCCTTCAGCTTCATGTCGATCTCGGCGGAGGGCTCGGTGAACGGGAAATACGAGGGGCGGAAGCGAACTTCCAGCTCATCGTTGTCGAAGAAGCGGCGCAGGAACTCGGTGTACACGCCCTTGAGGTCGGCGAAGCTGATGTGCTCGTCGATCCACAGGCACTCGACCTGGTGGAACATCGGCGAGTGCGTCGCGTCCGAGTCCACGCGGTAGGTGCGGCCGGGCGCGATCACCTTGATCGGCGGCGAATGCATGCGCGCGTAGCGCACCTGCATCGGGCTGGTATGCGGGCGCAGGTTCAGCGCGATGCCGCTCGCGTCCTTGAGATCGACGTAGAACGTGTCCTGCATCGAGCGCGCGGGATGGTTCTCGGGATTGTTGAGCGCGGTGAAGCTGTACCAGTCGGTCTCGATCTCGGGACCGTCGGCGACCTCGAAGCCGAGCGTGCGCCAGATGGCCTCGATCCGCTGCCAGGTGCGGATCACCGGGTGGACGCTGCCGCGGGGTCGCCCGCGCGCCGGCAGCGTGACGTCGACCGCGCCTTCGGCGAGCCGCGCGTTCAGCTTCTCGTTGGCGAGCTCCGCGCGCCGCGCCTCGAGCGCCTCCTCGATCTTCTGCTTCGCGGCGTTGAACTTCGCGCCCTGCGCCCTGCGTTGCTCCGGCGAGCCGCCCGGGCGAAATGCGGCGAGCTCGCCGCCCTTGCCAAGGTAGCGCGCCTTTGCGTTCTCCAGGGACGCGACATCGCGCGCCGCGCGGAACGCGGCGCGCGCGCGCGAGACGATGCCTTCGAGGTCCAACCCTAGTGCGCGAGGTTCGCCTTGACCTGGCCGGCGATCTTGTCGAAAGCCGCCTTGTCGCTAACGGCGAGGTCCGCGAGCACCTTGCGGTCGATGTCGATGTTGGCGCGCTTCAGGCCGGCCATGAACGTGCTGTAGCTCATGCCGAGCTCGCGCACCGCGGCGTTGATGCGGGCGATCCACAGCGCCCGGAACTGGCGCTTCTTCTGCCGGCGGTCGCGATAGGCGTACTGCCCGGCCTTCATCAGCGCCTGCTTCGCTACCCGGTAGACGTTTTTCCGGCGGCCGCGGAAGCCCTTGGTCTGCTTGAAGACTTTCTTGTGGCGCGCGCGCGCTGTCACTCCCCGCTTTACTCTGGGCATGGCGCGCTCCTTATGACGAGTACGGCAGCATCGCGCGGACCGCCGCAGCGTTGGTCTGGTCCACTTGCGTCTGGTTGCGCATGTGGCGCTTACGCTTGGTGCTCTTCTTCGTCAGGATGTGACGCTTGTAGGCGCCCGCGCGCTTGATGCTGCCGCTCGCGCGCACATTAAAGCGCTTGGCGGCGCCGCGCTTGGACTTCATCTTCGGCATACCACTGCTCCTCGTTCTAGCTTGACGCCGGGCGGCATGCTGCGCATGCGCTTGATGCCACGGCTGTCACTTGTTCCGCCCGTCAGGCGGGTTTCGCCGAGGGAACCTTCTTAGGCTCCGCTTTCGGCCTTGCTGCTCCGCCGGCGGCCGCGACCGCGGGCTTTTCCTTCTGCGGCAGCGCCTTCTTCTTCGGCGCAATCACCATCACCATCTGCCGGCCCTCGAGCTTCGGGAACTGCTCGACCATGCCGTGCGCATCCAGGTCTTTCCTCACGCGCTCGAGCAGCCGCTCGCCGAACTCCTTGTGCGCCATCTCGCGGCCGCGGAAGCGGAGCGTCACCTTCGCCTTGTCGCCCTCCTCGAGGAACTGGATCAGCTTCCCCAGCTTGATCTTGTAGTCGCCCTCGTCGGTCGCGGGCCGGAACTTGATCTCCTTGACCTGGATCTGCTTCTGCTTGAGCTTCGCCTCGTGCGCCTTCTTCTGCTCGCGGTAGCGGAACTTGCCATAGTCCATCAGCTTGCAGACCGGCGGGTTCGCGAGCGGCGCGATCTCCACCAGGTCCACGTTCGCTTCTTCGGCCAGCCGTAAGGCTTCCATGACCGGCTTGATTCCCAACTGATCACCGTTTTCCGCTACCAGCCGCACCTCCGGGGCGGTGATTTCCCGGTTGATGCGCTGCGATCTCTCGAGTGCGATGAGTGAAAAGCTCCTCAGTTCGTTGAAAAAAACAGCCGTGCTATCGCGCTCGCCGGGGCTTCGCCCCTGGCTTGTCTCCGCGCTTCGCACGGCCACCTATGTTGCAGAATTTTATCGTCTTTTGTCACCCGCGGCTATGGTCCGAGGCGCGCTTCGGACTCAAGGCGCGCAATGAAAACATCGAGGGGCATCGCCCCCAGGTCCTCGCCCCCCCGGGTGCGCAGCGCCACCGTGCCCGCCTGCATCTCCTTGTCGCCGACCACGAGCTGGTAGGGCAGCTTCTGCAGGCTGTGCTCGCGGATCTTGTAGCCGATCTTCTCGTTCGTGACATCGGCCGTTACGCGAAAACCCGCAGCCCGCAGGCGCTCGGCGACCTCCCGGGCGTAGCCGGCCTGGCGCTCGGTAATGGAGAGCACCACCGCCTGCACCGGCGCGAGCCACGCGGGGAAGGCGCCGGCGTGGTGCTCGATCAGGATGCCGATGAAGCGCTCCATCGATCCGACGATCGCCCGGTGCAGCATCACCGGCGCCCTGCGGGTGTTGTCCTCCGCCACGTATTCCGCGCCCAGGCGTCCGGGCATGCTGAAGTCGACCTGCATCGTGCCGCATTGCCACAGCCGGCCGATGCCGTCCTTCAGCGAGTACTCGATCTTTGGCCCGTAGAACGCTCCCTCGCCGGGCGAGAGCGTGAACGGCACGCCCGAGCGCTCGAGCGCCTGCTTGAGCGCCGTTTCGGCGCGCTCCCAGCTCTCGTCCGAGCCGATGCGCTTCGCCGGGCGCGTCGCCACCTTGTAAATCACATCGGTGAAGCCGAAGTCGCGATACACCTTCTGCAGGAGCGCCGTGAAGGCGACGCACTCGGGCAGGATGTGCTCCTCGGTGCAGAAGATGTGGCCATCGTCCTGCGTGAAGCCGCGCACCCGCATCAGGCCGTGCAGCGCGCCCGAGGGCTCGTTGCGATGGCAGGACCCGAACTCGCCGTAGCGCAGCGGCAAGTCGCGGTAGCTCCTCACACCCTTGTTGTAGATCAGGATGTGCCCCGGGCAGTTCATCGGCCTGATCGCGTACTCGCGGTTCTCCGATGAGGTGAAGAACATGTTCTCCTTGAAGTTGTCCCAGTGGCCGGTCTTGTGCCACAGGCTCACGTCGATGATCTGCGGCCCGCGCACCTCGTGGTAGCCGTTGTCGCGGTACACGCGCCGCATGTACTGCTCGACCTGCTGCCAGAGCGCCCAGCCCTTCGGGTGCCAGAAGACGAGGCCGGGCGCTTCTTCCTGCATGTGGAAGAGATCGAGCTGCGTGCCGAGGCGCCGATGGTCGCGCTTCTCCGCCTCCTCCAGCATGCGCAAATACGCCTCCTGGTCCTCCTTCTTCGCCCACGCGGTACCGTAGATGCGCTGGAGCATCTCGTTCTTCGAATCGCCGCGCCAATAGGCGCCCGCGACGCGCATCAGCTTGAAGTTTTTTAGCTTGCCCGTCGACGGCACGTGCGGGCCGCGGCACAGATCGATCCAGTTCCCCTGCCCGTAGAGCGAGATCGTCTCGCTTGCCGGTATGGAGGCGATGATCTCCGCCTTGTACTTTTCACCGATGGAATTGAAGAACGCGACCGCCTCGTCGCGCTTCATTTCCTTGCGCGCGACCGGCAGGTCGCGCTTCGCGATCTCGGCCATGCGCTGCTCGATCGCCGCGAGATCCTCGGGCGTGAAGGGGCGCTTGTAGGAGAAATCGTAGTAGAAGCCGTTCTCGATCACCGGGCCGATCGTGACCTGCGCATCGGGAAAGAGCTCCTTCACCGCATGCGCGAGCAGGTGCGCGGTCGAGTGGCGCAGCAGGTCGTTTGCTTCCGGGTCCTTGTCGGTGACGATCGCGACGTCGGCATCGCCGGTGATGCGGTAGCCCGTATCCACGAGTTTCCCGTTCACTCTTCCGGCCAGCGCGGCGCGCGCAAGCCCCGGGCCGATCGCGGCGGCGATCTCGGCTACGGTGATGGGTCCGGGAAACGACTTCGTCGAGCCGTCGGGCAGACGGATGTTCGGCATCGGGTACTAGGCCGATACTAGCAGGTCAGTCCGCCTTGACGCCCAGCTTCTTGATGAGCTTGCCGTACTTGTCGTAGTCGCGGCGGATGAGCGCGTCGAACTGCTGCGGCGAGAGGATGAGTGTCTCGAGGCTGCCCTTGCCCAGCAGGCTCGCCTTGACCTCCGGCGCCTCGAGCGCACGGTGCACTTCGGTGCGCAGCCGGTTGAGCACCTCCTCGGGCATGCCGGCCGGGCCGAAAAGGCCGAGCCAGATGGAGTTCTCGAAGCCCGGATAGAACTCGCCGATGGTCGGCAGGTCCGGGAACGTCGGCGAGCGCTTCGCCCCGGCCACCGCGAGCGCGCGAATGCGCCCGGCCTTGATCTGCGGCGCTGACGACGTGCCTGAGAAGAGCGCCGCGACTTCGCCCGACATCGTCGCGGCGGTGGCCGGCGCACCGCCCTTGTACGGCACGTGGATCATGTCGAAGCCGGCGCGCTCCTTCAGCATCTCCATCGTCAGCTGGTGCTGGCTGCCGTTGCCGCCTGAGGCGTAGGCGAGCGGCGGGTGCGCCTTGCGCGCGTACTCGATGAACTCCGGGAAGGTCTTCGGCGGCAGCGCCGGATTGATCGACAGCACGAACTGGTTCGACACCAGGCTCGAGATCGGCGTCAGATCCTTGAGCGTGTCGATCGGCATGGACGAATAGACGTGCGGGTTGATGGTAATCAGGCTGTCCGCGGCGAGGAGCAGCGTGTGGCCGTCGGCCGGCGCGCGCGCCACCTCGGCGGCCGCCGCGTTGCCGTTCGCGGCCGGCTTGTTGTCGATGACCACCGGCTGGCCGAGCGCGCGCGAGATCTTCTCGGCGATCACGCGCGCGACGATGTCGGGCGCGCCGCCGGGCGGAATCGTCACCAGGAGGTGGATCGGCCGCGACGGGAATTGGGCGTTCGCGGCGAGCGAAAGGACCAGCGCGCCGAGCGCGACGACAAATCTCAGCATTTCTACTGCGGACCTACTTAGCGGGCGATCGGTTCCTCAGCGCGCGGACTTCGTCGCGTGGCGCGCCTGGAGCCGCCGGGCGCGCTTCATGATCAGCTCGGCGCGCGCCAGCGCACCGGCGTCGCCCTGGGCGATGCCCTTCGCGAGCTCGCGCTTGAACCAGAACTCGAGGTCGAACCGGCGCTCGATGGTGTCTTCGAGGCCCTGCGCCAACGGGTCGTTGATCTTGATCTTCACAACTTCTCTCCTCCGCGAACTGGTAGGCGCGATTGGACTCGAACCAACGACCCCTACCATGTCAAGGTAGTGCTCTAACCAGCTGAGCTACGCGCCTGTGCCGGGGAGGCGAATTCTATACTAGGCTCATGGAATTGATCTTGTGGCGCCACGCCGACGCGGAACCGGGCGCCGACGACATGGCGCGGCGGCTCACCCCGGCGGGCGAGAAGGAGGCGGCGGCGATGGCGAAGTGGCTGCGCGCCCGCCTGCCGCGCGAGCACACACTGCTCGCAAGCCCGGCTGTGCGCGCGCAGCAAACCGCGGCGGCGCTCGGCAGCCCGGTCGTCACCGAGAAGGCCCTCGCCCCCGGCGCCTCGCCGAAGGACATCCGGCGGGCAGCGGAAAAGCACAAGGGGCTGGTGATCATCGTCGGCCACCAGCCCGACCTCGGCCGCGCGGCGGCCCAGCTCGTCGCCGATGCGCGGGCCGAGTGGTCGATCCGCAAGGGCGCGATCTGGTGGCTCGAGGGCAGGGAGCCGATGCGCATCAACGCGGTGATTTCACCGGAGCTCCTGTAGCGAGACGGTAGCAATCGCGGCGTAGACTCCGCGCCCCCATGGATCTGATCCTCTGGCGCAACGGGGAGGCGGAGGAGCACGTCGACGACCTGCGCCGGCGCCTGAGCAGCAAGGGGCGCAAGCAGGCGGCGCGCGCCGCCGAATGGCGGCGTCGCCGGCGGCCCGCGGGCTTCAGGCTGCTGGCGGGCCCGGCGCTGGGCGCGCACCAGACCGGGCAGGCGCTCGGAACGCCGATCAAGGTCGAGCAATCGCTCGCGCCGGGCGCGGCGCCCAAGGCGATCATCGCAGCCGCCGGCTGGCCGCAGGCGAAGGGTGCCGTCGTGCTGGTCGCGCATCAGCCCGACCTCGGCCGCGCGCTCGCTCAGCTCGTCGCCGGCGCGCAGAACCCCTGGAGCATCAAGAAAGGCGCCTTCTGGTGGATCAGCAACCGCGTGCGCGACGGCGATGCGCAGATCGTGGTGCGGGCGGTGGTGTCACCTGACTTGCTGTAGAACTGAAACCTTCTTGTCGGAGAGGCCGCTCACCGTGAGCTTCATGCCCACGGACTTCCAATGGTCGGTCTCGGACTCGAGCGCGGCGGCCGAGAGCGCGTTGTCGTCGAGCCAGGATTGCGGCAGATCGATGGCGAAGCCGCCGGCGTCCGCGGCGACGCGCAGGAACGGCAGCCTTGCGTCAGTGCGGCTGCGCAGGATGAGCGCCGCGATGCGCAGCGCGAACACAAGCTTCCAGTCGGCGCCTTCGAGGCCCGCGTCCTGCATCTTGCGCAGCTTGCCGCGGTGCGCGAGCACGATGCGCGCGAGGCGCGCCTGCTCCATGCGCGAGAAGCCGGGCATGTCGGCGTTGGAGAGCACGTAGGCCGAGTGCTTGTGGTACTGCGCGTGCTCGATCGACAGCCCGACTTCCGCGAGCCGCGCGCTCCATTCCAGCAGCTGGCGGTCGGCGTCCTCGTCGCGCTCCGCACCCGGCGTCAGCGCGTCGTAGACGGTGAGCGCTAGGCTCTTCATGCGCTCGGCCTGCGCCGTGTCGACGTGATAGCGGCGCATGAACTGCGCCACCGTGACCTCGCGCATGTCGCGATGCTCGACGCGGCCAAGAAGGTCGTAGAGCACGCCGTGGCGCAGCGCTCCCTCGGACACCCTCATCGCCTCGATGCCGAGCTCGTCGAACACCGCCTTCAGGATGGCGACGCCGCCCGGCAGGACCGGCGCGCGGTTCGGGCGCAGCCCGCCGATGCGATCGGGATCGGCGCGCTCGTGCTTGATGAGGAGCGCGCGCAGCTTCTCGAGCCCCTCGCGCGTCAGGCCCTCGGCCGCAAAGCCGTTCTCGCGCAGGATGTTCTCCAGCGAGCGCGCGGTGCCCGAAGAGCCGACCGCCTCGTCCCAGCCGGCCGCGCGATACGCGTGCAGGATGCCGGCGAGCTCCTGGCGCGCGGCGAGCTCGGCGGCCTTCATGCGCGGCTTGTCGATCTTGCCGTCGCCGAAGTACTTGAGGCTGTAGCTGAGACAGCCCATGTAGAGCGACTCGGTGAGCTGCGGCTCGAGGCCGGTGCCGATGATGAACTCGGTCGAGCCGCCGCCGATGTCGACCACCAGGCGCCGCTGCGCCGACACCGGCAGCGCGTGCGCCACGCCGAGATAGATGAGCCGCGCCTCCTCGCGTCCCGAGATCACTTCGATCGGGAAGCCGAGCACCGCGCGCGCCTCGCGCAGGAACTGCGAGGCGTTCTTGGCCACGCGCAGCGCGTTGGTGCCCACCGCGCGCACGCGCTGGCGCGCGAAGCCGCGCAGCCGCTCGGCGAACTTGGCGAGCGCTTCGAGCGCCTGGGCCTGCGTCGCGCGGTCGATGCGTTTCTCCGCGGTCAGGCCGCCGCCGAGGCGCACGACTTCGCGCACCGCATCGAGCGGGTAGATCTGGTGCTCGACCACGCGCCCGATCTCGAGGTGAAAGCTGTTCGAGCCGAGGTCCACCGCGGCGAGCGTTTCCTGTCGCGTCATGCGCTTACCGTAGCATGTTTGTCATATTTGCGTTGCGCCCGGGCGCGCCGCTTGCCCGGGTTAGAATTTTCGCGCCGCCTCTGCGCACCGCCACTCCGATGAACCGCAGAATTCCCGCGCCCGCCCAGTTCGTCAACCGCGAGCTCGGCATCCTCGCCTTCAACCGGCGGGTGCTGGCGCAGGCGGCCGATGACGCGGTGCCGCTGCTCGAGCGGCTGCGTTTCATCACCATCGTGTCCTCGAATCTCGACGAGTTCTTCGAGATCCGCATCGCCGGGCTGAAGGAGAGCATTCGCCTGGGCCTGCACGATGCGGGCCCGGACGCGCGCACCGCCGCGGAAGTGTTCGACGCAGTGAGCCGCGAGGCGCACGCACTGGTGGCTGAGCAGTACAAGCTGTTGAACGAAGTGGTGCTCCCTTCCCTCGCGCGCGAAGGCATCGTCTTCCCGCGGCGCGAGGAATGGAGCGCGCCGCAGCGCCAGTGGATCCGCGACTACTTCTTCCGCGAGCTGCTGCCGGTGCTGACGCCGATCGGCCTCGACCCGGCGCATCCGTTCCCGCGGGTGCTGAACAAGAGCCTGAACTTCGCCGTCGAGCTGCAGGGCAAGGACGCCTTCGGCCGCAGCTCGCGCGCGGCGATCGTGCAGGCGCCGCGCGCGCTGCCGCGCCTGATCCGGCTGCCGCAGGCGCAGGCCGGTGCTGAATACGCGTTTGTGTTCCTGTCCTCGATCCTGCATGCGCACGTCGGCGAGCTCTTCACCGGCATGAACGTGGTCGGCTGCTACCAGTTCCGCGTGACGCGCAACTCCGACCTGTTCGTCGACGAGGAAGAGATTCAGAATTTGCACACCGCTCTCCAAGGGGAACTGCTGCATCGCCATTTCGGCGACGCCGTGCGGCTCGAAGTGGCGGACAACGCCTCGCAGGCCATGGTCGAGTTCCTGCTGCAGCAGTTCGGCCTGCGCGACGCCGACCTTTATCGCGTGGAGGGGCCGGTGAACCTCTACCGGCTGCGCGAGGTGCACGACCGGGTCGACCGCCCGGCGCTCAAGTTCCCGCCGTTCACGCCCGCCCTGCCCGCCGGCTTGACCTCGCCGGATCTTTTCGAAGTGCTCAAGAAGCAGGACGTTCTGCTGCACCATCCATTCCAGTCCTTCCTGCCGGTGATCGATTTCATCCGCACCACGGCGGAGGATCCGAACGTCATCGCCATCAAGCAGACGGTGTATCGCACCGGCACGGATTCCGAGCTGATGGAGATCCTCATCGACGCGGCGCGCAAGGGGAAGGAAGTCACCGTGGTGGTGGAGCTGATGGCGCGCTTCGACGAGGAAGCGAACCTCAACTGGGCGGCGCGGCTCGAAGAGGTGGGCGCGCACGTGGTCTACGGCGTGGTGGGACACAAGACGCACGCCAAGATGTCGCTCATCGTGCGCCGCGAGGACAAGACGCTCAGGCGCTACGCGCACCTCTCCACCGGCAACTACCATCCGGCGACCGCGCGCCAGTACACCGACTTCGGCCTGTTCACCGCGAACGAGGAGCTGTGCGCCGATGTCGCCGAGGTGTTCCAGCAGCTCACCGGGCTTGGGCGCGCGGTGCGCCTGAAGCACGTCTGGCAGTCGCCCTTCACGCTGCACCGGCGCATCGTCGGCGCGATCCGCAACGAGGCGAAGCTCGCCGCCGAGGGCAAGCCCGCGCGCATCATCGCCAAGATGAACGCGCTCCTCGAGCCGCAGATCATCGAGGAGCTCTATGCCGCCTCGGGCGCCGGGGTGAAGATCGACCTCATCGTGCGCGGCGTGTGCGCGCTGCGCCCCGGGATCGAAGGCCTGTCGGACAACATCCGCGTGCGCTCGATCGTCGGCCGCTTCCTCGAGCACTCGCGCGTCTTCTACTTCGAGAACGGCGGCGCCGAGGACGTCTACCTCGCGAGCGCCGACTGGATGGCGCGCAACTTCTTCCGGAGGATCGAGCTGTGCTTCCCGGTGCTCGACGCGACGCTGAAGAAGCGCGTGATCCGCGAAGGCCTGCTTCCCTACCTCGAGGACAACACGCAAGCCTGGGTCATGCACCCCGACGGCAACTACGAGCGGCTGCGTCCGCGCAAGGGCGCGAAGGGCCGCTCGGCGCAGGAGGAGCTCCTCGCGATGCCCACGACCGGGGGTGGCGAGCCGCGGCCGGTCGTTGCGCCTGCGGCGCTGAAGCCGGTACAAACACCAACCTGAATCCTAGGCCCGCGCCACTCGAATAACGCCCTTCAGCTCGCGCACGATGGCGAAGGCGCGCTTGAGCTGGCCGAGGTCGGTGACATCGAAGGTGAAGCGCATGAACGCGAGCTCGTCGCGGGTTTGCGTGCGCACCGCGGTGACGTTGATGCGCTCGCGCGCGAGGGCATCGCCGACATCGCGCAGCAGCCCGCGGCGGTCGGTGGCGGTGACGGTCATGTCGACGGTATAGGTCCCGGCGCTCTGGCCCCACTGCGCCTCGATCAGCCGCTCGGGCTGGCGCTCGGCGAGGCGCTTCAGGCTCGCGCAGTCCTCGCGGTGCACCGACACGCCCTTGCCGCGCGTGACGAAGCCGCGGATCGGGTCCGGCGGCACCGGCTTGCAGCACTTCGCGAGCTGCGTCATCAGCCGGTCGACGCCACCCACGACCAAGACACCGCTTTTCGCTGCCGGGGCGCGCGCCTTGGCTTTGGGCAGCACCGCGGGCGCCTCCGGCGCGAAGCCCCGCACCGCCGTCTGCAGCTGCCGCAGGTTCACTTCGTCGCGCGCGACGCCAACGAATAGATCCTCCGGTTTTTTGAATCCCAGTCGGGTGGCGAGCGCTTCATGGCTCGCCTGCGCCGCGCCTTCGCGCTTCAGCTCCTTCTCCACGATCGCGCGTCCGGCCGCCACGGTCTCGGCATGCGCCTTGGCGTTGAACCATTGCCGGATCTTCTGGCGCGCACGGGCGCTCTTGACGAAGCCGCGCTCGGGATTGAGCCAGTCGCGCGACGGGCCGCCCGACTTCGCCGTGATGATCTCGACGCGCTGGCCGCTCCGCAAAGCGGTATCCAGCGGCACGATGTGTCCATCCACCTTTGCGCCGCGGCAGCGATGCCCGAGATCGCTGTGCAGCGCGTAGGCGAAGTCGATCGGCGTGCTGCCCGCCGGCAGGTCGATCACCTTGCCCTGCGGCGTGAGCACGTAGACCGTGTCGTGCAGCCCCGCCTGCTTGGTGGTGCTCGCCCAGTCGGCGACCTCGTCGCGCCACGCCAGCAGCTCGCGCAGCCATGCAATCTTCTGCTCGAAGGCGCTATCCGCGCGCCCGGGCCTGCCGCCCTCCTTGTAGCGCCAGTGCGCCGCGACGCCGAACTCGGCGTGCCGGTGCATCTCCTCGGTGCGGATCTGCACCTCTACCGTCTTGCCCTCCGGCCCGACCACCGCGGTGTGCAGCGACTGGTAGAGGTTGCCCTTGGGCCGCGAGATGTAGTCGTCAAACTCCTTCGGGATCGGCTGCCACAGGTTGTGCACCACGCCGAGTGCGGTGTAGCAGTCCTTCACCGAAGGCACGATCACGCGCAGCGCGCGCACGTCATAGACCTGGCTGAAGTCGAGCGCCTTGGTGCGCATCTTGTTCCAGATCGAGTAGATGTGCTTCGGCCGGCCGTAGATCTCGCCTTTCACATCCACGGCCTCGAGCTCGAGCGTCAGCAGGCCGATAGCGCGGTGGATGTACTGCTCGCGCTCGAGGCGCTTCTCATCCAGCATGCCGGCGATGCGCTTGTAGAGCTCTGGCTCGAGGAAGCGGAACGACAGGTCCTCGAGCTCCCACTTGAGCTGGAACACGCCCAGCCGGTTCGCGAGCGGCGAATAGATGTCGAGGCTCTCGCGCGCGTAGGCCGCGCGCTCCGCGCCCGGATTGCGGGCGAACCATCGCAAGGTTTGCGTGCGGCTCGCCAGGCGTATGAGGACCACGCGCACGTCCTCGACCATGCCGAGGACCATCTTGCGCAGGATCTCGTTCTGCTCGACGGCATTGCCGCGGGTCGCGAGACGGAGCTGGTAGAGCTTCTCGACGCCGGCCGCGAGCGCGGCGATTTCGTCGCCGAACTGGGCGCGCAGCCTGTCCAGCTCGACATGCTTCGGCGCGGCAAACAGCAGCCCGGCGATGCGCCCGGGCGCATCGAGCCCGATCGCCGCCAGGTTGCCCGCCAGGCCGAGCGCGTGCGCCCAGGTCGGCTCGCCCGTCGAGAGCACCTGCCCGGCGTACACCGGCTCGGCGTATTCCAGCGCCTGCGCCATACGCGTGCGCTCGGCGGGCGCCAGGCCCTCGGCGAGCGCGTCGAGCGCGCCCGCCGCGCTGCTCGGGTGCAATTGCACTACGGAGACCATGCGCTATTTTACGGACCATGGGCTGGCTCACCGAATGGCGCCGGCGGCGCGTGCTGCGCAACCACCGCATCGACGACGGGCTCTGGCAAGCGGCCACGCGACCGCTCGCGTTTTTGCCGCGCGTGCCGAAGCTGCGCGAGCTGGCGCTGCTCTTCCTCGCGGAGAAGGAGTTCAGCGGCGCGCACGGCCTCGAGCTGACGGACGTGATGCGCGTGTCGATCGCCGCGCAGGCTTGCACGCCGATCCTCGAGCTCGGCCTCGACTGGTACCGCGGCTGGCACGGCATCGTGGTCTACCCGGGCGACTTCCGCGTGCGCCGGCAGGAGGTCGACGAGGACGGCGTGATGCACGAATGGGAAGACGACCTCGCGGGCGAGGCGATGCCGGGCGGCCCGGTGGTGCTGTCGTGGGACGCGCTGGCGCACGACCCGGCGATCAACGTGGTGATCCACGAGTTCGCGCACAAGCTCGACATGCTGAACGGCGCGGCGGACGGCGTGCCGCCGCTGCACGCCGGCATGGACCGGCGCGCCTGGCGCGCCGCGTTCGACGAGGCGTACGAGGGCTTTTGCGACGCGGTCGACCGCGGCCGCGATACCTGGCTCGATCCCTATGCCGCTGAGCATCCGTCGGAGTTCTTCGCGGTGATCAGCGAAGCATTCTTCTGCGAGGCGCGCGAAACCAAGCGCCGCTATCCCGACGTGTACGACCAGCTCACGCTCTTCTACCGCCAGGACCCGGCAGGCCGATAATTGGCGCCATGGTCGCCAACCCGCTTCCACCGCCACCGCAAAGCACCGACCGCGCCGCTCGCGAAGCCTATCTGCGCACGCATGCCGCCGGGATCTACGACCGGCTGACGAATGGGCGCCGCATCTTCCTCCGCGTAGATGAGTTGTGTCGCCGCGCTGCGGCGGAGTTTCCTGGTCTCCTCCCTGGCGACGCCGAGCTCGCCGCCGAGGCGCCGCGCCTGCAGAAGGACAAGCAGGGCGCCGAGATCGCGCAGGGAGTTTTTCTCTCGGCAGTGCTCGCCGATCCGGCGGCCGGCACGCATCTTTGCCACGCCTCGCTGCTGCCGCTGCCTGCGTCCCAGGCGCGGCTCGCCGAGTTCCAGCGCGCGGGCGCGCTCGACCTCGGTGGCGCGCGCGTCGAGCGCCGGGGCAAGGCCGCCGTCGTGACGATGACCAACCCGCGGTTCCTGAACGCCGAGGATGAGTCGACGCTCGTGCCGCTCGAGACCGCAATCGACATCGCGCTGCTCGACCCGCAGAGCGACCTCTGCGTGCTGCGCGGCGGCGTGGTCGAGCATCCGCGCTATGCGGGCAAGCGCCTCTTCGGTGCGGGCATCAACCTCACGCATCTCTACCAGGGGAAGATCCGCTACCTCTGGTACATCCTGCGCGACCTCGGCCTCGTCAACAAGATCTACCGCGGCGTTGCGCTCCCCGATGTGTCGCCCGAGGTCGATTGCCGCGAAAAGCTCTGGATCGGCGCGATCGAGGGCTTCGCCATCGGCGGCCACTGCCAGACCGTGCTGACGCTGGACTACGTGCTCGCGGCGGCGGACGCCTATATGACGCTGCCGGCGCGCAAGGAAGGCATCATTCCCGGGGCCGCCAACCTGCGACTCGAGCGCCACGTCGGCGCGCGCATCGCCCGCCAGGCGGTACTGGCCGAGCTGCGCATCGACTGCGCGAGCCCCGAGGGACGGCTCATCTGCGACGAGATCGTGCCGCCGCATGAGGTGGACGCCGCCATCGCGCGCACGGTGGAGAAGCTCACCGGCTCCGGCGTCGTCAGCGCGGCGGGCAACCGGCGCGCCTTCCGCATCTCGGAGGAACCGCTCGACAGCTTCCGCCGCTACATGGCAGTCTATGCGCGCGAGCAGGCGCAGTGCCACTTCAGTCCCGCGCTGATCGCGAACCTCGAGAGGAACTGGAATGCTGCGTCACGACGCGCCTGAGAAGATCCTCGTCCTGCACGGGCCCAACCTGAACCTCTTCGGCCGCCGCGAGCCGCACATCTACGGCTCGATGACGCTCGAGCAGATCAACGAGCGGCTGCGCACGCTCGCGGCCAAGATCCAGGCCAACCTCATCATCTTCCAGTCGAACCACGAAGGCGCGCTGATCGACACGTTCCACAAGCACATGGACGAAGTGGCGGGCGCGCTCATCAACCCCGGCGGCCTCACGCAGTACAGCGTGTCGCTGCACGACTGCATCAAGGCCATGCCTTTCCCCGTCATCGAGGTGCACCTGTCCAATCTCGCCACCCGCGAAGAATGGCGCCAGCACTCGATCATTTCGCCGGCGGTGAAAGGCACGGTGCAAGGTTTGGGCTGGCGCTCCTACACCGCAGCGCTGCGCACGCTGGTGGAAATCGTACGCGAGCCGAAAAAAGCGTCCTGATCGTCGTCGACGTGCAGCACGACTTCATGCCCGGCGGCGCGCTCGCCGTGCCGCAGGGCGATGAGATCGTGCCGCTGGTGAACCGCCTCGGCGCGCGCTTTGCGAACGTGGTGCTGACGCAGGACTGGCATCCGCGCGACCACATCTCCTTTGCGACCGCCCATCCGGGGCGCAAGCCGTTCGAAACCATCCGCTTGCCGTACGGCGACCAGGTGCTCTGGCCGCCGCACTGCGTGCAAGGCACGCCCGGCGCCGCGCTGCACGCCAACCTCGACATCGCGCCCGCGCAGCTCGTCATCCGCAAGGGCCATCACCGCGAGATCGACAGCTACTCGGCCTTTCTGGAGGCGGACCGCCGGACCAGCACCGGCCTTGCCGGCTACCTGCGCGAGCGCGGCCTCACCGAGCTCTACGTCTGCGGGCTCGCCACCGACTTCTGCGTCGCCTGGACCGCGCTCGACGGCCGCGCCGCCGGCTTCGAAGTCAGCGTGATCGAAGACGCCTGCCGCGCGATCGATCTCGAGGGCTCGCTCGCCAAGGCGTGGAGCGAAATGACGCGAGCCGGCGCGCGCCGCCTCGCGTCATCCGCAATCTGATCACTCGCGCCAGGTGCTCAGTCGTCCCCTTGCGCCGCCTTCATCATGACGAAGAACACGTCTGTATTGTCCATCGTCCCGCCGAACATCCTGGCGCCCGGCCCGAACGCCGAAAGCGGAATGTCCCCGCCGGTATGCGCGGCGACGCTGTCCGGAACCTGACCCGTGACGAAGAAGTTGCCGGACACATCGCGGTCGCTCGGTTCCTTCGGATAGGTGCTGAGCGGCGCGAAATTGTTCCCGGGCTGCTGGCTGTCACGCATGGGCTGGGCGTTCGTAAGCCAATCCTCGTAGCGGTCGGCGTTCGCGCCATAGCCGATCAGCATCTTGAAGTCAGGATCGGTGGTCGCGGGATAGCCGTCCGCGGCGATCGGATAGCTCGGAAACTTCGCCAATTCATACGTGCCGACCGCCGCGCGCGGGCCACTTGGACCCGTGCCGCCTCCCGAGCTAGCGCGGGCCATCAGGTCCGCCGTTGTCTTAGTGGAGGCTCCGATGATCGAAGCGCCTGCACATTCATGATCAGCCGTGATCAGCACCAACGTGTCGCCGTGGGACTCTGCATAGGCTTTGGCGACCGCAATCGCCTTGTCGAACTCGATGGTGTCGACGATCCACCTCTCGCTGTCCATGTTGTGCGCCTGCTTGTCGATTGACGCACCCTCCACCATCAGGACAAATCCGTTGGGGCTGTTTGCGTGAAGTACCTCGAGCGCCTTTGTGGTCATCTCCTCGAGCAACGGCTGGTCCGGGAAGCCGTAATCGTTCACCACAGTCGAGCTGCCACGCCGGCCGTTGATCTTGTCGAGCGCGATGTTCATGTTCGACAGCGCGAAAAGGCCGAGGAGCGGTCTGCCGCTAGGCGCCGACATCAGGCTCGTCTTATCGGGGGCGTAGCTCCAGCCAGCAGCCTCGAATTCCCCGATCAGATCGCGTCCGGAGTCCAGCTTGCCCGGCGCGGCACCCCAACCGGCTACGATGTCCGGGGGTAGCACGTAGTCCGTGCCATTGCCGCGCGCGGAACCGTTGAAGCTGCCGAAGCTCGTGGGGTTGGGCAGGAACCACTTGCGGCCGCCGCCCATCAGCACAGTGAGGCCGGTTTTTGCACGGTCGTCGAAATACTGGTCGACGATACCCGTGCCGGCGCTGCGCGCCTGCGTATGCACGGCCATCGACGCGGGCGTCGCATCGAACACGTCGGCGGTGGTCACTATGCCGAGCTTCTTGCCCTGCGTGCGCGCGAGGAATTCGGCCAGGTACTCGACACGGGGGTTATCGAACGCCGCGACCGTGTCGTCAGGAAACACGCCTTCCTGGTTGTTCGCCGCTTTGTTACCCGTGACATAGTTCTGCATCCCCGGGGCGGAGTCGGTGACGATCGAATTCAGCGACGCAGTCATGATCAGCGCCGTGACAGGGAAGGTATCCATAGCGAGGTGGCCCTTCGCCTTTCCCTGGGCGACGCCCTTCAACATGATGCGCGCGGCAGTTCGATGCGATGCGCCCATCCCGTCACCGAGCATGATGATGATGTTCTTCGCCCGACGCCCGTCTTGATCGCCGTCGAAGCGCACCACTTCGAAGTTCCCCGCGGCAGTCACGCGCTGGCCGTCACTCTGCGTGGCGCTAACGGTGAGCGTGTGCACGCCCGGTTCTCGTTCAGAATGACCACGCACCGACACCACGGCGGTCCCCGCCGGCAGCCCCGCGACCAGCCCGCTCGTCACCATGCTTGAAGCGCCGGGCATCGGCCGCACCTGCCTGCCATCGACCGCAAAATGAAAATCGACGATCTGCTGGCCAGCGTCAGGGCGCACCGTCGCTTGCAGGTCGAATTTTTGTCCGGCGATGAAGCGCGAGATCACCGGTGGATTGGGATTGCCGCTGGCGAAAAGCTCGCTTGGCGGCGTGAGGCGACTGACCGAGGGTGCCGCGTGCGCGCCGATCGCAGCGAGAGCGCAGCAGACAGCGAGTGCGGTGCGCACGGCGCGCCGCGATTGACTTATATGAAGCATCGAATTACCCCTTCTCCGGAACAAAAAACTATTGCGCGACACGCGTTGCAGACATCGCTTGCGGGTCAAGCCGCAGGCGAACCCCCGACACGCGGCCATTCGGTTCTTCCCTGGCACCGATTTCGAGCACGCCGGTCAGGATCACGGGCCGCGTCTGGAACCGGACCACGTGATTGCTGTCGGCGGCATCCAAATGCACAAAGAGCACTGCCGCCGGCAAATCGTCCGCAGGTCCGTCGGCAACCTCGGCAAGGGTTACGGGCATCGGCGCGAGGATGAACCGCCCCGCGCTCGGCTGTTCCTGCTTCACGATGTAGCCGGCGATGCGCACCCGCTTGCCATCTAGACCGGTCAGTTTTGCCGTCGGCTCAAGGCCGCGCGGCCCCGCGGGCAGCTTGAAGAACTCCTTAAACGAAAGATCGCGAATCTCCGGCGAGACGGATTCCTGCGCCAAGGCCGCCCGCCATAGACATGCGCAGAGGAGCCAAATGATTACGGCAAGTCGTTGCATGGTCGGCGCCCGATGCTAGCCATGTGCTCTCCCTTGAGGATGTGCGGATGACAGGCCGCTCCCCATGGACCTGTCCACGGAAGCTAGCGGCGTGTCATTACCGATCGGTTGCCGGTTTATTGCCGTTCTGTGACGATCGGCTCTGCGAAATCACGCCGGCTCGCGCAGCGCGAGCGCCTCGGGTGCGCGGCGCTCGAAGCGCCGGCTGTAGCGCGACATCGCAAAGCAGAAGACGAAGTACACGAGCGCGGCGAAGAGGTACGCCTCGACGCCGAAGCCGTTCCACGCCGGCTCGGTGAGCGCCACCTTGATGGTCGAGAGCAGATCGAAGAGCCCGATGATCAGCACGAGCGAGGTGTCCTTGAAGAAGCCGACCAACGTGTTGACGAGCGGCGGCACCGCAATGCGCAGCGCCTGCGGCAGCACGACGTACAGCGTCTTCTGCCAATAGGCGAGCCCCAGCGCATCAGCCATCTCGTACTGCTCCTTCGGGATCGCCTGCAGCCCGCCGCGTACGACTTCGGCGAGGTAGGCGGCCGCAAACAGGACGAGCGCGATCTGCGCGCGCGCCAGCTTGTCGATGGTCATGCCGCCGGGCAGGAACAGCGGCAGCATGACCGAGGCCATGAAGAGGAGCGAGATCAGCGGCACGCCGCGCACCAGCTCGACGTAGGCGATGCATAGCGCGCGGATCATCGGCAGCGTGGAGCGGCGCCCGAGCGCCAGGACGATGGACAGCGGGAACGCGATGGCCAGCCCGAAGGTGCTTAGCAGGAGCGTAAGAGTGAGCCCGCCCCAGCGCTCGTTCTCTACGTACGGCAGGCCGAACACGCCGCCCCACATCAACGCGCCGATGACCGCGAGCCCGGCAGCCCATAGCAGGGCGAGCCAGGGGCGCCAGAACGCGCGCACGGCGCTCACGACCCATAGCGCGAGCAACATCACGGTAGCGACCGCGGGCCGCCAGTGCTCATCGTACGGATAAGTGCCGAAGAGGATGAAGCGGTGCTTCTCGACGATGAAGCCCCAGCAGGCGCCGTGCGCCGCGCGGCACGCTGCGGCGTCGGGGCGCCATACGGCATCGATGAGCGCCCAGTGCGCGAAGGGCACGAGCGCGAGCGCGATGAGCACGACGAGCGCGACGCTCAGGACCCGGCTCACCGGAACGCCACGCGTGCGTTGTACCAGTTCATGAACGCGGAGATCGACAGGCTCACCGTGAGATACACCGCCATGATGATGCCGACGCCCTCGATCGCCTGGCCGGTCTGGTTGATGGTGGTGTTGGCGATCGAGACCAGGTCCGGGTAGCCGATCGCCACCGCGAGCGAGCTGTTCTTCGTCAGGTTGAGGTACTGGCTGGTGAGCGGCGGCACGATGACGCGCAGTGCCTGCGGCAGCACCACGAGGCGCGTCACCTGCCAGCGCGTGAGCCCGAGCGCATACGCCGCGTCGAGCTGCCCGCGCTCGATCGCGAGGATGCCCGCGCGCACGATCTCGGCGATGAACGCCGCCGTGTAGGTCGCCAGGCCGATGAGCAGCGCGGCGAATTCCGGCGACAGCGCCGCGCCGCCGGCGAAGTTGAAGCCGCCGAGCTCCGGCACGCTGCCCGGCACGGGGAAGAAGATGCCGCGGTTGCTGAGGAACACGCCCGGCAGCGGCTGCAGCGCCTGGCGCGGCCCGGGCAGCGCCTCGGTGATGAGCGCATACCAGAAGAAAAGCTGCACCAGCAGCGGCACGTTGCGCAGGAACTCCACGTAAGCCGCCGCCAGCGCACGCAGGAGCGCATTGCGCGCGAGGCGCGCAAGGCCGATGGCTCCGCCGAGCGCCGTGGCGAGCGCGATGCCGAGCGCCGCCACCGAAAGCGTGTTGATGAGGCCGACGACAAGAGCCCGGCCGTAGCTGTCGGCGGCGCTGTAGCGCAGGAAGAACGATTCGCCGATCTCGAAGCCCGCTTCGCGCGGCAGGAAGCCGAAGCCGCTCGCGATGTGCCGCGCCGCGAGGTTCGCCGCGGTGTTCGATATGACGAACCAGCCGAGCGCCACTACCGCCGCAGCCATGAGCCCCTGATACGCTATGCGCCTCAACGTTCGAGGTGCGACCATGGGCCGCAAGCTTACCCGCCAGGACCTGCGCGAAGCCGCCGAGAAATACAAGAACTGGGGCAGGTGGGGACCGGCGGACGAGATCGGCACGCTCAACTACACGCGCCCCGAGGACATCGTCGCCGCCGCGCGCCTCGTGCGCAAAGGCAAGGTCATCTCGCTCGCGCTCAACTTCGACGCGAGCGGGCCGCAGGGCGCGAAGAGCAAGTACCCGTCGCTCGGTCGCATCAACCCGCTGCACACGATGCTGCGCACCGGCACCGACGCCTACTCGGGCGTGCTCGACCATCGCGGCATCCGCGCGGCGGACGACATGGTGGTGATGCCGCTTCAATGCGGCACGCAGTGGGACGGCCTCGGCCACGTGTTCTACGAGAACTCCATGTGGAACGGCTACGACTGCCGCGAGGTGACGTCGAACGGCGCGCAGAAGTGCGGCATCGAAAAGACCAAAAACAAAATGGTCGGCCGCGGCGTGTTCCTCGATGTGGCGCGTGCGCTCGGCAAGCGCTGGCTCGACGACGGTTATGCGATTACCTGCGCCGATCTCGACCGCACCGCCGCCAAGCAGGGAGTTACTGTCAAAAGAGGCGACTACGTCATCGTTCGCACCGGCCAGATGGAAGCGAAGCTCGAGGCCGGGAGCTGGGATGGCTACCCGGGCGGCGACGCGCCGGGGTTTGGTTTTGAAACGCTCGAGTGGATCAAGCGCACCGAGCTCGCGGCGCTCGCCTCCGACACCTGGGGCTGCGAAGTGCGGCCGAACGAGACGGAGCCCGGCATCAACCAGCCGTGGCACTGGATCACCATCCCGCTGATGGGCATGACGATGGGCGAGATCTTCTACGTCAAGGAGCTCGCCGAAGACTGCGCCGCCGATGGCATCTACGAGTTCCTCTTCGTCGCGCCCGCGCTGCCGATCACCGGCGCGGTCGGTTCCCCCGCCAACCCGCTGGCGATCAAATGATCAGCGGAGCGCAATGTTTGGCCGAGATGCTGGGCGGCTACGGCGTCACCCACGTCTTCATGGTGCCGGCGGTCCTGCGCCGCACGTTCGCCGAGATGGAGCGGCGCACGTCCATCGCGCGCATCCATACGCATGGCGAGAAGGCCGCCGCCTATATGGCCGACGGCTACGCGCGTGCCAGCGGCAAGCCCGGGATCTGCATGGCGCAGGTCGTGGGCGCGCTCAATCTGGCGGCAGGACTTCGCGATGCCTGTCTCGCGCATTCGCCGGTGATCGCGTTCACCGGCGGGCGGGAGCCGAAGACCAAGTTCCGCAAGGTGTACCAGGAGCTCGACGATGTGCCCTCGTTCGAGCCGGTGACCAAGTGGAACGCGACCGTCGATGCGGTGGAGCGCTTCCCCGATATGGTCCGCCAGGCGTTCCGCGTGGCGACGAGCGGCGCGCCCGGCCCGGTGCATCTGCAGTTCCGCGGCAACGAGGGACAGCTCGACCAGGAGGAAGCGGACATCGCGCCACTGGTCGAGCCGCAGTTCGCGCACGTGCCGCCGTTCCGGCCGCTGCCCGATCCGAACGAGCTGCGCAAGCTGCTGGACCATTTGCAAAGCGCTGAGCGCCCGGTGATCGTCGCCGGCGGCGGCGCGCGCTGGTCGGGCGCCGGCGCCGAGCTGGTGCAGCTTGCCGAAGCGCTCGCGATCCCGGTAGCGACCTCGCTCAACGGCAAAGACCTGATCCCCGGCACGCATCGGCTGTCGGTCGGCGTCGTCGGCAGCTACTCGCGCGAGAGCGCGAACCAGGTGGTCGCCGCTGCGGATCTGGTGTGCTTCATCGGCAGCTCGGCGGGCGGCATGACGACGCACGCGTGGGCGGTACCGAAGATCGGCACGCCGGCGCTGCAGATCGATATCGAGCCGGAGACGATCGGGCGCAACTACCCGCTGAAGGCGGGCGTGCTCGCGGACGCGAAGGTCGCGCTGGCGCAGATGCTCGCGCAATGCGACCGCGTCACGGCGAAGCGGCGCGCCGCATGGCTCGAGCGCGTGCGGGGCATTTGCGCCGAATGGCGCGACAAATACGGCCCGGTGCTCGACTCCGACGCGGTGCCGATCCGGCCGGAGCGGATCTGCGCCGAGCTCACGCGCCACGTGCCCGACGATGCGATCGTGCTGGTCGACACCGGCCACGCCGGAATGTGGCTGGGCGGCATGTACGATCTGCGCACGGACAAGCAAAGCTTCATGCGCAGCGCCGGGCATCTCGGCTGGGCGTTCCCGGCGGGCCTCGGCGCGAAGTGCGCGGCGCGGGAGCGGCCGGTCGTCACGTTCACGGGTGATGCGGGACTCTGGTACCACATCGGCGAGCTCGAGACCGCGGTGCGCTGGAACATCGCCGCGGTGACGGTGGTGAACAACAATGCGAGCGGCAACCAGTCGAAGCGCGGCTTCGACCGCGCCTACGGCGGCACGCAGACGCCCAAGGCGCGCGAGCTCTGGACCTACCGGACGGTGGATCTCGCGCGCGTGGCGAGCGACATCGGCGCGCTCGGACTGCGTGTCGAGCGTGCGGCCGATTTCGGCGGCGCGCTGCGCGAAGCGCTGAAGAGCGGGCGCCCGGCCCTCATCGACGTCGTCACCGACATCGAGGCGCTCGCGCCGCTCGCCGTTTCATCGTAGAGGAGGCAACGTGATGCGCATCCTGCTTGGCACTCTGCTCGCGCTTGTCGGGTCGGTGGCAATGGCGCAGCCCTACCCAGCGAAGCCGATCCACCTGCTGGTCGCGTTTCCGCCCGGCGGCCCGGTGGACATCATCGCGCGCCTCGTGGCGCCGAAGCTGAGCGAGGCGCTCGGCCAGCCGATCGTGGTAGAGAACAAGGTGGGCGCGAGCGGCAACGTCGCGACCACGGAGGTGACGAAGTCGGCGCCCGATGGCTATACGCTGCTGGCGCATTCATCGGCGTACGCGGTCAACCCAACGCTGTTCGCGAATGCCGGATATGACCCGGTGCGCGACCTGCTGCCGATCGCAGTCGTCGCCCGGCAAGCGAACATCGTGCTGGTCAACGCGGCGTTCCCGGCGCGTACGCTGGACGAGCTCAAGAGCGCGATGGACAAAGGCAAGCTCGCCTTCGCGTCGCCGGGCGCGGGCACGACGCCGCATCTCACTGCGGAGAACCTGTTCCACGTGCGCTGGAAGGCCGATGCGACGCACGTGCCGTTCAAGGGCGCGGGACCGGCGGTGGCCGGGCTGCTCGCGGGCGAGCCGCCGATCGGCTGCATGGCGGGCTCGGGGCCGATGGCGCAGATCAAGGCCGGGAAGCTCCGCGCGCTCGCGGTGTCATCGGCACGGCGCCTGCCGCAGCTGCCGGACGTGCCGACGCTCAACGAGCTCGGCTATCCCGGCATGGAGGACTACACCTGGGTGGGCGTGTTCGCGCCGGCCGCGACGCCGCGCGACATCGCGCAGAAGCTGAACGACGCGCTGCTGAAAGCGGTGGGTAGCGCAGACCTGCGCGCGCGGCTCGATGCGCTCGCCTTCGACGCCACCGCAGCGCCGCTCGCGCAGACGGCGGACTATGTGCGCACCGAAGTGGCGAAGTGGGCGCGCGTCGTGCGCGAGACCGGCGCGCGGCCGGAATGACGGGTGCTAGCGCAGGCGGAAAGGGCGCTCGGTGATCGGCACGAGGCCCACAGCGGTCAAGTCCCACGCGGTCGTATGGGTGCTGCGGCTCGAGTCCTGCGCGGTCGCACGGAGGTAACCGAGGTCGCGGTATTCGACCTCGGCGGCGAAATAGCGAATCAGCTGGTAGCCGGCGAAGAAGCCCCACGAGGGATCGCGGTCGTCGCACACGCGGCCGAGCGCGAGGAGCGCTTCGCGACAGTGAAATGCCGGATTCAGCGCTCTTTGCTGCGCGCAATGAACGGGCCGCGCGACACGAGATCGAGCGCGCGCACGTAAACCGAGGTGGGCGGCTTGCGCTCGCCCTCGAGCCAGTCCAAGAGCTGGCGCTCGGACACGCCCAGATATTCGGCCAGACGCTCGAGGCTGCCGATAGAGAGCAACGCGCGCCCGAGCGTCCGGGTGATCGAAGTGTCCGTCATGGCCGTCAACATGCGCATCGCCATTGCAGCGCAGGTGGCCGGGCGGCTGCAGTGACCGATTTGCCGGGCACACGGTGCGGAATTCACCGGTCCGCGCGGATTGGGGGATGAAGAGGGATGGATCGAGATGCGCGTCGTACGATGTCGACCGTGCTGCAAGCAGCCAAGCAAGGTGTAGTCGCCGTCCGATCGCCAAGCAGTGCTGCATCACCGGAGGGCACGTTGCTCGGTGGCGAGCACATTTCGTAAGGCGCGTTCGACGTCGCGATGGAGCGTCGCGACGAACGGACCATCTCAGTTCGAGGATGTCGGCGCGGGCTTCACGACGCGCTCGTTCGCGCCGAGCGGCGGCTCGACGACGCGCTCGTTGCTGCCTCCTGTGCGCACCACGGGCAGATTCACGTAGCGCTGCGCGACCGGCGGATTCGTCTTCGTCGCCAAGTACGCGGGCTCGAGCTTCGCGCCGAGCTCCTTCAGCTTCGCCGCGCGGTTCTCGGGCGACGGGTGCGTGGAGAGGAACTCCGTGCGCCCGCCGTCGGCGAGCTTGCCCATCTTTTCCCACAGCGTCACCGCGGCGTGCGGGTCGTAGCCCGCGTGCGCGGCGAGCTGGATGCCGACGGCGTCCGCCTCGGCCTCGCTCTCGCGGCTGTTCGGCAGCCCGATCGCCACCAGCGCGGCGTTCTGCATGAGCTGGCCGCCGACGTTGCCGACGCCGGCGGCCGCGGCCAGGATCTGCACGCCGACGTCGGAGGCGCGCGCGACCGACATGCGCTCGCGCGTGTGATCGAGGAGCGCGTGGCTGATCTCGTGGCCCATCACCTGCGCGAGCTCGTCGTCCGTGGCCTTCAGCTGCTCCCACATGCCGGTGTAGATCGCCATCTTGCCGCCGGCCATGCAGAACGCGTTGACGGTCTTCGGATCGTTGATCACGCGCACTTCCCAGCGCCAGCTCGCCGAATTCGGCCGGAACTTGATCGCCTGCGCGATCAGGCGGTCGGTGATCTGCTGGATCTGCTGCGCGCGCGGGCTGTCCTTCTCGCCGGACTTCTCGAGCTTCTGCTTCTTGTCGAGGTCGGCCATCATCTGCTGGTAGGCCTTCGCCGAGCCCTGGATGGCTTCACCTTCGGAGACGAGGCCGATGAGCTGGCTTCGTCCGGTGATCGGGTTCGTCGAGCAGCCGGCAAGGCCGAGAACTGCCGTTAGCGCAGTGGCCGCAAGGGCTGGAAAGACGCATCTCATGGCGCGCATTGTAAGCACTCCCTAGCGCGCGAGATGTAACTGATCGTGTTCGGTTTTCTTCCTGTCGCAGCATTGCCGCAGCGCTAGATGCTTGTGGGGGTGGCGCGGGCTAAAATCGACGCTGCTGTGTTCGCTGCAATAGCCGGCCGGCCGCGTAGCAAGAAGCACCCGCAGGAGCCCGTCTTTGCGTCGCCTCCCGTCTGGATCCATGCCGCGCTGGCCGCGAAGTGCTTTCTCGGAAAGGAAATCCCGTTGCTGATCTCCCGTCGTCGTGAAGCGAAGCGCCGCGCGCTGCTGCAGATACTCGACCGTCTCCCGATCAGGAGCGGGCGCGCCTTGTCGTCGCCGAAACCGGCGAGCACCCCGGCGCAGCTGCCGCTCGCCCGGCCGGCGGCCGGCGTGCAGCAGCCTGCTGCGCGCAAGTAAAACGGATTAAGCGGCTCTTTTCGTCCGCTTCGGCAGCTCGCCGATCGCGGTCCTGATCGCGTCCTCGACGCGCTCGAGGAACACGAATTCGAGCTTCGCCTTCGCCTCGGCGGGCACGTCCTCGAGGTCTTTTTCGTTGCGCTTCGGGAGCATGACGGTGCGGATGCCTGCGCGCAGCGCCGCCAGCGTCTTCTCCTTCACGCCGCCGATCGGCAGCACCAGCCCGCGCAGCGAGATCTCGCCGGTCATGGCGACCTCCGAGCGGACCGGGACGTCCAATAGCAGCGAGACGATCGCGAGAAACATCGCCACGCCGGCGCTCGGCCCGTCCTTGGGCGTCGCGCCCGCCGGCACGTGGATGTGCAGGTCCAGCTTGTCGAAGGGCTCGCCGAGGAAGGTGCGCGCGAGCGTCAGCGCCGCCTGCGCCGATTCCTTCATCACGTCGCCGAGCTGGCCGGTGAGCGTGAGCTTGCCGCTGCCCTGCACTTTCGAGGCCTCGACGAACAGGATGTCGCCGCCGACCGGCGTCCAGGCAAGCCCGGTCGCTACGCCCGCCACGGAAGTGCGCAGCGCGACCTCGTTCTCGTAGCGCCGCGGGCCGAGGATGGCGTGCAGGTCCTGCGGCTCGATGAGCACCTTCTCGCTCTTGCCCTCGGCGATCAGCATCGCGGCATGGCGCAGCACCGCGCCGATCTCGCGCTCCAGGTTCCGGACGCCCGCTTCGCGCGTGTAGTCGGAGATGATCGTCGTGATCGTCTCGTCGGTGACCGTGGCCTGCTCGGGCTTGAGGCCGTTCGCCTCGAGCTGCCGTTTCACCAGGTAGCGCTTCGCGATCTCGAGCTTCTCCTCGGCCGTGTAGCCCGGGAGCTGGATGATCTCCATGCGGTCGCGCAGCGGCCCCGGGATCGTGTCGAGGATGTTCGCCGTCGTGATGAACATGACCTTCGAGAGGTCGAAGTCGACGCCGAGATAGTTGTCCCGGAAACGGCTGTTCTGCTCCGGATCCAAAACCTCGAGCAGCGCGCTCGCCGGATCGCCGTGGAAGCCGCCCTGCCCGAGCTTGTCGATCTCGTCGAACATCAGCACGGTGTTCTTCGACTCGGCGCGGCGCAGCGCCTGGATGACGTTGCCCGGCAGCGCGCCGATGTAGGTGCGCCGGTGGCCGCGGATCTCGGCCTCGTCGTGCACGCCGCCGAGCGCGATGCGCTGGAACTTGCGCCCCGTGGCGCGCGCGATCGACTG
>JACXTT010002398.1_pt1 | contig 29823 bp, 29 predicted proteins | sample 9270951 | NCBI WGS metagenome assembly JACXTT01 (sample SAMN15532306, study PRJNA645909) | rock metagenome | isolation source: weathered quartz diorite | place: Puerto Rico | collected 2017-06-21 | reverse complement strand
ACAGGCGGGCGTCGCCAATTGCGACTTCGTCATCTTCCCGCCGCGCTGGCTCGTGGCCGAGCACACGTTCCGGCCGCCGTGGTTCCATCGCAACGTCATGAGCGAGCTGATGGGCCTGGTGCACGGCGTCTACGACGCCAAGGCCGAAGGCTTCCTGCCGGGCGGCGTATCGATTCACAACTGCATGTCCGCTCACGGGCCCGACGTCCAGACGTTCGAGCGCGCGAGCGCCGCGCAGCTCAAGCCGCAAAAGGTCGAAAACACGCTCGCGTTCATGTGGGAGTCGCGCTTCGTCTTTCGCCCGACGCAGTTCGCGATGAGCGTGCCGCAGCTGCAGCAGGACTACGACAGCGTCTGGGACGGGTTCAAGAAGCTCTATAAATGAAGCTCGACGAGACGCACGACCCGGCGCTCACGAGCTGGGTCGAGTCGGCGAACGCCCCCGGCTGCGGGTTCCCGATCCAGAACCTGCCCTTCGGCATCTTCCGGCGCAAAGGACGCAAGGAGCCGCCGCGCGGCGGCGTCGCCATCGGCGATCAGATCCTCGACCTCGCGGCGCTCGGCGTGCGCACCGGACCGACATTGAACGGACTGGCGGCGAGCGGCCGCCCGGCGCTGCGCAAGCTGCGCCACGAGCTTTCGCGCGCGCTGCGCGAAAGGAGCGCGCAGCGCAGGCGCCTTGCGCGCTACCTCCTGCCGATGCGGCAGGCTGAGCTGCTGCTGCCGGTCGCGATCGGCGACTACAGCGATTTCTATACCGGCATCCATCACGCGATGAACATCGGCCGCATCCTGCGGCCGGACAATCCGCTGCTGCCGAATTACAAATGGGTGCCGATCGGCTATCACGGGCGCGGCTCGTCGATCGTCGTCTCCGGCACGCGCATCCGACGCCCGCTGGGCCAGGCGAAGGCGCCCGATGCCCCGGCGCCGGTCTACGCGCCGAGCAAGCGGCTCGACTACGAGGTCGAGCTCGGCTTCATCGTTGGCACCGGTAACCGGCTGGGCCGTCCTATTCCAATAGGCGAAGCGCTCGAGCACGTATTCGGCGCGGTGCTGCTCAACGACTGGTCCGCACGCGACGTGCAAGCCTGGGAGTACCAGCCGCTCGGGCCGTTCCTCGCGAAGAGCTTCGCTACGACGATTTCACCCTGGATACTCACGATGGATGCCCTCGAACCCTATCGCTGCCCCGCCTTCGCGCGCGCGGCCGATGACCCGCGCCCGCTGCCGTACTTGCATGACGACGATGACCAGCGCGAAGGCGGCTTTGCCATCGAACTGGAGATGCACCTGCGCACCCCCAGGATGCAGCAGCCCGCGCGGCTCTCACGCGCGAGCTTCCGCGATTCGTACTGGACCGTGGCCCAGATGCTCGCGCACCAGACCTCCAACGGCTGCAACCTGCAGCCGGGCGATCTGCTCGCGAGCGGCACCGTCTCGGGCACGAGCGCCGATTCACTCGGCTCGCTGATGGAGCTGACGCTCGCCGGCAAGAGTCCGCTTTCGCTCCCGGGCGGCGAAACGCGCGCCTTCCTCGAGGATGGTGACGAAGTGATCGAGCGCGGCCGCTGCGCGCGCGAGCGCTACGCCACGATCGGCTTCGGCGAAGCGGCGGGCCGCATCCTGCCGGCGGTCGCACCATGAACGCACGTCTCGCGTTCGCGGTCGGTGCAGCGGTGTGCGCTGCGTTGCTCGGCTACGGTTACTACCTGCAGTACGCCCAAGGGCTGGAGCCATGCCCGCTGTGCATGATTCAGCGTGCCTTCTTCTACGTCGTGATGGCGCTCTTCATCATCGGCACGCTCCATGGGCCGGGGCGGATCGGCACGGCGGTTTATTCGACGCTGATCGTGCTGTTCGCGCTCGGCGGCGCGGCGACCGCGGGCCGCCAGGTATGGCTGCAGCACCTGCCGGCGGACAAGGTGCCGCAGTGCGGGCCCGATCTCTTCTTCATGCTCGAGAACTTCCCGCTCTCGCGCACGCTGGCGAAGGTGTTCTACGGCAGCGGCGAATGCGCGGCCGTCGAATGGCAGTTCCTCGGGTTGTCGATCGCCGGCTGGGCGCTGGTGTGGTTCAGCGCGCTTGCGCTTTACGCGCTGTGGCTGACGCTGCGGCGCTCACCGCCTCGCTGAGCACCTCGCCCAGCACAATCAACGCTGGCCCGCCGCCGAGCTGCGCGGCGAGCGCTGGCAGATCGCCGAGAGTGCCGTAGTACGTGCGCGCCTCTGGCAGCGAGGCATTCTCCACGATCGCGACCGGCGTGCCGGCGCGCTTGCCGGCGCCGAGCAGCGCCTGGGCGATCGCTGCCGCGTCGCCGGCGCCCATATAGATAGCGCTCGTATCCGCGGCAAGCACGGCTTGCAGCCAGTCGTTGGGCGCCTCGCCGGCGCCTTGCCGCGGCGTCACGAACGTGACGCTGCGCGCCGCTCCGCGTCGAGTAAGAGAGATGCGCATCGCGGCGGCCGCCGCCAGCGCGGCGGTGACACCCGGCACGACTTCGACGCGCACGCCCTGAGCGCGCAGATAGCTGATTTCCTCGTGCGCGCGGCCGAAGAGCATGGGATCGCCGCCTTTCAGCCGCACGACGGTGCGATGCTGTCGCGCGGCATCCGCGAGGCGCTTGTTGATGAAGCGCTGCGCGGTGGAGTGCCGGCCGCAGCGCTTGCCCACCGCCACCTTCTCGGCGCGCGCGGCGAGCGCGAGGATCGCGGCGGGGACCAGTGCGTCGTGAAAGACGATGTCTGCCTCGCCGAGCAGCCGCGCGGCGCGCAGCGTGAGCAGGTCTGCAGCGCCAGGACCGGCGCCAACGAGGTACACCGTGCCGGTCATTGCACCATGCCGGCCGCCACCGTACGGTTGGTGGCTTCGTCGATCAGGATGAAGGCGCCAGTAGCGCGCACCGCCTCGTAGCGATCGACAAAGAGCGGCGCTTGCAGCCCGAGCTGCGCACGCACGATGTCGTTCGCCGCCACCGCGCCGTCCGTCGGACGCTCTGCGAGCGTATGTACGTCGCGCCGGCTGGTCACTTCGCGGATGCGGCAGAGCGTGCGGCGCGCCGCGTGCTGCACAAGGTAGCGGCCACCTGGGCGCAAGGGCTCGGCATCCAGCCAAACCAGCGTGGCCTCGAGCGCGCGCGCTTCGCGCGGCGGCGTCAGCGGGTCAACGATGAGATCGCCACGCGCGATGTCGACGTCGTCGGCAAGCGCCACGCACACCGAATCGCCGGCTACCGCAACCTCCCTCGGCGCGCCTTGCACGGCGAGCGCGCGCACGCACGTGCGCCTGCCGCCGGGAAGCACCTGCACTTTGTCGCCGAGCGCGATGACGCCTGATTCGACGCGACCGAGGTAGCTGCGCGCGCTTGCGGCTTGCGGACGCGACACCAGTTGTACCGGAAAGCGTAGCGGGCCGGCAGCCGCGTCCTCGGCGCCGGAGTCGAGCGATTCCAGCCGCTCGAGCAGCGTCGGGCCCTCGAACCAGGCGAGCTGTGCACCGCGGTCCACCACCATATCGCCGCGCAACGCCGAGCCGGGCAGCACGTCGAAGGTGGCGAAGGCGAGCGGCCGCGCAAAGGCGACGATCTCGTCGCGCACCGCCTCGAAGATTGCCTGCGAGTAGCCGACGAGGTCCATCTTGTTGGCGAACACGACGGCGTGCCGCACGCCGAGGAGCCGCGCGAGGAGCAGATGGCGCCGCGTCTGCTCTACCAGGCGCTTGCGCACGTCGACGAGCAGCGCCGCGGCATCGGCCGTGCTGGCGCCCGTCGCCATATTGCGCGTGTACTGCTCGTGCCCCGGTGCATCGGCGATGATGAACTTGCGGCGCGGCGTAGCGAAGTAGCGGTACGCGACGTCGATGGTGATGCCCTGCTCGCGCTCGGCTTCCAAGCCGTCGGTAAGTAGCGAGAGGTCGATCTCGCCGATGCCGCGGCGCACCGACGCGCGCTCGAGCGCCGCGAGCTGATCCTGCTGGATCGCGCGCGAGTCGTAGAGCAGCCGTCCGATGAGCGTGCTCTTGCCGTCATCGACGCTGCCCGCGGTGACGAAGCGCAAAACGCCACGGTCGACGACCTGGCTGCGCTCGATTTCGCCGAGCAGCGACATCAGAAATAGCCCTCGCGCTTGCGCCGCTCCATAGACGCTTCCGAGGTCTGGTCGTCCATGCGCGTTGCGCCGCGCTCGGTGAGCGTGGCGTCGATCGTCTCGGCGACGATCTCCCCCACGGTGGCCGCAGTCGATGCCACCGGGCAGGTGCAGCTCACGTCGCCGACGGTGCGGAAGCGCACCGAGAGTTCTTCCACGGTCTCGCCGGCGCGCGGCGGTGTGAGCGGCGTGACCGGCACGAGCAGGCCGCGGCGGCGCACCACCGGCCGGCGATGCGCGTAGTAGATGGACGGAAGATCGATCGCCTCGCGAGCGATGTACTGCCACACGTCGAGCTCGGTCCAGTTGCTGATCGGGAACACGCGCACATGCTCACCGGCATGCACGCGGGCGTTGTAGAGATTCCAGAGCTCCGGCCGCTGGTTGCGCGGATCCCATTGGCCGAACTCGTCGCGAAAAGAGAACACGCGCTCCTTGGCGCGCGCCTTTTCCTCGTCACGCCGGGCACCGCCGATGGCGGCATCGAAGCCGAATTCGCTGATCGCTTCGAGCAGCGTCACCGACTGCGCCGCGTTGCGGCTATCGGTTTCCGCGCGCAGGCGCACGGTGCCCCGCTTGATCGAGTTCTCGACCGTGCGGACGATCAGCCGCTCGCCAAGCTCGGCGGCGCGCCGGCCACGAAATTCGATGACTTCCGAAAAATTGTGGCCGGTGTCGATATGCATCAGCGGGAACGGAAAGCCTCCCGGGCGAAAAGCCTTCTCGGCGAGCCGCAACAGCACGGCGGAATCCTTGCCGCCGGAGAAGAGCAGCACCGGGTTCGGGCACTGGCCCGCGACCTCGCGCAGGATGTAGATCGCCTCGGACTCGAGCCAGTAGAGGTGCGTGCGCGCCGGGACGGCAGCACGTCGTTCGGCGAGCACGGCGCTCATGCCGGCACTTTTGCGCGCACCAGGCGCCCGTCGGGCGCCACATGCAGCCCGCATTCTTTCGTCTCGGGCTGCTCCCACCACCAGCGACCCGCGCGCGCGTCTTCGCCCGGCAATACCGGGCGCGTACAGGGCGCGCAGCCGATGGAGGGATAGCTCTCCTCGTAGAGCCGGTTGTAAGGCACGTGATGTGCGCGAACGTATTGCCACACCTCGTCCTCGGTCCACGCAGCCAACGGATTGAATTTCTCCAGCCCATGCGCGGTGTCGAATTCGTGCTCGGGCAGCTCGGCGCGGCTTGCGGCCTGCGCACGGCGCTGGCCGGTGATCCAGGCACGCTTGCCGGCGAGCGCGCGCGTAAGCGGCTCGACCTTGCGGATTTCGCAGCAGCGCTTGCGCAGTTCTAGGCCGCGGTAGAAGGCGTCACGGCCATGGAACTGCACGTAATTCGCCACCGCCGGCGCCTGCGGCGTGTAGACCTCTACGTCGAGCGCGTAGCGGTCCCTTATCTCATCGATGAGGTCGAGCGTTTCCGCATGCAGCCGCCCGGTGTCGAGGACGAAGATGCCGATCGACAAGCCGGCCGTCGCGATGGCGTGCGTGAGGACCATGTCCTCCGCCTGCAGGCTGTTGGCGAGCGCGGCTGGCGAATAGCGCTGCGCGATCTCCGCGAGCGCTTGCTCGAGCGCGCTCATGCCAGGCGGCGGCGAAAGAGCGGCTGCGGGCGCTTCACCGAAGCCTGATACGACTCGCCGAAGTCATCGAACGCGGCAAGCGCCGCATGCGGATCCTCGCCGTCGCGCAGCTCGAAGGCGTCGAAGCCGCAGCTCTCGAGGAAAAACAGGTGATCGCGCGTAATGTGGCCCACCGCGCGCAGCTCGCCCTTGTAGCCGTAGCGCTCGCGCAACAGCCGTCCGATCGAGAAGCCGCGCCCGTCCCCGAACTTCGGGAAATGGACCTCGACGCGCGCCGCGTGCGCCAGGCGCTCGGCCGCCGCCGCCGGGTCGTCGGTCGGCTCGAGGCGCAGCACCTCGCCTGCGTCAGGCGAGAGCGGGCTCTCGCTGACTACGCGACGGCCTTTGATCAGCGTTGGCATACACATGTTCCTTGAACGGGGCGATGCCGATGCGGTTCACGACATCGATGAAGCGCTCGGCATCGCTGTCCCGGCGCGCGAGATAGCAGTCGATCAGCCGCTCGATCACGTCGGGCACTTCGGCGCGCGCGAACGAAGGACCGATCACTTTGCCGAGCGCGGCCTTGAGGCCGGGGCGTATCTCGCCCTGGTTGCCGCCGATCTCGATCTGGTACCACTCCTCGCCGTTCTTGTCGACGCCGAGGATGCCGATGTGGCCGACATGGTGGTGCCCGCAGGCGTTCATGCAGCCGGAGATGTTGAGATCGAGCTCGCCGATGTCGTGCAGATAGTCGAGATCGTCGAAGCGACGCTGGATCGCCTCCGCGACCGGAATCGATTTCGCGTTCGCCAGGGCGCAGAAATCACCGCCCGGGCAACTGATGATGTTCGTTAGCAGTCCGAGATTTGGCGTCGCCAGGCCGAGAGCGCGCGCCTCGCGCCATACCGCGACGAGATCGGCCTGCCGTACATCGGCCAGCACCAGGTTCTGCTCGTGCGACACGCGCAGCTCGCCGTACGAAAAGCGGTCGGCGAGATCGGCGATCGCGTCCATCTGGTCGGAGGTGACGTCGCCGGGCGGCACCCCGGTCTTCTTCAGCGACAGCGTGACCGCCGCATAGCCCGGCACCTTGTGCAGCTGGACGTTGCGCTTGAGCCAGGTCGCGTAGCCCGGCAGGTGAACCGCGCTGAGGTCGATGTCGCTCAGCCGCTCGTAAGCGGGGCGAGCGAAGCGAGCGGCAACGCGCTCGATTTCCTCGTGAATCAACGTCGCCGGGCCGTCCTTCAGATGCGCCCACTCGGCTTCGACTTCGTCACGGAACTTGTCGGCCCCGCGCTCCTTCACCAGGATCTTGATACGCGCCTTGTGGATGTTGTCGCGGCGGCCGTAGCGGTTGTACACGCGGAGGATCGCTTCCAGATACGTGAGCAGGTGCGGCCACGGCAGGAATTCGCGGATGCACACGCCGATGATCGGCGTGCGGCCAAGCCCGCCGCCGACCAGCACACGGAAGCCGACCTCGCCCTTTTCGTCCCGCGCGGCGTGCAAACCGATGTCGTGCACCGCCACCGCGGCGCGATCGGCTTTCGCGCCGTTCAGCGCGATCTTGAACTTGCGCGGCAGGAAGGAGAACTCGGGATGGAACGTGGACCACTGGCGGATGATTTCGCACCAGACATACGAGTCGACGATCTCGTCGCGCGCGACGCCCGCGAAATGATCGGTGGTGACGTTGCGGAACGAGTTGCCTGAGGTCTGGATGGCGTGCATCTGCACCGTGGCGAGCTCGGCGAGGATGTCCGGCACCTGGTCGAGTTTCGGCCAGTTGAGCTGCAGGTTCTGGCGCGTCGAAAAGTGGCCGTAGCTGCGGTCGTAGCGCCGCGCGATGTCAGCCAATTTGCGCAACTGACGGGTAGACAGCAGCCCATAGGGGATGGCGATGCGCAGCATGGGCGCATAGCGCTGGATGTAGAGGCCGTTTCTGAGCCGTAGCGCGCGAAACTCTTCCTCGCTCAGCTGCCCCGCCAGAAAGCGCTCGGTCTGGCCGCGGAACTGCTGTACGCGCTCGTCCACCAGCCGCTGGTCAATTTCGTCGTAGACGTACATGTCAGGCCAAGGCGAGCGCCGCGCGCCGCCACTTGAAGAACGCGAGCAGCAGCCATAGGTCGAGCAACACAGCAACCAGCATCGCGCTGTAAGCGAGCGGGCTCGCCGCCAGCTTGAGGGTGATCAGCGTGCGCGACAGGCCGAAGCCGACCACCCACACATCGAAGCTCATGCAGATGCGCCGGAAAGTCTCCGCATCCATGCGGCGGATCGCATGGGCGCCGAGCGGGATGCCGATCAGCACGCTCGGCACGATCCAGAAGCCGACGTGCAACGCTTCGGCGGTGAAGAGGCCGAGCTGCCAGTAGGCGAAGGCGGTGAGGCAGGATTCGGCGACCCGGATGAGTGCCAGGCCGGCCCGGAATTCCTGCTTGACCAGTCCCTGGTTATTGAAGAGGAGCGCCAGCGGCGGGCCGGAGATCGTGGTCACGGAGTACAGGAAGCCGAGGCCGGCGCCGAACGGCACGCCGACCGCGCGCTCGGCGCCGATCGGGCGCCGCACACCGGCTGCCTGCAGCAGGATCAGCGGCAGGATCGCTACATAAGTGCCGAGCTTCAGCCAGTCAGGGTGGAGCGAGGCGAGGAGATAGCTGCCGAGCGCCACACCTGGCAGCAGGCCGGCGATGATCGGCCATACGCGCCGCCACACCGCCCGGATCGCCGCGCGGTTGATGAAGAGCACGTAGAGGTTGATGAACACCTCCACCAGCACGAGCGCCGGGTTGAGCACCCGGTTCGCGAAGAACACCAGCCCCACCGGTACCGTGAGCGAGGAAAAGCCGTAGCCGAGCGCGCCGTTGACGAAGGCGGCGGCGAGCGTAACGGCGACGAGGGTGAGGACCCCGGGCTCCATGGGAACCGCCAATGCTAGGGTCCCGGCTTATGCCCTCAAAGACTATTGTGTTAGCATGTTATGCAAACAGAGCATAAGGCATGAAGCTGCAGCAGCTTCGTTATTTGACCGAGGTGGTGCGCCGGGGGCTCAACGTTTCCGAGGCGGCCGAGGCGCTGCATACCTCGCAGCCTGGGGTCTCCAAGCAGATCCGGGCACTCGAGGACGAGCTCGGCATCCAGGTGTTCGCGCGCCATGGCAAGCGCCTCGTCTCGGTCACCGAGCCCGGCAAGGCGGTGGTGTCGATCGCGGAGCGGATCCTTGCGGAAGCGCAGAATCTGCGCCGCGCCGGGGAGGAATTCGCCAACGACCAGCTCGGCACGCTGACGATCGCTGCGACGCATACCCAGGCGCGCTACGCGCTGCCGAAGGCGGTTGCGGCGTTCAAGCGACGCTATCCTCGCGTCGAGCTCCTGATCCAGCAAGGCAACCCCACGCAGATCTGCGACCAGGTGGCCGCCGGCGAGGCGGACCTCGGCGTCGCCACGGAGATGATCGCGCTGCGCCCGGAGCTCGTGTCGCTGCCGGTGTACCAATGGAATCGCTGCGTGGTGGTGCCGCCGCGCCACCCGCTGCTGAAGAGCACGCCGCTCACGCTGGAGAAGCTGGCCGAGTACCCGATCGTCACGTACGACTTCGCGTTCGCCGGCCGCTCGCATGTGCAGAAGGCGTTCGAGAACCGCGGGCTCGCGCCTCATGTGGTGCTGAGCGCGCAGGATTCGGACGTGATCAAAACCTACGTGGAACTCGGCCTCGGCGTGGGTATCCTCGCCAAGATGGCGTTCGACCCGAAGCGCGACCGCATGCTGCGCGCGATCGACGCGAGCCATCTCTTCGAGTCGAGCACCACGCGCCTGGGAATCAAGCGCGGCGCGTACCTGCGCCGCTATGCGTACGAATTCATCGAGGTCTTCGCGCCGCACCTGCCGCGGAGCGTCGTCGAGCGCGCGGTGCGCGGCGAAGAAGGCTCGCGCTACGAGTTGTAGGCGGCGATGAAGTCGCGCACGCGCGGGAACACCACCTCGCGCCAGCGCCGGCCGGAGAAGATGCCGTAGTGCCCGACGCCCGGCGCGGCGAAGTGCGCGCGCCGCCCGCGCGGGATATTGAGACACAGGCCGTGGGCCGCCTCCGTCTGGCCATTGCCCGAGATGTCGTCGAGCTCGCCTTCGATGGTAAGGAGCGCAGCGCCGCGGATCGCGTGTGGCCGCACCAGCTCATCGCGCACGTACATGCGGCCCTTGGGCAGCGCGAATTCCTGGAATACGCTCTTGACCGTGTCGAGGTAATACTCGGCCGGCAAGTCGAGCACCGCGTTGTACTCGTCGTAGAAGCGCCGATGCGCCTCGGCCGACCCGCCGTCGCCCACCATCAGGTGGTTGAAATACTCCCAGTGGGCGTTTACGTGGCGATCGGGATTCATCGCCACGAAGCCGAGGTGCTGCAGGAAGCCGGGATACACGCGCCGCATGTACCCCGGGTACTTCGGCGGCACGCGCTCGATCAGGTGGCGCTCGAACCATGAGTACGGCTTGCGCCGCGCGAGGTTGTTCACCGCGGTCGGGCTGCGCCGCGCATCGATCGGGCCGCCCATCATGATCATGGTGAGCGGCTGCGCTTCGCCGCGGGAGGCCATGAGCGATATCGCGGCGAGGACCGGCACCGTGGGCTGGCACACGGAAATGACGTGCAGGCGGGGCGAAAGGAGTGCGATCCACTCGCGGACGTAATCGACGTAGTCGGCGAGGTGGAACGGGCCTGCGGAGAGCGGTACGAGGCGCGCGTTGATCCAGTCAGTGATCCATACCTCGTGCTCGGGGAGGAGCGAGCGAACCGTATCGCGCAGCAGCGTCGCGTGATGGCCGGAGAGCGGCGCCACGATCAGGACCTTGCGCGGCTTGCGCCCTGCCTGCTTGAAGTGCACCAGGCGGCAGAAAGGCTTCTCGTCGGCGACCTCGATCTCGACGCCGGGCAAGTTCCATTGCGGCTTTTCGTAGCGCTCGGTGACCCGCAGGAAGAGATCGCTGGACGCCGCGAGACGGCGGGAAATCGGCCAATGCGCGAGGGGACTGAAGGGATGCCCGAACCAGCCGCGCGACCATGCGGCGAGGTAGCGCAGGGGCTCGAGCGCCGTGTGCTGCGCCTCGTAAAGGCTGTAGAGCACGCGCTGCTTATAGCAGAATTGACGCACCGCCGCATGGCAGCAGTACGCGTTTCACGCCAACGGCTTAGGCGGCTTTGCGCTCGTCGCGCAGTGCGCGGCGCAGGATCTTGCCGACGTTGGTCTTCGGCAGCTCGGTGCGGAACTCGACGTACTTCGGCCGCTTGTAGCCGGTGAGCTCGCGCTTGCAGTGCTCGAGCACGTCCTGCTCGGTGAGCTGCGGATCCTTCTTCACCACGTAGACTTTCGGCACTTCGCCCGAGTGCGGATCGGGCACGCCCACGACCGCGCACTCGAGGACCCCCGGCAGCATCATCACCACCTGCTCGATCTCGTTCGGGAACACCTTGAAGCCCGAGACGACGATCATGTCCTTCTTGCGATCAACGATGCGGATGAAGCCCTTCGCGTCCATCACGCCGATGTCCCCGGTGTGGAGATAGCCGTCCGGCCCGAGCACCTTCGCCGTCTCGTCCGGGCGCTGCCAGTAGCCCGCCATCACCTGCGGACCGCGGATGCAGATTTCACCGGTCTCGCCGATCGGCAGCGGCCGGTCCGCGTCGTCGTGGATCTCGATGTCGGTCGAGGGCATCGGCACGCCGATCGAGCCGCTGTACTCGCCCAAGTTGAGCGGATTGGCGGTCGCGGCGGGCGCCGTCTCGGTAAGTCCGTAGCCCTCGATGAGTGTCGTGCCGGTGACCTGCTTCCAGCGATCGGCCACGACCTTCTGCACCGCCATGCCGCCGCCCAAGGCAAAGCGCAGGTGCGAGAAGTCGAGCTTTGCGAAATCGGGATTGTTGAGCAGCGCGTTGAACAGCGTGTTCACGCCGCTGATCATCGTGAACTTGTATTTAGCGAGCTCGCTTACGAAGCCGGGGATGTCGCGCGGATTAGTGATCAGGATGTTCTCGCCGCCGACCACCATCATGTTGAGGCAGTTCACGGTGAGCGAGAAGATGTGGTAGAGCGGCAACGCGGTGATGATCACCGGCCGCTCGCCGTCCATGGCCGGCTGCAGCCAGGCCTCGTACTGCAGCAGCGCGGCGATCACGTTCCGATGCAGCAGCATGGCGCCCTTCGAGACGCCGGTGGTGCCGCCGGTGTACTGCAGAAACGCAATGTCGTCGTGCGCGAGCGGCGGAGTGACGAGCTTTGCCTGCGCGCCCTCGGCTAGCGCCTGCTTGAAACTGATCGCGCCGGGCACGTCGTAGGGCGGGACCATTTTCTTCACGCGGCGTACGACCAGGTTCACCACCAGGCCTTTGAGCCCGAGCATCTCGCCGAGCGACGTGATGACGACGTGCTTGAGCGGCGTGCGCGAGCGCACCTGCTCGAGCACAGCGGCGAAGTTTTCCAGGATGACGATCGCCTCGGCACCCGCATCGTTCAGCTGGTGCTCGAGCTCGCGCGCGGTGTAGAGCGGATTGACGTTAACCACGACGCAGCCGGCGCGCAGCGTGCCGAACATCGCGATCGGGTATTGCAGGCAGTTCGGCATCATGATCGCGACGCGCGCGCCCTTGCCGAGGCCCTTTGCCTGCAGCCAGGCGCCGAAGTCGCGCGCCAGGCGATCGAGCTCGCCAAAGCGGATCGTCTTGCCCATGTTGGTGAAGGCTGGACGATCGCCGAACTCGCGGATGCTCTTCTCGAAGAGCTCGACGAGCGACCCGTACTCGCGCGGCTCGATTTCAGCCGGCACCCCGGGCGGATAACTTTTAAGCCAGATGCGCTCCATCTCTCCCCCTAGCCGGGGCGCCTGTGTGCCGCGATTCTAGCCACGATCGGCGCGGCCAGACATCCCGCGCCCGTGGCAGTGCCCGGCAACTGGACCCGCGAGGCTCACCGATGCTTGAACGCGGGCTTGCGCTTTTCCAGGAACGCCGCCATGCCTTCCTTCTGATCGGCGAGCGCGAACTGCGAATGGAACAGGCGCCGCTCGAAAAGGACGCCTTCGGCGAGCGTGCTCTCGTAGGCCCGGTTGATCGACTCCTTGATCATCATCACGACGGGCAGCGAATAGCTGGCGATTTTGTCTGCCACGGCGAGCGCTTCGTCCAGCAGCTGGTCGAGCGGCACGACGCGCGAGACCAGCCCGGCGCGCTCCGCTTCCTGCGCATCCATCATGCGCGCGGTGAGGCAGATGTCCATCGCCTTCGCCTTGCCCACCGCGCGCGGCAGCCGCTGCGTACCGCCGGCGCCCGGCATCACTCCGAGGTTGACCTCGGGCTGGCCGAAGCGCGCGTTCTCCGCGGCAATCACGATGTCGCACATCATCGCAAGCTCGTTGCCGCCGCCGAGCGCATAGCCCGCCACCGCGGCGATCACCGGCTTGCGGATGCGACGGATGTGCTCCCAGTCGCGCGTGATGTAGTCCGCCATGTAGGCGTCCATGTAGCTGTAGTCCTTCATCGCCGCGATGTCCGCGCCGGCGGCGAAGGCCTTCTCGTTGCCCGTGATGACGACGGCGCCGATGCCTTCATTGCCGTCGTACGCCTGGAGCGCTGCGCCGAGCTCCCGCATTAACTGCGGGCTGAGCGCGTTCAGCTGCTTCGGGCGGTTCAACGTAATGACGCCGACGCGGCCCTTCTCCTCTACCTTGATCAGCTCATAGCTCACGGACGGAGATCACCTTTGCATAGAAACCGTTGAGGGCGGCGAGGAACGCCGCGTGCACTTGGCGCGCAGGGATCGTCTCGCCGTTATGGCTCTGCGTGCGCGTCGCGCACGCATCGCCGAGCAGCGTCACGCGGTAGCCGAGATCTGCCGCTTGCCGCACGGTCGCGTCGACGCACATGTGCGTCATCATGCCGGCGACGACCAGCTCCTTCGCGTCCGCCGCTCTGAGCGCGGCCTCGAGCTCGGTCGCACGGAAGCTGTTCGGAAAGTTCTTCTCGAAGACGCGCTCGCCTTCGCGCGGCCGCACACGCGGGTGGATCTCCACGCCCGTCGTCCCGGGTATGAAGAACGTGGCGCCGGGCCGCACCGAGAGGTGCTTCACGTGAAAGACCGGCAAGCCCATCCGCCGGAACTGCTCGAGCGCCACGGCCGCGTTCTCGGCTGCCGCTTCGGCGCCCTCGAGCTCCATCTTGCCGCCGGGAAAGTAGTCATTCTGGATGTCGATGATGAGAAGTGCGCGCTCAGCCATGCTTGCTCTTAAACTCCGAAAGCGGTATCGCGCCGGGAATGTCGAGGCGCGCGCGGCCGGGCTCCGGACGCTCTAGCGCCTCGACCCGCTTCATGGTTGTCGCGCTGCGCACCGCGAGCTGCTGGTAGAGCAGCATGTTGTCGTGCTTCCAGCGGACCTCGTCGGCTGAAAGCTCGCGCAGCACGCGCGCCGGGATGCCGGCTGCGAGCGAACGCGCCGGAATGCGTGCCTCGGCTTTCACGAAGGCGAGCGCGGCGACCACCGCGTCCTCGCCCACTTCGGCGTTGTCGTTGACCACCGCGTTCATGCCGATGAGCGCGCCGCGGCGCACGACGCAGCCGTGCAGGATCGCGCCGTGGCCGACGGTGGAGTCGCGGCCGGCCACCGTGTCCTTTCCCGGGAAGCCGTGCAGGGTGCAGTGATCCTGGATGTTGGCGCCCTCTTCGACCACGATGCGGCCGAAATCGCCCCGCAGGCTGGCGCACGGCCCGATGTACGCGCGTGCCGCGACGATCACGTCGCCGATCAGCACCGCGCTCGGATGCACGTAGGCGCTCGGATCGACGACCGGCACGATGCCGTCGATGGCGTAGACCTGGGGCATGGCAAAGTCAACGATTGGTTTAAGTCATTGAAGATTCTAAGCGAGGACGGCGGAGCAAGGCGCTTAGCTACGCGCCTGTGCGCTAAAACTGTGGCCTGCCTGCGGCAAGCCAGCGAAGTTTCACCGAATGCGGCCGGTCAATTTCTTAGCCGAAGGCATCTCTACCAGCCTCGAATATCGCCAGTAGGGCAAGACAACCCATTACGACAGCGCCGGCAGCCTTGAGAAGCAAGCTGAGCGTGAGACTCGCCATGGAGATGTCCCTGACGCCATCCGGCCACGACCAGTAAGCGCCGAACGCCCAAGCGGCAGCCACGACAAGGTAGAAGATGGCTCCCGCCGCTCTCGCGCTCGCTTCGCTGGCCATCGCTCACTCAACTAGAGCTTGGGTCATATTGCGCGCACCTGCGCCATGTCGGTGAGCCCACGCAGCACCTTCTCGATGCCGTCCTGCTTTAGCGTCCGCATGCCGCCCGCCAGCGCCGCTGAAGCGATGTCTTCGACGGGCGCGCGCTTCTGTACCAGACGCTTCACCGCTGCATCGGCCACCATGAGCTCCCACACGGCGGTTCGGCCTCGGTATCCGGTTCGGTCGCATTGCCTGCAGCCCTTGGCGCTGTAGACGGTAATTTTGTCCTGTCGCCATCTCTTCAACACGTCCTCGGCCTTCAGTCCTGTGTCGCCGCAGTATTCTGCCGCGAGCGCCTCGATTTCACGCGCGGTCGGCTCGTTGCGCGTGCGGCAATGCACGCACAACATGCGCACCAGGCGCTGGGAGAAAACACCGAGTAGCGCGTCGCCAAAGTTGAAGGGGTCCATGCCGAGATCGAGAAGCCGCACCACGCTCTCGGCGGCGCTATTGGTGTGCAGCGTCGAAAGCACCAGGTGGCCGGTGAGCGAAGCTTCGATGCCGATCTTCGCCGTTTCCGCATCGCGCATTTCGCCCACCATAATGATGTCGGGATCCGCGCGCATCAGGCTGCGCAGCGCGGCGGCAAACGTCCACCCGATCTTGGGATTCACCTGCACCTGCCGCAGTCCAGCCTGGGTAATCTCGATCGGATCCTCGGCCGTCCAGATCTTCTTCTCGCCGCTATTAATCGCCGCAAGCACCGAATGCAAGGTCGTTGTTTTTCCCGACCCGGTCGGTCCACATACGAGCAACATTCCGTACGGCCGCGCGATCAAGCGCCGGATCCTGTCGAGCGTCTGCGGGTCGAGGCCCAGTTCTTCGAGCGGCTTGGGGGTCGCCGCCGTGAGCACGCGCATCACCACATCCTCAAACCCGTTCGACGTCGGAATGGTAGCGATACGCAGCTCGACATCGGCTGGGCCAAAGCGCTTGAACGTGATCTTGCCGTCCTGCGGTTTCCTGCGCTCCGCGATGTCCAGTTGGCTCATGATCTTGAGGCGCGAGATCACCGCCCCGCGGAAACGCGCCGGAATATCGAGGTAGTCCACGAGGACCCCGTCCTTGCGGAAGCGCACGCGCAGGTTCTTACCGCTGGGATTCACCTCGATGTGGATGTCTGAGGCATTCTGCGCGACAGCGTCGAGGATGATTTTATTAACGAGCCTGACGAGCGTGCTGTCGATCTGCGCGCCCTGGGGATCAGTAACCTCGTCCTCGCCGCCCTCGCTCGAGAGCCGCTGCGTCAACTGCTCGACGTCGATCTCGGCACTCCTCACCGCCGACTCAAAGTCGCGCTCGACGCCATATGCTGTCTCAATCGCTTCCTTTATGTCCTGAGCGGATGCCACAACCGGCACGACCTTTGTGCCGGCCGCAAAGCGCACCTCCTCCATGCGCTCCATCCGCGTCGGATCATCGATGGCGATGACCAGGCCGTTTTCCGTTTCGGCAAGAGGCAGAGCTCCGTAGCGACTCGCGGTGGCGGGCGGGATGCGCTTCAGCGCCTTGGGTGTCGGCCGGACCTTGCGAAGGTTGACATACGGAATGCCCAGCTTCTTTGCCATGACGCTGTGCACGAGATCTATATCGACGACGCCCATGTCCGCCAGGATCTGCCCGAGTTGCAGCGTGCGGTCGCGCGCCTCGATGGCAAGCGCCTCGTTAAGTTCCGCCTTGGTCAGGAAGCCGAGTTCGACGAGCGTCTGTCCCAACTTCTGCATCGGCTGCGACTTCTGCTCCTTCAGCGCGGCGAGGAGCTGCTCCTGCGAGACGATCTCGTTGGCCGTCAGGTATTCGCCGAGCCGCCGGGTGCGCAGGGCCTTCTGTTTCTCAAGCGCCTGCGTGATCGTATCGGGCGACGCGACGTCTTCATCGACGAGAAGCTCGCCGATCGGCTTGCCGACCCGGCTGTCGCGCGCGGCGTCCGCGGGCACAAAGAGGCGCAGGACCTTGTTATCGGCCTCCGGCAGGAACAGAAAGAGCCCGCAAAGGGCGTTGACATGTCCGACCGTTTCGCCTTCGAACGCGCTGTTGTTCGCGAGCTTCAGCCAGAATGGCTGACGGTCCGAGGGCAGATAGACCGACCCTTCGATAGCAATGCGTTCGCACCGCATAAATACGGCGCGCAGCAGGCGGACAAAGAGAAGTGCGGAGAATGCGACCGTTACGGCGCTGGTTGCGTTGTGGGGATGAAACTTCAATACCTTTTCGTCGGCGGAAAAGCTAAGCAGTAGGCCCGCCGCCTTTTCGCCGTCGCTGAACGTGAGAAGACAAGGCTCGCCGTCGCGCGGCACCTCGTCCAGAAATTCGTAGTACGGCGGCGCTGGCCATGGAAGGGGCGGGCGGCGCGTGAGGACGTGGCCGGGCACGTTACGATGCGTGCGCAGCAACATCTTGTCCGTGCTATCTGGATCGCTTATCTGGCTTTCGAGTGCCGTGTGGTTTCTCACGAGTTCCCTGCCTCAGAGACGCGGTGTCGCCGCAAGCGTCCGTTAGGCGAATTTTGAGCGCGCTGCGGTTATCAACGTGTAAGAGATAGTCATAGGGAGTGCCAGCGACTTCGGCGACAACCCTACACAGCTGGCGACACGCGACTTGGCGCCGACGTTCGCTTTTGTGCGCCGGCGTAGAGGATCGTCACAAGCCTCAACGCCTTAGCAGCGAGTTCTGAACGCAGCGAACGCCTGCGAACTAACATACGCGTTTAGCGTGGCAGAATTTAAGCCCATGCCCTCGGTCCTCGTCTCCGTGGACGCCGGCGTCGAGACGATCACGCTCAACCGGCCCGAGAAGCTGAACGCGCTCAATCCGGAAATGCACGGGCAGCTGCGCGCGGCGCTGGAGCGTGCCACCGACGATCCGCAGATCCGCGCGCTCCTCATTACCGGCGCGGGCCGGGGTTTCTGCACCGGGCAGGATCTCGCCGAGCGCGACGTCAGCGCGGGAGCGGCGCCGATCGATCTTTCCGTTTCGCTCGGGTCGCACTACAACCCGCTCGTGCGCCGTATGCGGGCATTACCCAAGCCCATCGTGTGCGCGGTGAACGGCGTCGCCGCCGGCGCCGGTGCCAACCTCGCGCTCGCCGGCGACATCGTTATCGCTGCGCGCTCGGCGAGCTTCGTGCAGGCGTTCGCGCGGCTCGGCCTCGTGCCGGACTCGGGCGGGACGTTCTTCCTGCCGCGCCTCATCGGCACGGCGCGCGCCATGGGCCTTGCGCTGCTCGCCGAGCCGCTCAGCGCCGAACGCGCCGAGCAGTGGGGCCTCATCTGGAAAGCGGTGGACGACGAGCGCCTCACCGACGAGGCGCTAGCACTCGCGCGCGCGCTGGCAAGCGGGCCGACGAAGGGTTATGGTTTGCTGAAGAAGGCGCTCTACGCTTCGGCGACCAATGCGCTCGACGCGCAGCTCGACCTCGAGCGCGACCTGCAGCGCGAGGCCGGCTTCAGCGACGACTATCGCGAAGGCGTGAGCGCGTTCAAGGAGAAGCGCACGCCGCGCTTCAAGGGCAAATGACGGACCGCTTCGCGCTCGAGCCGATTGAAAAGGCGCCGCGCGAGGAGCTCGCGCGGTTGCAGCTCGAGCGGCTGCAATGGTCGCTCAAGCACGCCTACGAGAACGTGCCGCACTACCGGCGCAAGTTCGACGCCGCCGGCGTAACACCGCAGGATTGCCGCAGGCTCGAGGACCTGCAGCGCTTTCCGTTCACGACCAAGGCGGACCTGCGCGAAAGCTACCCCTTCGGCATGTTCGCCGTGCCGCTGGAGCGCATCGTGCGCATTCACGCCTCGTCGGGCACGACCGGCAAGCCCACCGTGGTCGGCTATACGGCGCGCGACATCGATACCTGGACCCATCTCATGGCGCGCTCGATCCGCGCGGCGGGCGCGCGGCCCGGCGACAAGGTGCATGTCGCTTACGGCTACGGCCTCTTCACCGGCGGCCTCGGCGCGCACTACGGCGCCGAGCGTCTCGGCCTCGCCGTGATTCCGCTCGGTGGCGGCATGAGCGAGCGCCAGGTGCAGCTGATCGCCGATTTCAAGCCCGACATCATCATGGTCACGCCGAGCTACATGCTGGCGCTCGCCGACGAAATGGAGCGCCAGGGCATCGATCCGCGCGGCACGTCGCTGCGCCTCGGTATCTTCGGCGCCGAGCCCTGGACGAACGAGATGCGCCGCTCGATCGAAGAGCGCCTTGCGATCGACGCGATCGATCTCTACGGCCTCTCCGAGGTGATCGGCCCGGGCGTCGCGCAGGAATGCATCGAGACGAAGGACGGCCTCGCCATCTGGGAGGATCACTTCTATCCGGAGGTGATCGATCCCCAAAGCGGCGCGCCGCTTGCCGACGGCAAAAAAGGCGAGCTCGTCTTCACTTCGTTAACGAAGGAAGCACTCCCGGTGATCCGTTATCGCACGCGCGACCTCACGCGCCTCTTGCCGCCGACCGCGCGCAGCATGCGGCGCATGGAGAAGATCACCGGCCGCTCCGACGACATGCTGATCATCCGGGGGGTGAACGTCTTTCCGTCGCAGATCGAGGAGCTCATCCTCAAGCATCCGGGACTCGCGCCGCACTACGTACTTGAGCTGTCGAAGTCGGGGCCGCTCGATCATCTCACCGTGGTGGTGGAGGGCAGTTCGGACGCAGCCGGCGCGCTTGCGCACGCCATCAAGGCGTACGTTGGCATCACCGTCGATGTGCGCATCGGAGCGGTCGAGCGCTCGATCGGCAAGGCGAAGCGCGTGATCGACAAGCGTCCCAAGTGAGAGGACTCGCCGGCAAAGCGGTGCTCGTCACCGGTGGCGGCGGCGCCATCGGCGCCGCCATCTGCCGCCGGTTCGCGGCCGAGGGTGCCCGGCTCCTGGTCGCCGATCGGGTGCGTGAATCGGCCGAGCGTGTCGCCGCCGAATGCAAAGGCGCGGCGCTGGTCTTCGATATCTCGGACTACGCTGCGGCCGAGGCGGCGGTCGCGGAGCAGGCGGTCGATGTGCTGGTAAACAATGCGGGCTGGGACCGCTTCCAGAACTTCGTGGATACAAAGCCCGACGATTGGGAGCAGCTCATCGCCATCAACCTGCGCGGCCCGCTCAACATGCACCACATCGTCCTGCCGCAGATGCGCGCGCGCGGCCGCGGGCGGATCGTGAACATCTCGTCCGACGCCGCGCGCGTCGGATCCTCCGGCGAGGCGGTCTACTCGGCCTGCAAGGGCGGCATCATTTCCTTCAGCAAGACGCTCGCCCGCGAGGTGGCGCGCCAAGGCATCACCGTGAACGTCGTCTGTCCCGGCCCGACCGACACGCCGATCCTGCGCGGCTTCCTCGGCGAAGGCGAAGCCGGCCAGAAGGTCTACGACGCGCTGGTGCGCGCCATCCCGATGAAGCGCGTCGGCCAGCCCGACGACATCCCGGGCATCGTGGCCTTTCTCGCCTCGGATGAGGCGGCGTTCATCACCGGGCAGGTGATCAGCGTGTCGGGTGGCCTCACGATGGCCGGCTGAGCAAGAAGCGGATAGATGGTGCGGGCGACGGGCGCTACAGTTGCGCATATGGAAGCGGTGTTAGAGAAAGCGAAATCCTATCTCGATCGCCGTCGCGGCGAACGCGTGACGTTGACGCAGCTCGCGCGGGCGGTAGGCGCGAGTCCGTTCCACTTGCAGCGGCGCTTCAAGAAGGCCTTTGGCGTTTCGCCGCGCGACTACCAGGAGGCGCACCGGCTCGAGTCGGTGAAAGCGTCGCTGCAGAACGGCAGCCGCGTCGCCGATGCCGTGTTCGAGGCCGGTTACGGCTCCGTGTCGCGGTTCTACGAGAAGCCGCATCTCGGCATGCATGCCCGCGCCTACCGCGCGCGCGGCAAGGGCCAGTCGATCCGCTATTGCACGTTCCCCACCTCGCTCGGCGTGGTGCTCGTCGCGACCACCGATAACGGCGTATGCGCGGTCAAGCTCGGTGCCGATGGTGAGCGGCTGAAGGGCTTGCTCGCCGAGGAGTTCAGCGCCGCCGAGGTAGTCGAGGAGGCGCTGCCCGAGCTGGAAGCGAAGGTGCGCGCCTTCATTGGCGGAGAAGGCAGCCTCGCGCGCGTGCCGGTAGACATCCGCGGCACGGTGTTCCAGCGCCGCGTGTGGGAGGCGCTGCGGCGCATTCCACGTGGCGAGACTCGCACCTACGGCACGATTGCGCGCGAGCTCGGCGCGCCGCGAGCGGTGCGGGCGGTGGGCAGCGCGTGCGGCGCAAATCCAGTGGCGCTGGTGGTGCCGTGCCATCGCGCGGTGCGTGCCGATGGCGGCCTCGGCGGCTATGCATGGGGCCTGCCCGTGAAGAAGCGGCTGCTCGAGATCGAAAAGCGCCGGCGTAAGTGACGGCCGCGGACGCGGCGCGCCTCGTCTCGCTCGCGGCGATCTGGGGCGCCTCGTTCCTGTTCATCCGGATCGCCGCCCCAGTGATCGGCCCGGTGGCGACGGCGGATCTGCGCATGCTGATCGCCGGCGCGGCGCTCGCCCTCTACTACGCGGTGACCGGCTTCGATGCGCAATGGCGGCTGCGCTGGCGCGAGTACGTTGCGATCGGCGTTCTTAACTCGGCCGCTCCGTTCCTGCTGTTTGCATACGCGGCACTCGAGCTCTCGGTCGGGCTGCTCGCCGTGCTCAACGCCACTTCGCCGATGTGGGCAGCGCTGCTCGGCGCCGCCACACTGCGCGAGCCGCTGACGACAAGGCGAGTGGCTGGCCTGGTCGTCGGCATGGCCGGCGTGGCGATCGTCTCCGGCCCCGAGGTAAGCACGCGCTGGCTCTCGATCGCCGCAGCGCTCGGCGCGGCCTTGTGCTACGCCTTGACCGGGATCGCGCTGAAGCGCTGGGGGCAAGGCGGCGCGGCGCGTGGCATGGCGGTCGGCACGCAGCTCACGGGCGGCGTGCTGCTCTTGCCGCTGCTTGCCCTCGCGCCCCCCGGAAACGTCACGCCCGGCGTCGCGGGCGCGATGCTCGCCCTTGGGCTCGTGTGCGGCGCGCTGGCATATGTTCTGTACTTCCGCCTGATTGCCGACATCGGCGCGACCGGCGCGCTGACGGTCACGTACCTGATTCCACTCTTCGGCGTGCTGTGGGGCGCTCTTGCTCTCGGCGAAGCGTTGACCGCGGCGCGGGTGCTGGGCGCGCTTGTGGTTACGGTTGGAACGGTGCTCGTGCTTCGCGGCTAGAATCGCCGCATGGGTAGCGTGGTAGTGCTCGCAGGCCAGGTCGGCGGCGCGAAGCTCGCCGATGGCCTGTACCGCCTGCGCCGCGACGCGCTGACCGTAATCGTCAACACCGGCGACGACTACGAGCATCTCGGGCTCGCGTTCTCACCGGACATCGACACGATGCTCTATACGCTCGCCGGCATTGCGTCGCCAAGCGCCGGCTGGGAGCCAGAGAGCGAAACCCACGCCGTGCAAGCCATGGTCAGAAAGCTCGGCGGGCCCGACCGGCCCGTCCACGGCGACCGGTCACTCGCGGCGCCGCTGCTGCGCGCCGAAGGGCTTGCCAACGAGCGGCGGCTGACCGATATCACGCTCGACTTCTGCCGGCATCTCGGCATCAGCGCGCGCGTGCTGCCGATGAGCGATGACCGCGTGCGCACCCATGTGCTCACCGACGACGGCGCCGTTGCGTTCCACGACTACTTCACCCAGCTCGGTTGCGAACCGCCGGTGCGCGGCTTTCAGTACGCCGGCGCGGATTTCGCGCGCATTCCCGAAGAGGTGCTCGACGCGCTGCACGCCGCGGACCTGGAAGCGGTCGTGATCGGCCCCGCCAATCCGTACCACGCGATCCGGCCGATCCTCGAAATCGAGGGCATGAAACAGCTGCTGCGCCGGCGTGGGGTGCCGGTGGTCGCCGTCACGCCGATCGTGGGCGGTCGGGCGCTGCGGGGCTCGGCCGGCAAGATGATGCGCGAGCTCGGCCGCGAGCTGTCCGCGCGCTCGGTGGCGGGCGAATACCTGCGCATCATCGACGGCTTCGTGCTCGACAGCGAGGATGCCGCCCTCACGGCGAGCGTGCGCTCGCTCGGCATGGAGGTGGTGGCACTGCCGACCATCATGCGCTCGATCGATGATCGCGTGGTGCTCGCACAGGAAGTGCTCGATTTCGCCACTTCGATCGGCGAGCGGCGCGAAGCGCAAGCGCAGTGAAGCGCCTCGTGCTCGCCGCGCTCGCGGGTCTATTCGGCATCGCGCACGCCGGCGAGCCGGCGGACGCGATTCAGCGCGAACTGATCCAGCGCGATCGGCAGTCCGCCGAGTTCTCGCACCCGGCGCTGCGCGGTCCGGACGCTGCCCGCGACCAGGCTCATCCCCCCGTCCGGCCCGATGAACGCCAGCTTCAGACGCGCAAGCGAGATGCCGAGGTCTTCAGCGAGCGGCAGGCGCCGGCACCGACGCCCGACTCACCGCCGCTACCGCTCCCAGGGGGGCCGGGCCATGGCGTCGATCCCATACCGATCCAGGGCGGCGGCCGCTAAGCGCGGGTCGAGCGCCGCGAGCGCGGCGACGCAAATGTGCCGGGCGTCGATTTCGAAGAAGGCGCGCAGCGCCGCGCGCGTATCGCTGCGGCCGAAGCCGTCGGTACCCAGCGCGACATATTTGCGCGGCACATACGGCCCGATGAGGTCCGCCACCGCGCGCACGTAGTCACTCGCGGCGATCACCGGGCCTTGCGTCGGCCCAAGGCATTGCTCGACCCAGCCCGCTGCAGTGCTACCGAAGCGCCGCGCGCGCTCGGTCTGCATACCGTCGCGCCGCAGCTCGGTGAAGGAAGTGACGCTCCATACGCCGGCGGACAAGCTCCAGTCCTCGGCCAGCAACTCGGCTGCGGCGATCACCTCTCGCAGGATCGGGCCCGAGCCGAGCAGTTGCAGTTGCGAGCCCTCGCGCAGCCGATACATGCCGCGCCGGATGCCCTCGGCAGCGTCCGCCGGCGCGCTCGGATGCGGATAGTTTTCGTTGGCGACCGTGACGTAGTAGAAGATGTCCTCCTGCGCCTCGAGCATGCGGCGTGCACCGTCCTCGACGATGGCGGCGAGCTCGTAGCCGAAGCACGGGTCGTATGCGCGGCAGTTGGGAATCGTGCAGGCGGCGAGGTGCGACGCGCCATCCTGGTGCTGCAGCCCTTCGCCCGCCAGCGTCGTGCGGCCCGCGGTGCCACCGACTAGGAAGCCGCGGGCGCGTGAGTCGGCGGCTGCCCAGACCAGGTCGCCGACGCGCTGGAAGCCGAACATCGAGTAGTAGATGTAGAACGGCAGCATCGGCGTGCCGTGCGCCGAGTAGGCGGTGGCCGCCGCAAGCCACGAGGAGATCGCGCCCGCTTCGGTGATGCCCTCCTCGAGGATCTGGCCATCCTGCGCCTCGCGGTAATAGAGCAGCTCCTCGTGATCCTCGGGCTCGTAGAGCTGGCCGAGCGACGAGTAGATGCCGAACTGGCGAAAGAGCGTCTGCATGCCGAAGGTGCGCGCCTCGTCGGCGACGATCGGCACGACGCGCCTGCCGACGGCCGGATCCTTCATCAACTGCGCGAGGAGCTGCACGAAGGCCATCGTCGTGGACTGGTTGCGCGGCGCAAGCTGCAGCGCCGGCACGGCGAGTTTCGGCGCCTGGCTGCTGCGCGCCGGCAGATAGCCGCCAAGCGCCTGGCGCCGGGCGTGCAGGTATTTCATTTCCAGGCTGTCGGCCCCCGGATGCAGGAAGCGAAGCTGTGCCGCGTCGTCGTCGGAGAGCGGCACCGCGAAGCGATCGCGGAACTCGCGCAGCGCCTCGTCGTCGAGCTTCTTCTGCTGGTGCGTGCCCATCTTGCCCTGGCCCCAATGGCCCATGCCGTAGCCTTTCTTCGTCTGGGCAAGGATCACGGTCGGCTGACCCTGGTGCTGCAGCGCCGCCCGATAGGCAGCGTAGATCTTCACCGAGTCGTGGCCGCCGCGGTGCAGCCGATCGATGTCCTCGTCGCTCATGCCGGCGATGAGATCGCGCAGCTCCGGATACTTGTTGAAGAAGTGCTCGCGGTTGAAGCGCCCGTCGGTGGCGGCATACATCTGGAATTCGCCGTCGACCGTCTCGTGCAGGCGCTTGAGCAGGATGCCTTCCTCGTCGCGCGCGAAGAGAGCATCCCAGTCGGAGCCCCAGAGGAGCTTCAGCACGTTCCAGCCCGCGCCGGCGAAAAGGCCCTCCAGTTCCTGCACGATCGAGCCGTTGCCGCGCACCGGGCCATCGAGCCGCTGGAGATTGCAGTTCACCACGAAGATCAGGTTGTCCAGTCCCTCGCGCGACGCGAGCGAGAGTCCCGCAAGCGATTCCGGCTCATCCATCTCGCCGTCGCCGACGAAGGCCCAGACTTTGCGCCCCGCGGTCTTGAGAAGGCTGCGATGCTCGAGATAGCGCATGAAGCGCGCTTGGTAGATGGCGTGGATCGGCCCAATGCCCATCGAGCCGGTCGGGAACTGCCAGAACTCCGGCATCAGGTACGGATGACAATAGGAGGTCAGGCCTTTGCCGCCCGTCTCGCGTCGGTAGTTGGCCAATCGCTCTTCTGGCAGGCGCCCCTCGAGGAAGGCACGCGCGTAGACCCCCGGGGCCGAATGGGGCTGGAAATAGACCAGGTCCCCGCCCTGGCCGGCGCGGAAGAAATGGTTGAAGCCGACCTCGAAGAGATCGGCCGCCGAGGCATAGCTTGCGATGTGGCCGCCGAGCTCGGGGTACGCGCGGTTGGCACGCACGACCATGGCGAGCGCGTTCCAGCGCACGATCGCCGAGATGCGGCTCTCGAGCTCGAGATTGCCCGGGAATTGCGGCTGGTCGGCGAGCGCGAGCGAGTTCTTGTACGGCGTGTTGAGCACCGGCGGCAGCGGCACGCGCCGCGCCCGCGCGTGATCGAGGAGCTTGCGAAGCAGGAACGTGGCGCGCTCGCGGCCCTCGGATTGCACGAGCGCGTCGAATGCGTCGAGCCATTCGCGCGTCTCGACGGGGTCCGAATCGGGCGGGTTGACGCGCCAGAAGGCGGAGCTGACGATGGCGGAGAGGTCGGTCATGGCGCGCATGTTAGTCCCGTGCGGAGCCGCGCGGCTTGCGTAGCCCCAACGGAGCGTCGACGGCGCCGCCGCGGGTGGTATACTGCGGGCCGCAGTGATTTTCAGGCGGCGAATTTGCACCCATCCGTAGTGGCAGTCAGTTCCCTTCCTTGATCGTCATGCCCGGCTTCGTCGCGCCCGGATATGTCGCGGCATTTCGCAAATAGGATGAGTAGATGGCAACCGGTACGGTTAAGTGGTTCAACGATTCCAAGGGCTTTGGCTTCATCACGCCGAGCGACGGCGGCGAGGATCTGTTCGCGCATCACACCGCGATCCAGATGAGCGGCTTCAAGACGCTCAAGGAAGGCCAGAAGGTCGAATTCGAGGTGCGCCGCGGCCCCAAGGGACTGCAGGCAGCGAACATCAAGCCGCTGTAAGGCGCGCTAGACCACCAAGTAAAAGCCCGCTTCGGCGGGCTTTTTTATTTCCGCAGGTTGTTCGGCAGATCGAGGCTGCCGGTGAAGTCGAGGTCGTGCTCGAGGTGGCTGGGAACCGCTTCGACCAGGCCGAGTTTCTCGAGCTGTGAAATCCAGTCCGCGACGGCGCTTTCCGCATGATGGCGCAGCAGCCGGCGCAGGATATGCGAGTGCATCTCCGCCTCAATGAGGCTCAAGACGCGGAGCAAGGGAGCGGCAAGCGGTGCGCCGCTATCCCACGCGCTCTGGCCCGCTACGGTCCGCCGGTAGATGCAATCGCTCGCCATGGGAGGCCCACTATCCACCAGCGCGGGCGGCTTGGATACGGGGTTGAAAAACTTTGACGACCGGGGTGGTGCCGGCTGACGGATTCGAACCGCCGACCAACGGTTTACAAAACCGCTGCTCTACCAACTGAGCTAAGCCGGCTCCGGGGAACGAATTATGCGCTTTACTTGATGCGGCGCAGGGTGGGCTTGCCGCCTCCCGGCTTCTTCGGCGGCTCGGAGCTGGCGGGCGCGGGCAGCGCCGCCGGCGGCTTGCTGTTGGCCGAGACCGATTCAGTCTCGCCTTTCGTCTGCACGGCGGGCTTCGCGCCTTCCACATCGAAGGTCATGCCGTGGCCGGTCTCGCGCGCGTACAGCGCGTAAACGTTGGTCATGGGAACCGAAATCTGCCGCGCGACACCGCCGAAGCGCGCCGAAAACTCGATCAGCTCGTTGCCCATCTGCAGCTTGTGCACCGCGTTGGGGCTGATGTTGAGGGTGATCTCGCCGCCTTTTACGTATTCGGGCGGCACTTGCGTGCGCGAGTCGACCTTCACCGCAAGATGCGGCGTGTAGCCATTGTCCACGCACCACTCAAAGAGCGCGCGCAGCACGTACGGCTTGGTCGGTATTTCCTTCATTACTTGCGCATCACCTTTTCCGAAGGCGTGAGGGCCTCGATGAACGCCGGCCGGGAGAATATACGCTCGGCGTACTTCATCAGCGGGGCAGCGGTCTTGCCGAGCTTGATGCCGTAGTGGTCCAGGCGCCAGAGGAGCGGCGCGATCGCCACGTCGAGCATGGTGAAGTCGTCGCCCAGCATGTGCTTGGTCTTGGTGAACACCGGGGCAAGCTCGATCAGGCGGTCGGTGACGTGCTGGCGCGCGCGCTCGACCTGCTTTTCCTTGCCCGACTCCAGCGCCTCGATCTGCGAGAAGAGCTCCACTTCCATGTTGAAGAGCATCAGCCGCGCCCGCGCACGCATCACCGGATCGGCGGGCATGAGCTGCGGGTGCGGGAAGCGCTCGTCGATGTACTCGTTGATGATGTTCGACTCGTACAGGATGAGATCGCGCTCGACCAGCACGGGCAGCCGGTTGTAGGGGTTCATCACCGCGATGTCTTCGGGCTTGTTGTAGAGATCCACGTCGATGACCTGGAAATCCATGCCCTTCTCGTACAGCACGAAGCGGCAGCGGTGGCTGAATGGGCAAGTGGTGCCCGAATAAAGTTGCATCATGGCTTGGTTGCGGCTCCGCAGACCGGGCGCGGCGCGCCCGCAGTTACTTCACGTCCTTCCAGTATTCCTTTTTCAGCAAGTAGGCAAAGACAAACAGCACGCCGAGCACGAACAGCACCACGATGCCGATCGGCCGGCGCTCGATGCCAGAGGGCTCGGCAACGTACACCAGGAAGTTGACGAGGTCGCGCACGGTGGCGTCGTACTCCGCCGCGGTCTGCGTTCCCTTGGAGATCTCCAACCACTTGTACTGCACGGCGCCGTGGCCGCCTTCCTTCTGCGCCACCACCTCCAAGCGGCGCTGTCCCTGCAGCGACCACAGGGCGTGCGGCATGCCGACGTTGGGGAACACTGCGTTGTTCCAGCCGGTGGCCGACTTTGGATCGCGGTAGAACGTGCGCAGGTACGTGTAGATCCAATCCGCGCCGCGCGAACGCGCCACCACCGAGAGATCGGGCGGCGCGACGCCGAACCAGCTCTTCGCGTCCTTCGGGTTGAAGGCGATCTTGATCGGCTCGCCTACCTTTTCCGCCGTGAACATCAGGTTGTCGCGGATCTGCGCTTCGGTGAGGCCGATCTCCTTCAGCCCCTCGTAGCGCATGAACTGCAGGCCATGGCAGCCCAGGCAATAGTTCATGTAGGTGCGGGAACCGGATTGCAGGCTCACGAGATCACGCGGATCGTGCGGCGAGCGGTCAAGCCGGTAGCCTTCGGCGGCGAACGTGACGAGCGGCGCCGCAGCCAGCGCGAGGAGGAGCGCTTTCATGCGTGCCATACCACCCGCTCCGGCACCGGCTTCACCTTGTCGCGCGCTGTGTACCAGGGCATGAGGAAGAAAAACAGGAAGTAGACGACGGCGCACAGCCTGGCTGCCCAGGTCGCCACATCTTTCGTGTCGAGCAGGTCCCAGGGATCGCGGAACTGGCCCCAAACCGTCGTCGGCTCCGTGCCGAGGTAGCCGAGCACGAAGAACACGATGACGAACGCAGCGAGCCAGGCCTTATACAAGCCACCGCGGTAGCGGATCGACTTCACCGGCGAGCGGTCGAGCCACGGCAGGAAAAACAGGATCAGCACCGCGATGCCCATGGCGAGCACGCCGGGGAACTGCGAATGAAAGAGCGGCGGCACCGCGCGCAGGATCGAGTAGTACGGCGTGAAGTACCAGACCGGCGCGATATGCGGCGGGGTCTTCAGCGGATCGGCCGGGTTGAAGTTGTTCGCCTCGAGGAAGTAGCCGCCCATCTCCGGCACGAAGAACATGACCACGGCGAAGAGGGCGAGGAAGACGACGGCGACGGCGAGGTCCTTCACCGTGTAGTAGGGATGGAACGGAATGCCGTCCAGCGGATGGCCGTTGGCATCCTTGAACTTCTTGATGTCGACCCCGTCCGGATTATTCGAACCGACGTCGTGCAGCGCCAGGATGTGCACCGCCACCAGCCCGAGCAGCACCAGCGGGAATGCGATCACGTGCAGCGCGAAGAAGCGGTTGAGCGTTGCGTCCGACACGACATAGTCGCCGCGGATCCAGAGGGCCAGGTCGGGGCCGATGAACGGGATCGTGCCAAAGAGGTTCACGATCACCTGCGCGCCCCAGTACGACATCTGCCCCCAGGGCAGGAGATAGCCGAAGAACGCCTCGCCCATCAGCGTGAGGTAGATCAGCACGCCGAAGATCCAGACGAGCTCGCGCGGCTGCTTGTGCGAGCCGTAGAGCAGCGCGCGGAACATGTGCAGGTAGACGACGATGAAGAAGGCCGAGGCGCCGGTCGAATGGACGTAGCGGATGATCCAGCCGCCCGGCACATC
>JACXTT010002397.1_pt1 | contig 29831 bp, 26 predicted proteins | sample 9270951 | NCBI WGS metagenome assembly JACXTT01 (sample SAMN15532306, study PRJNA645909) | rock metagenome | isolation source: weathered quartz diorite | place: Puerto Rico | collected 2017-06-21 | reverse complement strand
TCGAAAAATCCCCCCTGGTGCGTGCATTCGAGCAACACATCGCGCCCAAGTCTGATGATGAGCTCGAATCCATGGCGCGAACTTCGCGTGCTCTTACCCTCCAGAATTTTGGACAGACGATGCGCCTTTTTGCACCGCTTTATCTTTCGAATGAATGCATCAACAACTGCCGTTATTGCGGCTTTTCGCGCGACAATCCAATCCTACGCGTGACGCTCGGTATCGACGAAGTTGTTGCCGAAGCGCGTCATCTTTTGCAGGCAGGTTTCCGGCAGATTTTGCTGGTTGCGGGCGAGCACCCGAAATTCGTGAGTCGCGATTATCTCAGTGATTGCGTCCATGCTCTAAAATCAGATTTTTCCTCGATCGCGATCGAAGTTGGTCCGATGGAGACGAAAGATTATCTCCCAATTGTCGAAGCCGGCGCGGAAGGGCTTGTCGTTTACCAGGAAACTTACAATCGAGGCGTATATGCCGAGCTCCACACCGCTGGCCCCAAACGCGATTTCAATTTTCGGCTGGACACCCCTGAGCGCGGCTACGAAGCAGGTTTCCGGCGCATTGGAATCGGCGCGCTCTTTGGTCTGTCGCGCTGGCAGGATGAAGCGCTCGCCCTGGCAGCCCACCTTGAGTATTTGCTTAAGCGCTGTTGGCAGGCACAGATCACCGTCAGCGTGCCCAGGTTGCGCCCGGCGGCTGGCGGTTTCCGGCCACTGTTTACTTTGAGCGACCGTGAGTTGGCGCAGTTGGTCTGCGCTTTGCGCATGACCTTTCCCCAAGTCGGAATTGTCTTGAGCACGCGAGAAAGAGCGCCGTTGCGCGATGCTCTCGTCTCGCTAGGCGTGACCATGATGAGTGCGGGCAGCCACACCGAGCCCGGAGGTTACACACGGCAGGGCGGTGAGCATTTACATCGCACTATGCGCGGCCGCATTGTAGCACCGGATTTTCAGGACGGCGAAGATCGGCTCGCCACCGGACAGTTTGAGATTAGCGATGAGCGTTCACCTGCCGAAATCGCGCAGATCTTGCGACAGCGTGGCTTCGAGCCGGTTTGGAAAGACTGGGACCAGGCATTGACTGCGGTATGACGATCTCGCTCAATGGCGAAAAAATGGGCACGCGCGGCGCAGAAACGATTGCAGATCTGGTGGAACGTTATGAAATGCCGCCGCAAACGGTTTTGATCGAACACAACGGCGTCGCTCTGCATCGACATGAATGGGCAAAGCACTCCTTAACCGAGGGCGATCGGGTCGAATTTGTTCGCGTGGTGGCAGGCGGATAAAAGTTCAACGTCCATCTTAGCGCGTGGTGGCCAGCCGTAGGCCAAGGAAAACGAAGAGCGAACCCACGGAGCGATTTATCCACAGGCCAATCGTTTCGTTATGCCGCAAACGCTCGCTCACACTCGCGGCGCACCAGGACAAAATTAGACACCAGGTTGTGCCGGTCGTGACAAAGGTCAGACCCAGGACAACGAATGCCGCGATCTTATTCGGCGAGGTCGGGTCGATAAATTGCGGAAGGAACGCGAGGAAGAACAGCGCCACTTTCGGATTAAGTACGTTCGTCAACACCCCCTGGCGGAACGCGGCCGCGACCGTCGATCTTCGAAAACCAAGCGGCACGAGGAATTGTTTCCGCTGTTCCAAAATCAATTTGATTCCCAGAAAACCAAGATAAACGCCGCCGGCAAACTTGATCCCGGTAAACGCCCACGCCGTCGTCGCGAGAAGGGCCGAGAGGCCGAGTGCGGCCGCGCACGTGTGAACAATGCTTCCGACCATGATGCCGAAGGCCGACGCCACGCCAGCATTGCGACCTTGCGCCACGCTGCGGCCAAGAATGTAGGCCGTGTCCGGTCCCGGCGTCAGGTTGAGCAAAATTCCCGAGGCTAGAAACAGTGGAAAATCATGAATGCCGAACATCACGAGCTGGCTTTCACCACCACCCGCATCCCATCCGTCTGCACGATGGTAATCGCTGTGTTCGGCGGAACGAATTCACCCTGCGTGACAACATCGACAACATGATCGGCGAAACGCGCTTTACCGCTCGGACGCAAAATCGACAATGAAATGCCTTGCATCCCGGGCGATAGGGCGAGGGGCGTGAGAAATTCGCGGGGCGCGCCAGCCAGCGACGGTCCGGGCGGGTTCGAAGTGATCAGGGCAAAGCTGCGATAAATACTCGTGCGCGGCAAATAACGGGCAAGGACAGTGATTACAATCGCGGCCGCGACCAGCGCCAGAAACAGATTCAGCAACGGAATGGCTAGCGCCCGGCCCGTCGGGAAAAACGTCTCGCCTGGGTAATGGTCAATCATGGCCCAGAGTAAAGATGCCAGCATGAGAAAAACGCCAACCACCCCGAAAACGATGGTCGAATGAGCGAAAAAGAGAATTTCAATGATCACCAGCACAAGGCCCAAAACAAAGAGCCCAACCACCTCCCAGCCGGCGAGCCCGGCGAGATAATGGCCCAGAAAAAAGAGCGCAAAGCAAATGGCCGAAACCACTCCTGGCAAAGTTGCGCCAGGGATTTTGAATTCAAGATATGCAGCGATGATTCCACCGAGCAAAAGAAGGGGCGCGAGCGCCGTAATCCAAAATGCGATTTGCTCGAAGCCGGTAGGATCGAATGAGATAGCGTTTCCCTTCAATCCCGCCTTTTGGACAAGATCGACCACTGAGTCAGCGATTCCATCAGCTAGTAATCCCGATCCATCGGGATTGATTTTCTCTGTAGCCTCCTGAGCGCTGAGGGTAAGGACACTCCCCTTTGGATGGATCACGCGGTCGCCAACCTTGACCTCTTTGTCTTTGTTCATGAACGCTTCACCCACGTCCGGGTTATGACCGTTCTTGATCGCAGAGCTGCGAATTAACGCCGTCCAATAGGAAATGGTTTTTTCGCGTGCCGTCAGCGGAAGGTCCTCGCCAGTCGGCAAAACCGGTGCTGCTGCGCCGATCGCACTGACCGGCGCCATGTAAATATGCTGAGTGGCTAGTGCGATGAGGGAACCGGCCGACCCGGCATTCGAGTTAATGAATGTGTAGGTCGGAACTGTCGCGTGGTTGAGGACACTGGTGATTTCCTCCGCCGAATCAAGCCGCCCGCCATAGGTGTTCATTTCGAAAATAATGGCCGATGCGCCGTTACTCTCGGCAACTTTTACGGCCCGTCGCAAAAACATGAGCTGCGACGGTGAAATTTCGCCGCGTAGCGGGACAATGACGAGGTCGCCTTTGTGGACGACTTCACGCGCATGCGCGTTTGCCGGCGCGACCAGAACGGCAATTGCCAGAATCAATAGGAATTTTCTCATGAATTGGAAGTCGCTGCAGCTTGCGTAAGTTTGCCAGCTAACGGTGGCAATTCCATCACAAACAATCGAACAAATCGCTGCGGCCAATGACATTGTCGAGGTCATCGGCTCGTATTTTCCGCTCAGACGCGCCGGCGCGAATTTCAAGGCGCTTTGCCCATTTCATCAAGAAAAGACCCCGTCGTTCCACGTCAGTCCCCAGCGGCAGACGTTCCACTGCTTCGGCTGCGGCATGGGCGGGAGCGTTTTTCGTTTCGTAATGGAATATGAGCATATCGATTTCCCTTCAGCCGTGCGTAAGCTGGCCGCGCGCGCGGGAATACCCATTATCGAAGAGCGCCGCCCAAGCGAAGATCGAGACCGCGAGGCACGCGCGCGGCTGCTGCGATTGCATTCGGAAGCGGCCGAGTGGTTTCACGACAATTTAATGAAGGAGGAATTCGCCGAGCCAGCCCGCGAATATTTGAAACAGCGCGGCATAGATCGGCAAGTCGCGAAGAATTGGCAGCTCGGCTACGCGTCGGAGGATTGGCACACGTTTTCGAAATGGGCGCTTGGTCGTGGTCATTCCCGAAGCGATCTTTTGCAAAGCGGGCTGGTAAAATTGCGGGATGAGGAACGCCCGGAGAGTGACCTTTACGATCGTTTCCGAGGCCGAATCATGTTCGCAATTTGCAATGATGTCGGCGAAGTGATCGCCTTTAGCGGCCGGCTTTTACAAAGCGATGCGGAAGCCGCGAAGTATCTAAATTCGCCCGAGACACCGCTTTTCCGGAAAGGCAAGGTACTCTTCGGGCTGCACAAGACGAAGCGCAGCCTCATCGAAGCACACTCAGCCATTGTTTGCGAAGGCCAGTTCGATTTAATCACCTTGTTCGAAGCGGGGATTACGAATGTGGTCGCTCCCCAGGGCACCGCGTTTACCGAAGAACAGGCGCGTCTGCTCAAGCGCTTTGTCGATGAAGTGGTGCTTTGTTTTGACGCTGATGAAGCCGGACAAAAGGCGGCGGCACGCTCACTGGACGCACTTTTGCAAAACGATCTGGTGGTGCGGGTGGTCGAGATGCCGCCGGGTCAGGATCCGGACTCCCTGGTGCGGCGGGATGGAACAGAGGCATTTGAAAAACGCGTCGCAGCGGCGCGCGATTTTTTCGATTACTGGATCGACCGCGAAGTGGCAGATGCAGATCTAGCTTCGCTCGGTGCAAAAATGCAACTGGCGCGCAAAATGGCTGACGTAATTGGCCGCGTGAATAACGCTTCAATTCGAAAGGAGGTAATTTATAAAGCTAGCGCACGGCTCGTGTTGTCCCCCCTCGACTTTGAAAATCTGGTTCCTAAACCAACCCGTGGGCGAACTACAGACATGCCGCGGGATATGGATTCCTCTGTCCCGGCTCAAGTGATCAAACAATTGTGCGTATTGGCCTTGCGAGATGCAGATACCCGCAAATTTTTGCTGTCGCAAAAGTGGCGCGAGATTATTGCTGAAACGCCCGGCGCTGAATTACTCGGCCGGATCTTGAGTGCTGAGATCGAGATCGAAGATCCCGCAACAGTGAGTACCTTTTTGGCTTCGCTGGAGCCACAGGAGGAGGCCAAGTTGGCCGAGTGGATCGCTCCGAAACGCATCGCTTATACGGATCGAAATATCGCACAGCAATGGTGGTTCAGCCTCGAGGCTGAAGGCGTGAAACGAAAGTTGGAGGCTCTGAATAATCAGATGAGGATGCCTGAATTGAGTGCCGGGGACCTTGTGAATTTGCAGAAAGAAATTGTTGACCTCCGGGAACAGCTCCACGAAATTTGTAAGCTTTCGCCCACCCGCGAGTCTGGCAGTTAAATGGCAGAGCTGGCGGGTAATCGAAGGTCTAAGTCAAATCTTTAACCGTACCGTCTTGGCCAGGCATTCGAAACGAAAGGCGCAGACTCGCCATCCAGCGGCGAAGCGGCCGAAATTCAAGCGCGCTTCGCTGCGCGCGGGAATAAAGACTGCTGAGTCGAACCTTAGGTTGAAAGGTTCTGGGAAGGTTTCCTCACTCAAATCACGGGGTGTTCCATCATCGGTTCACCTGCGCGAATCAAACGGCGATTCCCCCAAGAATTCGACAGAACCGTTTGATGAAGCACCCGTCACGACCGAGCTCCAGGTCCGCATTCGAGAACTAATTAAGCTGGCCAAGGAACAGGGGTATCTCACGTTTGACGATCTGAACGAAGCATTGCCGGAGGGAGTCACGGCGGCCGACGAACTCGACGCCATCTTAACCCGGTTACGGCGCATGGAGATCGATGTCATCGAAGCATCAGAAGTCGATCGGCATAAAGATGGCAAAAAGGAAGCGGAGGACGAGGAGGAAGAAAAGTCCGAAATGAAGCTCGATATTCTGGACGATCCCGTCCGGATGTATCTCAAGCAAATGGGCCAGGTGCCGCTGCTCACCCGCGAACAGGAAGTGGCAATTTCCAAGCGGATTGAAGAGGCCGAAAACACGGTGCAAAAGCAAATTAGTCGTTTCGGTTTTACGGCTCGTGCTCATCTCGATTTGGCGCAGAAGTTGGCTGAAGGCCGGGAGCGGTTCGACCGGGTGATTCTCGACAAAAAGATCGAGAGTCGTGAGCGCTACATGAAGATGTTGCCGCGATTATGCAAGCAGGTGGACAAACTGAGTATTATGATCACGGCGCATTACGCTCAGCTCAATGCGTCCAAAAGAGAAGGGAGAAAGCTTAAAGGGTTTCAAAAGGCACTGAACTCTCTCCAGCGGCTCTACCCCAAATTCTATTTTAAGCAGAAGGTTACGGAAGAATTTGTGCATCTGGCCGATGAACATTATCGCAGCTTGGTGCAGTTGCAGAGCGAGATGACCAAGCATCGGAAAGCAAGTGGCTTGCACTCACCATTGAATCTGAAGGCGCGCGAGTTGGAGAACGCACTTTGGCTTTCGCTCGATCAGTACGCCCAGCAGTACCAGGAGTTGAAAAGCTGGATGCGCAACGCTCTACGGGCGAAAACTGAAATGGTAGAAGCCAACTTGCGCCTGGTGATTTCCATCGCCAAGAAATACACCAACCGCGGCCTCTCGTTTCTCGATCTGATTCAGGAAGGGAACATGGGATTAATGAAAGCGGTGGAGAAATTCGAATATCGTCGGGGTTACAAGTTTTCCACCTACGCCACCTGGTGGATTCGTCAGGCGATCACCCGTTCCATTGCCGATCAGGCTCGCACCATCCGTATTCCTGTCCATATGATTGAGACGATCAATAAGTTGATGCGAGTGCAAAAACAGCTCGTCCAGGAATATGGGCGTGAACCGACTCCGGAAGAAGTCGCCGAAGAAATCTTGTTGCCGGTCGATCGCGTCCGGGCCGTTTTGAAAATGGCCCAGCAACCGATCTCGCTCCAATCGCCCGTGGGCGAAAGCGAGGAAACAAATTTTGGCGATTTTATCGAAGATAAAGGGGCCGAAAACCCGTGCGACATGACCGCGATCGTCTTGTTGAAGGAGAAAATCAAAGACGTCCTTGAGACTTTGACCGAACGCGAGCGGCAAGTGCTCGAGCAACGCTTCGGGCTGGTCGATGGCTACAGCCGAACGCTTGAAGAAGTGGGTCGGCAATTTCGCGTCACCCGCGAGCGGATCCGGCAGATCGAAGCCAAGGCACTGCGGAAAATGCGGCACCCGACGCGGATCCGGCAACTGGAAGGCTTTCTCGAAGCGCCGGAAGTGTAGGAAACGACGTGTTTCCGCGCGACTTTCGAGCCAGGAATTGGTTTAATTTTCGCGAGTAGAAATGAGACGCGATGATGACCAGGAGTTATGGGACCTTTTAGGCGGGGTCAAGCCGACGCGGGTGTCCCCTTTTTTTGCGCGCGATGTGATTCGTCGACTGCGCGAAGAACCCCGTGTCTTTGATCGGCTTCGGACTTGGTTTAGCCTGAGCTGGCTCATTCCGACGTCGGCCGTGGCTGCGATGATTGTCGCAGCGATTACCATGATGTCGCATCCTGGATCCCGGTCACCTGTTACTGAAAGCCTGCCCGAAGTCGTGGCCAAGATCGACCCGCAGGATTATGAGGTCGTCGCCGACTTGGATGATTTGCTCGCTTCGGACGAAAATAGCCTGTGGGACGAAAACCAAAGTCTCTAGTCACGATTGTTTCGCTGTCGTTTTTAGCGCTCGGCCAAAGCTTTATCCTCGCCCAGCCGCCGGGCCAAGGCCCGATCCGTCGAGGGCCGGAGCTCAAAGGCGCGCGCGAAAGGTGGTCTTCGATGTCCCTGGAAGATCGACAAGCTTTTCGAAGGAACGCAGAACGTTGGATGCAAATGAGCTCAGCTGAGCGCAACCTGATGCGCGATCGAGAGAAATCACATCGCGAAGAACTGAAGCGACAAGCCGACGCGGCGTTGCGCGATGCGGGGCTGCGTTTGGATCAGCAGAAGCGCGAATTGTTTGAGCAACGTTACCTGCAAGAGCGCCGCAAGATGGAACGTGTGCTACGGCAGGAGATTGAATCCAAGCGCAACCAGGAGTTGCCGGCTTTGAACGATCGGTTGAGAAAAGAGTTCCAGCAAGTTTCCCCGGCGGGTAAGTCGACATCAACCCCTGCGACTTCCGCTTCACCGACAAAATAAAGGTTTGTGTGAGGTAGTCCGGCAGCCCGCAGCCTTTATCCTTCGCTTTGACTCTAGGCGATACCGTATTCAGTCCGCTAGGAATCAGCGCCGCGATTCACCGCCAATATCGGTATGGCCTGTGACAACGGTAATAGACGCGATGACCGTGGTACCAATAAAACGACGGTTCTACATAAACCGTCGGGCGATAGTATCCATAATACGGGTATGGGTAAGAATATGGGTAAGCGTAATAGGGACACGGATAAGCGACGGGGAATCCGAGTCCGATCCCGATCGAAACACCAGCGTTAGAACGTGGCGCCGCCGCGAAGGCAAAGCCGCCTACCACAATCACAATTATCAAAACCTTTTTCCAGTTCATGACCTTTTGATCCTCCAACTTCTCAATAATTAACCGTAATTAAGACGAAAGGTTTCACAAAATTATTCGGCAGCAACACGGGGGCGATAGCGCGGATATGCGGAGATGAAAAGGTCGGGTTGGACACGAGAATATTGAATCCGTTCCAGGTACGGCGCGTTACTCGGAGCATTCGTTCCGCGTCCGGCGAAGGCAACCACCGGGCCGCCGGTAAAGATCGAGCCGACATAAATGTGAACCTTATCGATATGCCGGCCATCGAGAGCTTGACCCAGAACATTCCCGCCGCCTTCGATGAGAACGCTCGTGACATTTCTTTTTCCGAGGTCCCGCAGAACATGCTTCAGCGACTTCCCATGGAAAACTAGGGTCCGGTTAGCGAAGCTATCGGTAAAAATGTGAGCGCGACGCGGTAATTTGCCGCTGCGCGTGACCACAACTCGAAGCGGTTGGGCGGAGCCGCGCACTCCCCGCACGGTTAGCCGCGGATTGTCAGTTCTGACTGTTTCCGCGCCGACAAGGATCGCGTCAACTTCCGCCCGCAGCCTGTGTGCGTGCCGTCGCGCTGCCGCACTCGTAATCCATCGCGGTTCCCCCGGAGGGCGGGCCAATCGCCCATCCAGGCTCATCCCGCACTTTGCAATGACGAAAGGTTGCCCGGTGACAATCCATTTATTAAAAGCCTCATTTAGCGCGGCGCATCCGGCGGCAAGAACGTTTGTCCGCACTTTGATTCCGGCATTTCGCAGAAGTTCGATTCCGCGACCAGAGTGCCGGGGATTCACGTCGGTCGTTCCAATTACCACCGTCCTGACGCCGGATTTCATGATTTCGTCGGTGCACGCCGGGGTGCGTCCCGCGGTCGAGCAGGGTTCAAGCGTGACGTACAAAACCGCATCTTTTGGAATTGCCCGGCCAAAATCACGGAGACATTCGATTTCCGCGTGCGGAAGACCTGCTCGCCGATGGTGACCGCGAGCGACAATTTGATTTTGAATGACCAGAACGGCACCGACAGCGGGATTGGGGCTGGTCCGGCCTAACGATTTGCGCGCTTCCTCGAGCGCTACGCGCATAAAATCCTCGTCGTTTGGGCGCGTTTTCATGGAGAAGGAATATCCACCAGCTTTAAAGCGGGCAAGCCCTTAGAAGAACGAAGAAATGGCGCAAGATATGTGAACTTATGTCCCGTTTGCGGGCGCAAAATTAAACGCAATTAAGTGACATAACGTCTCACTATTGCCCAGTATATTAGGTTGCTTTTCAAGTTCTATTACGCTTGTAATCAGGTACTTAATATATGGCATGCGAAGAACTTCGACAGTGGTACGTTGGCAGCTTTTGTAGCTCACGGTAAATCTTTATCACAGAAAGGAAAAATAATATGAATCTAATTCGTTACCAAATTCCGGAGCTGGCGACTTGGCCATCTCTGGATCGCTGGAGCCATTTACGGAACGACCTGAACTCGCTTTTGGAGTCACCGTTCTGGTCTGCCTTTGGGCGGACCGGTGAGCTTTTCAGCGGATGGTCTCCTGCGCTCGACCTGTATCAAAACAATGACAACATCACTGCTGTGATCGAATTGCCCGGTATGCGCAAGGAAGAGATCGAAATCTCTTTGCATGACGGGACGTTGACCATTGCCGGGGAGCGTAAAAGCGAAACCCCGAGTGGGGAGAAAGCCGAACGGAGTGAACGCTATGTTGGAAAATTCCGCCGCAGCATCTCTTTGCCTGAGCGAGTCGATGGGAACAAGGTTACCGCGATCTATCGCGACGGTATTCTGACGGTGACGCTGCCGAAAGCGAAAGAAGCGAAACCAAAACAAATCCAAGTCCGCGCAGATTAGGCGCAAAGTTGGAAAAACTTAACGGGAGGAAATTACGATGAATACACTGGTGCGTGAAGATCGAGATACGGAACGCCGGCAGACCGAACAATTTGTGGCTCCGATGGCGAGCGTCGTGGAAGAGACAGACGGCTACGTGTTGCGGGTCGAAATGCCGGGGGTAAATAAGGAGGGTCTCGGGATCTCGCTGGAGGACAATGAGCTAACCATTATAGGAAGGCGTTCGCTGCCCCCAGTTGACGGAACGCAGGTCCATCAGGAATTACGCCGCGAAAACCTTCGGCGCATTTTCGAGCTCGACCCGTCCATCGATGGAAACAAAATCAACGCCAAGATGGAGCAGGGCATCCTGACGGTAACTTTGCCGAAGGCCGAGCACGTCAAGCCCAGGAAGATCGCCGTTTCGTAAGATCGACATCTTCTCAGGACGAGAGCCGTGGAGCATGAATTCCACGGCTCTTTCTCTTTTGAGGGTACGGGATCGCGGGCATTGTGCCCGCTTTCTCCACGTTTTTGCTTGGCCAAACTCTCTTGCGAGACTTATCTAAAGGGATACGGATATTATGGCAATCAAACCTGAAACCAAGAACGGTGCCGACAAAGTAACGGCCGCCCGAAATAAAAACCTCGATCTCGCCATCCAGCAAATCGCGAAAGACTACGGCGAGGGCGCGATCATGCGCCTGGGCGAAGAAAAAATTGTTGATATTGATGTCATTCCGACCGGGAACATTTTGATTGATCGCGCCCTGGGAGTTGGCGGATTTCCGCGCGGCCGAGTCGTAGAAGTCTTTGGCCCGGAGTCGTCCGGCAAAACCACCCTCACGCTTACCGTGATCGCTCAGGCACAGAAACGGGGTGGACTGGCGGCATTTATCGACGTTGAGCACGCGCTCGATCCCCAGTACGCACGCAAACTGGGAGTCGATCTTGATGATCTGCTCGTTTCGCAGCCAAGCTCGGGCGAAGAAGCGCTACGGATCTGCGAGACCCTCATCCGGTCGAATGCATTGGATGTGATCGTGGTCGATTCTGTCGCCGCGCTGGTAACACGAGCGGAACTGGAAGGTGAAATCGGGGATGCCACGGTGGGTGCGCAGGCCCGGCTTATGAGTGCCGCCCTACGAAAATTGACTGCCTTGATCGCCAAGGCACGCACCTGCTGCATTTTTACGAATCAAATCCGCGAAAAGATTGGCGTGATGTTTGGAAATCCGGAAACGACCCCCGGTGGTAAGGCGCTCAAGTTTTACGCCAGCGTGCGCATCGATATCCGGAGGATCGGTGCCATCAAACAAACTGATGGCGTGGTCACTGGAAATCGAACCCGGGTCAAGGTGGTTAAAAACAAGGTAGCGCCGCCCTTCACCGAAGCGGAATTCGACATCATGTATAACGAAGGAATTTCCTCGGTCGGCGCACTGCTTGATGTTGCTCTGGAAAAACAGATCATCGAGAAGCGCGGGTCGTGGTTGAACTACAAGGGGACGCAGTTGGCCCAGGGCCGCGATGCGGCAAAAGACGCGCTGAAAAACGATCGCGCGCTTTACGAAGAGATCGAGAGCGCGGTGAAAGCGAAGTTCGACGAAGACAACGGCTAGACTAAGCGCCGCGGGTCGCTGCTTTTCTTTGTAGCGGCGCTCTGTGAGCGTCGCAAACTTTGCTTTTCGAGCGACGGTCGTAGGCCGCCGCTGCAGTTAGAACAGAAGTCGTTTAGCTTCCGCAAGCTGCGGAGCTTCGAATCCTTCCGGGAGGTCCGCACAGAAATCACGTAAGGGTTGTAAACTTCTTTCTGGTTGACCCGTCGAACTCGCCGCCTCCGCCATGCTGATTGCAGCCTTGAGTTGAAAAAGCGGCGCCTTTTGCTTCTTCGCGATATCGAGAGCCATTTGCAGCGAACTCGTCGCCTCTTCTTGATTGTTTGAATCGAGGCGGAGCAAGTAAACACCTTGCAACCGATAGAGTTCCGGTACGAAGATGCCGATCCCAGGCTCAGTTATCGTCTCGAGTGCCGATCGCAGAACGGTTAGCGCCTCGGAAACCTTTCCAAATTTCGCCCGCGCTTCCGCCAAAATGGCGGCGTAATACCGAAAGAGCGGGCCCATGGCGGAGGCTCGTGGGTACTCGGCCTCCATCAATTCCAAGCCTGCATCGGAATCCGATCTGATGGCGCGCGTCCAACCGGAGTGCATTACCGCGTGCGCGCGTTGCGGAGGAAAGTTGTACTTCTCTGCCAGAACGAACGCACGTTGCGCTAACTGATTGACAGTTTCGTGGTCGCCGGCAATTTGGTGTATTATCAGCCCATTCTGAAGGGCGTGCGCCAGACTAGGTGGGTGCTTTAGCTCCTCTGCCAGAGACAGCGATCGTTCGATGCTCCTTTTAGCCTGTCCAACAAATCCTGAAAGACAAAGCCCCATGGCTTGGACACAATGGGCGCAAACGCCAGGATCATGACCTCCGAATACCGGGCCCATCCAGCTATGCCGCGCCGGATCGTAGCGCTTGACGCCCTCGCGACTATCTTTGAGGGCAGTTGCCATGTCTCCACGAAAAAAAGCGGTAGACCAGCGGCAATGAAAAGCCTCGAGCAACAAATCTGGATCAGTGGCATGTTGACCGAGCGTGATGAGTTCCTGTGCTCGGTCGCGCGCCTTTACCAAGTCGCGACCGACGTTGGCCGAAAGCCACAGACCCCAGGTCGCTTTGAACTGTCCTGTCTCGTCGCCTAATATCGTTCCTATCCTGTGGGCACGTTGGTAAGCTTCCTCCACTTCCGGACTCTGGTGACCCTTCATGAGGGAAAGCGCAGGTCCCAACTTGAGTAGGAGATCAAGTTCACGCCGAGATCGGTCTAAACCTTCTACCAGTTGTTCAGCCTCCTTCAAGCCGGCGCTGAAATGGGCAACCGCTTCGGCGAAGTTAGAGCGAGCCGCGCTTCGATCACCTGCGCGCTCATAATAGGTACATGCGAGATCGGCGAGACCAGCCAGACTAAAATGTTGTGCCAGGAGTTCCGGTTCACTCTCGGCCGTGGCGGGGAGGTGTTCCTCCAGGGCGCGAGCGACCCGTTCGTGGATCTGCTGGCGTCGCGCGCGCAGTAAGTTGTCATAGGCTACATCTCGCAGCAACGCGTGTTTGAAGCTGTAACTACGTTCGGTCGCTCGATTCAGAGGAAACGCCAATCCTGCATCAACGAGGCGCGCGATCCCGCTCTCAACCTCAGTCGCAGACGCAGGACTTACCTTTTCCAACAGTTCGAAAGAGAATTGCTGGCCAATCACGGCAGCAACCTGGGCGATGTCTTTGGCTGGGCCGATTCGATCGAGTCGTGCCATCAGCGAATCCTGCAAAGTGGCGGGCACAGCAGCTTGATCCGGTGTCGCTGATTCCATGACCGCTTTGGTTAGCTCTTCGATGAAGAGGGGCACGCCGTCGGTCTTGGCTACAATGTCGTCGACCAGGGCCGGCCGAAGCATTTGAGCGGCGGCGACGCCGGCAATGAGTTCTGTGCATTGAGTTTTGCTCAGGCGACTAAGAGCGAGCGAAGTAACATGGTCCCGGCCCGTCCACGGCGATAAAAATTCCGGCCGCGCCGTAATAAGAACGAGAACACATATTGAAGCGATGCCATCGATCACACGCGTCACCAGTTCCTGGGTGGTCGGATCAATCCAATGAGCATCTTCCAGAACAAACAAAACAGGTTTTTGCTCCGCGAGGCGCGCTAGTTGGTGGACAATAGCGGCGATTGTTGCGGCCTTGCGTTGCGGAGGGGTGAGCTCGAGCGGCGGATAGCGGCCGTTGAGTGGGATCGAGAGAAGATCGGCGAAAAGACTTCTCGTTGTGTCAGTGAGATTGTCGGTAGCACTAAGCATCCCTTCGAGTTTTTCCAGCTTTGCTGCCGCAGAATCCTCCGGGGTAAAGCCGGCGGAGCGTTCAAATTGATGAATAACAGGATGGAGCGCACTATTTGTGTGATAGGGAGAACATTGGAATGTGAGATGGTAGTAGGAAGAAGCAGCGATCCGCTCAAACAACGCTTCAACGATCCGTGATTTTCCCATGCCAGGCTCACCGGAAAGGAAGACGACCTGGCCCTCGCATTCTTTTGCCAATTGCCATCGATCAAGCAAAAGGCCCATTTCCTGAACCCGGCCGATGAACGGGCCCGCCCTGGGCGTACGTCCGGCGAAGCGGCTCGCCACCGCAGCCTCACGCAGCACGCGCCAAACTCTTACCGGATTGGCAAATCCCTTGAGGCTTTTTTCGCCCAGGCTCTGATAGTCAAATTGTCTTCCGAGCAGATGATGGGTGCTTTGGCTAACGAGTACTGAATTCGGTTCTGCTTCCGCCTGGAGCCTTGCCGCGAGATTGGGCGTTTCTCCAACGATTGAATGTTCCCGGGCAACTCCACTTCCGATGATATCGCCAATTACCACAATACCAGTCGCAATGCCCACGCGCGTCTGAAGCGCTTGTCCATCCGGGCCTTTCAATTCCGCGATACGCTCGACGATGGCGAGGCCGGCATAAACCGCGCGCTCCGCCGCATCCTCCTGGGCCTGCGGATAACCAAAATAGGCGAGAACTCCATCCCCCATGAACTTCGCAATGAATCCATCGAACCGAGCGATAACTCCTGCACATGCATCCTGATACCGCTTGATCAACGCGCTCATGTCTTCAGGGTCAAGTGCGTTAGCCAGTGCGGTCGAACCGACCAAGTCAGAAAATAACACTGTCACCTGGCGTCGTTCCGCTTCTTGCGTTTCTCGTGTGGTCGGTGGTGCTTCAGGTTGACTGGGGGCAGGTTTTAGCGCTGCGAGCCCTCGCAAGAGCTTACGGCGATGCCCCACCGAGAGGCCTAACTTCTCGAGATCGCTCTCGGTGAGATCGGAAAGGATATCGAAGTCGATATCATTGTCGGCCAACACACCCGCGTACTGTGCGAGGCCTTGTTCCTTAAGCCATTCCTCCAGCTTCGTCATAGGACTGTGAGGCTTTCACCGAGAATAAATGGTAATTTCGAAAACTCATACCGTTTGACCGAGCTTGCGATACGGTCTAGTCCGACTGCGTGGTAGTTGAGAGATGGTAGAACGTGCCTCACAATGTACGACGCCAAAGCATAGGATAGATTTTGCTCGCCGCGGCGTCGAATTAAAATGATCATTTGAGCAACTGACGCCGCAATCATGAACGCTGAGTCCGAATGTGGCGCTTACCAAATCTTGTGTGTCGTGTTCATGGACAGCAGGTTATCGAGTTTACTGCGGAAGAGACAGTCTCGCCAGATCGCGCGCGGGGACTATGGCGAAGCGGGGCCAGCCTGTAGAGTCTGAAATAATCTCATGAATGACGCTTTGAGCAGGTTTTGTTTGACATTTCTAGCAGACAAAGCCGACTCTTGGCGACATACGAAGAAAGGCGGTGATTTCTCACGTATAATATTCCGCTCTCGCTAAAGGCTCGGCTCGGTTGTTCGATTGTCGGTTTGATTCTTTTGCTCCCCGCGCATCCGCTTTTGTCACAGGGGTGAGGCGCGGGGCGAAGCCTGGCGCCCAGTTGGGGTGCTCTCGACCGTTACTCTTCGGGCGCTCAGGAAACGCCCTACCTCCAGCCAAACCAATGGGTGGCATCGGTTTCTTACCGTTATTTTCATTCCTTTCGCGATTTCAACGCTAACGGCGACGAAGTGCATATTCCGCTCATTAAGAATGACACGTATGTCGATCTTTTTGATATAGCCGTCACTTATGCGGCAACGGAAAGATTGAGTTTTACCCTCGAACTTCCGATTCAGTATGGCAGTCGAACAAACGCGGCCGAGCACGACGGAGTTCACGTCCATACCATGCGGGCTAGCGGCATCGGAGATCTGCGATTATCGGCAAATTATTTGCTGCTCAACCCGGACAAGAACCCAGACCACAACATCTCGTTAAGCTTGGGCGTGAAGATGCCTACCGGCGATGACGCGGCGAAAGATTGGTCGTTCCGTCCAACCGGTCCTGAGTTGCGACCAGTCGATCCTGCCATTGAGCCGGGAGACGGCGGCTGGGGAATCATCCCATCCGTCAACGCTTTTGCCAAGGTTTACACCCGTACCTTTGCCTATCTTAACGGTTTCTATCTCATCAATCCGCGCGAAACGAATGGCGTTCACACGGTTAATTTCGATGTACCTCCCTTTACTAATGGTGATCCAGGTTTGATGGTCGATTCAGTTCCAGACCAGGCCATGGTTCGGGGCGGCCTGACTGGTTCCATCTGGCCTTCGAAAGGCGTTAACCTTAGCTTCGGTGCTCGCTGGGAAGGCATCCCGGTGCACGATCTGATTGGTGGAAGCGACGGTTGGCGACTACCCGGTTTTTCGGTCTCAGTTGAACCAGGTATTTCCGTCTCGCACGGACGAGATTTTTTGGGTATTACTGCGCCTGTCGCTGTTTACCGGTACGGAATCGTCAGTGTTCCTTTTGCGCGGACGCACAATCCGCTTGGAGGGATCGCTAGTTTTTCAGACTTCCAGATCAACGTCACCTACTCGCACGTATTCTGAACCGAAGGCTTCGTTACCTTCGATCGCCAAAGTGACCTGGCGCTGCGTTGTGGCCAAGGAGGCGGTGAAAAACGATCCGAAGTTGTCCGAAGAAAAGCTGTAGCGGCGGTCTGCGACCGTCGCCGTTTTTTCGATGAAACTTGCGACGGTCATGGACCGCCGCTACAGAGCAGAGCGAGTGACGACCATCTCACGCAAGATCGACATGTTGATGCGGCCGGCGCTTTTTTGCCTCGCGCTTTGCGTTTGCGCGCCAGCGCTGGCGAAAGCGAAACCGAAATCGAGTGCGTGGCCGCAGCTTATGCGCAGCCTGGGCGAGCTGCATCATGCCGTGTCCACGAAAAGTCGGGAGGCACAGCAATTTTTCGATCAGGGATTGAAGCTCGTTTATGGCTTCAATCATGATGAGGCGCGAAGGTCGTTTCAGCGGGCAGCCGATCTGGATCCAAAGCTGGCCATGGCGTGGTGGGGTGTCGCACTCACATACGGCCCGAATTACAATTTGCCGGTCGATTCGGAACGTGAAAAAGCAGGCTACGATGCGGTGCAACGCGCCATTGCGTTACAGGGAAATGCGTCCGAACCGGAACGTGCCTACATCGAGGCCCTCGCCGTCCGATATTCAAACGATCCCAAGGCCGATCTTCACGCGCTCGATCGCGCTTACAAAGATGCGATGGGAAAAGTAGCCGCACGGTATCCTGACGATCTCGACGCCACGACGCTTTATGCGGAAAGCCTCATGAACCTGCACCCCTGGGAGCTTTGGTCACCAGACGGCAAGCCGAATGAAGGCACAGAAGAAATCGTCTCGCGCCTCGAGTCTGTCCTGAAACGCGATCCGAATCACCTCGGTGCAAATCATTATTATATTCACGCCGTAGAAGCTTCACCGTATCCTGAGCGCGCTTTGCCGAGCGCGGTTCGTCTCGAGAAATTAGCTCCCGCAGCGGGTCACCTCGTTCACATGCCGGCGCATATTTATGCGCGGCTGGGGGATCACGCAGCTTCGGCTCGGTGCAATGAACTTGCGGCGGCCGCCGATAGGACGTTTCTCGCCCAGACGCAGGAACAGGGTGTTTATCCGCTCATGTATTACAGTCATAACCTCCACTTTCTTGCCTTTGCTGCTTGCATGGGTGGCAATTTTCCTGAAGCCAAGAACGCTGCTGCTCGACTGGTTGGCAACGCCGCGCCCGGTGTCAAAACAATGCCGGATTTGGAGGGATTTCTTCCAACGCCAATGGTGGTGTTGCTGGCTTTTGAACGATGGAACGACATCTTGAACTTGCGGCCGCCGGATCCATCGCTCTTGATGACCAACGCGGTCTGGCACGCGGTGCGCGGCCTCGCGTTCGCAAACATTGGTAAAACGGCGGAGGCAGAGAAAGAGCAACAGGCGTTCGAAGATCTGACTGCCAAAATTCCGTCGGACACAATGTATGATCCGCTCAACAAGGCAGAAGCGGTATTCAAGATTCACCAGAACTTGCTTGCGGCGACGATTGCGCACAGCCGCAAGGACGAGAAAGAAGCCATCGAATCGTTGACCCGCGCTGTTACCGCTGAAGACGCACTTCATTACAGCGAGCCGCCCGCGTGGTATCCTCCGATCCGGCCGATTCTTGGCCGCCTTTTGCTTGGCTCCAAACGACTCGCCGAAGCAGAAAAGGTCTTTCGCGGCGATCTCCAGCGCAATCCGCGCGACGCCCGCGCCCTTTCCGGCTTGCGCGACTGTCTCAAGGCGCAAGGTCGCGAGTACGAAGCCGACCAAATCGATCAGCAATTTCGCTCGGTGTGGAAGTTTCCAGTGGCGAAGGGGGCTAAGGATTAACCACGAATCGACCCTCCTTCGCAACGCTACGGCGCGCCAGGCACGAATGGACACGAATCCAAGGGAGGTTTTCCGGATTCGTAATACTTCGTGCTTATTCGTGGTTAGAGAATCCCACGGTCTGGAAGTTTGGCAGTGCTGAGACGCATCCGACCCCGAAGCGCTAATTGGGCGATTTTGGAGTGCGCGGACACTTTGTCGCGCGGCGGCACCAACTTGCTGGAGCCTTAGCCAAAGCCAGGTTGGCGTAGGGGTTAAGTATTCACCACGAATCGACACGAATGAACATAAATCCAAGTGAGTTTCAGGTTCTCAGAATTCGTGTTTATTTGTGTTCATTCGTGGTTAGAGACTCATGACTTCGGCCCAAATCAGGCAATCGTTCCTCGACTTCTTTCGCGAGAAACAACACACCATTGTACCCTCGTCCCTCCTGCTGCCGGATGCGCCGAACTTACTTTTCACGAATGCCGGGATGAACCAGTTCGTGCCGATTTTCCTTGGGCAGCAAAAACCGCCGTGGAATCCGCCGCGCGTAGCCGACACCCAGAAATGCATTCGAGCCGGCGGCAAACATAACGATCTGGAAGATGTCGGGCTTGATACTTATCACCACACGTTTTTTGAGATGCTCGGCAACTGGAGCTTCGGCGATTATTTCAAAAAAGAAGCAATTGAATGGGCGTGGGAGCTGGTGGTCGAGCGCTGGAACTTCCCCCCGCAACGGCTTTACGCGACCGTGTACAAGCCCGGGCCAAACGAACAGAGCGAGTTCGATCAGGAAGCGCACGATCATTGGGCGCGTTTGTTTCGCGACGCCGATCTCGATCCGGCGATTCACGTGGTCAGCGGCGGGAAAGCCGACAATTTCTGGATGATGGGCGATACCGGCCCCTGCGGTCCGTGCTCGGAACTACACGTCGATCTCACTCCGGACGGCGACACCCGCGGAGCGCTTGTGAACAAAAACGACCCGCGTTGCATCGAGATCTGGAACCTGGTTTTCATCCAGTTCAACGCGAACCCGGTAGCCGGGGTCGGTGACCCCGGCCAGGTCGATTACGTTCCACTCGCACAACGCCACGTCGATACCGGAATGGGCTTTGAGCGTGCAACGGCCATTATCCAGGGCACGAAGAATCTGACCGATTTTTCGGGAACGATTTCGAACTACCAGACTGACATTTTCCGCTCAATTTTCGACGACCTCGAAAAACTCAGCAGAAAAAAGTACGCGAGCACGCTGCCTGAAAAAAGCCCTCAACTCTCAACTCTCAACTCTCAACAGGCCGTGGACATCGCGTTTCGCGTAATCGCGGATCACATCCGCGCGTTAAGCTTTGCGATCGCCGACGGAATCATTCCTTCAAATGAAGGGCGCGGCTACGTTCTGCGGCGGATTCTTCGCCGCGCTGTCCGCTACGGCCGCTCACTAGGCTTTCACGAACCGTTCTTCTTCAAGCTGGTCGATGTTGTCGCGAAAACGATGGGCGAAGTATTTCCTGAGGTCCGGGTCAAACAACAGACGATCAAAGAAACGATTCGCCGCGAAGAAGAGTCATTTAATAAAACCGTCGACGCCGGAATCGAACAATTCGAAAAGCTGGTTGATAAGGTTAGACGATCCAGCGACGACGCGCTTCTGGAACGCCTGACAATACGCCGAACTTTGCTCAACAAATACCGATGCCAAGGTCTTGAAAATAGACAGGTCATAGCTCAGGAAAAGCTTCCTGAGCTGGTCGCGGTAAAACCGACGACTCGTGAGGATGTATTCCGGATTCTCGGGAAGAACCCAAATCTAACACTTGAACTAGAGGAGGCACTGTGGCGTGACATTGCCCACCAAATTCGAATTCACATTGGCGAAGCACATGACTACGTCCCGGCTGAAACTATCGTTGAGTTATTCGACACGTACGGTTTTCCGCTCGATCTGACTGAACTGATGGCTCGCGAACGCGGCCTCACCGTTGATGTCGCTGGCTTCGAAAGACTGATGGAGCGACAGCGCGAGCGCGCGCGGAAGGCGCAGAAGAAAGAAGTTATCCAGTTCGAAGGAACTCTGAGGTTCCATAGGGAATTAACTGTGCAAAAGAGCACTCGTTTTGTCGGCTATGATTTTCTGGAAACCGAAGCAGTCATCGAAAGGGTTTTGCCGAAAGAAGGAACACAAGAAGTCATGATCGTGTTGGATCAGACGCCCTTTTATGCAGAAGGCGGAGGCCAAGTCGGTGATCGCGGTACGCTACATGTCCCTGGCCATGACCGAACGGAGGTCGGCCGGTTGGGAGTTATCGACACACAAAAACGAGTAAACATGTTCGTCCATCGCGCGACAGTCCTTGAAGGTCGCGCGCCCGAGCTAGGCGAAGCGGTACGCGTTTCAGTCGATGTCGACCGACGCAAATTGATTCAGGGACATCACACGGTCACACATTTGCTGCACTGGGCGCTGCACGAAGTGGTCTCGAAAGATGCGACGCAGAAAGGCAGTTACGTTGGCCCGGACAAACTGACGTTCGATTTCTCGAGCGCTGCGCTCACGCCGCAACAAAAGCGTGACGTGGAAAAATTAGTGAACGACAAAGTCGCGGGGAACGCGCCGGTTACGTGGACAGAAATTTCGTACGCCGAGGCGAAGAGGCGGCGCGATATTCAGCAGTTCTTCGGCGAAAAATATGGTGACGCCGTACGAGTTGTCCAGATTGGCGGCGAACCAGGTGCGCTTAATGGTTATTCAATGGAGCTTTGCGGCGGGACGCACGTCAGATCAACAGGCGAAATCGGACCATTCCGGATTGTGAGTGGGTCAGCGATAGCGGCGGGCATTCGGCGCATCGAGGCGGTGGCTGGCGAGGCTGCTAGAGCCTGGGCGAGGCAGGAGGCTGCGCGTCAGCGGGAAAGATTCCAAATGCTTTCCCGGAAGAAACCAGGACTCGCCCCACTGCCTGTCTTTTCAGGCGAACCCGAAACGGAGGCGACACTTGCCACAGTCGACATGCGTACGGCGCACCTCGAAAAACTCGAAGCTGAAGTCCTCGAATGGGAAAAGCAAAGTGCCAAAGCAGCCGAGGCAGAGTTGCGAAGCCGAGCCGCTCAGATTGCTGATGAGCTATCGGGCTCGCACACGGGGAAGGATTTCTGCGTGGCCGAAGTACCGAATGCGGATGCGAAATTGCTGCAAGCGGTAGTAGACGCGCTCAGGCTCAAATTCAAGGGCCCGATTTTCCTCGCGAGCGCAACAGATGGAAACGTTGCGTTAATTGCGTCTGTGCCGAAGACGCTGACCTCAAAGTTCCAGGCGAATAAAATGATTCAACAAATCGTGCCGATCATAGGCGGAAAAGGCGGTGGTCGCCCAGAGATCGCCCAAGGTGCCGGCAAAGATGTTTCGCAAATCAACCGCGCTCTGGAGGAGGCACGCAGAATCATCGGAAGATCTTAGACTGCTTTCTTGAGTGGGGACGGTGCCGTGGAGCGCTCAATTGGCTAACCCGGCAAGGCCAGCGTCACTAGAAAAGTCACTGCCAGAGCCGTGGTCAGGACAATGAGATATGCAACACTGCCCAAAAAAAATTTCAGGAGGGTGATAAGCCAGCTCTGCTGATACACGTACCGGATCGAGAATAAGATTTGCGCGGCAAAAGCGAACCAAAGAACCGCAACGCCCCAGCCGGCGAGTGCGCCGTGAACGCGGTTCAAGCCGATTGTCGCAAGTCCAATCAACATCGCCCCAAAATAGGCGAAGCTATGAATATGGAGCGCGTAAATGAGGTGATCGATGTAGAAAATATGGCGTCGGCTATAAAGGATCTTGAGGACGAACGCGAAAAGCGGAATGCAACAGAGCATCATGTAGGGAAGATTACTGAAAAGAGCCTTAAGGAATAATTCCGCGTTGGTTCCATGTTCGCCGAGCTTCTGCTTTGCCCGAGCCTCGATCCACCTTTCGAAGGGAGTTGATGGAGTTTCCGGACCAAATTGCACAAGCGGGCCTTCTCTTTGGTCCAAGTTTTCCTTCGACTCCGGCGATTGCTTTTCGGCGGGTTGCGCCGTTGGCGCAGAAGTCGTGTTCCGAAGCCGCAGCGCCTCCTCGATTTTGGCGCGCGCCTCCGGAGGCAAATTCTCATTTTTGAGTTCGGCTTCAATTGCGCTGCGTTCTGCGGCCGATAGTTGGCGGGCATTGAGATGAAGGGATTTCGCCCAATAATTCACCGCGAAGAAAAACAAAACGCTGGCCAACAGATAGAGTCGAAGCGGATGCAGCTGGCGCACCCGGCGACCACGCAAAAATTCGTTCGTCAGATGCCAGGGTCGCACGATTAGCCAGGCCATCGTCGCGAAGAATTTCGAGTCCCAATTGAAAAACGAATCGAGGATATCGACGATTACGTGTCGGAATGACCGGCGGTAATGGACTGCCGGCTGCCCGCACTGCGAACACCAATGTCCATGCAATGGTGCGCCGCAATTTTCACAATGGGACAGTCCCGAACGCTTTTGAGGCCGTCTTTCAATTGCGGCGATGGCGGTGTCACCCAGAATGATTTTGGCCGGTGCGTCCGCCATCGCGGGCTGATGTTATCGAAATGCAACCGGGCCGTCCACTTGCGACCTTTGTTCATCTTGATGAATACCGCGCCCTTGGCGCTAAACAGTTCCTGAGGCTGAGAGTTGTTGGCGCGCGAGTTTTCTGGAGTTACTCGCGCAAAAAGACGAGTGCGGCCGAGCCTAACACGCCGATTACGTACATGACGACTGTGTTAGAAACAAAGTAAGGAAAAATCATCAGGCCAAGGCCGCAAAACATCGGTTTCCAAAGATTCATGCGCTTCCCGTAAATGAAGGCGACAAATCCAATTGAGCCGAAGAGTAAATTACCGACCAAATTTGCGCCGCTCAGACCGAACATCTCGATTTTGAGCAGCTAGAGGCGGGCCAATCCAGCGCCCGTTCGGTCGGGGGCGGAGCGAAGTTTGGATTGACCTTTCAAAGGCTGTGATGACACGATCTCGCGGCGTGGCTTCCCAGCTGTTCAGAAAAAAAAGTCCGGATCATCTCATCGAGGAGGCAGCGGCGCCCGAGCGCCAGCTCAAGCGCGCTCTCGGCGCTCTCGATCTTACCGCTATTGGTATCGGCGCAATTATTGGCGCCGGAATTTTCTCGCTGACAGGTACAGCGGCAGCCGGTCAAAGTTTTGCGTCGAAACTTGAAACGCCGGTGATCAATTTTATTCAAGCATGGTTGTTGGGGGGCGAGTTAGTTTTAGGCCGGGCTGGGGCGGGTCCGGCAATTGCGATTTCGTTTATAGTTGCAGCGATCGCCTGTGGGTTCGCTGCGCTGTGTTATGCCGAACTCGCCTCAATGATTCCTGTATCCGGGTCAGCCTACACTTATTCCTACGCGACGCTTGGCGAGATCATCGCATGGATCATAGGGTGGGATCTCATTCTCGAATATGCGGTGGGCAATATGGCGGTGGCAGTGAGTTGGTCAGGTTATTTCGTGCAGTTTTGCGCCAGCTTATTTAATCTCAAATTTCCGCTCTGGCTCGTGAACGATTACCAGACAGCTGCGACACTCATCGCCGCGGGTGGCCCACCACTGGAAAGTTATTCCTCAAAGACGATGCCCGTGATTGCAGGGCACTCGATCGCTTTCAATTTGCCGGCAGTGCTCATCGTTGCTGCTGTGACCATTCTTTTAATTTACGGCATCCGCGAAAGCGCGCGGACGAACACAACCATAGTGATCATCAAGGTTGCCGTGGTGGTCTTTGTCATCGCCTTTGGCGCGTTCATGGTCAATCCCACCAACTGGCATCCGTTCACTCCGCATGGGTTCCCTGGCGTGATGAGCGGGGCTGCGATCGTTTTCTTCGCCTTTATTGGATTTGACGCTGTCTCCACCACGGCCGAGGAAACGCGAAATCCGCAACGCGACATGCCGATTGGAATCATCGCCAGTTTGATCATCTGCACGTTGCTCTACGTGCTGATGTCGGCCGTGCTCACCGGGATAAAGAAATATACGATATACACTGGAGACGCGGCCGCGGTAGCGACAGCTTTTGCCAGCAAACCGTGGGCACAGGCGCTGGTCAGCGCGGGTGCGCTTGCTGGAACGACTTCCGTGTTACTCGTTTTTCAACTGGGTCAACCGCGCATTTTCATGGCGATGGCGAGAGACGGATTGCTGCCGCAATATTTCGCAAAAATTCATCCGCGCTTCCGCACCCCGCACATCACAACCATTTGGACAGGCGTGGTCGTTGGCGGAGTTGCGGCTGTTGTTGATATTGGTTCGCTTGCTGACCTGACGAACATTGGGACACTCTTCGCCTTCATACTGGTTTGTTTCGGTGTGAACACATTGCGCAAAGTCGCCCCGGAACGTTCACGCCCGTTCCGCGTTCCGATGGTGCCTGTTTTCCCCATCCTTGGTGTACTCTTATGTGTTGCGCTGATGCTAAGCCTGCCGGTGATGACTTGGATTCGTTTTGTTGTCTGGCTGGCAATCGGATTGGTGATTTACTTCCTTTACAGCGTTCGAAGCAGCAAGCTTGGCCGCGGGATTGATATTGGACCAAGCGAGGATCAACCGCCGCCGCTGGTTAAGACGTAGGATCGAAGATCTGTGTAGCCACGGCTCTCTGAGCCGTTCATCGAACTCCACAGGAGGGTGGTTGGATTTGCAGTCGTGCTATGTCGCCTGCGAGTGACAAGCCTTGTCGTCAACTTCGAGCCACTCGAATAAGGTTGTTTTCGCTGGATCGAGCCCAAGCGGCTTTACCTGCTCAACAAACCACTCGCGACGCTCCGGATCATCATAAGGTTTCCTTGCCGTGACCTCGTCGCTCCAGCGCTTGATTTCCTCGGGCGTTTTCTTTTCCCCGTTAGCGTCGAGCCACTCCGCCATTTGCTGATCGCTCGCGCCGTTCTCGATTTGCGCTTTGAAATCAACGCCTTTCACGCCCTTAAATCCAAACAGCGTGTTATCGAGGGGACAATCGAAGTGATATTCGCCGATGTCACCCGCGACCAGCGCGCGGCATTTGTCAATCGTGCGCCCCAAAATCGCATAACCGCCGACACGCACGCGCGGACTGCGCGGCGGCTCTTTGGTTAAGTCTTTCCCGATTACACTTTTGTGCATGCGTCAGGCTAATGCGAAACGAAGTTGCTGCAAACTAGGTCGGAAGTGCTCGTGGACAACCGCATTTATTTTCGTCAATCATGGATCGGCCCTACACTGCCTGCGTGCCGTTGAGATTTCTTGGTTGGTTCCTTCTTGTGTTCTTGTTGGTCGGACCCATTCAAGCTGAAGGGCCGCCAGTATCGGTGCCGCCACCAGGCAAACTCTATCACGGATTCTACTGGGGCGGTGTTGGAACCGATAAGCATGACCCAAGCGAACATGATGTCACTCCGCCAGACATCGCACGCTATGAGCAGGCCGTCGGTAAAAAGACTGCCTGGATCTATTTCTCCAACAATTGGTTTGAATCGCGAAAATTTCCGGCGGGGATGTGTAGTTGGATACGTGATCTGGGAAAGGTTCCCTACATCCGGTTAATGCTGCGGTCCGATCTCGATCAAAAACATTCGGAAAGGAAATTCTCTCTCGAGAAAATCATTGCGGGTGAATTTGATGTCGATCTTCGCGCATGGGGCCAGGAGGCCCGAGCCTTCGGCTGGCCTATATTGATCGAGTGGGGAACGGAACCGAATGGGGACTGGTTTGCTTGGAACGGCAAATGGAATGGCGGTGCGCGGGAAGGACCAGCCCGCTACATCGCGGCCTGCCGCCACATTGTCGATCTTATGCGCGGGGAGGGGGCAGCTAATCTGCAGTGGATCTGGCACGTCAATTGGTACGATGAGCCCGCGCGCGAATGGAATGCCTTCGAAAATTACTTCCCTGGCGAAAATTACTGTGACTGGGTTGCGCTGAGCGCCTACGGACCAATTACGCCGCAAACCGACGAAGGAGCAGAAAGTTTTCGCTTCAAAATCGATAAAGCCTATCCGCACTTGACCCGGATTGCGCCAAATAAGCCGATCCTGATCGCCGAATTTGGGTCTGACCTGCGAAATCGGCACGTTAAGGCGGTGCGTTGGGCAAAAGCAGCTCTCGAAGATTTATTTTCGAATCGGTGGCCTGCCATTATCGGGTTTTGCTGGTGGAACGAAGGCTGGCAAAACGATGATCGCAAGAATCACGACACCGACATGATCATTCTCCACGATGCCGATCTTAGGCGGGTTTTTCAGAACGAATTTGTAAAGTGCGCAGATAAAATTCAGGAATCGGTCATCGCCACAGATGCACACAGATAGACACGGATTTTCTCTTTCTGAATCGGTGAAAATTTGTGTTAATCTGTGGCGAACTCTTATGGTCAACATCTTAGTTAAGTACACCGGCGACCTGCATTGCGATGCCACCCACGGCCCGTCGCAAGTGAAACTTGCTACCGACGCGCCAGCCGACAATAAAGGTAAAGGCGAGGCATTTTCACCAACCGACCTGGTCGCGACGGCCCTCGGCACCTGCATCAGCACGACGATGGGGATTAGGGCACAGGCGCTTGATGTTGATCTGCGCGGAATGACAGTCTCGGTAAGTAAGGAAATGTCGAAAGACGCCCCGCGTCGGATCGTTGGATTACCATCAGAGGTTCATATTCCGTTGCCAAAGGATCATCCACAGCGCGAAGTACTTGAACAAACGGCGCTCAATTGTCCGGTGCACAAAAGCCTTCCACCAGAGATCGATCGGCCGACCAAATTTTTCTGGGAAGGCTAATTTGTCATCCCGGTTACGGCGCGCGAAGCCGTTCGCTTCGCTCAGGATGACAATATGAAAATCCGAAAAGCAGTCGAAGCGGACGTTCCAAGGCTGCTTCCGCTGATGCGGGAACTGGCCGAGTTTGAAAAGTACGCCAAAGAATTCGTCATCACTGAGGAAATTTTACGCGAGCAGGGGTTCCGACGTGTACCACCTGATTTCCACTGTCTTGTCGCCGAAGCAAGCGATCGGCTGATCGGATTCCTCGTTTATTATTTCGTCCCGTTTACGTATCGAGCGAAACCGAACGTCATCATTAAAGAGCTATATGTCGCGGAAGGTTACCGCAGCAAACGTGTCGGTGAACTGTTAATGAAAGCAATTGCGAAGGAAGCGGTGCAGACCGGTTGCGGCATGATCAAATGGTGGGTGGCGAAATGGAACAAGCGTGGCATCGCATTTTACGAACGGCTTGGCGCAAAGATCGACCTCGATTGGCTTGAATTCCAAATGTCCGAACAAACGTTTCGGGATTTGGCCGCGTCCAGCGTAGACGACTAGAACCCATCTGGCATTGTTGGTAGGCAGTTGGCCAGCCTCGCTGCCGCGGCGAGCTACGGCGCGGCAAGCACAGCGGCGCATCGAAAGCGCCAGCCGGCGCGACATGTTTATAGGATAGTCAAATAAATCAACCCGAGCTCCGTGGAAGCGACATAAAAACGAGTCCCTTTTCATGTCCCTAGCGGAGCTCGACGGGTCGGGGGACGGATTGGCTATAAACAGATCGCCCCGACTGGCGGTTTTGCGCTTGAGAGCCGGCTTCTCAACAGAGCCAACCCATTATGGGTTCTAAATCGCAGCTGCGTGCTCTTTCGGTTTCGTCAAACGGGGTTGATCAAGCAAGTTCGAGTAATTTCGCGCCCGGCGATTTTTCCATGCGCCTCTGTGCCAGGCGTAACCCGCGATAAGCGGGAGCGCGAGGGTTGCTTCAGCGTAAACCATTTGCTCGGCGCCTTGATCGACTTTACCCCACGAGTTTGCTTCTTTTAAGGTTGATCCGCTAAGCGCACCATCGCGCACGTCGGCCACCGTGATTTGCACCGCGTATTTGTGCATGCCCACGTCGAATCCGAGATAATCGGCCGCGACTACAGTGTCCTGCGCGAAGTTTTTCGGCACACCGCCGCCGACCATGACCAAGCCGCTCTCTTTCGATTCGATTTTGATCTTGGTCAGTTCGAGAAAATCCTTTGCCGAATCGATGCTCACATGTCGATTTGGATTCTGCCATTGATGGTGCACCAGGCCAAATCCCGCACTACAATCGCTGAAAGCGGGACAAAAGATCGGCACATTTTCTTCGAACGCAGCCAGGACCACTGAGTCACGGTTTTTCGCATGCTCGCTCAGATGCCGGCCCATCTCGCGGATGAATTCGCGCGAAGAATAGGGGCGCGGCTCGAGGCGATCTGCGATCTCGGCGCAGGTTGCGTCGCAAATACGCAACTGATCTTCATCGATATAGGTGTCGTAAATGCGATCGATGGCGAGACGGCGCAACATGTCGTCGTCGATATTGATTTCGCCGCGGTAATGTTTAAAGCCGAGCCCCTCGAAAAAGTCCTGATCGACAATTACGGCGCCGGTGGAAACGATTGCGTCGACCATGTTGTGTCTGATGAGATCGACAATTACATTTTTTAAACCGGCCGAAAAAATCGAGCCGGCCAGGCAAAGAATGATGCTGCAGTCTTCCTCGCGCACCATGGTTTCGTAAATTCTGGCTGCCCGGCCCAGGTCACGTGCCGAGAAGGCCATTCTGCTCATCGCCTCGACCAGCGGAACGACATTGTGCTTCTTGATGTCGATGTGCTCGACAACTTCAACCAGGAGATCGGCTTTTTTTAGACTCATATTTTCATCTTCATTTGTAGGGCGTTTCTGGGAAACGCCATCGAGAAGTGGCGTCTGGCACAGACGTCCTACAATGCCGGGCGGCATTTATTTCATCGATTCTGGATACAACCATTGCATGTAATCTTTCACGCCGCTTTCGAGCGAATACTGCGGCTTGTAACCGAGTGCGCCGCGCACGCGACTCAAATCGGCTTCGGTAAAGTTTTGGTAGTGTGCGTGTGGATTATCGAAGTAGTCCGGCTCCAAACTTGTCCCTAACGACTTGTTCAAAACGTCGATCAGTTCGTTGAACGAGCGTGCCTGGCCGGAGCCGAGGTTGTAGATACCGCTCTGCTTTGCCTTCAGCGCAAGAACGCTTCCTTCGACGATATCTCTCACATAGACAAAATCGCGCTTTTGCTCGCCATACTTGAAAATACGCGGCCGTTGGCCGGCCCTCATTTGCTTCGACAAATGATAGACCATGCTTGCCGGCACGCCTTTGTGGGCCTCGCGCGGTCCGTACACGTTAAAGTAACGCAAGCCAACGATAATC
>JACXTT010002395.1_pt1 | contig 29862 bp, 27 predicted proteins | sample 9270951 | NCBI WGS metagenome assembly JACXTT01 (sample SAMN15532306, study PRJNA645909) | rock metagenome | isolation source: weathered quartz diorite | place: Puerto Rico | collected 2017-06-21 | reverse complement strand
CGAGAACGTCGGTCAGGTCAATGCTCAGGTCATCAGCCGCCACTGGCTGATTACCGACGCCGACAACCAGGTGCAGGAAGTGCGCGGCATGGGCGTGGTCGGCGAGCAGCCGGTGCTCAAGCCCGGCGAACATTTCGAGTACACCAGCGGCTCATCGATCAATACCATCGTCGGTACCATGCGCGGCACCTACCAGATGCTTGCCGAAGACGGCACCAAGTTCGATGCGGTGATTCCGGAGTTCACACTCTCGGTGCCGCGGGTCCTGCATTAGCGCCTTGACCGCCGCTTAGCGAGACGCAGGCCGGGGATCTACTTCTCTTCGCTGCCGGCAATCTGCGTCGATTCATCGGCCTTTGCATCCGGCCGTTCGTTCCTGGGCCAGGTCCACCAGACGATCAGCACGCCCATGCCGAATGCCAGAAACACCTGAAAAAATACCCACCCCATGGTGGCCTCCTGCGGTATTGACGATGCGGCGATTGTATACTCCGCGCATGCAAATTTTCCCCACGGCAGGCGCAGTTCCCCCACTCCCTCGCAGCATCTTGGCTGTCTTGCTGATATTTTCCGCAGCCGTCCTTGCGCTTTCCGGCTGTGCCGCCGACCGGGAAATGTCATCTGCAATGCCCTGCCGCGGCGCCTGTGGCACCTGCCCGACATGTCCGCCGCCGGATACGCCCGAACCCATCGGCGAACCGGTGCAACCGGGCACGCTGCCAGCTGCGGAGCTTCCCCGCGGTCGCCTCGCGCGCGCGTCCTGGTCGGAACTCCCGGCATTTGCCGCAGACAATCCAGCTGAAGCGTTCAGCGCATTTGCCCAGGGATGCATAGTGTTGGCAAGCAAGCCGGAATGGCAGGGAATCTGCGCCCGAGCCACCGCGCTGGCGACTGCCGCTCCCAAATCATCCGAGGCCCGACAATTTTTCCTCGACAATTTTGTGCCTTTCCGCGTCATCAACGCAGACGAAACGGACAGCGGCCTGATTACCGGCTACTACGAGCCCCTGCTGCGCGGCAGCCGCACCCGCACTGCCGAATTCCGCTTCCCGCTTTACGCACCGCCGCAGGACCTGATCACGGTCGATCTCAGCGAGGTTTATCCGGACCTGAAGGGTCGCCGTTTGCGTGGGCGGCTGGTCGGCAACAAGCTGGTGCCCTATTTTGAGCGCAGCGCAATCGACAGCGAGGCCGAGACGCCGCCGCTGCGAGGACTGGAAATCGCCTGGGTGGATAACGCCGTCGAATCTTTTTTCCTGCAGATCCAGGGATCCGGGCAGATCCAGTTGCCCGACGGCAGCCGCATGCGGGTCGGTTATGCCGACCAGAATGGATACCCTTTCAAATCGCTGGGCGGCTTGCTGATTCGCAGCGGGGAACTCAAGCGCGAGCGGGCGTCCATGCAGGGCATCAAGGAATGGGCGCGGCTCAATCCTGCCAAGGTGCAGCAGTTCATGAACGGCAATCCAAGCTATGTTTTCTTCAAGGAATTGCCGCCGAACCTGAGCGGTCCGATCGGCACCCTTGGCGTGCCCCTGACTGCGGAGCGCTCGATCGCCGTTGATGTTCGCGTCATTCCGCTGGGTGCGCCGGTTTATCTGGCGACCACCTTCCCGAACACCAGGAACGAACTAAATCGCCTGATGGTTGCCCAGGATACCGGAGGCGCAATCGCCGGAGCCGTGCGTGCAGACTTCTTCTGGGGATTCGGCGACGCGGCCGGCAACCAGGCCGGGAAAATGAAGCAGCAGGGGCGCATGTGGGTATTGCTGCCGAATGGCTACGATCCGAACGCACCGGCCGCGAATGCTGCGTCACCGGCAGCGCCGCCCCTTCCCACTGCGCCGCTTAATTCGGCGTCAAAATAAACAGCGTCGAGAACCTCCCATGACAATCGCCTTCTGGTGCGTACTGCTTGCCGGCCTCATGCCCTTCGTGGCGGTCGGCATAGCCAAATATGACCGCAGTTACAACAATCGCACGCCCCGCGACTGGCTGGCCGCGCAGGATGGGCTCAAGAAGCGCGCCTATGCCGCGCATCTCAACTGCTTCGAAGCCTTTCCGCTATTTGCGGCGGGGACGATCATTGCGCATCTTGCCTCGGTGCAGGCGAATACGATCAATGCCCTGGCAGTCGCCTTTATCGCCGCGAGGATCGTCTATATATGGGCCTATCTGCGCGACCGCGCTTCCCTGCGTTCGCTGGTCTGGATCGTCGCCCTTATCCTCAACATTGCCCTGTTCATTGCTGCCGCATTGGCCGGCGCCGCCTGAAATTCGGGCTCTGGATACCCAGTAAATGAAATGGGCGCCATAGGCGCCCATTTCATGTGACGGCGAGGTATGCGCCGGGATTATTTATTCATCGAGGTTTTCGCCGCGGGCACCGAGGCGAGCAAGCGCGCCTCGATTTGCTCCTTGGGGATCGCGCCCGAAATGCGCTCGCCGCTCTCGAAGAACGTGGTGGGCGTGCCGTTGATGCGCAGCCGCTGGCCCAATGCCACCAGGCGGTCGACCGGCGTGTCGCAGGTTCCGGCGGCGGTCGGGGCCTGCGCGCGCAGCATCTGGTCCTGCCAGGCTTTCAGACGGTCCGTCGAGCACCAGATCGATTTTGACTTGGTAACCGAATCCGGCGACAGGATCGGATAGGTAAAGATATAGGCCGTGACATTTTCCAGCTGGTTGATGTCCTGCTCAAAACGCTTGCAGTAGCCGCAATTCGGATCGGCAAAGATCGCCAGACGACGCGAACCACTGCCTCTCACCAGCTTGATGGCCTGGTCGAACGGCAGATCATCGAACTTGATCGCCGTAAGTTTTTGCATGCGAGCTTCGGTGATATTGCTGCGGGTCTGGGTGTCAATCAGGCTGCCGAGCACCAGAAAGGTCACTTTTTCGTCGGTATACAGAATTTCGCTGCCGGCAAAAATCTCGTACAAGCCGCCGTAATTGGTCTTGGTCACGCGCTCGATCTTGACCTCGGGAAACTTCTTCTCGACGTCTTTTTTGACCGAGTCGGCGTCGGCGAACGCTGCGCCTGCGCACATCAGGCCCGCAAATGCGAGCAAAGCAGCTGATTTCGAAAATTTCACGGGATATCCTTTGTGGCCTGGGCGGCGGGTTGATTTCGGGTCAGCACTATCGGATTGCAGATGATCGCATTGGTTCACCCGACTTCGCAGCTATTTTATGGCATGGCCAATCAGCATCGCCTTCGTCGCCGACGAGCGGTTGGCCAGGTTCAGCCCCTGGCGGCGCAACATCCTGGCCAGGGCAGCTTCGCTCAGGTAGAGGCCGCGCATCCGGTCGGTCACTTCGCCCATGAGCAGGGCGTCCTCCCGCCGGGCCCGCTCGTAACGGCGCAACAAGGCCAGGTCACCCGGGCGCATCAGTGGCGACCGATTGCGAAGCTCATCGGCCAAGGCAGAAGCATCGGCAAAGCCCAGGTTCGCACCCTGTCCTGCCAGAGGATGTATGGAGTGGGCGGCATCGCCGATCAAGGCCAAGCCGTTTTTCACCCAATGATTCGCGGTCATCCGCCTTAGGGGAATTCGTGCTCGCGATGAGCTCGGCGTGAGCCTGCCCAATGCGTGATTTCCCGCCGCGGCAACGGCCGCTGAAAACGCCGCGGGGTCCATCGCATCGAGTTCTCCGGCACGAGCAACGGGAACCGACCAGACCAACGATATCTGCTCTCCCGGCAGCGGCAACCAGGCCAGCACACCTTGTGCGGAAAACCATTGCCGTGCCACGCCGCCGTGTCCGCGTTCAACATGGAAATTGGCGACCACCGCATCACTCTGGTAGTCCTTGATTTGAGCATCAATGCCCGCGAGCATGCGCATTCTGGACGCGCCGCCATCGGCCGCCACCAGCAAATCCGCGACCAGTTTTCGCCTATCCGACAATTCGATGGCGGGCACATCGGACAAGTCCAAGGCGGCGACTTCCGTCCGGTCGATGATGTTGATGACGCTGTTGTTCGCCGCCACCGCGGCCTGCAGGGCATTCATCAGCGCGGCATGTTCGATAATGAAGGCCAAGGGGCTGCCCTGGCTGAAATCGATTTCCCCGCCACCGTCGGCATCGGCATCGCCGAATACCTGCATGCTGCGCACCGGGGCGATTCGCGCATTGTCCATGCGCTGCCAGACGCCGAGATCCTGCAGCAAGTCGCGCGACCCCGGCGACAGCGCATAGACGCGATGATCAAATCCGTCACCCAGGTTACGGGGCACCAGGGCCTGCCGCTCGACCACGACCACTTCTGCGCCCGGCAGGCGCGCCGCAGCCAGGGCAAAGGCAAGGCCGACCGGGCCCGCGCCAACGACAATGATCCGGTTGCGCGTGTTGTCCATTTGGCGGTTAGCGAACGGCGCCGAAAAGCATCCGCCGCGCCAGGGCGCGCCGCGCGAACGGCAGCAAATCTACCATCGCCAGGCCGAGACTGCGCGGCGCCCGCAACAGCAGATCATCGCGCGAGAATGCGCCGACCAGAAAATCGGTAAACCCGACGCTGCGCGATACATCTTTGGCTCGCGTCGCCGCATAGCGTTGCAGCAGCATTTCGTCCGGCAAGGCACCGCCACCGGCGAGGTCGCGCGCCAGATCCAGGGCATCGCGCAGGCCCAGGTTGAAACCTTGTCCCGCCACCGGATGCAGCGCCTGAGCGGCATTGCCGATCACCACCACCCGGCCTGCCACAGGCGCGGAAACGGTCCGCAGTTTCAAGGGATAACTGCGGCGGTTTTCCACATGCAAGAATTTTCCGGCGCGATAGCCGAAATGCTCCTGGAAAGCCGCGCAAAAAGCCGCTGCCTCCATGGCTTTCAGTGCCTCGATGCGTGCCGGCGCCGCGACCCAGACCATCGAATACTCGCAGGCACCCGCCTTGGGCAGCAAGGCAGCGGGCCCATCGCTGGTAAAGCGCTCGAAGGCCCGGTGTCGGTGGGCGCTGTCGGACACGATATGTGCAAGCAGTGCCACTTGCTCGTAGTCCTTTTCGGCAATTTCAATGGCTGGCACCTTGCCGAGATTGGCCCCGCCATCGGCGAGCACCACAACATCCGCCGCAATTCTTTGCTCGCCAAGCGGCGACAAAAACGAAACCTCCGCCTGCGTGCCCGACTGATCAATGGCAGAAACCGCTGCGCCGCGGGTGACCGCAATGTCGCAATGCGCCAGCTGTTCGTCCAGCGCCGCCTGCAATTGCGCATAGTTCAGCACATAGCCCAGGGCATCCACGCCGCCGTCTTCCCGCGACAGGTCAACACGTCCGAACCCGCCCTTCTGCGAGGTATGGATCGAATGGATCGCCGTGGCCTGAAGCGCATCACCCCATATTCCGGCTTCATCCAGAATTTCCCGACTTCCCCAAGAGAGGGCCAGCGTCCGCGATTCGCGCGAAGGGCCCTCGCGGGCCTCAAGCAAGGCAACGTCGATTCCCGCGCGTTTGGCCAGCAAGGCAAAGGTCGCGCCGACCGGACCGGCGCCGACAATGAGGACCTTCATGTGCCGTGCACGATCGCCGTCAATCAGCCGGCGGTCAACGCCTCGACATCCTTGACGGATTTCGGGCAGCTGGCGGTGAGGACGCGATTGCCGGTTTTGGTCACCAGCACATCGTCCTCGATGCGCACGCCGATATCCCAGAAATGCTTGGGCACATTGTCCGCCGGACGAATGTACAGGCCCGGCTCAACCGTCAGCACCATGCCAGGTTCCAGGCCCACCCATTTGCCGTTGCGCTTGTAATCACCCGCATCGTGGACATCGAGGCCCAGCCAGTGGCCGGCGCGGTGCATGTAGAACTGTTTGTAAGCCTCGGTTTCAACCACTTTGGCCAAGCTGCCCTTGCAGAGCTTGAGATCAATCAGGCCCTGCGCCAGAACATTCACGGCAACCTCGTGATACTTGCCGAAAGGCGCGCCCGGCTTGACCGCCTTGATGCAAGCCAGCTGCGACTCAAGCACCAGTTCGTAAATATCCTTTTGCGGCCCGCTGAACTTTGACGCTATCGGAAAGGTGCGGGTGATGTCAGCGGCATAGCTTTCGAGCTCGCAGCCGGCGTCGATCAACATCAGCTCGCCCTTGCGCAAGGGCGCGGAATTCTCGCGATAGTGCAGTACGCAGGCATTGGCGCCGGCCGCAACGATGCTCCCATAGGCCGGCTGGCGTGCGCCATTGCGGATGAATTCATGCAGCACTTCGGCTTCGACCTGGTATTCGAACATGCCCGGTTTAGCCAGCCTCATGGCACGCACATGGGCGTCCGAGGAAATCTTGCCGGCGCGGGCCATGATGTCGATCTCGACCTCGTCCTTGATCAGTCGCATCGCATTCAGGGGGTGGCGCGCGTCCTTCAATTCCACCGGCGCGGTGATGCCGGTGCGAATCTTGGCACGAACCACATTCAACCAGCGGCTGATCGACTGGTCCCATTCGGCGTCCGCGCCGAGCGGGGTATGCACCACATCGCAATTGGTCATCAAATCGGGTATGCGCGACTCCAGTTCGGTAATCGAATAGGCTTCATCGAACTGGAAAACCTCCTTGGCCATGGCCGGACCAAAGCGGAAACCATCCCAAATTTCACGCTCCAGATTCTTGTCGCGGCAGAACAGGATGTGGCGCGGCTTCTTGCCAAGGGTAATCGCAACAACGGCTTCCGGCTCGCGGAAGCCGGTCAGGTAATAGAAATAGCTGTCCCAGCGATAGTCGTAGTGGGCATCGGCATTGCGCGCGCGCTCATGAGAAGTCGGCACAAGGAGCAATCCCTCGCTCAGGATCTTTGTCAGGCGGGCGCGACGCTTGGCATGGGCCTTGATGTTGGGAACAACAACCGGAACGGGGGGCAATTCGCGCTTCATATTCAACCTTTCGGGGAGAGATAGGTACGCCCTCGCGGGGCAAGGTCTCGTTGAAAAAATTTTCGATGCCGTATTTTACGGCTTAATCCTGCGCTCCAGAGCCGCCAATTGCTGCGGGGTGCCGAGGTTTTCCCAAATCCCCGCGTGCCGCTCCGCCGACACCCGGCGGGCATCAATCAGGGCATTGGCCCAGGGAAACAACTTTTCTTTCCTGCCAGCGACAAAACCGGCGAACAGCTTCGGGTGCCAGCAGGCAATTCCCGAAAAATTCAGCTTCTCTCCGCTACGGCTGGCAAGGCCGTCGCGGACGGCGAAATCGCCCTGCGGATGGAAAGGCGGGTTGTCCGCCAGCACGAAGTGGGCATCGACCTCGCCACGCTCAATGCGCAGCAGCGATGGCAGCAACTTGCCATAGTCGAAATCGGTATAGACGTCGCCGCTGGTGGTGACAAATGGCCTGAAACCCAGCATCGGCGCGGCTTTCACGATGCCGCCGACGGTTTCCAGGGCTTCGCCTTCGTGGGAATAAGCAATGGTGATCCCGTAGTTGTTACCGTTTCCCAGGGACGTCTCGAACTGCGCACCCAGCCACGCAGTATTGATGATGATCTCTGCAAATCCGGCCCGCGCCAAGGCTTCAAGCTGATATTCGATGAGACGTTTGCCGCCCAGCGGCAACAAGGGCTTGGGCACCGTATCGGTCAATGGGCGCATGCGCTCGCCCCGACCCGCGGCAAAGATCATCGCTTTGAAATGATGGTTCACGACAGCCGAACGCGACAGCGTCACTTAAAAGGTATAGCCGACGACTTTCGTCGTGCCATCGTCGATTTTCAGCTTGTCGAACAGCCGGACCAGGGGGAACAGGGCCGTATAGCGCTCCCCGGTGCGACGCACATAGTTCACGAACCGCGGGGTATCGGCCAGGTATTTGGGTTTGCCGTCGCGGTAGTTGATGCGCGCAAAAATGCCCAGGACCTTGAGATGGCGCTGCAGGCCCATCCATTCCACATCGCGATAGAAGTCGCCGAAATCGGCCGGAACCGGCAAGCCGGCTTTTTTGGCTTTCTCCCAGTAGCGGATGGTTCCGTCGAGCACGCGCTCCTCGTCCCAGGAAATGAAGGCATCCTTGTACAGGCTGGCGATGTCGTAGCTGATCGGACCGTAAACCGCGTCCTGGAAATCCAGCACCGCCGGCACATTGGCCGGCAGCCGGGGGCTGACCATCAGGTTGCGCGGCATATAGTCGCGATGGACAAACACATTCGACTGCGCCAGATTGGCATTGACGATGGTGTCGAATACCCCCTCCAGGACTTGCCGCTGCTCGGCACTGAGCTCCACCTGCATGTGCCGGACAATGTACCAGTCGGGAAAAAGTCGCAACTCTCGCTCCAGCAGCGCACGATCATAGACAGGCAGCACGCCAGATTTCGAGGCCAGCTGCCATTTGAGCAGGGTGTCGCCGGCGCCACGCAACAGGACATCGGCGTTTTCCTCGTTCAGGACGTCGAGATAAGTCTGCCGGCCCATGTCGCTCAGCAGCAGGAAGCCCTGCTGCAAATCCTGCGCCAGCACCCGCGGGACGGCGACCCCGGCCTCGGCCATCAGCGATGCCACATGGATAAATGGACGGCAGTCCTCATGCTCCGGCGGCGCATCCATGACAATGCTCGTTTGCCCCGCCAGCGTTATGCGAAAATAGCGCCGGAAGCTGGCATCAGCAGAAGCGGGTTCGATGCGATAGTCGGAACTGCCTAGTTCAGCCTTCAGCCAGACTGAAAGAGCCGTCATTCGAGCGGCAGCACTCACATCGTTCATTTAGTTTTCGTTGTCGGATATCGATCACGCGATTTTATCACTCGCGGTGAACTCGCCCCTCAACGTCCTGCCAGGCGCTCACATTGTTGATGGACCCGATGCTTCTCGTGCAACGCCCTATTCACCTGACTTGCCGCATCCCCAAGGTTCGCCCTACCCGACTCGCATGGGCGCTGGCGTCCATCCTGGCCAGCGCGGCGACCCTGCCGCAGTCCGTCCTGGCCCAGCAATCGACAGCACCTGGACAGGCGGACCTCGATCGCGCCATTTCCGAGGGCCGCAAATCCAGTTCCGTGATCCCGACCCCGGGCACGCTGCTGACCCGCCGCAAGGACGAACCGCGCGCCATTGAAGCAGACGAAATTGCCGGCACCAACCAGAAGACCCTTTCGGCCCGCGGCAGCGTGGTATTGCGGCAGGATAATGTGCAGGTTTTTGCCGATCGCCTCGATTACGACCAGGAGACCGATACGGCCTTCGCTCCCGGCAAGATGCGGCTGGTGCGCGATGGCGATGGAATCAGCGGCAGCGACCTCAAACTGCGCATCGGCGAAGAAGTCGGCACCCTGCTCTCGCCCACGTTTTTTTTCGGCAAGACCAAAATGCGTCCGACGCAACGCTATGAAGCCCGCGGCGCCGCCGACAGCATGAACTTCGAGGGACCGGAAAAGGAGCGGCTGTTCGGCGCCTCCTACACCACTTGCAAGGTCGGGGAGGAGGACTGGTTTTTGCGCGTTTCCGAACTCTCCCTGGATCGCGCCAGCAACATCGGTACCGGTTACAACGGCCGCATCGTCTTCAAAGGCGTGCCGATCCTGTATGTGCCTTACATGAATTTCCCCTTGAACAACGAGCGCAAATCCGGCCTGCTGGCACCGACCTTCGGGTCCTCGTCGAACAGCGGCCTCGAACTGGCGGTGCCGTTTTACTGGAATATCGCGCCGAATCATGACGCCACCATCACGCCGAAGATCTTCAGCAAGCGCGGTGTGCAGGTCAGCACCGAGGCCCGCTATCTGGGCGAGCAGTACATCGGCCAGTTCGATTCCGAGTATCTGCCCAACGACCGCAAGGCTGACCGCGACCGCTATCTCGTTTCCTTGCGCCATTACCAGAATTTGACGGGTGTGTTCGGCAGCGGCCTCCCGGCCGGCTGGAGCAGCAGCATCAATGCGCAAAAAGTATCGGACGACGCCTATTTTCGCGACCTGTCGACGCGTATCGCCAACACCGCGCAAACCAATCTGCCGCGCGACTTCGGTGTCAATTACAACTCCGATTTCGGCAACCTCGGCCTGCGCCACCTCAGTTTCCAGACATTGCAGGATCCGCTGGCGCCGGTAGTGACCCCCTATCGACTGGCGCCGCAAATCACCTTCAACGCGCGACCGGCACGTGCGCAGGGCCTCGAATTCAATGCCACCGGAGAATTCACCGACTTCCTGCATCCGACGCTCGTGAGCGGCCGGCGCTTCCTGTTGTACCCCTCGGTGGCCTATTCGCTGACCCAGCCCTATGGCTATGTCACGCCGAAGATCGGTTATCACATGACCCGCTACGACCTGACAGAAAATACCAGCGGTTATGAAAGCACGACGCGCACCCTGCCAATCCTGAGCCTGGACAGCGGACTGGCGTTCGAGCGAGCGACCAGCTTCGACGGGCAGGGCTATACCCAGACCCTGGAACCGCGCCTGTTCTTCCTTTACGTCCCCTATCGCGACCAGTCCACGATCCCGATTTTTTCGACCTCTGAAACTGACTTCAATTTTTCGCAAATCTTCAGCGACAATCTGTTCATCGGTGGCGACCGCATTTCCGACGCCAAGCAACTGACGGCCGCGGTGACCACGCGCTTTATAGAAAACCTGACGGGTATCGAACGACTTCGCGCCGCCATCGGCCAGCGCTATTCCTACCAGGCGCAGCGGGTATTGCTGTCCAACAACACCAGCGGCACCGCTGGCGGCGTCGGCCGCTCGGATCTGCTGGCTGCGGTATCAGGTCAGGTGTCGGACCAGTGGTTTCTGGATTCCAGTTTCCAGTATGGCGCTTCGCAAAGCCAGTTCCAGAAATCCAATCTGGCCGCGCGCTACAACGGCGAGGGCGGAAAAATACTCAATATCAGCTATCGATTCACGCGGGATTCGCTCAAGCAGATCGATATCTCGACCCAATGGCCATTCGGCAGCGCCGCGCCCGGATGGACAGTACTGGCCCGCGTCAACCATTCGCTTTCCGACCGGCGTCTGATCGAGGGCCTGTTTGGCGTCGAGTATAATAAGGGCTGTTGGGAATTCAGGCTGGTTGCGCATCGCTTCGCCACGGCGACCCAGCAATATTCCAATTCCGTCCAGTTCCAGCTTGAACTCAAAGGGCTGTCCAAACTGGGGATCAATCCGTTTGAGACAATCAAACAAAACATTGTCGGGTACAAACGGTCTGAAGATCGCGACAGCGATGCCGCCCGCCAAACCGACCGTTGAACCCAGGTTGGCGGAGCCGGATTTTTCAATGCCCGATTTATTGTGAGATGTGCGCCATGAACCTCCCGACTTTCCCCCCGCGTTTTGCAGCCCTGCTGCTGTGCCTACTGGCCGCCCTGCCGGCAGCGGCCCAATTGGCGCAGCCCACTGCGCCCAATCCACTGTTCCCAGCCCTGACGCCCATGGCGCCGGTGACGCCGCGCATCGACACCAAACTGACGCCGGCAAAAGCGGGGGGCATTGTTTCGCTCGACCGGATAGTCGCAGTGGTGAACAACGAGGTGATCACGCAAAATTCGCTGAATGAGCGCATGTCGACGGTGTTGGTGCAAATGCGGAAATCGGGCACGCCCCTTCCGCCGCAGGACACACTGCAAAAGCAGTTGCTGGAGCGGATGATCAACGATCTCATGCAGGTCCAGGAGGCCGAGGACACCGGCATACGCGTCAGCGACAGCGAGCTCGACAAGATCCTGCAGCGGATCGCGGACGAAAACAATCTTTCGATGACCGACTTTCGGCGTGTGCTGGAGCAGGATGGCATTACCTGGAAACGCTTCCGCGAGGAAATCCGTAGCGAGGCGGTCATCGGCCGCCTGCGCGAACGCGAGGTGGAAAGCAGCGTTGCAGTCACCGAGGCGGAAATCGATACCCAGCTCGCCCTCGAATCCCGAGAAGCCGGTAACGACCAGGAATTTCGCCTTGCGCATATCCTGATACAGGTCCCGGAACAGGCCACGACGGCGCAGATCGAGGTTCGCCGCAAGCGCGCCGAACAGGCGCAGACGGCATTGCGGGGAGGCGCCGAGTTTGCACAGATTTCAGCCCAGTTTTCGGATGCGCCGGACGCATTGCAGGGTGGCGACCTGGGCTGGCGCGCGTCCGGGCGGCTGCCTGGCATCTTTCTGGATGCGGTGAACGCCATGAGGCCGGGCCAAACCAGCGACATTCTGCGCAGCGCCAATGGTTTTCATATCGTCAAATTGCTCGACAAGCGGGGGCGCAGCGCAGCACCTGCCGCCCAGCAAGTCCATGTACGCCACATCCTGCTGCGGCAAAAGGAAGGCCTGGTCAGTGACAACGAGGCACGCGAACGCCTGGCCCGGCTGCGCGAGCGTATTGCCGCCGGCGCCGATTTTGCCGAACTGGCCAAGGTCCATTCCGACGATCCTTCCTCGTCCAAGGGCGGCGATCTGGGCTGGCTGTCGCCCGGCGACACCGTGCCGGAATTCGAACGCGCCATGAACGCCTTGCGCGACAACGAGATAAGCGCGCCGATCCAGACCCAGTTCGGCTGGCATTTGGTACAGGTCATCGAGCGCCGCGCCGAAGGCGTGTCCGAAGAGCGGCGCCGCGCGGTGGCGCGCAACACCATCCGCGCGCGCAAGGCCGACGAGGCCTACCAGGACTGGCTGCGGCAAACCCGCGACCGCGCCTTTGTCGAATACCGGCTCGAAGAAAAATAAATCGACGGTGACGTTCCTGTCCTGAGCGCAACGTCATGAAACCCGTCCTTGCCATCACCTCCGGCGAACCGGCCGGTATCGGCCCCGATCTTTGCGCGATGCTGGCATCGATCGATGCCGATGCAAAATTCAATGCGCGACTGGTCATTCTCGGCGACCGCACGCTGATCGCCGAACGTGCGCGCACCCATGGCCTGGACCCCGCACGCCTGTCGATCGAGCATGTTCCGCTGCACGCCGCGGCCACTGCCGGGCGACTCGATCCCGCCAACAGCCGCTATGTGCTGGCCCTGCTTGACCATGCGCTTGACGGCTGTCGCGACGGCCGTTATCAGGCCATGGTCACCGCGCCCTTGCACAAGGGCGTGATCAACGATGCGCAGATCAAAGGCCTCGGCAAATTCCAGGGCCACACCGAATACCTGGCCGAAAAATCCGGCACGCCGCAGGTGGTGATGATGCTGGTCGGCGGCAAGCCACTGCTGCGCGTGGCGCTGGCCACCACGCATCTTGCCTTGCGCGATGTCCCCGCCGCGATCACCCGCGAAAACCTGGCGACGACGCTGCGCATTCTTGAGGCCGAACTGCGCCGCAAGTTCGCCATCGCCGCGCCGCGCATCCTGGTGGCCGGCCTCAATCCGCATGCAGGTGAATCGGGGCATCTGGGCGATGAAGAAATCAATGTGATCGCGCCGGTGATCGAGGCGCTGAAGCGTGAAGGCATGAAGCTTATTGGCCCGCTGCCCGCGGACACGCTGTTCACGCCGCAGCATTTGCAGCACGCCGATGCAGTGCTGGCCATGTATCACGACCAGGGCCTCGCGGTGCTCAAGTACGCGAGCTTCGGCGAGGGCGTCAACATTACCCTCGGCCTGCCCTTTATCCGCACCTCGGTCGATCACGGCACCGCGCTGGATCTCGCCGGCAAGCCGGGCATCGAAACCGGCAGCATGCACGCGGCGATTGCACTGGCAGCGGAACTCGCCCGCGCGCACAGGCACACACAAAGCTGATGCAGCCGACGCCCAAAAAACGGCTGGGACAACACTTCCTGACCGATCGTCATTACATCGAACGCATCGTCAAGGCCATTGCTCCCAAGGCCGGCGAACTGATGGTGGAAATCGGCCCGGGACCGGGCGCGATTACCGAACCGCTGATCATCGCGCTGGGACATCTTCACGTCGTCGAAATCGACCGAGACCTCGCCGCTGCGCTGCGCGAACGCTTCAGCGAGGCGCAAATCACGGTGCACGAAAGTGATGCGCTGGAATTCGATTTCGGCACGCTGTTGGACAAAAAAGCGGGTGAGCGCTTCCGCGTCGTCGGCAATCTGCCCTACAACATTTCCACGCCCCTGCTCTTCCATCTCGCTGATTACGCTGCGCAGATGATAGACGGCGTGTTCATGCTGCAAAAGGAAGTGGTCGATCGCATGGTGGCGGCGCCCGATACCGATGCCTATGGCCGCCTGTCGGTGATGCTGCAATACCGCTTTGCGATGCGGCGCCTGTTCGACGTGCCGCCCGGCGCTTTCTACCCGCCGCCCAAAGTCGATTCCGCGATTGTACGCATGCAACCCTTGCCGGAAGATCGTCCGCGCGCGCATAGCGACAAGCGGCTTGCGGAGATTGTTACCGCCGGCTTTGGTCAGCGTCGCAAGACGCTATCGAATACGCTGAAACCCTTCATGGCGGCGACTACCATCGAAGCCCTCGGCATCGATCCCAAACGCCGCGCGGAGACGCTGTCGTTGACGGAATTCATCTCGCTGGCCGATGCCGGCGAGCCCGCAGAAAAATAACAAACTCCAGTATTGGCGCGCTTCTTGAAGCATTTTTGCCTCAAAAGCCGCGCCAGTGCTGGAGTTTCATTTTTTACAATCGCCTTTTCGATCAAGCTTTCGCCATCTGGATGAACTCGATCTTGTAGCCATCCGGGTCCTGCACAAAGGCGATCACGCTGCCGCCGAATTTCATCGGCCCCGCCTCGCGCGTCACGGTTCCGCCCTTCGCCTTCACCGCTTCGCAGGCCGCGTACACATCCGGCAGACCGATGGCGAGATGGCCGAAGCCATTGCCGAGATCGTAGCTTTTGGTTTCCCAGTTATGCGTGAGTTCGATCACCGCATGGTTCTGTTCATCGCCATAACCGACAAAGGCCAGGGTGAATTTTCCCTCGGGATAATCGCGGCGACGCAGCAGTTTCATGCCGAGGACATTGGTGTAGAAGTCGATCGACTTGTCGAGATCGCCGACACGAATCATGGTGTGCAGCAGTTGCATAAAATTCCTTTAATTAGAACGCGCGAAACTTGTGATCGTTGCGGTCCAGCTCCGCCTTCAGGGCCTCGTAGTCCGGGCACATGCGCTCGACCTCGGACCAGAAGGCGGCCGAGTGGTTCATATGGCGCAGATGGGCGAGTTCATGGCAGACGACGTAATCGATCAGCGCAGGACGCGCCTTCATCAAACGCCATGAGAAGCGCACCTCGCGCCGCGAATTGCAGCTGCCCCAGCGGTTGTTGGCGCTGGACAGGAACACATGCGGCGGTGTCAGGCCGTGCAGCTTGGCGAAAAAAAATGCGCGCTGCGCCAGATGCGGCAGCGCCTGGCGCTTGATCCAGGTAACGACGACTTTCTCGATATCGGCGGGCTCGTTGTTTTTCACGCGCACGAACAGATGTCCCTGCGCCAGCTCCGCGCCGGGGCGGCCGGCGCCGGCATCGATCATGAGCGTGACCGGCTCGCCCATGAAATAAAAACTGCTGCCGGTCATCCACAATTGCGGCGTGATCTTGCGATGCGACCACTCGCCGAGCTTCTTCAGCACCCAGGCTTCGTTCTTGCCGATCATGTCCTCGATGGCGCCGATCGGCGTGGTCAGCGATGCCGCCACCGTCATGCCGGTGCCATCAATTTTCAATCCGACGCCACGACGCCCACGGCGTCGCACCAGTTTGTAATCGACGCGCTTGCCATCGAGCGCAATGCTGCGCTCGTCGGTCTCAACGCAGTCGCGCGCCTTCGCTGCGCGCGGCTTGGTTGCCACTTTGACCAGTGGCTGCGCAGGTGCCCCGGAAAAATCAAGCAGAGGCTGGAGGAAGCCGGGCCATTTCATCTTCGATCCAGTTCTCGGTCAGCTTCAGCACCGCCAGCGATTCCTTGTTCGAGGTATCGATCACCGGGCCAATGCTCATGGTGATCTTGCCAGGATATTTGAGAAAGGCATTGCGCCGCCAGCACTCGCCGGCATTGTGCGCGATCGGCAAAATCGGCGCGCCCACCCCCGCCGCCAACCAGGCGCCGCCGATGCCATAACGACCGCGCTTGCCCGGCGCCACGCGTGTGCCCTCGGGGAAGATCACCACGCCGTAACCGCGCGCCAGTCGGTCGCGGCCCTGCTCCAGAATCTGGTCGCGCGCCGTGTGGCCGCTTTTGCGATCAATCGCAATCGACTGCAGGCTGCCCAGCACCCAGCCTATGATCGGCACCAGCAGGAGCTCGCGCTTGATGATCCACACCGAATGCGGCACGGTCACCAGGATCGCCACGGTTTCCCAGGCGGACTGGTGCTTGGCCATCACCACACAGGGTTGTTTGGGAATATTTTCGAGGCCGCGAATTTCATAGTCGATGCCGCAGACATATTTGGCGAGGCGCAGAATCTGCCGACCCCAGGAACGCGCGCACTCATAGCCCCAGTCGTGATAAAAAATCGCCAGCGGCACCGTGAAAATGCCGTAGAAAATCGTCACCAGAATGCCGGACAGCAGGAACGCCGTCGAGCGGATATAAATCACGTCGCCGCTCCGGTCATGCGCGAGGGCTCGGTCACCAGATGACGTACCGCTTCAGCCAAATCGGCGAACACCCGGGTGCCGGCGGGCAGGCCGCCGTCCTTCTGTGTTTTCTTGCCCTTGCCGGTCAGCACCAGGATCGGCGCGCAACCCACGCGCGCGCCGGCCTCCAGATCGCGCAGCGAATCGCCGATGGTCGGCACGCCGTTGAGGCCCAGATGGAAACGCGTCGCGATGTCCTCGTACATGCCGCTCTTGGGCTTGCGGCATCGGCAGTTCCGCTCGGCGGTATGCGCGCAGAAAAACACCGCATCGATGCGCCCGCCCTGCCGGAACACCAGTTCCATCATCTTGTCGTTGATGGCGTTCAGCGTGGCCATGTCGAACAGGCCGCGGCCGATGCCCGACTGGTTGGTCGCCACCGCCACCCGATAGCCGCCCTGGTTGAGGCGCGCGATCGCCTCGATCGAACCGGGAATCGGCTTCCATTCATCCGGCGATTTGATGAACTGCGCGCTGTCCTGGTTGATGACACCGTCGCGGTCGAGGATGACGAGTTTGGCGGGAGCATTCATGGAAATATTCTAGGCTGCCAGCTTGGACAAGTCAGCGACTTTGTTCATCAGGCGATGCAGATCGCCAAGCAGCGCCAGCCGATTGTTGCGCAACTTGATGTCATCGGCATTGACCATCACGCCGTCGAAAAAAGCGTCGACCGGTACTTTAAGCGGCGCAAGCGACTTCAAGGCGGCGGTGTAATTTCGCGCGGCGAATGCAGCTTCGAAGGCCGGGGTCGTGTTATTCAGGGCCTCGAACAGCGTCCGCTCGGCTGGCTCGGCGAGCAGCATCGCATCGGCATTGGCAAAGCTGCCTTCGGTTTTTTTCAGAATATTGCCGATGCGCTTGTTGGCGGCGGCCAGGCTTTCCGCCTCGGGCAGCGCCATGAATTCGCGCACGGCCGCCAACTGCGCCGGCAACTGCTCAAGGCGGGCCGGGCGCTGCGCCAATACCGACTCGACCTCAAGTGCGGTGTAACCCTGATCTCGCAAAGAACCGCGAAGGCGCTCGTAAATGAAACTCAGCAAGTCTGCCTGATTCGGCGCAAATCCGGCGACTCCCTCGAACACGGCAAACGAGGCATTGACCAGTTCATTCAGATCAACAGCCAGCCTCATTTCAATCAGGACACGCAAAACCCCCAGCGCATGGCGACGCAATGCAAACGGGTCCTTGTCACCCGTCGGCTGCTGGCCGATGCCGAACAGGCCGGCCAGCGTTTCTAGCTTGTCGGCCAGCATGACCGCGATTGCCACCGGGCCCTGCGGCAAAGTGGCACCCGCGCCTTTGGGCCAGTAATGCTGTTCGATGGCATCGGCAACCGCCTGCGATTCGCCATCATGCAAGGCGTAGTAACGCCCCATTGTCCCCTGCAACTCCGGAAACTCGCCGACCATATCGGTCAGCAAATCGGCCTTGGCAAGATAGGCGGCGCGCTCCGCCTGCGACTTGTCTGCGCCGACCAGCAAGGCGATCTGTCCCGCCAGCTTTTGCACCCGCCCCATGCGTTCCAGCTGGTTGCCGAGCTTGTTGTGATAAACCATATTGGCCAGCTTGGGCACGCGCACTTCAAGCCTGGTCTTCTTGTCGGTCTCGAAAAAGAAGCGTGCATCGGACAGCCGCGGCCGCACCACGCGCTCATTGCCCTCAATGACATTTTGCGGATTGTCCAGCGTCATATTGCTGACGATCAGGAAGCGGCTGGACAGGCTGCCGTCGCTGAAAAACAGCGGGAAGTATTTCTGGTTGAGCTTCATGGTCAGGATCAGGCATTCCGGCGGCACGTTCAGGAACTCCGCCTCGAAGGCGCCCGAATAGACGGCTGGCCGCTCAACCAGGGCCGTGACCTCATCGAGCAGCGCCAGATAATCTTCGCGCTCACCCAGACTGCTGCCATGCTCTTCGGCGCGCTCGAACAGCAGGCGCTCGATTTCCTTCCTGCGCTTGTCGAAACTGGCGATGACCGCACCGTCTTTTTCCAGCCGCGCCTCGTATTCGCTCGCGTGCGCCAGCTCGATATCGGCAGCGCCCTGGAAGCGGTGGCCATGTGTGGTACGGCCAGCATTAAGGCCGAGCACGCTGACCGGCACGATGTTGGCGCCGTACAGTGCCACCAGGCCATGCGCGGGGCGCACGAATTGCACTGAGGTATGGCCGTCGGCGAGCTGATAGGTCATGACTTTTGGCACCGGCAATGCAGCGATGGCTTCTTCGAGTGCACTTTGCAAACCGGCCTGCAATGTTTGCCCCTTGGCCATGCCGCGATACACCAGCTGCTCGACCTTGCCATCGCTTTCGCGCGCAAGTGTGGCCGGATCGATATGCGCCAACGATTTTGCGGCGAGTTTTTTTGACAGCGCGGGCGTGGCCTTGCCCTCCTTGTCGAGACCGATGCTGACCGGCATCAACTTTTCGACAAAGGCCTCATCCGGCGCGACCGCGTGCACATTGCTGATGGCGACCGCCAGTCGACGCGGTGTGGCGAATAGGGTCGCCGCCGAGTCGGCTTCGAGCAGGGTGCGTTTTTTCAGGCCAGCAAAAATGCTTTCGGCAAAGGCATCACCCAGTTTCTTGAGTGCCTTTGGTGGCAATTCCTCGGTAAACAACTCGACCAGCAGGGTGGCGACGCTCATGCGGCCACCTTGTTCACACTGTGCAGCATCGGGAAACCGAGACGCTCGCGCGACTCGAAATAGCTCTGCGCCACCGCACGCGCCAGGATGCGGATGCGGCCGATGTAGGCCGCGCGCTCGGTCACCGAGATGGCGCCATGCGCATCGAGCAGATTGAAGGTATGTGCCGCCTTCAGCACTTGTTCATAGGCGGGCAGAGCCAGTTGCGCGTCAATCAGGCGTTTGGCGCCGGCCTCGTAGTCCGCAAAATGCTGCAGCAGGCTGGGCACATCGGAGTGCTCAAAGTTGTAGGTGGATTGTTCAACCTCGTTCTGGTGGAACACATCGCCATACGTAAGAACGCGATCGACGCCGTTTTCTTTCCAGCTGGTCCAGATCAGGTCGTAAACGTTTTCCTTGTTCTGCAGATACATGGCGAGGCGTTCAAGGCCGTAGGTAATTTCGCCGGTGATCGGTTTGCATTCAATGCCGCCAACCTGCTGGAAGTAGGTGAACTGCGTGACTTCCATGCCGTTCAGCCAGACTTCCCAGCCAAGGCCCCAGGCACCGAGGGTCGGGTTTTCCCAATCGTCTTCGACAAAACGCACATCGTTTTGCTGCAAGTCAAGGCCCAGCGCCGCAAGCGAGCCCAGATAAAGTTCAAGAATGTTCGGCGGTGATGGTTTCAACACAACCTGGTACTGGTAGTAATGCTGCAGGCGATTCGGATTCTCGCCGTAGCGCCCATCCTTGGGGCGGCGCGAAGGTTGCACATAGGCGGCACGCCAGGGCTCCGGGCCGAGCGACCGCAGAAAAGTCGCGGTATGCGAAGTGCCGGCGCCGACTTCCATATCGTAGGGTTGCAGCAGGGCGCAGCCCTGGTCGTTCCAGTATTTCTGGAGACGCAGGATGATTTCCTGGAAAGTCGGGGAGGCTGGATGAGCTGGAGACATGAAATAGGCGCGCCGCAGATTGCTGAACAATCTGCGATTTTACGGGGTATGCCCCGCCAAGGCAAAGTTAAGCGTGCGATTTACGAGCGAAAAACGCCACGACGATCAGGGTCGTGAAAATTCCCAGCAGTACCGGCCAGTCCCCCCAGTGCGCAAAGGGAGTTGTCCCGCGACGGGGTTGCGCATCGATTTCCAGTGCATCGCGGGTGAACTGGGGCAGCGCCTTGACGATTTCGCCGCGTTCGTTGATCGCCGCGGTGACGCCGGTATTAGTGGCACGCAGCATCCAGCGCGAGGTTTCAAGTGCGCGCATTTGCGAGAACTGCGCATGCTGGTCGGCCGCCAGAGAGCGGCCATACCAGGCCATATTCGATACATTCACCAGCAACTCGGCATCGGGCAGGGGGCGGCGGATTTCATCGCCGAAGGTGTCCTCGTAGCAGATATCGACCGCGACCCGATGGCCGGAAACCCGCATGGAGGCTTGTTCACGGGCACCCGGCGTAAAACCGGCCAGCGGAATTTTCAGCCACTGGTAGACCCAGGAGAAGGTCGGCGGCATGAATTCCCCGAAGGCCACCAGATGCTGCTTGTCGTAACGCTGGCTGGCGGAAACGCCAAGCGAGATGGCGGAATTAAAATAACGGTATTGTGGCCCGCCCGCCGCATCGCGCTCGGCGATCGGCACACCGACAATCAAATCGCCATCGTTCTTTTCAGCCTGCTGCTTGAGGGCATCAAGATATTCGCGCGGGACTTCGTCGATAAAGGTCGGCAAAGCGGTTTCTGGCAGAACGATCAATTTGGCGCTGCTGGCTTTCACCATCGTCATATAGCTCGCCAGGGTGGCGGCGCGCTGATCCTCGCGCCATTTCATTTCCTGCTCGATATTTCCCTGCAGTAGCGCCACTTTGAGGGGCGCACCGGCTGGCGAGCTCCACTCGATCGCCTGTATGCCGAGGCCGCCTACCCATAGAACGGCGATGGCGGCTGCAACGGCGATCTTGCGCGCGCGCGGAATATGCAAACCGGACCAGCGCGGAAAAAGGACCAGAGAAGTGCTCGCGGTCAGGGCCAGCATCCACGACAGGCCGAATACGCCGAATACCGGCGCATAGCCCGCCAACGGCGCTGACAGCAATGCGCCGAACCAGGGCCCCGGCGTTTGCGAATAGCCGGCGATCAGCCAGGGGAAGCCGCTCAGAAACCAGCCGCGCAGGTATTCCGTCAACACAAACAAGGCCGGCATTACCGCCAGACCAATCAACAGCGGGCGGCCGGGTAGTTGAGTGTGAAGGCGTCGCACCAAGATTCCCGCGAGCATCGGGAACAGGGAGAGATAGGCGCAAAATATCAGGATGGCGAATGCCGCCATCGGCGCCGGCATATTGCCGTAAACATGCAGGCTCACATACAGCCAGGAAACGCCGGTCAGAAAAAAACCGAGCCCCCAGGAAAATCCGTACAGCGCGGCCTGCCGTTTCGACACGGCGCGGAACCAGTACGCGAACAAAAACGCCAGCGATACGGGCAGCAGGGGCCACAGATGAAATGGCGCGAAGGCGCCAACAGCAATTGCGCCGGCAGCGGCCAACTGCAATGGGCGCACCGCTCTAAATTGCATATTTCGCAGCGCTAGCCCTTGTCATCGCCGCAACCACGCTAGACCGCCTTGGCGTTTTCAGCCGTCACCGTGGGCAGCCGCTCCACCAGCAGCGAATGGATCATGCGACTGTCGGCGCGCAGCACGGCAAACTTGAAACCGTTGAAGCTGACGGCATCGCCGCGCTTGGGCACGCGGCCAAACTGGTTGGTCACCAGGCCGCCGACGGTATCGAAATCCTCATCGGAAAAACTGGCGCCGAAATGCTCGTTGAAGTCCTCGATCTCGGTCACCGCCTTGACGCGGAAGCGCCCGGCCTTGTCGGGGATGATGTTGTCTTCGGTTTCGTCGAAGTCGTATTCGTCCTCGATATCGCCGACGATCTGTTCGAGCACATCCTCGATGGTGACCAGGCCGGCCACGCCGCCGTACTCGTCGACCACAATGGCAATGTGGTTGCGGTTTTCCTTGAATTCGCGCAGCAGGATGTTGAGGCGCTTCGACTCGGGTACGAACACCGCTGGGCGCAGCATATCGCGCACATCGAAGGCCTCGGCATTGGCGTAATAGCCCAGCAGGTCCTTGGCCAGCAGGATGCCGATGACATTGTCCTTGCCGTTTTCATACACGGGGAAGCGCGAATGCGCCGTTTCCATGACAAAGGGGATGAACACATCGGGGGCATCCTCGACATCGATCATGTCCATCTGCGAGCGCGGGATCATCACGTCGCGGGCCTGCATTTCCGAGACCTGCATGACGCCTTCGATCATCGACAGCGCCTCGGCATCCAGCAATTGTTTTTCGTGCGCACCGTGCAGCAGCTCGACCAGTTGGTCGCGGTCTTCCGGCTTGCGCAGCAGCAGGGAAGACAGGCGCTCAAGAAGCGAGCGCTTGGGGGAATCGTCCATGGAGGTAAATCAGAATTGCGAGAAGTTCACTTTATCACATCGCTGTTTTTTGCCCGGGCTTCAGATCCGCGACAGCATGGCGAATTCGTTCAGGCGGGCTCGAGGTAGGGATTGGAATAGCCCAGCGTGGCCAGAATTTTTATCTCGCGCGCCTCCATTGCCCTGGCCTCTTTTTCGGTTTCATGATCGAGGCCGGACAGGTGAAGGGCGCCGTGCACAGTCAGATGAGCATAGTGGGCGAGCAGGGACTTGCCCTGCTCGCGCGCCTCGCGGGCCACCACCGGCGCGCACAGGACGATGTCGCCCAGCAGCGTTTTCGCCCCGGGTTCGTGGTAGATGAAGGTCAGCACATTGGTCGCGTAATCCTTGCCGCGAAATGCGGAATTGAGATTGCGCCCCTCGGCGGCATTGACGATGCGCAACGCCAGTTCGGCGTCGTGTTCCAGAGCCGCAGCGATCCATTTTCGGAAGTCGCGCGCCGGGGGAATTTTTGGCAAGCGGCTGAGGCACTGGATTTCAAGATCTATTTTTCCTGCCATGGCTACCCCTGCACCGCTACGCGTCGAGCCAACGCGAAAAGTTTGCTGTATTGCGCAACCACATAGTCGTCGTTCAGGCCCATCAGGTTCTCGCCGACATAAATTTCCATCGCGCTCACCTTGGGCAGCTCGGTCGCGCGCGGTGCGCCCAGCCAGCACAACTCTTCTGCGGCGATCTTGTCGCGCGCCGATTCCAGCGCCGCGACCGGGACCGGGAAATGCAAATGCAGCATATTGGCCTGCGGTGGGTCGGGATTCACCAGCACCTCGCGGATATCAGCCATCGCCCTGACAAAGGTCTGTGCCCGCGCAAAATAGGCCGGCATGCGCGACAGGCGCTCATCGAAACGCATGGCCGCGCTGGCCACCATCGGCAGCATTTGCACCAGATTGCCGCCGTGGCGTCGTTGCCAGATGCGCGCCTCGGCAATGAAATCGACATCACCCAGCAGCATTGCACCGGCGATGCCGCCGATGCCTTTGTAAAACGAGACGTATACGGAATCGAATCCCGCGCAAATTTCAGCAAGGCTCTTGTTCCCGTAGTACGCCTGGGCCTCCCACAGGCGCGCGCCATCGAGGCACAGCCTGATGCCGCGCTCGCGGCAAAGCCGCTTGACGGCTTCCAGTTCATCCCAGCCCGGCAGCTGGCCGCCGATTTCGCGCGCCGGCAACTCAATGACCAGGGCTGAAATCGGCTGCGCCAGGTCCGCAATGTGCGAAGCAGCAATCGGAGCGTTGCGGGGACCGACCAGAACCGCTTTAAGCTGATGCAAAAACGCATAACCCTGCTGCTCGTGAATTTCGATGTGGCAGGTCGGATGCATGCCGACCACCGGCGTTTTCGCCCGCTCCGACCAGATGCGCAAGGCAATCTGCTGCGCCATGGTGCCGCTGGGCATGAACGCCGCCGCAGGTTTCCCCAATAAAGCAGCAATCTTTGCTTCGAACTCGTTGATCAGCCTGCCCACGCCGTACACATCGGCATCATGGCCGCCGGCACGGCACCACTCGGCGATTGCCAGCATTTCGGCGCCGGGTGCCAAAACAGGGTGTCCCGGGATGATCGTCGTGCAGGCCCGCTTCAGCTCGGCGCTGCGCGTCGGTGCATAGGCCATGGTCTAGCGGTTCCGGTGATGCGCTTCGTAGGCGGTCACGATGGCTTGCACCAGCGGATGGCGCACGACGTCGTTGGCCTGGAAGATCGTGAAGCCGATATCGCGGATGCCGTGCAGCACATTGCGCGCATCGATCAGCCCGCTTTGCGCGCCCTGGCGGAGGTCGACCTGGGTGACATCGCCGGTGATGACAGCCTTGCTGCCGAAGCCGATGCGCGTCAGGAACATTTTCATCTGTTCCGGCGTGGTGTTCTGCGCTTCGTCGAGAATGATGAAAGAGTGGTTCAAGGTGCGTCCGCGCATGAAGGCCAGCGGCGCGATTTCTATCTGGTTGCGGTCGAACATGCGCTGCACCTTGTCAAAGCCGACCAGATCGTAGAGTGCGTCATACAGCGGGCGCAAATAGGGATCGACTTTCTGCGAAAGATCGCCGGGCAGGAAACCGAGACGTTCGCCGGCCTCGACTGTCGGCCGCGTCAGCAGGATGCGCTTGACCTGGTCGCGCTCGAAGGCGTCAACCGCGCAGGCCACCGCGAGATAAGTCTTGCCCGTTCCCGCCGGCCCGACCCCGAAGGTGATGTCATGGGTCTGCATTTGCCGGATGTATTGTTTCTGGCGATCGGTACGAGCCCTGAGCTCAGGGCGTCGAGTGTAGAGGGCGATATTGTCCGGGGCATTTTCCGGATCTTCGACGGTCTCGTCGCGGGTTCGCGCAGGCCGCGATGCCGACGCATCCGCCTCGCCGCGGTGGCGACTCAATTCCAGCAGACCCAGCTGGATTTCTTCCAGGCTCAAGCTGCGGGTGGAGCTTGCATAGAACTTGTTGAGTGCCCGGGCGGCAAGATCAATTTTCTCGCGCTCGCCGGAGATGCTGAATTTTTCGCCGCGGCGTGCGATCGACACCTCCAGCGTCGCCTCGATCTGGCGCAGATTGGCATCAAGCGAGCCGCACAGGGTGGCGAGCTTGCGATTGTCGACCGGCGTCAGGCTGAATTCCAGGGAGGGAGTTTTCATGCGTTTCTTTTCATGCATGAAATGCCGCGATCGTTTCTGCAGTAACGATTTCACCGCGCAGCGTGAAATGCATGGCCTCGGTAATGAGCACCTCGACAAAATTGCCGATGAGGCGCTTGTTGCCCGGGAAATTAACTACCCGGTTATTGTCGGTACGGCCCATCAATTCGTTTTCATCCTTGCGCGAAGTGCCTTCGACCAATACGCGCTGCATGCTGCCAATCATGGCATTCGAGATCGCGGTGGCCTGATCTTCAAGCACGCGCTGCAGGCGCTGCAGGCGTTTCAGCTTCACCTCATAAGGCGTATCGTCGAGCAAGCTGGCGGCTGGCGTACCGGGGCGCCGAGAATAGATGAAGGAGAAACTGCCATCGAAGCGAATTTCTTCCGCAAGCTTGATGGTCTTCTCGAAATCCTCGTCGGTTTCGCCTGGAAAGCCGATGATGAAATCGCTGGTGATCGAGATATCCGGCCGCACCGCGCGCAAACGGCGGATGATCGATTTGTATTCCATCACCGTGTAATTGCGCTTCATGGCGGCGAGAATGCGGTCGCTGCCGGCCTGCACCGGCAAATGCAGCTGCGAGACCAGCTTGGGCAATTTGCCATAGGCATCGATGAGTCGCTGGGTGAATTCGAGCGGATGCGAGGTGGTGTAGCGGATGCGCTCGATTTGCGGGATGGCGTGGATGGCGCCCAGCAGCAGCGCGAAGTCCGCGGATTCGCCGTCATCCATGGCGCCGATGTAGGCATTGACGTTCTGTCCCAGCAGGGTCACTTCCTTGACGCCTTTGGCAACCAGCGCATGGATTTCCGCCATGACGCTGTCGAAAGAGCGCGAGATTTCCTCGCCCCGCGTATAAGGCACCACGCAGAAACTGCAGTACTTCGAGCAGCCTTCCATGATCGACACGAAGGCGGTGACACCTTCCACCCGCGCCGGCGGCAGATGGTCGAATTTCTCGACTTCGGGAAAGGAGATATCGACTTGGGAAGTGCCGGAAGCGCGTTTGGCCTCTATCATCTGCGGCAGCCGGTGCAGGGTTTGCGGACCGAATACCAGATCGACATAGGGTGCGCGCTTGACGATGGTGTCGCCCTCCTGCGAGGCGACACAGCCGCCGACTCCGATCATCATTCCCGGCTTGGCATCCTTTAGTTCGCGCAAACGGCCCAGATCCGAAAACACTTTCTCCTGCGCTTTCTCGCGCACCGAGCAGGTGTTGAGCAGAATCATGTCCGCGTCTTCTGCCTTGTCGGTCTTTTCGTACCCCTCGAAAGCATTGAGCACATCGGCCATCTTGTCCGAGTCGTACTCGTTCATCTGGCAACCGAAGGTCTTGATGAACAGTTTCTTGGCAGGCGGTTTTATTGGTGCAGTCATGCTTGTCTCCTGGATCGCGGGGAATAACCCGGGCAGGTGGTGCAAATGGATTTTTGCAATTATGAAGTCGCTGGAAAATCGAGCGAGAGGCATCAAGTTGGCAGCGAGCAGCGGAATCGGGCTGGTGCCCGATGAGCAGCGCAGTTGACAAATTGGTGCCTCGCAGCCGATTTAACAGTGGCTAGCGAACAAAAGGCCGCGTTGAGCGGCCTTTTGGAGTGTTCTGGTGGCCAATCCCTGATTCGAACAGGGGACCTGCGGATTATGATTCCGTCGCTCTAACCGGCTGAGCTAATTGGCCATACGGGTTGTGGCCACAATGCACCGCAACAAGGGGGCGAATTCTGGCATTCGCCCGCTGGTTTGTCAACCAAATGTGGTAATTCCACCATCGGGAAAATCGATTTAAGCATATGTTTTTTCATGGGATTCAATGGCGAAACCCCGGCAGCCTGAATTTTCTTGACCGACGGCCTTGACATTCATGTTGCGCCGCAGCATAGTTTGCGCCGCGCCGGGCATGCATCCGCCCGCGCAACGGCGGGAAACTCGCAATGCAGACAATACAAGCGAGCGCCCGTCCAACGACCGCTCATCGTGCATTCACTCCTACATTGCGGCGCATCCCCTGCCGCCCGCACCTCGACTCCGACTTCCCGGCCGGCATCGATCTTTTTGTCTGTCGCTACCGCGCGGACGAAGCCGCCGATGGCCTTAAGCGCCCAGCAATGCAGGGCACACAAAAGCGCATACTTGCCGCGCCTGAAATTGAGCGCGCGACGCAGGGCATTGCCCATTAATCGCTCCTCAGTCCGCTGATTGCCACGAATTAAAAAGGCAGCATTTTCCTATGACCAATTCCAATAAAAAACTGGGGGCGCTCACCATTGGCGCCATTGGCGTCGTGTTCGGCGACATCGGTACCAGCCCGCTGTATGCATTGAAGGAGTCGTTCAATCCGGCGCACGGCATCCCGCTGAACGAATCGACGGTGCTGGGCATCTTGTCCCTGATGTTCTGGTCGCTGATGACCCTGGTGACGGTCAAATACCTGGTGTTCATGATGCGCGCCGACAACAAGGGCGAGGGCGGGATTCTGGCCCTGACGGCATTGGCGCAACGCTGCTTCCGCGCAAGTTCGCGCGGGCGCTGGATCGTCTCGGTGCTGGCGATTTTCGGCGCCGCCATGTTCTACGGCGACGGCGTGATTACGCCGGCCATTTCGGTGCTTTCCGCAGTGGAAGGCTTGAAGGTCGTATCACCGGCCTTGGACAAATTCGTTTTGCCGCTGTCGATCGGCATCCTGATCGCGCTGTTTGCCATCCAGCGCCATGGCACCGGCACCATCGGCAAATTCTTCGGCCCGACGATGGTCTTGTGGTTTTTCATTCTGGCCGCGGCCGGGCTGGTGCAGATCGCGCAAAGCCCCTATGTGCTCAAGGCCATCAACCCTTATTACAGCTTCGAGTTTCTGATCGAACACCGCTTCGCTGCGTTCGTCACCCTGGGCTCGGTGGTGCTGTGCGTGACCGGCGGCGAGGCGCTGTATGCGGACATGGGCCATTTCGGCAAGCGACCGATCCGCATCGGCTGGTTCTCGCTCGTATGGCCGGCCTTGTTGCTGAATTACTTTGGACAGGGCGCCCTGTTGCTCGACAACCCGCAGGCGGTGGCGAATCCCTTTTACCTGATGTTCCCGAGCTGGGCGCTGCTGCCGATGATTGGGCTGGCCACCGCGGCCACGGTGATTGCGTCGCAGGCCGTCATCTCCGGCGCTTTCAGCCTGACCAAGCAGGCCATTCAATTGGGCTATCTGCCGCGCTTCGCGATCCTGCATACCAGCGACAAGGAGGCCGGCCAGATTTATGTGCCCTTCATCAACTGGATCATGCTGATCGCCATCATCGTGCTGGTGGTCAGTTTCAAGACTTCGGACGCGCTGGCCAGCGCCTATGGCATTGCTGTCACCCTGACGATGCTGATCGATACCCTGCTGCTGTTCATCGTGATGACGCGCATCTGGCGCTGGAACCCGACCTTTGCGTTCGTGTTGACCGCCATCGTGGTCGGCAACGATGTGATGTTCCTCGGCGCCTGCCTGTTGAAAGTGGCAGACGGTGGTTGGTTCCCGCTGCTGATGGGCGCCACCATGTTCACCATCATGAGCACCTGGCATCGTGGCCGCGCCATCGTGCGCAAGATCACCAAGGACAGCGCCATGCCGCTGAAACTGTTCGTCGATTCGATCGCCATGAGTCCGCCGCACAAGGTGCCGGGCACCGGCATCTTCCTGACGGTGAATCCGGACGGCGTGCCCAATGCCATGCTGCACAACCTGAAGCACAACAAGGTGCTGCATGAGCGCGTAATCATCCTGTCGGTGGTCACGGAGGACATTCCCTATGTGCCCAAGGAAGACTATGTGTGGATCGAGGATCTCGGCCACGGCTTCTGGAAAATCACCGGGCACTATGGCTTCAAGGAGCAGCCGGATATTCCCGCAATGCTCGGCGCCTGCCGTCTGCAATCGATGAGCTTCGACATGATGGAGACGAGCTTTTTCATCAACCGCGAAACCCTGATCGCCACGCCCGGCAACGGCGGCATGGCGATGTGGCGCGAGCATCTGTTCGTGTGGATGTCGCACCTTGCCGGCAAGGCCTCGGATTATTTCCGCATCCCCACCAATCGCGTGGTGGAACTGGGCACCCAGGTCGAAATCTAGGGGCAAACAAAAAGCCAAACTCAAGCATTGGCGCGGCGTTTGAGGCATTTTTGCCCCGAACACCGCGCCAAATGGCGTTCTACGCGTTTTTGTCGAGAGTCTAGACGTTGAAGCGGAAGTGCATCACATCGCCATCCCTGACGATGTATTCCTTGCCTTCGAGCCGCATCTTGCCGGCCTCCTTGGCCTTGGCTTCGCCGTTCAGGGTCACGAAATCGTTGAAGGCAATCACCTCGGCGCGGATGAAGCCGCGCTCGAAATCGGTATGGATCACGCCGGCCGCCTGCGGCGCGGTGGAGCCTTTGTGGATGGTCCAGGCGCGCACTTCCTGCACGCCGGCGGTGAAGTAAGTTTCAAGGCCCAACAGGGTGTAGGCCGAGCGGATCAGCCGGTTGAGGCCCGGCTCGGTCATGCCGATATCGGCCAGGAAAATATTCTTGTCCTCATCGCTCAAGTCCGAAATTTCCGATTCGATCTTGGCGCAGATGGCCACGACCGGCGCCTT
>JACXTT010002394.1_pt1 | contig 29864 bp, 33 predicted proteins | sample 9270951 | NCBI WGS metagenome assembly JACXTT01 (sample SAMN15532306, study PRJNA645909) | rock metagenome | isolation source: weathered quartz diorite | place: Puerto Rico | collected 2017-06-21 | reverse complement strand
ATCCGGTCACGACACCGGACCCGGTGGTGACGCCCATCGTCGACCCGTTCGTGGCGCCGCCGACGGGCCCCGGGGGTCCGGGTGGCCCTGGGGGTCCGGGCGGCCCGCAAACGCCGTTCGTGCCCGATCCCGGCGGTCCGGGCGGTGGGACGCAGGGCGGCGGACCGGTCGCGGGGGTTCCCGAACCGGCCGTGTGGCTGGAGATGGTGCTGGGCGCGGGCCTGGCCGGCGCGTCCTTGCGGCGCGCGCGGCCCAGGCTTCAGCCGGCGACGGCCTTGCGGGCGCGCTCCAACGCCTGAGCGGTGACCACCCGGCTGGGCTGGGTCTTCGGCATGCGGTTCCAGGCGTCCAGGGCGGCGACCTTGTAGGCCTCGGCCAGCGTCGGATAGTTGAAGGTGTTCTCGACGAAGTAGTCGAGCGTGCCCTCCAGATTGAGCACCGCCTGGCCGATGTGGATCAGCTCGGTGGCGCCTTCGCCGACGATGTGGACGCCCAGCAGGCGGCGGGTCTCCAGCGCGAACAGCATCTTCATGAAGCCCGACTGGATGCCCATGATGTGGCCGCGGCTGGTCTCGCGGAAGCGCGCGACCCCGCACTCGTAGGCGATGCCCTTCTCGCGGGCCTGTTCCTCGCTGATCCCGATCATCGAGATCTCCGGCACCGAGTAGATGCCATAGGGGAAGAATTCCGGCGCCGCGTGGGCCGGGGCGGCGAACGCGTGGCAGGCGGCGATCCGGCCCTGCTCCATCGAGGTGGAGGCCAGGCTCGGGAAGCCGATGATGTCGCCGGCGGCGTAGATGTGGCCGACCGAGGTCTGGAAGGTCGCCTTGTCCACCACCAGGCGGCCGCGCGGGTCGGGCTCCAGGCCGGCGGCGGCCAGGTCGAGGCCATCGGTGGCGCCCTCACGGCCGGCGGAGAACAGCACCATATCGGCGGTCAGCTCGCGGTCATCGGTGAGCTTCAGGCGGCACTGCTGCTGACCCACCACCTCGGCGGAGACCACCTTGGCGCCGAAGCGGATGATCACGCCGCGCTCGCGCAGGTCGTGGACGAATTCGTCGGCCAGTTCGCGGTCGAGGAACGGCATCAGGCCGGAATTGGGCTCGATGATCGTCACCTTCACGTCCAGCGCCGAGAAGATCGAGGCGTATTCCACGCCGATCACGCTGGCGCCCACCACCACGAGCTGGCGCGGGATGCGGGTGATCTCGAGGATCTCGTCGCTATCGAGGATGTTCTCGCCATCGAAGCCGATGTGGCTCGGACGATAGGGCTTGGTGCCGACGGCGATCAGGAAGCGTTCGGCGGAATAGCGGATCGCCTCGCCGCGCGAGCCCTGCACCTCGACGGTGTTGGCGTCGATGAAGCGGGCCGTGCCCTCCACCATCTCCACGCCGTTGCGGGCGAACTGGTGCTCCAGCACGTCGACCTCGTGGTCGAGCGTGATGGCCAGGCGCTTGCGCAGGTCCTCGGCGCCGATGTCCTTCTTGGCGCGATAGGCGCGGCCGTAGAAGCCGCGTTCGCGCCAGCCGGTGAGGTTGAGCACGGTCTCGCGGAGCGTCTTGGACGGGATGGTGCCGGTGTGGACGGACACGCCGCCGACGCGCCTGCCGCGCTCGACCACCAGGACCTTCTTGTTCAGCTTGGCGGCCTGGATCGCGCCGCGCTTGCCGGCCGGGCCGGAGCCGATGACGATCAGGTCGTAGTGGGCCATGGACTGGCCCTTGTTGGCTTTTGACACACCCACCCCCGGCGTTCTGCAGGAGCGTCAACCCTAACGGAGGGGTGTTAAGGCAAGCTTTGCCAGAGGTTTACGGCGGATGAAGGCGGGGCGGGCGACGCCCGGCGTTAAGCTTGCCGCTCAGGACCGGCCCACAGCCATTGCGGCGCTTCGACGAACCCGCCTAGGCTGGCCGCCAGTCACCGTGGGGGCGGTCACAACATCCGAGACGAGCCGGCCAGTTCTGCGAAGCTTTCGGATCGCGTGGGGGGCGCTGAGCCCCTGCCGGCTTCCATTTCGATGTCGGCCCGGGATGTCGAGGCCATGCGCAGACACCCCCGGTTCAGAGCCGTCGTCGAAGCCTATGTCGCCGCGAACCTGGCGGCCTATCGCGCACTGCCGCCCCTGGAGCGCTGGATGGTCAGCGACATGGGCCGCGCGTCCCTGTCCGGCATCGTCTTCGTGCTGGACGCCGCGGGCCGCCTGACCCCGGCCACGCTGATGGCCAAGGGCCCCGTCTCCACAGGCGAGGTCAGCCGGGGCCGGGCGCGGCTCTATCTTCAGCGGGCGATGGCGAACGGCCTGATCGCGGCGGCCGAACCCGGCGCGCGGCTGACGGGCGATACGAAGCTCTCGGCGACGCCCCGGTTCGACGCCTTGATGACTGACATCCTGAAGGTCGGGCTCGAGGCGGCCGCCGCGCTCGCCCCAGACGCCGCACCGGTGCTTCGCGAGCTGGGGCGGCGGCGGTTCGTGCAGCGGGTCTCCTTCCGGTTCGGACGGATCATCTCGTCGCATCGCCAGTTCTTTCCGCTCAGCAGCCCGGTGCAGCTGTTCCAGGCGCGCGACGGCGGGACGCAGATCCTGGAGGAACTGGTGGCGCGGCAGAGCCCCGGGCGCGAGCGCCTGCTGGAACGCTGCCTCTACTCGAACTCAGCGCTGGCCCGGGCCGGCCGGTGCTCCCGCGTCCACGTGATCCAGCTTCTGCGGGATGGGGAGGCGCGCGGCCTCCTCAGCTTCGACGGGCGGGCCATGACCATCGCGCCGGAGCTCTCCGATGCGGCGGAGGCCTATTTCGCGGGGGTCTTCGCCGCGCTCCGCGCCGCCGCGATGGCGTCACTGCAAGAGATCTGAGCGCCCGGCGTCAGATGGCAGATATCTACAGTTGAGCTCCTGCCTGAGGCGCGAGAGATGTCGCGGCCATCTCAAGTGGGGGACATGATCTTGCGTACCAAAAGCCTTCTCGCCGCCGCGGCGGCCTTCTCGTGCCTGCTGGCGTCGACCGCCGGCGCCGCCGTGGTCATGGACTTCACGGGCGTCAATACGGGTTCAAATCCGGCCACGCCGATTGGCGGGTTCTACGATGGCGGGGTCAGCGGCGACGGCGCCAGCGGACCGAACCTGGGCGCGGAGTTCGGCGGCAACGCCATCGTGGTCAACGACTACAACGGCTGCTGTGAGCCTGACAGCAAGGAAGGCAAGAAGGGCGTGATGACCATTGCGCCGAACCAGTTCGGTGATCGCATCACCTTCATGAACTTTGCGGCCGGTTTCGACCACGCCTTCGCGTTCGACTACTCCGCCTACTGCGCCACGTTTGTGGAGATCACCAGCGGCCTTGACGGCACCGGGGACATCCTCGCGCACGTCCAGCTGTTTCCGGACACCATCCCCGCGATCTGCGGCCCGGACGCCACGGGCTTCTACTGCAACTGGCTCTCCACGTCGGTGAGTTTCCAGGGCACGGCGCACTCGGTGTTCCTGGCGCTCGGCGGGAACGGCGGGTTCGACCGCCTCACGCTGGGCAGCACTGTCGCCGGAGGCCTGCCCGAGCCGGGCAGCTGGGTGCTGATGATCGGCGGCTTCGGCCTGGCCGGAGCGACCCTGCGTCGCCGCAGGGCGCTCGCGGCCTAGGCCGGGGCCCAAGGACGGGGAACGTTGCCCGGCTAGCTGGCGAAGGCCATCAGCGAACGGGCGACGCCGTGCCAGAGCTCGGTGTTGCAGACCAGGCCCCGCAGCACGATCACCGGGAGCGCGAGGCCGAGCGCCCACAGATAGGCGGGGTGCGGCTTGCCGAGCGTGCGCCAGTCACGAACCATGCCGACGACGATGAACAGCAGGGCGATCAGCGCCGGCGGCATGACGCCCATCACCGGCGGCGGCGGGCCGCCGAAGCCGGCGAGCCCCACCGTGCCCTGGAAGGGCGGGGGATGGCCGTGCATGACCAGATAGACGATGAACGGCCGCGCGATCGGCGCCTCCAGGGTAACCGCCGTCGCCGCCAGCATCAGCCGCTTGTGCCACTCCGGGCGTTTGATGTTGCTGATCGCGGCGATGACCAGGATGCCGAACGAGAACATCGCCGACAGCGGGACGATCATGAAGGCTTCGCCGGCCTCTCCAGCGCCGATCGCGGCGGCGCGCGTGGTGGAGTTGATCGCCGCCAGGACGCCGAAGATCACCATGCCCGTGGCCAGCGACACGCCGATCATGCCGGTGTCGCGATGGCGCGCGACATTGCCCGACGCCACCAGCCAGGTCTGGTAGATCAGGAACAGCGTCCAGCCGAAGAACAGTGTCCCGTGCACGGCGAGAACGCCGATCTTCTCCGGCACGCCCTGCGCCAATGGCGCCCAGTAGGTGGGCGCGAAGCCGAGGAAGGCCGTGGCGGCCATCGCCACCGCCATCCACATATAAAACCGTGTCCGCCGCGCCGCCGTCACGCCCGGCGCCGCGCCCGATATGGCTTCCGCTGTCATCTGATTGCCCCCCGCTGGCGCGTCGTCGCGCCGCCCCCCGATGGCCCTTGAAGAACCACGTTCAGCCTAGGTGGCTATAGGGCGAGGGACAAGGTGGCAGGCCAAGGCGGCGCCGGGCGGTCAAAAATGATCGCCACCCGCTCTATGGGCGCGCCGGCGCCCCTGCCCACTTCACATAGGCGCCGTGGGGGTGGGTTTCGGCCAGGATGCGCTCCTCGCCGCCGGGCCAGAGCGTCAGGCGCACCTCCATCAGAGGCACGGCGCCCGGCGGCTCCAGGCGCAGCCAGGCGAAGGGCGCGTCGGGCGTGGCGGAGGCGCCGATCTCGGCGATCAGGGCGGCGAGCGCGGCCTGACTCGCCTGCGGCATGTACTGCCAGAAGACCGAGTGGAAGAGCACCGTGACGGCGCCGGCCTTCGGCGCAACCCGGGCCCGGGTCCAGTCGACGGCGTCGCCGGCCTCGACGCGGACGCCGTTGGCCAGGGTGACCTCGATGGCGGCGCGGGCGCGGGCCACGCGCTCGGCCTGGTCGGCCCAGATGTAGGCCATCAGGCGGCGGCGCTGGTCGGGATCGGTGAGGTCGGTGGGGCGCCGGTCGCACGCCGCGCGCTCGATCACCCGCACCTGGGCCTCGACCGGCGGCGCGGGGCCGGTCCAGTCGGTGTCCATGACCACGGTGGCGGCCGGGTCGCCCCAATGGGTGTCGCCCAGCGCGTAGCGATAGCGGTCCCACGAGGTGTTGAGCCCCGCGCTGGCGGCGATCTCGAAGCAGCGCATCGGCAGGCCGGTCGCCTTGGCGATCTCCAGGAAGCCGCCCACCAGGCAGATCGAGCGGCGCACCTCGTTGGTCTGCGGCTCGTGGCCCATGAAGGCGATCAGCCGCTCGGCGTGGGCGGTCATGGCGGCGCGGGCGGCCGGCCAGATGGCCGCCGTGTCGAGACGCTGGTAGGCGGCGCTCAGCGCGTGGTCCTGACCGGAGAGGGCAAGCTCATGCCAGGCGCCGATCAGCCGCAGCGCCACGGCCGCGTCGAACTGGGTCTTGAGCTCCGCGCGGCCCCAGGGCGCCAGCAGGGTGCGCACCGGACCGCCGGCCATCCAGTCATTCGCCGCGTGGTCGAGCAGGTCGCCGTTCAGCGGCGAGCCCATGCTGCGGCAAGCGCCGGCCTGCAGCCGCAGCCCTTTGACGACGTCGGGTTCCTCTTCGCTCATGGAGCATCGGTCGTCGCGCGAGCCGCGGCGGTCAATCTTGATTCAGCGGGTCAAGCTCAGGCGAAGGGCAGCTCGTCTTGCCGGCCGAACACCTCGCCCGCCGGCGTCAGCGGGTCCTTGCCCATCATGGCCAGCTTCACCGGCGCCCAGCCCAGGCGGTGAATCTCGCAGGGGCCGAGCGTCTGCAGGGCCTCCACATGGATCTCGGCGTGGTAGCCCTTGTGGCTGGCGAAGCCGTAGCCGGGATAGCGGGCGTCCATCTCGATCATCAACCGGTCGCGGGCCACCTTGGCGAGGATCGAGGCCGCGGCGATGGACTTCGACTTGCCGTCGCCGCCCACCACCGTCCGGACCTCGCAGGGCAGATCGAAGCGGTAGTTGCCGTCCACCAGCGCGCAGGCAGGCGCCACCTGCAGGCCCTCGATGGCGCGGCGCATCGCCAGGCCCGCGGCGTGCAGGATATTGAGGCTGGCGATCTCCTCGACCGTGGCGAAGGCGACGCACCAGGCCACGGCCTTGGCCTTGATCTCGGTCTCCAGGGCCTCGCGAGTCTTGGCCGACAGCTTCTTGGAATCGTCGAGGCCCTTCGGAACCTTGCGCGGGTTGTCCGACAGGATCACCGCCGCGGCGCTCACCGGCCCGGCCCAGGGGCCGCGCCCCGCCTCGTCCACGCCGCACACCGGGCCGCCGATGAAGGCGCGTTCGAGCGTGAGAGTGGGACCGCGCGGCATCAGACCTCCGATGTTTCTTGGGGGGCGGCCAGCGCCGTATGCAACGCCTCGAGCGCGCGTCGCGGAAAGGGATCGGTGCCGGTCCAGGCGTCGCGATAGCCCTCCTCGCCGTAGCGGGCCAGAACGCCCTCGGCCGCCACCGAGATCGCCCGCGCAAGCGCGTCAGGCTGGCAATAGCCGCTGAACAGCTCAGCGCCCGCCTCGTCGGGTTGCGGCGTGTAGATGTCGGGGAACTCGAGAATCCGAACCGTCACCCCACCCACGCGTCCGTCCGACCAGTCGCGCTGCACAATCAACCGCCGCTCTGCAGGCTCGGAGTCAAAAGAGGTCGACGCCCGCGACGCCCCGGTGGCGATGGCTAGCGCCAATCGAACCAGGTCGCCGAGCACATCGGTGCAATAGCTGAGCGAATCCAACTCAATCGACTTCGGCCCCATAGCGAGTTCAAAGCTCGCCCAGCCATGCTGGCCCACATCGAAGGAGAACCGAACGTCGTCCATCAGCCGCCCAGTTTTTGGACCGCGTCATGCCGGTAGCAGGTGATCAGGTGGTCGTTGACGATGCCGACGGCCTGCATCCAGGCGTAGACGATCACCGGGCCGACGAACTTGAACCCCTTGGCCTTCAGCGCCTTGGCGACCTTGACGGCGAGGTCGGTCTGGGCCGGGACGTCGCCGTCGCCGGTCCAGCGGTTCTGCACCGTCTTGCCGTCGGTGAAGCTCCAGCAGAACTCGGAGAAGTCCTCGCCGGCGTCGCGCATGGACAGGTAGACTTTCGCGCCCGAGATCGCCGCGTCGATCTTGGCGTTGGAGCGGATGATCCCGGCGTCGGCCATCAGGCGCGCCCGGTCGGCGTCGCCGTAGCGGGCGACCTTCTCCGGATCGAAGTTGTCGAAGGCTGCGCGGAAGGCGTCGCGCTTCCTCAGGATGGTGATCCACGCCAGGCCCGCCTGGAAGCCGTCCAGCACCAGCTTCTCCCACAGCGCCCTTGAATCGCGCTCGGGCACGCCCCATTCCGTGTCGTGATAGTGCTCGTAGAGCGCATCGCCGTTCATGCCGCGCCACGTGCATCGGGTGAGGTTGTCGCTCATGAGCGCACCTTCCTCCGAGCCGGGGCCGGGCCGCAAGGGGGACATCGGGCATGGCTTTCGAAGGCTTCGAACTGTCGCAGATCCCGATCTCGGACCCCGCGGGGGAAGTGTCTCTTCGCGTGCGCCATGGCGGCTCGGGCCCGCCGCTCCTTTTGCTGCATGGCCACCCGGAGACCCACATGATGTGGGGCAAGATCGCGAACGATCTCGCCAAGGACTTCACGGTCGTGGCCGCCGACCTGCGTGGCTACGGCAAGTCCACCAAGCCACCGTCCAGCGACGACCACGAGACCTCATCCAAGCGGGCCATGGCGCGTGATGCGGTGGCGCTGATGAAGCACCTGGGCTTCGACAAGTTCGACGTCGCCGGCCACGACCGGGGCGGCCGCGTCGCCTACCGCCTGGCCCTCGACCACCCGGCCGCGGTGCGCCGGGTCTGCGTCATGGACATCATCCCCACCGGCGAGGTCTGGGCGCGGATCGATCACCGCTTCGCGCTGGGCTACTGGCACTGGTCGTTCCTGGCCCAGCCCTGCCCTGTGCCCGAACACATGATCGAGCCGGACCCGGAGTTCTACCTGTTCACCGCCCAGTTCCGTGGCCGCAAGCCCGACTTCCTGGAGCCCGAGGCCCAGGCCGACTACCTGGCCTGCGGCTCCACCAAGGCGGTGATCCACGGGATGTGCGAGTGCTACCGCGCCGGCGCTGGCTTCGATCGCGAGCTGGACTGGGCCGACAAGAAGGCCGGCAAGAAGATCGCCGCGCCGCTGCAGGTGCTCTGGGGTTCCAAGGGCGCGGTGGGGACCTGGTACGACCCGCTGGCGGTCTGGGGCGAGTGGGCCGACGACCTGCGCGGCCAGGCCATCGACTGCGGCCACTTCCTGCCGGAAGAAAACCCGAAGGATACGCTGGCCGCCCTACGCGGCTTCCTCACCGAGGGCGCTTAGGAACCAGGCGGGACGCTCCAGGGTCACCGGGCGGCCGTCGACCGTCAGCCCACCCGCCTCAGCGCGGTCGAGGCGTAGCAGGGCTATGGCTCTGCCCTCGCCGCCCGACGTCACGACTCCGGCGCGCAGGTCACCCGCCAGGACTTCCGCGCCCGGCTGAGGCGCGGGGCCGTCGAAAGCGATAGGGAGCATGCGGCTCTTGATCTGGCCGCGGCGCTTCATCCGCGAGGTGGTCTCCTGGCCGACGAAGCAACCCTTCTTGAAGTCGATGCCGTTCAACAGGTCGAAGTTGGCCTCGATGGGATAGGTCTTGTCCGAGCCCCAGTCGGCGGGGCCGGGCACGCCGAGCGCCAGCTTCTGGACCTCGCGCGCGGCCTCGTCAGCGGTCGCCGCGTCCGCCGGCGCGCTCGCGCCGTAGCCCCGCCAGCCGAGGTCCGGCAGGCGCGGATCGGCGACCCAACCCTCGCCGATCGGGGCGGGGCCGCCGCCGGGGTAAAGGATCGAGACCGGCGTCTCGTCGGCGGCCAGCTCCACCTTGGCGCGGAGACGGTACATCATGAGGCGCTGGAGGACGGCGGCGCGGTGCTCGGCCAGGACGTCGAGCCAGCAGCCTTCCTCGCGGCCCACCACGAAGAGGTCGTAGAGCAGGCGGCCCTGCGGGGTCAGCAGGGCGCCGAACCGGGCCTCGCCAGCCTTAAGCGTGTCGACGTCCTGGGTGATCAGGCCCTGCAGGAAGCCGCGCCAGTCCGGCCCGCCGACCGCGATCAGGGCGCGGCTGGGGAGTGGCGCGAATGTCAGGGTGCGGCTCATAGCGTGCAATTTGGGGCTTCGGGCGGTGGAGCGCCAGCGCCGCCCATCCTATAGAGGGTCGATGTCGCGCGGCGCGTTCCCGATCCTGTTCATCACCTCCAACCGCATCGGCGACGCGGTGCTGTCGTCCGGCCTGCTGAAGCGGCTGTCGGACGAGATCCCCAATGCGCGGTTCACGGTGGTCGCCGGGCCGGTGGCGGCGCCGCTGTTCGAGGAGGTCCCGAACCTCGACCGGCTCATCGAGTTCGCCAAGGCCAAGCGCAGCGGCCACTGGTTCGACCTCTGGGGCCAGGTGCGCCACAAGCGCTGGGGCCTGGTGGTCGACCTGCGCGGCTCGGGCCTGGCGCGGTTCATCTCCACCAAGCGCCGCGCGATCTGGCGCAAGCAGTCCGGGCCGCCGGTGCACAAGGTGATCGAGGCGGCGCGGATCCTGAAGATCGAGGATGATCCGGCCGCGCCCTACCTCTTCACCTCGGCGGAGACCGAGGCCCGCGCCGAGGAGCTGACCGCCGGGTCTGGCCCGATCCTGGCGCTGGCGCCGGCCGCCAACTGGCTGGGCAAGACCTGGCCGCTGGAGCGCTTCTCCCGCGTCGCCATGCGCCTGCTCGATCCTGAGGGGCCGATGAAGGGCGGCCGGCTGATGGTCCTGGGCGGCCCCGACGACCACAAGCTCGCCCGCGAGCTGAAGGACGTGGTCATGCGCAACCAGTTCATCAACCTGACCGAGGGGACGGACCTCTTGACCGCCTACGCCTGCCTGAAACGCGCGCGGCTGTTCATCGGCAACGATTCGGGGACCATGCACCTGGCGGCCGCCGCGGGATGCCCCACGCTCGGGCTGTTCGGGCCGTCGGACGAGATCCACTACGCCCCCTGGGGCGCGGCCACGCGAGTGGTGCGCGGGCCGCGCAGCTACGAGCAGATCCGCGCGGTTGACCCCGGCTTCACCCAGGCGCTCTGTCACATGATGGACCTGCGGGTCGAGACGGTGGCCGAGGCCGCCGAGCAACTGCTGGCGGAGACGGCGGCCGACTATGCCTGAGACTTACGACCTGATCGTCCGGGGCGGCGAGGTGGTAAACCATGCCGGGCGCGGGATGGCCGACGTCGGCGTCCGCGCGGGCAAGATCGCCGAGGTCGGCGACCTCTCCCAGGCCTCGGCCGGCGAGGTGTTCGACGCCACCGGCCTGACCATCATGCCCGGCGTGATCGACACCCAGGTGCACTTCCGCGAGCCCGGGCTGGAGTGGAAGGAAGACCTGGAAAGCGGCTCCCGCGCGGCCGTCCTGGGCGGCGTGGTCTGCGTCTTCGAGATGCCCAACACCGAGCCCACCACCACCGACGGCCCGGCCCTGGCCGACAAGCTGAAGCGCGCCAAGGGGCGCATGCACACCGACCACGCCTTCTACGTCGGCGGGACGCACGAGAACGCCAAATGGCTGGGCGAGCTGGAGCGGCTGCCCGGCTGCTGCGGGGTCAAGGTGTTCATGGGCGCGTCCACCGGCACCCTGCTGGTGCAGGACGACGAGGGCATCGAGCAGGTGCTGCGCCACACCAACCGGCGCGCCACCTTCCACTCCGAAGACGAGTACCGGCTGGCCGACCGCCGCCCGCTGGCGCGGACCGGCGACTGGACCAGCCATCCGGAAGTCCGTGACGCCCAGTCGGCGATCCAGTCGACCATGCGCCTGGTCCGGATCGCCGAGCGTCTGGGCAAGCGCATCCACGTGCTTCACGTCACCACGGCGGAAGAGGTCGCCTACCTGGCCGACCACAAGGATGTGGCGAGTGTCGAGTTCACCCCGCAGCACCTGACCTTGGAGGGGCCCGAGGCCTATGAGCGGCTGAAGGGCTACGCCCAGATGAACCCGCCGATCCGCGACGCCCACCACCGCGCCGCGCTGTGGGCCGCGCTGGCGAACGGCATCCCGGACGTCCTGGGCTCCGACCACGCCCCGCACACCAGCGAGGAGAAGGCCCGGCCCTACCCCGCCTCGCCCTCCGGCATGCCCGGCGTGCAGACCCTGCTGCCGGTGATGCTGACCCACGTGGCCGAGGGGCGGCTGACGCTCGAGCACCTGGTGGACCTGACCAGCCACGGGGCCAACCGCATCTTCGGCCTGGCCGACAAGGGCCGCCTGGCCGAGGGCTATGACGCCGACCTGACCATCGTCGACCTGAAGGCGCGCCGCACCATCCGCCACCAGGACATGGCCAGCCGCGTCGCCTGGACCCCCTTCGACGGCATGGAGGCCAAGGGCTGGCCGATGGCGACGATCATCCGCGGCGTGGTCGCCATGCGCGACGGCGAGGTGACCGCCCCGCACATGGGCGAGCCGGTGCGGTTCGCCGAGACGCTGGTGACCTGAGCGCGGAGGCGAGGGTGAAGACCCAGTTGAATAGAGGGCTGAAGCGCCGGGTCATGTATGTCGAGAACAAGGACGGCATGATTGACGGGGCGACCGGCCGGATCGGCTGGGTGAGTTTTTCAAAGACCGGCCAGACGATCTACTATCGGGGCCGGACTCTCCAAAAAGGCAGCGGCATCAAGGGCAATTTCTTCGACGTCAGCTCGGGCGAGGAATACTGGGTCTCGGGCGTCAAGACTCGAGGCTCCAACGCGCACCCCGCCGAGCCGGGAACGACCATCGAGATCGACCAGGACGCCCTGGACGCCTACCGCGCCCTGAAGTCGGCCTAGGACGCCCGCGACGAGAATATTTCCCGGGCTTGCATCTCGCACCCGAAGAGGCGGCCTCTATCGGACAGCAAAGCCTGTTTCGAACCGGAGACATCCCGTGATCATCGCTGTTCAAATGCTCGTCGCCCTGATCGTCCCAGGGCTGGTGTTCATGTTCGCCGCCCTCCTTCGGTCGCTCGAACGCATGCGGCTGCTGAACGTGGTCCTGCAGACCAGCCAGAGCGGCAGTCCCCTGACCGCCGAACTGCTGCACGCCCTGCCCGGCGGCCGTGAGATTCCCGCGCCCCATCTCGACCTGCGCCGTGGCGTGCTGCTGATCGCCGTCGGCCTGGCGCTGGCCACCATTGGCCTGTGCGTCTACCTGGCGGTGGCCACCAACGGCGGCGAGGGCGCGATCGCCTGGGGCGTCATGATCGCCGCGCTGGGCGCGATCCCGGTGTGCGTCGGCGTCGCCTTGGTCGTCCTCAGCCGCGAAGACCGCAGCGCCATTCGGTCCTGAGCCTTAAGCGCCAGCGGCCCGATCCGTGGCCTCCACGCAAACCCATTGGCCGTCGGCCTTGTCCGACCTCGAGCTCGCGCGGCTGTCGGCCCGCGGCGACCGCGAGGCGAGCGAGGAGCTGGTGCGGCGCGCGGCCGGCGTGGTCGGCGACCTGCTGCGCCGGATGGGGGCGGGCGACGCCCTGGCCGACGACATCACCCAGGACGCCATGGTCACCGCCCTGGGCGCGGTCAGCGGCTTCCGGGGCGAGGCGGCCTTCGCCACCTGGGCCATGCGGATCGCCGGCCGGCTCTACCTGAAGCGCCGGCGCAAGGAGGCGCGCTACGAGCTGATGGCCGAGCCGGTGGATCCGGAGACCAGCGGCCCGTCGGAAGAGGTTTCGAGCGCGCTGCGCATGGACCTCAACCGCGCGCTGGCCAAGCTGTCGCCGCCCGAGCGGCTCTGCGTCTCCCTGTGCCACGGGGCCGGGCTGACGCACGACGAGATCGCCGCCGACCTGTCCCTGCCGCTGGGCACCGTGAAATCCCACGTGACGCGTGGCCTGAAGAAGCTGAGAGTCCTGATGATCGGGAGTAGCGCCGATGAATGACACCGAGTTCGAAGCCCTGCTGGGCGCCGCCTATGCGGAGCCGTCAACGCGGGAACCCTCGCCGCAGATGGTGGCGGCGATCATGGCGCGGGCCGATCGACGGCGGCGATCCCGGCGCGTGGTGCTGGCGATGGCGACCCTGGCCGGTTGCGCCATCGTGGCCGCCGCGATCCTGGCCACCGGTGTGGCGGGCCTCGTGTCGCGCGCCGTGGCCAGCCTGGGTCCGGAGCCGGCGAGCATCAACCCGTCGGTCGTCGTGGCCGTCGGCTTCTTCCTGATCCTGCTGGCCGCCGCGCGGAACGAAATCCGGGAGTTCTAGAGGATCAGCCCCAGCTCCAGCTTCGCCCGCTTGGTCAGCTTGGCGGCGATCAGCGAATGGGCGGTGGTCAGCCAGTCGGCGATGTCGGCGTCCGGGGCGCCGTCGAGGGCGACGTTCACCCAGTGGCCCTTGGCGCAGTAGGGCGCCTGGCGGCCGGGACCGTCCTCGGTCAGGACAACGAAGCCGATGGGCGTGACCTTGAACGACAGCCCGCCGGCCAGGCCGCAGATGGCGAACACCTTGCCGCCCACCTTGTAGACGTCCGAGCCGCCCCACTGGATGACCTTGGTCACCGCCGGCAGCGCCATGGCGATGGCTTCGACGTCCTCGTGGGTCACAGGCCGAGCTCCGCTCGCAGCTTCCGGGTAAGCTTGGCGGCGACCAGGCCATGCGCCGTCTTCAGCCAGTCGGTGACCTCGGCGGCGTCTTGCGCGGCTAGGTCGTCGATGTTCAACCAGTGGGCGCGGGCCAGATATTTCGACGGCCGGGCGCGGCCGGTGGCGACCAGCGCCTCGAAGGCGATTTCCGAGGCCTTCCAGCCAAGGTTGGAATAGTCGGCGTCGGTGGCCGCATACATCTTGCCACCCACGCAATAGCAGTGGTCGGAGCCCCACTTGATGTCGAGCACGGTCCCCGGAAGCGCCATGGCGGCGGCATGCAGCTGGTCTTTGGTCATCGCGTCCGGTGGGGGCTCCTGGGAGGCTCTAGGCCATCTTGCGGGGTCGATTGAACCATAAGACGCCGAAGGGGGATTTACACCCATGTGGAGAGGCTGACGTAACGTCGATTCCGTGCCAGTCTCGCCTACGGACGGACAACGCTTTGGGGAGGACCCTGAGATGCGCAGCGCATTGAAGGCCACATTGATCGGCGGCTGCATGGCCATCCTGGCCGGCGGAGCGGCCTACGCCACCGGCGGGGCCGGCGGCATGGGCGGGGGCAGCATGCAGCAGTCCGGCCGCGACAGCGACCTGCAGAGCAACACCTCCCGCTACGACCCGGCCACCGAATACGCCAAGGCGATCGCGGCGATGAAGGCCAACGACTACAAGGCCGCCGCCCAAGCCGCCGAGCACGTGACCGACGTGGTGCCGAAGAACCCCGACGGCTGGCGTCTGCTGGGCGCGGCCCGGGCCGGCGCCAACGACTGGAAGGCCTCGCGCCGGGCCTATGAGCGGGCGACCAAGCTGGCCCCCGACGAGCCCACCGCGCACGCGGGCCTGGGTCTGGCGCTCGCCAACCTGAAGGACGCCAAGGCCCAGGCCGAACTCGACTGGCTGAAGGCCAAGAGCCAGGCTTGCGGCGACACCTGCGCCGACGCGCCTCGCCTGAAGTCGCTGTCCGCGACGGTGGAGAACGCCATGGCCCCGGCCTCGGCCGCCGCGCCGAAGCCCAGCGCCATGCTGGACCGCTCCATGCTGTTCGGCGGCGCCCGCGCCGGTGACGCGGCCTATGTGACGGCCGTCAGCCTGATCAACGAGCGGCGCTATGACGAGGCGCTGGCCTCACTCAGCCAGGCCGAGGCGGCGTTCGGCCCGCACCCGGACATCCTGACCTACGAAGGCTATGCCTGGCGCAAGAAGGGCGACTACGCCCGGGCCGAGAGCTACTACCAGCAGGCGCTGGCGATCATGCCGACCCACATCGGCGCCACCGAATACTACGGTGAGCTGAAGGTGGCCCGCGGCGACATCAAGGGCGCGCGGGTGCTGCTGGCCCGACTGGACAAACTCTGCGCCTACGGCTGCGCGGACGCCGAGGAGCTGCGCCGTTGGATCGACGCCGGCGGCGACCCGCAACGCAACTAGCAGCGGCGCTCTCTCTCCTCATCGCGGGGACGGCGGGCGCAGCGCTCGCCGCCCTCGGCGACCCGCCGATCCGGGCCATGCTGTGGGTGGCCCGCGACGCGCCGACCGCGCGCGCGCTCGGCTCCGCGCCCACCGAGTGCCTGAAACTGCCCGCCGATCCGGCCCTGGCCTTGAAGGTCGAGGTCGGCCGCGCGGCCTTCCGCACGCCGGTCCTGCTGGGCGGCCAGGCGGCGCGGGCCCACATCACCTGCGAAACCTGCCACCGCGAGGGGCGGGACAATCCGGACTTCCTGTTCCCGGGCGTGTCCGGCGCGGCGGGGACGGCGGACGTCACCAACTCGCTGTTCTCCACCCACCGCGGCAACGGCATCGACGACCCCAAGCCGATCCCCGACCTCGCCGCGCCCAAGGCGAAGCTCAAGGTCGACCAGGACCCCGCGGCCGGGAAGCTGGAGCCCTTCCTGCACGGCCTGATCACCGAGGAGTTCGACGGGCCGGAGCCGACCCCGGCGGTGATGGCCGGCGTGGCGGCCTACGTCCGTGCCCTCGACCCCGCCGCCTGCCCCGCCAAGGCGCGCCAGCCGCTGGGCGTGGCCCTGCTGATGAGCGATGCGCGCCGCGCCCTGAAGGCCGCCCAGGCCGAACGGGAAGCCGGCGATCCGGCGACGGCGGTGACCATGGTGGCCAGCGCCAGGTCCCGCCTGGGCCTGATCGACGAGCGGTACGTGGGCGCGGGCCTCGCCGCCGAGCGCGCCCGGCTACACGACGCCGACGTCCGCCTGGCGCAGATCCAGGCCGCCCTGCGCGAGGGCCGTCCCGACGCCGGAGGCCAGATCACCGCCTGGCTCGCCGCCTCGCGGCCGCTGGAGGCCGGTCTCGCGGCCAAACAGCCCGCCTCGCTGTTCAATCCCGCCAGATTGGCCGCCGCGGCCAAGCGGCGCTTGCCCGGCTAGTCGTCTAGGCTATAAGGGCCGCCTTCCGCCGGGGGCCCGCCCCCAGGACGGTGATGGTGCGGTGGCCGAGTGGTTGAAGGCGCACGCTTGGAAAGCGTGTTTAGGGGAAACTCTAACGTGGGTTCGAATCCCACTCGCACCGCCATCCGGTTTCGCCGAGGCACCGTTTCGACCCCACAAGCCGAGTACGAGATCGCGGCGCCTCGCGCCTAGGCGCGGCGCCATGCCTCAGGCTTCACTGTGGCCTCTGAAATAAGATGGACATAAACTCTCTTTCCGATTGCACCGTGGCGCCGCACAACTGAGGGGCGCCGGAAACTTGCAGTCTCGGGGGGACCGGCGCACGGTCTTGGGGCGTTCTCGGGGGGGAAGTCGCTAATATGGGCTACGGACACCGCATGTTGTCAGCTCGCTAGGGCCGCGCGGCGGACCTGGACGATGATGATCACTAAGCAGTCGCTAGCAGATTACGTCCGATCGCAGCACCCCATTGCGACCTACGGCCTTGCTGTTGCCTCCACCCTGGCGTGCCTGATCTTCCGGGTGCTGCTGCAACCGGTCACTGAAGACACGGCTCTGCTGATCGTATTCCTGCCGGCGGTGGTATGGAGCGCCAGCTTTGGCGGCCTCGGTCCAGCCCTGCTCGCCACGGCGCTAAGCCTGGCAGGCTCGGCGCTGGTCACCGGCCTCACACCGTTCCTGGCCCCCGCCAACACCGTGACCGCCGCGATCTTCGCGATCCTCGGCGTCGCGGTCGGCCTGGCCGGCGCAACGATCCGCGAGCGGGCCCGTCAGGCGAGCCAGGTGCTGGCCGACCTGGAGGCCCGCGAAGCGCACCTGAGCTCGATCATCGACACCGTGCCGGACGCCATGGTGGTGATCGACGAAGCCGGGACCATCCAGTCGTTCAGCGCCGCGGCCGTGCGCCTGTTCGGCTGGACGCCGCAGGAGGCGGTCGGGCGCAACGTCGCCATGCTGATGCCCAGCCCGTACCGCGACGGGCACGACGGCTACCTGAGCCGCTACCTGACCACCGGCGAGCGGCGGATCATCGGCATCGGCCGGGTGGTGGTGGGCGAGCGCCGCGACGGCTCGACCTTCCCGATGGAGCTTTCGGTCGGCGAAATGGCGTCGGGCGAGCAGCGGTTCTTCACCGGCTTCGTGCGCGACATCACCGAGCGGCAGGAGACCCAGGGGCGCCTCTACCAGCTGCAGGGCGAGCTGGCGCATGTGACCCGGCTGACGGCGCTGGGCGAGATGGCCTCGGCCCTGGCCCATGAGCTCAACCAGCCGCTGTCGGCCACCGCCAACTATGTGAAGGGCTGCGTGCGGCTGATCGACCAGGGCGCGCTGGCCGAGCCGGCGAAGATCCGCGCGGCGCTGGAGGCGGCGGGCGAGCAGACGCTGCGGGCCGGCCAGATCATCCGCCGGCTGCGCGAGTTCGTCTCCAAGGGCGAGGCCGAGCGCCGCGTCGAGAGCCTGCCGAAAATGCTGGAGGAGGCCGGCGCCCTGGCCATGGTCGGCGCCAAGGAGCGGGGCGTGAAGCTGAGGTTCCGCATCGACGAGGGCGTCGATCAGGTGCTGGCCGACAAGGTGCCGATCCAGCAGGTGGTGCTGAACCTGGTCCGCAACGCCATCGACGCCATGGAGACCACCGCCGACCGCAACCTGGTGGTCGGCGCGCGCAACGCCGAGGAGGGCATGGTCGAGGTGTTCGTCATCGACAGCGGCCCCGGCATCAAGCGGGAGGTGGCGGAGCGGCTGTTCGAGCCGTTCCTGACCACCAAGAAGAGCGGCATGGGCGTGGGGCTGTCGATCTCGCGCACCATCGTCGAGGCGCATGGGGGACGCATCTGGGCCGAGCCCAACCCCGCGGGCGGGACGGTGTTCCGCTTCACCCTGCGCGGCTTCAGTGAAGAGGAGCTGGCCGGCTTTGACTGATCAGATTGTCCATGTGATCGACGATGACGACGCCGTCCGCTCGTCGCTGGCCTTCGTCCTGGACTCGGCCGGCCTGACCGCGCGGACCTACGACTCGGCGATCCGCTTCCTGGAGACCAGTGGCGCGGAGGTTTCCGGCTGCGTGGTCACCGACGTGCGGATGCCCGACCTCAGCGGCCTGGAGCTGGTGCGCCGCATGCGCGGCATGGGGATCGGCATACCGGTGATCGTGATGACCGGGCACGGCGACGTGTCGCTGGCCGTCGAGGCCATGAAGGAAGGGGTCATCGACTTCCTCGAGAAGCCCTTCGACGACGAGGTGTTTCTGCGCGCCGTCCGCCAGGCGCTGAACAGCGGCCTGCGCACGGCCCACGAGGATGCCGACAAGCGGCGCTTCCAGGCCATGCTCGCCACCCTGTCGCCGCGCGAGACCGAGGTGCTGCACGGGGTCGTCGAGGGCAAATCCAACAAGGAGATCGCCCGCGATCTAGGCATCAGCCCGCGGACCATCGAGGTCTACCGCGCGCATGTGATGAGCAAGACCGGCTCGGCGAGCCTCTCGGAGCTGGTGCGGATCGCGCTGCTCGCCCGCTTCTAGGCGCTCCGCCGCGCGATCGTGCTAGCCTGCGCCGATGTGCGACACGCTTGTGGCCCGGCCGGGCTCGACCGCGCGCGGCGCGATGTTGTTCGCCAAGAACAGCGACCGCGAGCGTAACGAGGCCCAGGGCCTGCAGATGACGCCCAGGCGCCACGCCGCCGGCGCGCCGCTGAAACTCACCTACATCACCATCCCCGACGCGGCGGCGACCCACGCCTGCCTGTTGTCGCGGCCGTTCTGGATGTGGGGCGCGGAGATGGGCGCCAACGAGCACGGCGTGGTGATCGGCAACGAGGCGCTGCACGCCAAGACCCCGGCCCAGCGCAAACGCGCGCTCACCGGCATGGACCTGGTGCGCCTGGGCCTGGAGCGGGCGGCCACGGCGGCCGAAGCCGTGGAGGTGATCACCGGCCTGCTGGAAGCGCACGGCCAGGGCGGCGACTGCGGCCACCTGGGGCGGTTCTTCTACAACAACGGCTTCATCGTCGCCGACCCGGCCGAGGCCTTCGTGCTGGAGACGGCTGGGCGCTGGTGGGCGGTGGAGCGGGTGGCGACGCACCGGGCGCTTTCCAACGCCTATTCCATCGGGCGCGGCTATGACGCGGTGAGCCCGGACCTGGCGGCCCACGCCCGCGCCGAAGGCTGGGTCGACGCCGACGGCCGGTTCGACGTGGCGGGAGAGCTGCTGGACGAGACGCGCGACGCCGCGACGTTCGGGCGGGGCCGCTGTGCGCGGGGCAATGCGCTGCTGGATCGCGGCGCGCCGAGCCTGACGCCGGCGGCGATGATGGCGATCCTGCGCGATCACGGCGAGGCGGCGGACTGGACGCCGGCCAATACTGAGCGGCGCACGATCTGCATGCACGCCGCCGAGGGCGCGCGGCGCAGCCAGTCGGTGGCCTCGATGGTCAGCGAGCTGAAGCCCGGGCGGCGCGTCCACTGGGTCACCGGCACCTCGGCGCCCTGCGTCAGCCTGTTCAAGCCGGTGCTGTTCGAGACCGGCCTGCCACCGCAGGGACCGGCGCCCAGCGACCGGTTCGACGGCAGGACGCTGTGGTGGCGCCACGAGCGGCTGCACCGCGCCATGCTGGCCGACTTCGACCTGGCGCTGGACGCCCTGGAGCCGGGGCGCGACGCCCTGGAGGCCGGGTTCATGGCGCGGATGGATGCCGCGCTGGACGCCGGTGGCGAGGCGCCGGGCCACGCTGTCGCCGAATGCTGGGCCGAGGCGGCCTCAGCCGAGCAGCGCTGGCTGTCGGCTGTGCAGAAGGCCGGCCCGGCGGGCCGCGGCGCACACGGCCGCAGCTGGGCGCGGCTCAATCATGTGGCGGGCCTGCCGCGAACCTGATTTCGTGGGGGCGCAACTTGGGGCCCTCGCATGAACGACATCGACCACCGCAGGAACCGGCCGGACCTCTCGGCCTTCTGGATGCCGTTCACGGCCAACCGGCAGTTCAAGGCGGACCCGCGGCTGCTGGTCGGGGCCACCGGCATGTACTACCGCCACGAGGACGGCCACGAGGTGATGGACGGCGCCGCGGGCCTGTGGTGCGTCAACGCCGGGCACGGCCGGGCCGAGATCGCCTCGGCCGTGGGCCAGCAGCTGCTGACCCTCGACTACGCGCCCTCGTTCCAGATGAGCCACCCGCTGGCCTTCGACCTGGCGACGGAGCTGGCCAAGCTGGCGCCCGCCGGGCTCGACCGGATCTTCTTCACCAACTCCGGCTCGGAGTCGGTGGACACCGCGCTGAAGATTGCGCTGGCCTACCATCGCGCCAAGGGCGAGGGGACGCGCACCCGGCTGATCGGGCGCGAGAAGGGCTATCACGGGGTGGGCTTCGGCGGCATCTCGGTGGGCGGCCTGGTCAACAACCGCCGCAGCTTCCTGACCCTCCCAGGCGCCGACCACATCGGCCACACCCATGACCTGGAGAAGAACGCCTTCGCCAAGGGCCAGCCGGAGCATGGCGCGGAGCGCGCCGACGACCTGGAGCGGCTGGTGACCCTGCATGGCGCGGAGACCATCGCCGCCGTGATCGTCGAGCCGGTGGCCGGATCGGCCGGGGTGCTGCCGCCGCCCAAGGGCTATCTCGAACGCCTGCGGGCGATCTGCGACAGGCACGGCATCCTGCTGATCTTCGACGAGGTGATCACCGGCTTCGGGCGCCTGGGTGCGCCCTTCGCGGCGCAGTATTTCGGCGTGGTCCCGGACATCATGACCACCGCCAAGGGCATCACCAACGGGGCCTTCCCCATGGGCGCGGTGTTCGCCAGGCGCGAGATCCACGACGCCATGATGGCCGGGCCGGAGAACGCCATCGAGCTGTTCCACGGCTACACCTATTCCGGCCACCCGGCGGCCTGCGCCGCCGGCCTGGCGACCCTGGACATCTATCGCCGCGAGGGGCTGCTGACCCGCGGCGCGGAGCTGGCCCCCACGTGGGAGGCGGCGGTGCATGCCCTGGCCGACTGCCCGCATGTGATCGACATCCGCAACCTGGGCATGATGGCGGCGATCGAGCTCGCGCCACGGCCCGATGCGCCTGGCAAGCGCGGCTATGAGGCCATGGTGGGCGCCCTGGCGGCCGGAGCGATGGTGCGGTTCACCGCCGACACCCTGGCCTTCTCGCCACCGCTGATCATCACCGAGGATGAGATCGGCAAGCTGTTCGGCATTGTGCGCTCGGTGCTGGAGACGCTCGCGTGACCCTGTCGCGGCGCGGGGCGCTGGCGGCGATCGGCGCGGGGTTGGCCGCCTGGCCGGCCCTGGCTCAGAAGCAGATGTTCGATCCCGTGGGCGGCGCTTCCGGCCTCAACCTCACCGAGGCGCAGATCGCCGCCGGGCAGGCCCTGCTGGCCAAGCATCCGTCCGTGGACGTCCACGCCCACCCGGGCCGGTTCTTCCTGCGTGACCTGACGCGGCAGAACGCGACGACCAAGGCCATGGGCGCGCCGTTCGAGGCCAAGGCGCTGACCGACATGTCGGTGGGCCACGTGACGGCAGCGCTGTTCAACTGCGTGTCCGACGCGGTGCTGCTGGAAGCCTCGAAAACCGGCGGCCTGACCTTCGCGCGGCAGTTCGATCCCGGCGAGGCCTGGGCCGACTACCAGCGCCAGATCGGCGTGCTCAAGGCCCTGGTGAAGCGTGGCGACGCGGCCCGCGGCCTCGACGGCCGCGACATCGCCGCGGCGCTGAAGGCGCATCGCACGGCGGCGGTGTTCGCGGTGGAGGGCGGCGACTTCATCGAGGACCGGCTGGAGCGCGTGCAGACGGCCTACGCCGACGGCGTCCGCTCGATCACCATCGTCCACTACCACCCCAACCAGATCGGCGACCCGCAGACCGAGGCGCCGCGCACGCCGGGCCTGACGCCGCTGGGCAAGGACATCGTGCGCGCCATGAACAAGGCCGGCATTGTCGTCGACCTGGCGCACAGCTCGTTCGGCGTGACCAAGGACGCGGTCGAGGTCTCCACCCGGCCGATGATGATCTCGCACACCAACCTGAAGCGCCCGGACGTGGACCACCCCCGGCTGGTCAGCGTCGAGCACGCGAAGCTGGTCACCAGCCACGGCGGGATCGTGGGCTCCGTGCCCTCCGGCATCGGTCAGAAGACGGTGGCCGACTGGATCCAGTCGATCCTGCGGCTGATCGAGACGGTGGGCGTCGACCACGTGGCGATCGGCACCGACATGGACGCCAACTTCATGCCGGTGTTCGCGGACTACGCCGACTGGCCGCTGATCCCGTCCGCGCTGCTGGCGCACGGGCTGGGCGAGGCCGACGTCGCCAAGGTGATGGGCGGGAACTTCCTAAGGCTGATGGCCGCCCAGAAGGGTTAGCTCTCCAGCAGCGCCTGGACGCTGATCAGGTCCTGCACGATGTGGCCGATGGACTTGTAGACCGTGATCTGATCGGGCGACTGGCGGCCCGCGACCTTGCCGGACAGCACCTCGCCGATCTCGGCCACGATGTGGTCGTCGCCGATCAGGCCGGCTTCCTTGGCCTTCAGGAACTCCGCGCCCTGGGCGAGGATGCCGGCGCGGTAGTCGGCGACGAACCGCGAGCGGACGACCAGGTCGTTGTCGGCCTCCACAGGGCCCGCGAAGCTGGACCCGACCAGGTTGACGTGCGCGCCGGGCGCGACCCAGGCGCCTTCCAGCACCGGCTCCTTGGCCGAGGTCACGGTGCAGATGATGTCGGCGCCGGCGACGGCCTCCTTGGCGCTCATCGCCACGCGCACCACGAGGTCGAGTTCGTCGGCCATGCGCTCGGCGAAGGCCTGCGCCCGCTCCGGCGAACGGCCCCAGACGCTGACGTCGCTGAGGCCGCGGACCTTGGCGATGGCGTGCAGATGGGTCTCGGCCTGCTCGCCGTAGCCCAGCAGGGCCAGGCGGCTCGCGTCGGGGCGGGCGAGCGCGTCGGTGGCGACGGCGCTGGCGGCGGCGGTGCGGATGGCGGTGATCGAGCGCGCCTCGGCGACGCAGCTCAGCTCCCCGGTGACCGGGTCGAAGGTGATCACCACGCCCTGGTGCGAGGGCCGGCCCACGTCGATGTTGCGGGGAAAGACGCTCAGCACCTTGGCGCCGAACATCGCCGTGTCGCCCATGGCCCCGGGCATCACCCCGAACATGCGGCCGTCGTCGAAATGCATGATCGAGCGCAGGAGCTGGCGGGTCTCGCCGGCCGACAGCGCGATCATGGCCTTACGGACCGCCGGGATGCAGACCTCATAGGTCAGTTTCGCGCGGACTTCGTCGGCGTCGATCATGCGCATGGCGCCAGCCCTTCGTGATAGTTGCGTGACCGCGGTGGCCGCGGCCCCTCCGCCGCACTATCTCAGCGCGACAACCTTCGCCACTGGAGAAACGCCCTTGCCTTCGCTCTATGACGCTTCAATCCCCGTCTACGTCTCGATGCTCAAGAACCTTTCGCACTTCATGGACAAGGCCGAAGCCCACGCGGCGTCCGGCGGCCCCAAGGTGGAGGCGCTGATGGAGGCCAGCCTCGGCCACGGCATGGCCAACTTCACCAAGCAGATCCAACTGGCCAGCGACGCGGCCAAGGGCGGTGCGGCGCGCCTGGCGGGCGTCGAGTCCCCCGCGATGCCCGACACCGAGGCCACCTGGGCCGAGCTGAAGGCGCGCATCGCCAAGACCGTGGCCTTCGTGGAGAGCGTCCAGCGCGACAAGGTGCACGGCCAGGAGGACCGCAAGGTCACGCTGACCTTCCCCGGCCGGACCATGGACTTCACCGGCCAGAGCTTCCTGCTGACCTTCTCCCTGCCGAACTTCCTGTTCCACATCACCACGGCCTACGCGATCCTGCGCAGCCAGGGCGTGCCGCTGGGCAAGATGGACTTCCTGGCCGGCGCGAGCAGCGTCGCCGCCTAAGGGCGTCTGCGGGCCTCGGACGTCAGGCGGTGGGCGCGAGCGTCCGCCGCCGGACCCGGATCAGGCCGCCCACGCCGCCCAGACCCATGACCAGCATCGCCCACGTCGCCGGCTCGGGCACCCCCGGGGGCTGGACCGGGGTCAGTTCGCGCGACAGGACGCCCATCTGATCCGCCGACAGGTTCTTGTTGAACGCGAGCTTGAAGGTGTTCGACGCGTCCACCGTCTCGTTGGCCGCCACGAAGGTCTGCATCCGCAGCCAGAAGAAGACGGAGTCGCCGGCGGCGAGGTGGATCGTCGAGGCGCCGCACAGCGTGGGCGCGACGGTTGCGGTCAGGCTCGCCCCCTTGGTGGCGACGTTGCCGGTTTCGCCGATCGCCAGGGCGCCTGACGACGCGCAGGTGTTGGCGAAGCCGTAGGCCGCGTCCTGGGTGTAGTAGGTGGCGCTGATGGTCGGATCCAGCGCCGCGGCGCTGGTGATGATCGCCAGAGACGCGCTGACGAGCCCGGTTCCGGTGCCGGTGTTGGAGTAGTCCAGGGCGCCGACGAAATCGGTCAGGTCGAGGGTGAAGCCGGTGGTGGCCTTGAACCCCAGCAGGCCCTGAACCTGCGAGTAGTCCCAGGGGTAGGGCACGCCCGGACCCGTGGAAAGCCCGCTCACGTCCGCATGGAGCTGCGGCCCGATCAGCGGCCCTGCCCCCCCGAGATCGGCGCTGCCGTGCGACGCGCCCCAGGCGGGGTCGGAGGCTGACGAGGACGCGTTCATGTTGTTGCCGAACTGCAGGCCCTGGTTCGTGTAGATGGCCGGATGCGCCGGCGAGCAGCCGGTCGACGTATGCAGGTCGCAGTGGCCGACGCCGGTGGCCGAGAAGCTGAAGTTGAGCGTCTCGACCGCATTCGCGCCGCTGGCGGCGGCCAGCAGCAATCCCAGGGCGAGACCGCCCATCGCCAATTTCAGAGTACGCATTGTTCCCCCACAGGCCCGGCTGCCCGCGTCCCACGGGGACCGTCCGGGAGGTCGCTAGCCGACCGGGAGCAAACCTTGGCTATTGGCTTATGGTCAACAGGATTCGCGCGCCGGTTGCATGCGGCGGCGGTGCTATCGACCGATCGCCCTCGCTAGGGGCGGAAGCGCCCTTCGAACACAAACCCCGAAACGGGCGTGCGCCCGCTCGGGACCTCACGGCTGCGGAAGGCTTCGGGCAGCACGCCGGGGTCCGCCGGCCGGCCGATGGCGATGGCCGCGCTGATGTGGAAGTCGTCCTCGGCGAGGCCGGTGGCCGCGTGCGCCTTGGCGTGATCGAAGCCGGCCATGCCGTGCGCCGCCCAGCCCAGACTGTGCGCCTGCAGCGCCAGATAGCCCCAGGCGGCGCCGGCGTCGAAGGTGTGGGTCGGGTGCGGCTGCGGGTCCTCACCGTCCCGCCGGCGGAACTTGTCCGAGGCGATGTAGGCCAGCACCGAGGCGCCGACGCCCACCCAGGTCTGGTTGTATTCCACCAGGGCCCCGAACAGCGGCTCCCAGTCGGCGGGCTTCTCGCGCCGCGCATAGACGAAGCGCCAGGGCTGGCCGTTGAACGCCGAGGGCGCCCAGCGCGCGGCCTCGAACATCGACATCAGCGTCTCTTCCGGAATCGGCTCGCCGGTGAAGGCGCGCGGCGACCAGCGCTCCAGGAACTGGGCGTCGACCTCGTGGTCGGCGGTGCGGCCGTTCAGGGTGATGGGCACGTCGGGCTATTTCTTCCCGATGTGGGCGATGGTGGCGATCTCCACCAGGAAGTCGGGCTTCACCAGGCCGCACTGGATGCAGAACCGCGCCGGCTTGTCGCCAGGGAAATACTCCGCATAGACCTTGTTGACCGTGGCGTAGTCGGCCCAGTCCTTGACGAAGATGTGGTTCATGGTGACGTCGTCCATGGTCCCGCCGGCGGTCTCGATCACCGACTTGATGGTCTCCAGCACCTGGCGCGTCTGGGCCTCGCAGTCGCCCACGTGATTGACGTTGTTGTCCTTGTCGAAGGCCAGCGTGCCCGAGACGTAGACCACCCCGTCGGCCAGGGTTCCGGGCGAGAAAGGCGCGATGGGCTTTTGCGTGCCGGGCGGCAGGACGATGGTCTTGGGCATCTGGCGATCCTCTATTTGACGGGCGGGCCCCTATGTCGGTGGAATTTGGCCGATGGTCCCGCAGAAGTCGGCGGTGTTGCTCACCCAGCCGAAGAACTTCTCGACGTTGTAGACGCTGGCTTCCTGCAGGAACGCCGGGCCCGCCTGGTGGGTGGCGTCCTCCAGCAGCACGCCGAAATATTCCAGGTGGTAGCCGTCGCGCAGCGTGCTCTCCACGCAGACGTTGGTGGCGATGCCGCAGAAGGCGAGGTTCTTCACGCCCCGCGCGCGCAGCATGGAATCCAGCGCGGTGTTGAAGAAGGCCGAGTAGCGCGGCTTGGGGATGACGATGTCGCCCTTCTGCGGCTTCAGCTTCTCCACCAGGGCGTAGTCCCAGGTGCCCTTGGCGAGCAGGGTCCCCTCGAGTTCGGGCTTGTCGCGCATGGTCTTCAGCGCGTTCGATTTCCACCAGTTCGGCGAGCCCGGACCGCCGGCCTCGGCGTAGTCGGGGTCCCAGCCGTTCTGGAAGAACACGATCTGCACGCCGCCGCGCCGCGCCGCCTCGATGGCCAGCGCGATCTTGTCGATCACCGCCGCCGCGCCGCCGATGTCGAAGCCGGCGAGGTCGAGATAGCCGCCTTCGGAGGCATAGGCGTTCTGCATGTCGACGACGATCAGCGCCGTCTCCTGCGGATTGATCGGTAGGTTCTCCGGCCGCGCCGGCAAGGTGACGGCGCCGTCGCGCGGAACGGTCGGATGATCAGGCATCGGTCTTCACGCCCGCGCGGCTCTTCATCAGCGGCTGGATCTTCGTCCCGAAGTCCTCGACGCCCTTCACGAAGTCATCGAACACCACCAGCACGCCCTTGGTGTCCGGCACGGTCGCCACCTCATCCAGCATCCGCGCGATGCTGGCGTGCGAACCCACCAGGGTGCCCATGTTGAGGTTCACCGCCGATTCCGGCGCGGCGAGCTGCGTCGTGTTGGTGTTGGAGGTGCCGCCCTGGGCGTTGGGCGCGGCCTGGTTGGTGAGCCACTGCAGCGCGCCCTGGTCGGCGCCGTCGCGATAGAGCTGCCACTTCGCCATGGCCGCCTCGTCAGTCTCGTCGGCAATGATCATGAACAGGATATAGGAGCCGACGTCGCGTCCGGTCTTGGCCTTGGCGGCGGCCAGCCGGTCGTTGACCGGCGCGAAGGCCGTGGGCGTGTTGGTCCCCTTGCCGAGCGCGAAGCTATAGTCCGCATACTGAGCAGTGAAGGCCAGACCCTCGTCGCTGGAGCCGGCGCAGATGATCTTCACGCCGGTCGGCTTGGGGCTGACCAGGCAGTCGCTCATCTGCAGGTAGGTTCCCTTGAAGTCCGAGCGGCCGGTCTCCATCAGTTCCTTCAGCACCGTCGCGTACTCGGCCAGGTAGTTGTAGCGGTCCTTGTAGTGGCTCTCGCCTGGCCACAGGCCCATCTGGTCGTACTCGGCCTTCTGCCAGCCGGTGATCAGGTTGATGCCGAAGCGCCCCGGCCCGGCGATGGAATCGATGGTCGACGCCATGCGCGCCACGATCGGCGCGGGCACGGTGAGCGTCGCGGCGGTGGCGTAGATCTTGATCCGGCTGGTCACGGCCGCCAGGCCCGCCATCAGGGTGAAGCTCTCCAGATTGTGTTCCCAGAACTGGGTCTTCCCGCCAAAGCCGCGCAGCTTGATCATCGAAAGCGCGAAGTCGAAGCCGTACTTCTCCGCCGTCTGCACGACCTTCTTGTTGAGCTCGAAGCTCGGCATGTACTGCGGCGCGGTCTCGGAGATGAGCCAGCCGTTGTTGCCGATCGGGATGAAGACGCCGATGTCCATGGGGTGGTCCTAGCCGCTGCGCCCGGCCGTTCATCTGGCCCGCGACAGCGCAGATTGGCAACCCGGGATCGCCCCCGGCCGCCGCAACCGCAGGCGGCGCCCAGGCATAAGGCAGCGTGACAGGACGCCTCGCGGAGAGTTAGCCTCACCCTCGGAAACGGGACAGGAAGGGTTGGGGATCATGAGCGCGACAAGCGAGCTGACGGCCACGCTCGATATCGGACGGGTCATCCGCGAGACCTTCTCCGTCCTGGGCCGCAATTTCATGACCTTCGCGCTGCTGGCCGTGATCATGACCGGCATACCGGCGGCGCTCCTCAACGGCGCCCAGGGCGTGTTCGCGACGCCGGGCGACATCAGCACATTCTTCGGCCCACGACTGCTCTGGTCGTTCCTCGGCTTCATGGTCGCCGCCGTGTCCGGACTGATCCTGCAGGCCGCCATCATCCAGGGCACAGTCGCCGATCTCAACGAGCGGCCGGTCTCCGTGGGCGACGGTCTGGCGGCCGGCCTGCGCATCTTCCTGCCCCTGCTCGCCATCGCCATCTGCATGGGCTTCGCTGTGGGCCTCGGCCTCATGCTGCTGATCGTCCCGGGGGTGTTGATGGCGCTGGCCTGGTGCGTGGCGGTGCCGTCCTTCGTGATCGAGCAGCGCGGCGTGTTCGCCAGCTTCGAGCGCAGCGCCGAGCTGACCCGCGGCAGCCGCGGCGCGATCTTCGGCCTGTTCGTGCTCTATTTCATCGCGGTGCTGGTGATCGAACTGGTGCTCGGCGTGTTCAGCGGCCTGACCAATGTCGTCACCATCGGCACGTTCTCGCCGATCACCCGCCTGGTGGTCCTGCCGCTGATCCAGGTCGTCAGCGCCTTGATCGGCGGGACCGGCACGGCCGTGCTTTATGTGGAGCTGCGGCGGATCAAGGACGGGGTCGGCCCGCGCGGCCTGGCGGCGATCTTCGACTAGCCGGCGCCTAAGGCCGGTCGAACTTGTCGGCGCGGCGGTGGCCGAACAGCATGCGGGTCTCCAGCCGGGCGCGCAGGCCCGCGTAGTAGGCGGCCAGGAACGCGCGGTCGGAGACCTCCAGCGGCGCCTCCCAGCCGATCTTCCGGCGGATGCGCTCGGAGACCTCGGCGATGGCGCCGCGCTGGCCGCTCCGCAGCACGCCCTCCAGCACGTGCAGCTCTTTCACGCCATAGGCGTCGAGCTGAGCCTCTGTGAACGCCAGACCGCCGACGATCGTCGGGCCATCCTGGGCGAGGTCGGGACGCAGCACCCGCTTGGGCGCCTTGACCACCATGGTGCCCGCCGCCAGGTCGCCCAGCCGCAGGCGGTCGCGGTTGAACAGCGGGAACAGCACGAAGACCCCGCTCCAGACAGCGCCCAGCGCCGCCAGGCCGCCGTCCACGCCCTGCCCGCTCATGAACAGGAACATCAGCGGCAGGAACACCTCGATCTCGCGCATGGCGTTGCGGGCGAACACCGCGTTGGCGGTGAGCCGTCCGCCGTCGCGGGCCGCCACGCGCAGGCCGGTGGCGCGCTTGCCGGGCGTCGCCCCGCCTGGACGCAGCTCGAAGCCGATGAAGTAGAAGTTGCGGAGCGCGAAGGCGCCGAGCAGCCAGATCACCGTGGCGGCCTCGCCGCCATAGGTGGAGCCGGTGCGCCACGCGGTCACGGCCGCAACGAGGGTCAGGACGATCAGCAGGCCCAGGATGATCAGCAGGTCGATCAGAAAGGCGCCGCAGCGCTCGGCGTAGGCGGCCATCTTGAGCCGCAGGTCGACGCCCTCCGGCGTGACGAGCTCGCGCCAGCCGTCGTCCGGCGGGCGGCGCGGCCGCGGCGGCTTGCCCCGGCGGGCCT
>JACXTT010002393.1_pt1 | contig 29876 bp, 24 predicted proteins | sample 9270951 | NCBI WGS metagenome assembly JACXTT01 (sample SAMN15532306, study PRJNA645909) | rock metagenome | isolation source: weathered quartz diorite | place: Puerto Rico | collected 2017-06-21 | reverse complement strand
GGAAAGGGGGGGGTTGATGGTCAACCTTTTGAATGTTGGGAAAATCAGTATATCGGGGGTGATCTAAGTTACGTCGGGGGAGAAGTTATCTTACTTACGCTTCAAAGAGACTCGGGGGCAACAACCTACCTCCTCATAGAGGAGACCCACACCGCCGTTCCACGGGATTTGGTTAAGCGATGGCCGATTTGGGGAGAAGGTGACCTTCGTCCATCTGAAAGCGGAGCCCCGCGGAACAACGCCCCGGCTATGCTCTACAGTAATCCTCGGGGAAATTCGGAGATTGAATTGGAAGTTGGTGACGGAAGGCGATTGAAGGTCGTGTTGCGTCTGCAGTGACAGATCCTCCGTAAGAGTTCACCGGCAAGGAACGGGATGCGGAGACGGGGCTGGATTATTTTGGGGCGAGGTATATGTCGGCGGCGCAGGGGCGATTTACGAGTCCGGATCCAAAGCTGTTTTCTTTGCGTACGATTGCGAATCCGCAAAAATGGAACCAGTACACCTATGTTCTGAATAATCCCCTTGCGCTGATAGATCCAGATGGCCATGAGGGGAGGGCGATCAAAAAACTCCTGAACTACAAGCCGAGTGACGCTAATACAACGAACGGCAAGCCTGTCCCCTTTCCATACTTCGCCAGTTTGAAGGGCCCAGGCTTCTCGGTCAGTGTCACAACAATCCGACGCTCGGAGATTTCAAAGCTTCGATGAAGTTCCTCGCCGGAAGCCCGGACCCGGGAGACCGTGACGACAAGCTGTCCATGATTCGGAGACCTGGCCAATAAGTATGACCGACTATCGTTCGTTTTTTTTTATCGCGGTGATCGCGACAACGTTGCAGTCCAGTCTGATCATGGCTCAAGCCAGTGCGCCGCGAGACCTGGTTCTTAAGCGTGAAGCCGGATGGGCTGTCCCATCAAAGCTGATCACAGGCTCCGTTGTCAGAAAGCGCGGCGAAAAGACGATCGAAGGGATCGTCGCGACTTATGAAGAATTCGATATGCCTGGGACATTCAAGGATCCAACAGTTGTACTTCCAAGAGTAGTTCTTAGGGATGGTGGCGTGGGCGAGTTTTCGGAATCAAATTACAGGGTCGACGCGGGATCGAAATGGACCCATGAGGGGAAGTTGTTCTGCCTCTGGGTGACTCTAGTGCCAGTAGTCGAAAACCGTCGCTATGGGGGTACGATTGGGATCAAGATCTTGGCGGCGTTGTACGACGACAACGGGGACGGAGTGTTTGAAACTCTAGAGTATCCACGAAAGGAGATTCACGGGCCACGCGCTGCCCCTCGAGCAGCGAATTGGATGACGGTCAAGAAGTAGCATGCTTCATGGAATCCCTGTCCAACTGGCCTACGAATCGGTCGATTGACCAAGGTCTCCAATTCCTCGTCGACGACGTTCTATGATTGCCATGACGGACTCGGGCGTGTCGGGAAATCACGGCAACTCACCGGCACGTCGGCTCCAGGGATCGTAGATTTAGTCCAGACTTACACGCACATGGGCTCAGTGCTTAAGAACCGAATCCTGCCAACGGGCAGGACGCTCGTGACGGCTTTTGACGATCTCGGCAGACCCAAGGGGCTGAATGGGACTCTTGGAACGACAACGTCGTATGTGGACTCCATTCAGTACGGCGCCTCCGGTCAACCGAAAAAGCAACAATGGATGGCGGCCAATCAAACCGGTTCGATTGTGGCGGCGATTGACTGGAACTACAACGGTGATGCGGGGTGATGCGGGACAACCTGGGCTGTCCCGCCCTCGAATCGCCATTACGAAGACACCCGCCTGCCGAATTTGACTCGAATTTACGAATTTGCTGGGGCAGTCGTGAACCGTCTGCTGTTCCGGGTCCACTTCCTTTGAAAGCGCGATTTGCAGCACCGGCCCATGCGCGAGCAGCGCGGCCGGTACACGCGTGGTTTTGCCGGCCCCTGGAGCGGCTTCCACCACGACGTTTCCGGACCTCGCCGCCCCGGCAATCTCATTCAAATACTGGTCAATGGGCAGAACGGAGGGCAACACTTCTATGATAAGTTGACCTCAACCCTGAACACCCGTATGAAGAAGAAGACGAAGACTATCCTCCTCGGCCTCGCCGCCGCATTCGCGCTTGCCGGGCAGCCTCCCGCCGGCGCACCCGATCCCGACCGCCTCTACAAGCTCGGTCCCGATTCGATGGAACAGGAAGGCGTTCCCAAGGGCGAAGTCAAAGGTCCCTTCACGTTGCCGAGCCAGGCCTATGCCGGCACGCAACACACCTATTGGGTGTACGTCCCGGCGCAGTACGACGCCAGCGTGCCTGCGAGCCTCATGATCTTCAACGACGGACAGGCGTTTCTCAACGCCGAAGGCGACATCCGCGCCAGGAACGTCTTCGACAACCTCATCTTTCGCCGTGAGATTCCGGTGATGCTCGGGGTCTTCATCAATCCAGGACGCACACCCCAACAGCCCGAACCCACCCTCAGCAACTGGGGCGACCGCGACACCAACCGCGCTACCGAATACAACACCCTCGACGACAAGTACGCGCGGGTGATTGTGGATGAGTTGATGCCCGCGTTGTACAAGGACTACAACATCTCGAAGAACCCCGGCGACCACGGCATCGGAGGCTCCAGTTCCGGCGCAATCGCAGCCTTCACAGTTGCCTGGGAGCGTCCCAATCAATTCCGCAAAGTGATCAGCTTCATCGGCAGCTTCGTCGATTTGCGCGGCGGCCATGCCTACGCGGACCTGGTGCTGAAGTCCGAAAAGAAACCCATCCGCATCTTCATGCAGGACGGCCGCAACGATAACCGGGGACAGGGTCGTGATGGAAAATACAATCCGAATCGCGACTGGTTCTATCAGAATGTCCGCCTCATGAAGGCGCTCACTGAGAAGGGGTATGAGGTGAACTACACGTGGGGTATCAATCGCCACGGGTCCAAAATGGGCGGTTCGATTTTGCCGGACATGATGCGCTGGTTGTGGCGGGATTCGCCGGTGTCTACCGATCCCGAAAACAAGGTCGAACGGTCCACGCGCGAAGCTACGGCGAAGAAGTAGTCTACACCGCGGAGTAGCGGCGGCGCAGGCTCTGGAACTGCTTCAGCGTGAACAGGTGGCTGTGGTGAACCAAGTAGCGGGCCAGCACGCCAAAGATCGACAATCCGTACCGGCAGCTCGAAACGAACGAGCAGGACGAGGCCTGAGGAAAGTAGCGCGTGGGCACCGGAACTTCAGCGATGCGCATGCCGATTTCCACGAACTGCGCGATGATTTCCTGGTCGAACACGAACGAGTCGGAATTCATGTCGAGGTTCACGTTTTCGAGCGCCTCACGGCGGTACGCACGATAACCGGTGTGGTATTCGCACAGGTTCAGGCCGAACGTCAGGTTTTCCATGCCGGTGAGGAAACGGTTGCCGAGGTACTTCCACCACGGCATTCCCTGCCGCATCACATTGCCGCCAAGGAGCCTGGAACCCAACACCACATCCGCTTTGCCTTCCTGGATCGGGCGGATGATTTCCGGCAGCAGCGTCGGATCATATTGATAGTCCGGGTGGACCATCACAACAATCTGCGCGCCGGCCTTTAGCGACTCCCGGTAACAGGTCTTCTGGTTCGCGCCATAACCGTAATTCCGATCGTGAACGAACAGTTCGAGGCCGAGTTCCCGCGCGATCTTAGTGGTTTCGTCCTTGCTGCCGTCGTCCACAAGAATCACCAGATCCACAATGTCGTGCGGAAGTTCCGAATAGGTCATCCGGAGCGTCTTCTCGGCATTGTAAGCAGGCATTACGACGACGACTTTTTGCTTGGACACGGCGGGGGCTTCTTCCTCTCTTCTCATGATCGGCGTAACTCCGCGGAATTCCAATCGGGCAAGGACCCTACGGTACTACGGCGAACCGCAGGTATTGCTAGGGTTTTTACTGAGAGCAACGCACGGCTAGCGCCAACAATCACAATGGCCCCAAGCATTTGCGCCTTGGCCTGCCAGAGTTCCCCCAGGGGAATCATCGGCGTTTGTAACTGTAAGATCCGGATGCTTTCGAGGTCATTGTGGTTTGCGAGCAACATTGCGCCTGCCGTCAAAAACATCAGGGCCAGTTGGTTGGCGCCGCCAAAACGCCCGAGCAGCAACACACATAACGGAACCATGACGATCATCGTGTGATCCCACGAAATCGGGCACAGGATCACCGATAATGCCGTGAAGTGCCAGTAGGTGTGGTCCGGATCTTCGCCGCGCCGGGCGCTGAACGCCGCCCATGCCACAAGCCCAAGCGCAAACATCAGCATCAGCGCCAGACCCAGTCTCGGCCAGTCGGCGATGTGTTCGACATACCGGTTGGGTTGCAGCAAAGAGATCCCTGCGCCGGTGAACGACTGGTTCATGGCGTAGGTCAGAAAACGCCGCGAATCCTCGGGCATCACGCTGGTGTAATAGCGCAGGAAATCCGTCGGCCCGGCGGCGAGAAACGTCAGCCCCTGCAAGACCAGGAATGTCGCGCCTAGCGCGCCGAGAGCGCGAAATCGGCGCGTCGCCAGAAGGTAGACGCCGAGCAGTGCGGGAAACAGTTTGACGGCGATGGCGGCCCCGAGCGCCGCGCCCCCGAGTTCCTCTTTGCCTTGCTGGAGCCAAAACCAGCCGAGGAAGACCAACATCAGCACGACGGTTGAAAACTGACCGTTCATGCTTTGCGAGATGTGCGGGAACCACAGCAAGGCCCCGCCTAGCAGGGCAAGTCGCAAATGCGCCGGCACTTCGAAATACACCATCGACAGGTACACGACCGCCATGTACCCGAGCATCATGAGGACGCCCCAGGTGATGAAAGTGACCTGGATCGACGCGCCGGCCAACACGAAGGGCAGCAGCACAAACGCCGCCATCGGAGGGTGGAAGTTCTCAACGTCGACACGGCCGCGTTCCTTCGCCGTGTTGCAGACTGGATTCAAGTCGGCATAGATGCTTTGCCCGTGCAGCCAAGCCTTTGCCGCGCAGTAGTCCTGATCCAGATCGCCGCCAGCGCCTAAGCCGAACCCCCGGATATAGCCGAGGTTCATCACGAAGCCTTCCCCCATCAGAAAGAGGCTGACGGCGAGAAAGACAGTTCGGGCGACAGTCTGCGAAGACATCTCTAGGGCTGATCGGCCGTTTCATGTCACATCGTTATGCCGCCTTGCGGGGCTCAAGCACGAAAGCAACTCAGCACTACAGCGTTTGACGTTTATTGCTCATCAATTCAAAGACCTCCTTGTAGGCGGAGGGGTTGCGCGCCTCAAAGCCTTGCCGCAGATACAGTGGCCCAACCAGTAAACCTCCCAGACACTCACGAAAGCCGAAAACATCGCTCCAGCGCAGCGTACCGGGAATCGCGATTTCCTGTTCGCTAACTCCTGTGCGCTGGCCCCAGACATGTTCGCCGGAAATGTGGAATCCGCCTCGCACCAGCGTCACATAAATCCACCCGGCTCCGATGAGGAAACTCTTGGCGACGCCAACATCCTTGCTGGTGGAAATATAGTTCTTCAGGATTTGGGAAGCCATCATTCGCGAAATGTGGTGAGACTCGATTTCTACAAGTGCGCGCCATGAGAAGTAAGTCTTCATCGCCATCTGATCCTGCGGAGACACGACCGCCTGGTTGTAAATCCGGTTGAACTGTTCTTGCGGGATCACCATATTGAAGCGGCGCTTCATGTAGTTGGCGAACCTCGGGAACACCACGTTGTCTATGTACTCCCGGTCAGTCCTCGAAATCGGCGGATGGAACCCGCCATCGGCTTCGACTGCTCTCGGATTCCGGCGGTCACCGCGAAACGTATAGGCGTTCACCCGCTCGAGTTGCTCCGTCAGCTTCCAGTCCTGCGCAATGGTCTGATAGTGGGCATGGATGGGCGAGACGTCCTTTACGTACTGGCCCTGCTCCTTGATGCGATTGGCGGCGATGATATCTGCCGGCCTCCAACTGTTCTGAGCCTGTTGCAGATGGTTCAGCTTGCCCCCTCCGATTTGAACGTGCCCACGTGAAGCGTTCAGCGAGACGGAGCCCAGCTTCCAGCAGTGATCGATAAGCTCCCTCAGTTTCGCGGGAACGTTCACGAATGGAAGATCGCCTTCCGCCTGAATGTACGGTAGGGTTCTGTTATCCCGGGTCGCAGGCCCGGTCCAACCTCGTCCATCGGATACTCTTGCGTCCTCCGACTGGACGCAATCAAATCCGGCATACGCTTCCGGCGCCTGCCGGGCAGGCCGGGAAGGCGGCGCGGGCGGGTGCAATCCGGCGGGTGCAGCAGATGACGGCCGGGCTGGCGCCGTCGCTGTTCTTGATCCATTTGGCCACATCTCGAGGAACTCCTTTAAAACTGCCTATCTTGAAACGGTCTGCAGTCCACAAACGAAGTCGGGGCGCTCCGTCAATCAATCGGTCTGGTAGATCCTGATACCCTGCTTCTCCGCAAACTTGCGGGCGTTCTTCACGATCGTGGGCCAGAGACTCCGATCCGCGAGACCTTCCGGCGAGATCACCATGTAGTCGGCGTGCTCCCTGAATTTCAACTCACCGAAATGGTGCGCCTCGATCAAAAAGTACTTGCACGTGCTGGGATGTGGATCACCCAGCATCACACTCGTAACAGGATCTAAAGAGATCCCGCCGAAGATTGATGTCGGTCACTTTCCCAAGCAGGGCCGCCAGGTCGTGATATGGGACCTGAAGATCACCCGCATGCGAACTGCCGCCGTACTGGTAGAAGGTGTCGCCCGCATAGAAGAAACAGCGGGACTTCAACTGGCTGGTGAGGACGAAATAGCTCGAGCCAAAATTTCGTGCCGATCCGTGCGGCCTGCGCCCATAATTGAGCCCTAGAAACACCTGTTTGGTATGCGGATTGAAATGGCGGTTTCCGGCGTTGTATCCTCCATCATCTTCACCCGTCGGCGTCAATTGGCCCGTGTCCATCTGTCTCATGATGCGATCGGGGCTCTGGCGTCCAGGCGACAAACCCCGCTGGGGCGCCGTTTGCGTTCCCCGCCATTCCGCGGGAAATGTAACCTGGTTGTCGACCTCCGCGCGAGCCCTCGCATCGTTGGTTCCCACGCTCTTGAGCACCATCTTGCCGCCCTGGACGGCGCGTTCGTACATCTGTGTGTAGGTGTCGTAGGGGTTCTCCTGCGTAAACCACGCACTGCAGTTGAAATTCACCGTTAAGTCCGCCGCCTGTAAGTTTCCCCGAATCTGGTTGTAAATCCGGTCCAACTCCTTGAAGGGGACCTTCTTCTGGTTCCGGTTCGCGGGCAACGCCAGCAGATAATCCTCCAGTACCTTCAGCGCGGCCTGCTTCGCCGGACCACTATTGGCGCCCAGTTCCTCCAGGCGCTGATCGACGTACTGTTTTTGCACGATGCTCGCCGAGGGGTTCGTCCTTCCCACCCATGGGCTCGCCGGCGATGGACTCAAAGGCAGCGGGGGCAGCACCGGCGGCGTCACGCGCATGGCAGGCGGGCAGGCCGGGCCTTGCGCCAGCGGAGCGGCAGGCAACGGCGGCTGCGGAGCCTGGCCCAACCTTTGAGCGCCAATATTGAATTTCGCCATAGATGGATCCTCCCGAGCAAGCCCCAGATGCAATTGTTCGCCTCAGCAGCGGCTCTCACTCGGAGTAGGCGGGATCCAAGGCCCAAACCAATGCAACGAATCTTCAAAGATTTTTTCTGAAAGACTACAATCGTGTATTGGGCTCTGCCATGGAAGACTCTCCCATCCAAATCACGCGCCTTCTGGCAGCCTGGGGCGAGGGGGACAGAGCAGCTCTCGACGCGTTGCTGCCTGTGATTCAGAAAGAACTGCGCCGGCTCGCCCATCGCTATCTGCGAAAGGAGCGTGACGGCGGCGGGTTCCAGACTACTGAACTGGTCAACGAGGCCTATCTCAAACTCGTGGATTGTAGCCGGGTCCGCTGGCAGGACCGAAGTCATTTCTTTGCCATCTCCGCCCAGTTGATGAGGCGGATCTTAGTAGACATGGCGCGATCCCGGCGCTACGCCAAGCGGGGCGGCGAAGCGATTCGCGTGACTTTCGAAAAAGCGCTGGAGAAGCCCGGAGGAGCCCGCGCCCCGGACTGGATCGCGCTCGACGACGCGTTGAACACTCTCGAAGCACTCGATCCGCGGAAGTGCCGGATGGTGGAACTGCGCTTCTTCGGCGGCCTGACGGTCGAGGAAACCGCCGAAGCCCTCCAGGTGTCGGCAGACACGGTTCGTCGCGACTGGCGATTCGCCAAAACGTGGCTTCGCCGGGAACTGAACGGCGGACAAGAATCATGAGCGACCCGGCGCGCTGGCTCGAACTGGAACGTCTCTATCATGCGGCGCTCGAACGGCCGCTGCAAGATCGCGCATCCTTTGCCGAGCAGGCGTGCGCCCATGACGAATGGCTGCGGAACGAATTGGAATCGATGTTGAGGAATGACCAGCCGGACGATGATTTTCTCGATCAGCCGGCAATCGGCGTGGCAGCCACTGAACTTGCCGCCAACGAGGGCGAACCGGCGTCAATTCAGCTCGGCAGCCTGATCGGTGCGTATAAGATCGTCGAACTGATCGCCCGCGGTGGAATGGGCGTGGTCTACCGCGCCGAGCAACAGTATCCGGTACGCCGGAACGTCGCGCTCAAAATCATCAAGCCGGGAATGGATAGCGAGCAGGTGATCGCGCGGTTTGAAGCCGAACGCCAGGCTCTGGCTCTGATGGATCATCCGAATATCGCCCGTGTGCTCGACGCCGGCGCCACCTCGCTGGGCCGCCTGTACTTCGTGATGGAACTGGTCGATGGCGTGCCCATTACACAATATTGCGAGCAGCACGAACTGGACCTCCGCGAACGGCTGGGCATCTTCATTCCCGTTTGCCAAGCCATTCAACATGCCCACCAGAAGAGTGTGATCCACCGCGACATCAAACCTTCCAATGTTCTGGTGACCATTTATGACGGCCAGCCCGTTCCCAAGGTGATTGATTTCGGCATAGCCAAAGCCATGCAGGAGCCGCTGACCGAACGCAGCATGCATACTCAAGCCGGCGCGGTGATCGGCACGCTCGAGTATATGAGTCCCGAGCAGGCTGGCGGTTTCACGGAGGATGTCGACACGCGAAGCGATGTGTATTCTCTCGGCGCCGTACTTTATGAGATGATTGCCGGCTCCACTCCGCTCAGTAGCCACAGTTTGCGCAATTCGAGCGAGTTCGATATCGTCCGGCGCATTCGCGAAGAAGATCCGCCTCCGCCGAGCGCCCGGATGGGCAAGGTCAAGGCCTCACGCACCGTGAACGGAGATCTCGATTGGGTGGTGATGAAGGCGCTCGAAAAGGATCGCGGGCGGCGCTATGAAACGGTCAATGGATTGATGCGGGACTTGCAGCGTTACCTCGCGCAGGAACCTGTCGAGGCTGCCCCGCCCTCGGTCTCGTACCGCGTGCACAAGTTTGTACGCCGCCATCGCATAGCGTTGTTGACCGTGGCTGCTTTCGCTGCATTGCTGATCGCCGGCCTGGTGGTGAGTTTCCGGATGGCGATTCGCGCCAGTCGCGCCGAAGAGGCGGCCATCGCAGTCAACCATTTCCTGCAAAACGATATTCTCGCTCAGGCAAGCGCGGCCAATCAGGCCGGACCCGGCGCCAGACCCGATCCCGACCTGAAGGTGCGAACCGCGTTGGACCGGGCCGCGGCCCGGCTGGCGGGAAAATTCGACCGGCAACCGGACGCCGAAGCTGCCATCCGGGACACAATCGGCCGCGCCTACCTGGACATCGGACTCTACCCCGAAGCCCGTAAGCAACTGGAACTCGCGCTCGATTTGCAACGCAGGATCCTGGGAACCGGGAATTCAAAAACCATTGACATTCTGAGCGATCTCGGCCACACAGCCAGGCGCCAGGGGAAATACGACGAGGCCGGGTCCTTGTTCAACGAGGCAATACCACTGGCTCGCCGGGTTCTCGGTCCTGAGAGTCCCGACACTCTAAGAGCCTTGAATGGTCTGGCCGCCGTTTACACGGCGCAAGGCAAATATGCACAAGCCGAAGCGCTCCTCCGCCAGACGCTGGAGATCCGGCAGCGCCGTTTGGGTCGCGAACATCCGGACGCGCTAGAGTCCATGCGCGACTTGGCCAGGGCCTGCTCCGGTCAGGCCAAGTACGCCGAGGCGGAGGCTCTCCTAACCCAGGTCGTCGATGCCCGGCGCCGCGTACTAGGACCCGAGCATCCCGATACGTTGCAGGCGATGATCCCTCTGGCGCATTCATACTGCTCTCGCGGAGACTACCCGGCGGCCGAAAAGCTCTACCGCCAGACACTCGAGATCCAGCGGCGCGTCTTGGGACCACATCATCCGGACGCCCTCGATTGCATGTACCGCTTGGCCTACAATGCCCTCCCGTTTTTGGGCAAGTACAGAGAGGCTGAGGAACTTTACACTCAAACCCTCGCCGTCCAGCGCCGCACGCTAGGACCGGAACATCGCGACACCCTGCGAACGATGGGCGGTCTCGGCACGGTGTACAGCGCGCAAGGTAAGTATGCGCAAGCCGAAGCTATGCACAGCCAGACCCTGGAGATCCGGCGGCGCGCCTTGGGGACGGAGCATCCCGACACGTTGGGCTCCATGGGCGATCTGGGAAAGGACTATCTCTGGCAGGGAAAGTATGCGCAGGCCGAAGCGATGTTCAGCCAAGCCATGGACACAAGCCGCCGCATGCTGGGTCCGGAGAATCCTACGGTTGTTTCCTCGCTGTCTGAGCTCGCGGCCCTCTATCAACGGCAAGGCAGATATGATCAAGCCTCGGCTTGCGCCGAAAAAGCGCTCGACGCGCTACGGCGAACCCATGGCCCGGATGTGGACATCATGAATGCCGCAGCCGATCTCGCGCTTGCCTACTTATCACAGGGGAAATTCATCGAGAGTGAGGCTCTGGCGCGAGAGGCCGTGGAGAGCGATGGCAAGAGTCGGCCGGACCACTGGCAACGCTTCCGCGCAATGAGCTTGTTGGGCGCCAGCCTGGCCGGAGAAAAGAAGTACGCCGAAGCCGAATTGCCTCTGCTGACTGGCTATCAAGGCATGGCTGCACGAAAGGAGCGGATGGAAGTCCCGAACTTCTATCATCTGGACCGGGCTCGCGAATGGATCGTTCGACTCAACCAGCTCCGCGCAAGCCGGTGAAACAGCGGTCATGATCGCCCAGCAGGACGGGGTGCGGCAGCGGCCGCTGCTATTGCGCGCCCAACTATGGCGAACACTGTTCACTTACCAGTTCGTGATCTCCGGCCCTACCAGGACCACCGCCTTAAAGTTTCCCTGTTACAGGCCGATCTTTCAATCAGATGCACGCCGCTTCCAATAGTGTCCCGACCCGGGAAAATCGCGATTTCTGGTTGAGGCTCGTCGCTGCGGCGCTGGTCGGCGCGGCGCTGTTCGGCCTGATGCCGCTCGACCGGATGATGCGCGCCCAGAACGACTTCGCTCACTGGTACATCGGCGGCGAACTGTTCGGCACGCCAGATCTGCACTTCGAAAAGCCGAATCAGGATTTGCAGGTGAAGTACATCGGCAATGTCCTCGAACACTCCTACTTCATCCGGCCCACATTTTACGGCTTGCTTCTCAAGCCGTTGACCTGGATGCCCTACATGACGTCCTACGTCGTGTTCCAGATCTTCAGCGTTTTCGTCTGCTTGGCGTACTTTCTGCGAACATTCGCGCGCCAGTGGCGGGATATCTATGTCTTTGCTGCCATGTCGGTGCCAGTGATTTCGAACATCGTGAACGGCCAGGATGTCACGTTGCTGCTCGCCTTGTGCACCGGGTCCTTCATGCTTGCGCGCAAGCAGCGTGACTTTCTGGCGGGCCTGGTCTTCGCCCTCTGCGCAATCAAATTCCACCTTTTCATCCTCACGCCCGTGGCGATGCTCGTGCAGAAACGTTATCGCCTCTTTTGGGGCGCGGTCGTAGGCGAAATCGCCCTTTTCCTGCTTGGCTTGACGGGCGGCGGCTGGAAGGTCTTCCTCAGCCTGATTGCGCTCCTCAACAAGCCGGAGAACCACCCGTACCCGGAGCTAATGCCGAACCTCCGCGGAATGGTCTTCGCCTTCACCGGAGGCGCCGGCTCACCCAATTTGGCGATCCTGCTGTCGCTGATGGTGGTCGCAACAGTAATCTTCCTCGCCATCCGCACCGACAGCTACGAAAAGGCGTTCGCTTACACGCTCATGGGCGGCTTGATCGTCAACTACCACTCCTATATCCAGGATCCGATGATGTTGCTGATGATTTCGGCGATTCTCTTCGACGGCAGGGAATCCCGGGCCTTCCGCATGACGATGCTTCTGCTGCTCTTCCCGGTCGTGTATATCCTGCTGATGACGCAACCGCCTTACAGCGCGGCGTACACGCTCATGGTGCTTGCGGCGCTCGGCATCGCCGTGCGCGACTGCCTGGCTTCGCCCGCTTCTGCCAGTGCCCCGGCGGCGGCGTCGTCCTCCGTGCAACCCATCACGGCCTGAAGCCCTGTCCAACTACAATAGAGGTACATGCGGGCCCTCAACCGAGCCAGGCTCCTCTGGGCTTACCTCACCGGCAAGACCGTCACAAGCGGACTTCCGGTGGAATACATCGTCGAAACGACGGCCAAATGTAATCTCTACTGCCCGATGTGCCCCCGGGAAACACACAAGCAGCCCAAAGAGGACATGGAAGACGACATCTTTGAGCGGCTGGTGCAAGAATCTGGCTCGACCGGCGAACACATGATGCTGATCGGGCTCGGCGAACCCCTGCTGGATCCCAAAATCTTCGACCGCATCGAGTATTGCGACCAGCATGGCGTCGCCACCCTGCTATCCACCAACGGAGTCCTGCTCGAAGGCGCCAACGCCGACAAACTGCTGGCCTCGAAGCTCGAACACATCACGTTCAGCTTCGACGGTTCGAAGCCCGAATCCTTCGAGTACTACCGCAAGGGCGCCAAGTTCGACCGCGTCCGCGACAACTTCGTGAACTTCGCGAAACGCAAGCACGAGACCGGCGCCAAGATCCAGATTGTCGTGCAAATGATCCGCCTCGAGAAGAATTGGGACGAGGTGGACGACTTCATCCAATTCTGGAGTGCGGTTCCCGGCGTCGATCAGGTGCGCGTCAAAAACGACGAGACCAACGTCCTGCAGCCCGAAGGCGGCCACCTCGCGGAGGATTGGAAGTACCCCTGCCATTACCTCTGGCGCGGACCTGTCTACATCAAGCACAACGGGGACGTCTACCCGTGCTGCCAGAGCTACATGCTGGACGGCGCGCCTATCGGTCGAATTGGCGAAAAGCCGCTGGAAGAGATCTACGATTCGCCGGAGATGCAGCGGCTGCGCCGTTTGCATGTCGAGGGTCGAGCCGGCGAGATCGACATGTGCGCCAAGTGCTTCACCACCATACCGCATCCCCTGCTCGTGACCGGAAGCCTGCTGTTCCATGGCAAGTGGGTCCGCAAACTGCTGCCGGTAGTGGAACGGTTTGTGAATCTGTCCAAAGGCGGGTTCGCGCGCAAGCTTTTGACGCCGCCCTCCAAAAAAGCAAAGCCTGCGGAGCTTGTGCAAATCACCACCACAGAGGGCGACAAGTGACTGCTGCTGAACACAATGTGAAGTCAGTCGTCCCGTTCCTCCATGTCGCGGACATGGATCGCTCTCTGCGTTACTACCTGGACGACGGGCTCGGCTTCACGATGAAGAATAAGTGGGTCGTCGATGGAAAGATCCGCTGGTGCTGGCTGACGCTTGGCGGCGCGTCGCTGATGCTGCAGCAATTCCCAACCGAGGGGCACGACTCGTGGGTTCCCAAAGGCAAGGTGGGCGACGGCATCTCGCTGTGTTTCCAGTGTGAGGACGCCATCGCGATCTACCGCGAAGTCACATCCCGGGGCATCACAGCATCGGAACCGCAGGTCGGCAATTCGATGTGGGACACCTGCCTTGACGACCCGGACGGCTACCGGCTCCACTTCGAAAGCTCGACGGATGTGCCGGAAGAAACCAGGCTCTCGGAAACGAGCCTGTAAGCCGCAATTTCCTGAGCGGCGGTGAAAGGCCCTATCGCGCGCCAGCTGTGCCGAGATAGTTGCCGTACCCCACGATGATCGTGGAAAGCACCAGTGTTGCGATCCCCGCCATCACCATCCGCACTGCCTTCGGACTCGCCGACTTCCACTCGCGGAAGTACAGCCCCCACAGCGTGCTGAAAATGATGATGCTCGCCATGTGCAGCGTCCAGCTCGAAAAGCCGTACTTGCCCATTTGCGTCTCGCCCATCGAGTAAAAGAAAAACTGGAAATACCAAGTCACGCCGGCCAGCGCGCTGAACACGTAGTTGCGCACCAGCGGAAAATCACTCGACAAATACTCATGCAGGCTCTTGTTGCGATAGTGCAGAATCATTGACCAGATGAAATTGGTCGTGAACCCGCCGAGCAGCACCACACACAGCACGGGCAGCCCCTGCCACAGCGGATCTGTCCCGCGTTTCATTGTCAGCGCCTTGATCGGATCTCCCGCCGCAAGACCGAACGCGAAACAGGCGCTCATCACACCGCAGAACGTCGCAACGAGGATCCCTTTCTTGAAATCGAACTCGCGGACCGTCTCTTTCTTGACGTCCTCCGGCAGTTCCGCTTCCTTCATCTTGCCGGCGAACCCCGCAATCGCGATCCCCGCCAGGCAAACCAGCACGCCTGCAAAGATCCATAGGCCGCTCGTCGTATCGAGCAACTTCGCCGCGAACTCCCCACGTGCGAGCGGAGGAATCAGTGTTCCGAACGCAGCGCAATATCCGAGCGCGACAGCCGTCCCAAGCGACATCCCAAGGTACCGCATGGTGAGCCCGAACGTCAGTCCGCCGAACCCCCACAGCAAGCCAAAAAAGAAGCAGGTGACAAACGTCTGCGAAGGCGTTTCCGCAATAACGGCCAACAAATCGTTGGTGTTCAGGAACGCGAACGCCCACGGCGCGAGGATCCAACTGAAGACGCCGCCGGCAAGCCAGTACGTCTCCCAGGACCAACGCTTCACGCTGCGAAACGGCACATAGAAACTACCCGATGCGAGTCCTCCCAACCAGTGCAGGAGGACTCCAAAGAAAGGATTCGGATGCATCCGCGGGTTTCTAGACTTCCAGCTTCCAAGGCGCGCGGTATTTCGCCTTCAAGTGCGGAACCACTTCCTTCTGCTTGACGGTCCAGTTCTTCTCGTCCCAGTCCAGGCGCGTTTTGAAGCGCATCGACAGGTTCGCGAGAATGCAGGTCGTCGAAGATCGCACGCATGTCTCGATCTCGCTCATCGGCGCCTCGCGCGACTTGATGCATTCGATCCAGTTCTTCCAGTGCGGTACGTTCATCTGCACCATTTCCGGATTCGCCTGGCGGTCCCACACGGTCTTTTCTTTCTTCGGATCGTTCGGCAGCAGCCAGCAGCCGCTGCGATTCACGAGCACCGATGCCTGCGAACCATGGATGAGAGTGCCCGCGCTCTGATTGAGCCCAAACGCCGGCAGCGGATTCGCCGTGCGCGACTCGTAGCTCGACAGGAACTTCGAGTATTGGAACGTCGCCAGCATCGTATCTGGCGTGTCGCGCGCGTCGGTCACATAAAACTTCTCGCCCAGCGCCACGATGGAATGCGGCATCTCTTCGTCGAAGCATTGGTGCAGCGGGTCGATCAGATGGACGCCCCAATCGGTCATCGCGCCGCCCGCGTAGTCCCAGAAATAGCGGAACGTCGGGAACGTCTCGACTTTCACACCCCAGCGCAGAGGATCGAAATCCACCTTCGGCGCGGGCCCAAGCCACATGTCCCAATTGAGGTCCGAGGGCAGCGTGCCCGGATCACCCTCTTTCAACGCGTATCCAGTCTTTTTCGCCATCCCGCTCTGGAACGTATGCACGAACGTCACTTCGCCCAGATCGCCGGACTTCACGATTTCCTTGGCTTTCAAAAAGAATCCGCCGGACCGCTGCATCGTGCCCGCCTGCACGATCTTCTTGTACTTGCGCGCCGCCTGCACCATCTTCTGGCCTTCCTCGACATACACGCACGCGGGCTTCTCGACGTAGACGTCCTTACCGGCCTTGCACGCCTCGATCATCATGTATGCGTGCCAGTGATCGGGCGTCGAAATGCAAACCGCATCCAGACTCTTGTCGGCGAGGATCTCCCGGAAGTCCCGCTTGCCCTCGATCGTGTAACCGCCTTTTTTCGCACTGGCAACGGCGCGCTCGAGATGCGGCTCATACACGTCGCACAGCGCGGCAGGCTGGATTTCAGGCACTCTCATGGCATAGCCAAGGTTTCCCGAACCCATCGCGCCGAGGCCAATGAAGCCCACGGCGATTCTGTCATTGGCGCCCTTCACCCGGCCAGTGAAGAGACTTGTCGTAAACGCCGCCGTCGCAGCGGTAGCCAGCGCCTTGCGGCGCGTAGGGAGGAGAGGTTGCGTCATAGCAATTGTTCCGAACCTGAATTATACGCCCGTTTTATTCGTCCGCGCTCCAAACGAGCGCCACCAGCGAAACCGTGATTGCGGTCTTCTTGGGTCGTACGGTTACGGCCTCGAACTGTTCCGTTGCCGGATCCACTTTACCTTGCGCCGCGGCGACATCGGCTTCGAATTGCTTGTTCAAATCCGCAATCTGCGCGTCGATCGCCTCGACCGTTTCACCCGCGCGGTCCACGTCCGCCGACTCTTTGCGGATCTTGTTCACCGACTTGGCGGCCGACACCACCTTATTGATTTCGGTGGCGGTGACGATGTTCTTGCGGCCCATGAAGGCAGACATAACGCCACCGAGCACGGCGGAACCGATCGAGATCATCGAAGCGACCTTTTGGCTCGACGCCTGGTCGGCTTCCCTTTGCACGGCCTGTTGCGCGCGGCGCTTGCGTTCTTCGAGGGTCGCCAGTTTCGGAGCGTAATTGCCGCGCAACTGTTCGGCCAATGCGTCACGTTCTTCGCGCGCGGCCTGTTGCAGACGGATGCGGAAGTCGCGCTCCGCCTCGCCGGCCTTCGACAACTGATTCAGGCTCGGGCTGCGCAATAAATCGATCTTCTGCGTGCGAAACAGGTACGCCGCGAAATCCTTGTTGAACTTCTGATAGCTCTTGGCCTTGCCTGCAATCGCCGGTAGATTCCCGAAGGTCGCGCCGTCCGACGGTTCTTTCTCGAGATCCGTAACAGCCAGATCCGGCTCTTTCGCCTGATCCCAATCGATGCCCACCGCATCGTCGTTGATCGGCGTCAGAAACAACAGGTTGCGCGTTTCGTCCACGCCCGCCTTGGGATCCACGAACTGGATCTTTGCCGCGCCGGCCACCATCGGCTTGTATTCCGGCGATGCGCTGCGAGCGGGTGCGAAGAACTGCTGCACCTCTGGAGGCAACACGGGCGCCGTCGCATTCGCCGCCGGTTTCGAAGCAGGCGCCGTGGACACAGCCGGCGTTTCCTGCTTTCGCGCGTCCATCAATTGCTTGATCTGCGGCCTCGCCAGCGGACCTCGCAAATACGACAGCGTCCAGCGCGTCTCGAACAACACCGGTTCCTTCTCATGCACGTTATTCATGAGGAACACGCGCTTGCCCAGCCCGGCGAGAATCTGATCCATCTTGCCCTTGTCGAACGCGCTGCCCGCCTGCGCCGCCGCGCCCTCCAACCCTTCCATCACGCGGGCCTTGTCGCGCTCCGTCTGCAAACGACCGATAAACCACGTGCCCGTATTCGCCAGGCCCTTGTAATCGAGATCCACCGGATTCTGCGTCGCGAGCACCACGCCCAAACCAAACGCGCGCGCCTGTTTCAGCAGCGTGAGCAGCGGCTTTTTCGACGGCGGATTCGCCACTGGAGGAAAGTAGCCGAATATCTCGTCCATATACAGCAGCGCCCGCAGACTCGTGGTGCCGCTCTGCGCGCGAACCCAGCTCAGAGTTTGATTGAGCAGCAGCGAGACAAAGAACATGCGTTCCGCATCGCTCAGGTGCGCAATCGAAATCACCGCGATGCGAGGCTTGGCTTGGGGCGTAAACAGCAGTTGATCGACATCGAGCGGCACGCCCTGCAGCCACGCTTCGAACCCGGGCGAAGCAAGCAGGTTGTTCAACGACATCGCCAACCCGAAGCGCTCTTTTTCCGGATAGAAGGCGTTCAGATCCATCACGCCAACCTTGCTGAAGGGCGGCTTCTGTATCTGCGAGATCAGCCCGCCCAAATCAAGGTCCTGCCCATTGCGCCACGCATTATCGAAGATGTTCGAAATGAGCACGTGCTCTTTGCTCTGCACGGGATCGGCGTCAATGCCCGCGATGCCCAGCAAACTCGTCGTCGTGGCGGCAATGCGGTCGCGCAGCGCCTCGCGATCGTCGAGAATCTTCTGGTCGGGAACCGAAAACGACTTCATGATCGAAATCGGCACGCCCGCGTCGCTGCCCGGAGTGTAGATGGTGAAGTCCGCCGCATCGCGCAAACGCTGGATGCGTGAGCCATCCTGCCCCCATTTCGCGAGGCCCTTGGACCACAAGTCCGCCTGCTGCGCCGCGAACGCGGCCGGTTCCAGGCCCTGCGTGCGCGCTTCGTCTTCATTGATCCACGGCGCGAACTCTTCGGCGGTCAAGCCCGGAAAGGTCAGCAGCAAGTTCGACAAATCTCCCTTGGGATCGATCACCAGCGCGGGAATCCCGTCAATCGCGGCCTCTTCAAGCAGCCCGATGCAGAGGCCGGTCTTACCGCTGCCGGTCATGCCGACACAAACAGCGTGCGTGACAAGGTCCTTGGAATCGTAGAGGAGAAGATCGTCCTGGTCTTTATGTTTGCCGAGGTAAAAGACGCCCAGCTTTTCAAAATCGGCCATGGTTTCCATTATGCGTCTTGCGAGAGCGTAACCGCGATGCGGGATGCAGCGTTCGAAAACGGATTCTCGCGGGCAAACGCGGCGGCTGCCGCCGACATCTGCCGTCGCAGCGGTTCGTCCGCCAGCAGGCTCCGGATCGCGGCTCCAAGCTGTTCGGGCGCCACGATTCGCCCGAACGAGTCGCTCATGATGTCGCTAGCGCCGTGATGGTCCAGACACACGGCTGGCAGGCCCGCATGCAACGCCTCGAGCAGCGTCAACCCGTAGCTCTCGTGCCGCGACGGAAACACATATAAATCCGCCAGCCGGAAGAATGCCTGCTTCCGCACCCCGGTCGTATGCCCGGGAAAATGCACCCGCACGTGGGGTGGCAGCTTCGCCGTCATGGCTTGCAGCATTTCCAAATGCCTCCGCCCCTGCATGAACGCGGGCTCCCCACAGATGAACACGGTGACCGGGTCCGGATGATCCCGCAACGCCGCCAACAGTTGATCCTGCCCCTTCTCGGGCGAAATCCGGCTCAGCGTCAACAGCACGGGATCGTCGCCAATCGAAAACTCCTCGCGCAACCGCTGGACCTCGGTCGCCAGAGCTGCCTCGTCCGGATCGTCCGCCCAGGTCCCCCAGGGCACCACATCCACGAAATCGTCCACGCGCTGGGGATAACAGCCGCGCAGTATCCGCTTCACTCGCTGCGATGGCACGATGCATTTGCGAGAGTGCAACACGCTGTCTTTCTGCTTCTGAAACACCAGTTTCGCGATGTCCGGGACAGCCCAGCTCAGGTATTCATAGGCGCGCGCCAGCGTCTTCGGCGAAACCCAGCCGCGCGCGTAAATGTCGGCAATATAGGCGACCACGTCCACGTGATAGATGGTGTACAGCCGGAACCCGCGCCCGGCGAGCCGCTCAAAGTCGGGGGCCTCCGAGATGTCGTTGATCAGTACGACGGTCGACGCTGGGTTGTGCTTGCGCAGGATGTAGTCCGTGGAGGCGTGTTCGAACGCCCGGCAAAACCTGGCATACTCTCGCTCCGAGAATCGCACCAGATCCTTGCCAGCCGGCGAACCTTTGCCGAGAACAGTCGCCGGAGTCACCAAATCCAGTTCGTCGAACGGCCGGGTCCGGGACCATTCCTGGACCAGTTGGTCGCACACCGCCCCTCCCCCGCCGAGCGGAACTTTCTGAGCGGCAAAACCACCATGGGCTGCGGTGTAGACAACTTTCATTGGAGTAGGAGAATCCGGCTATCGGTACTGTACCTTAGATGGTACTCATTGGACTGGAACCCACGCAAAACACGTGGTTTACTGGTGCATAGCGAATAGGGATCGGATCTGCGATCCGTCCATGGTCCAGGAACTCTTGATGCCGATCCCGTTATTCGCGAGTTCATCTAGAGACGATCAATGGATTTAGTTCGCAGACTTGGAAATGATTCCGCGCCCGCCAAACGGGGCTGCTTCACCGTGGGCGTTTGCCCCGTGGCGGGCGGACCTCACGCCGCAAACATGGCCGCCGAACTGGCGATTCTCGCAGCCAGAGAATCCAGGGCGCGGATTCTGATGATCGAAACCAACGGCACGCATCGCGTCACCGACAAGGCCTTCTCGCTTGGCCACGGTGCGCCGGGACTGGCGGAAATGCTCGCGCCTCCTCCTCATAACCGCTTCGACACGATTCATCCGACGCACGTCCCCAACCTGTTCGTGATGCCTTCCGGGTCGCTCAAAGAGATTCCTCCCAAGGCCAAACTGGAATGGGTTCACTCGGTCTTAGCCGTTCATTTTCAAGGGATTGTGATCGAATTGCCGGCAATGGGAGAATTGCGCGCGAAGGAATTCTGCTCGCGGATCCCGAATGCGGTAGTGCTGGTTTCCCACGCAGGTTGCGGAACCTGGTCTGTCAAGCGGGCAGTGAGGCGGTTGCGGGCTGCGGACGCCAACCTGGTGGCTTCGTCACTCGCGTCAAGATAGGGAACACTTCAGCTTAGGCGGCGGACTCAGTCTTATTACCGTTATTGAGGTTCGCCCTACGAGCCTTCTGGGCTTCGAGGTATTCGGAAAGCTTCATGGGCAGGCGTGCGCCTTTTTCCATAAACCGTTGATTCGCCTTTTGATAGCGACGTAGCGTCTCACGCTTGTTCGCATCGCGCAGGTTGCAGGTCTCAATATCCAGCAGGACTTCAATCTCCCACGGACGAAATGTGTTGCGGTTCATATTGCCACGCAGCAACTCGCCAATCAACCGGTTAAACTGGGCGAGCACTGCGTCGCTGTCAGGGAGCGAATCCAGCATACTCTCTTTCCTATCGGCATCCGTTGAGCCAAACTTGAGATTGGAATGAAATTCCACATCGTCGGCACAAACTTCGCCTGGCAAGCCTTTCTTTTGGCAATTGTGCCGGCCTGCTCCCCCAAGCCGCCACTGCCTCCCCTGCCGGAAATCGCAACCGCCGGGTTTCTCCCCGCGATCCGCCAAACGGTAGACGCGGCGGCGTTTGAAGCGAAAGCGAAACCGAACGACGCTGGCGCAGCTGGCCGGCTTGCGATGGTGCTGCATGCGCACGAACAGTTCGCCGCGGCGGAGCAGGCGTACCACAGAGCCGAACTTCTCGACTCGACAAACCGCAAGGCCGATTGGAGCTACTACCGCGGCGTCACGCTACTGGCAAGCGGCAGGGCGGCTGAAGCCGGTCCCGTTCTCGAAGCCGCGGCAAAGGCGAAATCCGATTACTTGCCCGCCCTGATTAAAGCCGGGGAGGCCTACCTGTCCGCCGGCGATTCCGCCAAAGCCGAGGCCCAGTACCGCAGCGCGTTGCGTGCGAATCCAAAGGATGCGTCCGCCCATCTGGGGCTTGGGCGAGCTATGCGGAACCCTGTCGAAATGGAGAAAGCGCTCGACCTCTTTCCCAACTACGGCGCGGCAATGTTCGCGGTGGCGCAAAACCTGCAACGCACCGGCCGGGGCGACCGCGCCAAAGAGCTGCTCGCCCGGTACGAAAAGTACAAAACTACGGCGCCGCCTCTCGAGGATCCTCTCCTCGAAGCGATCGCGGAACTGAACGTAGGGCCCACGACTCTAGTGAGAAAAGCCCAGGCTGCCGCCGCGCAGGGAGATTTGGCAACCGCCATTGAACTGCACATCCAGGCGCTCCGGACAGACCCCAAAATGGCGCAGGCGCACGTGAACCTCATCTCTCTTTACGGGCGCTCCAACGCGCCGGAAAAGGCAACGGAGGCATATCGCGCGGCAATCGCACTCAACCCGAACCTCGCAGAGGCCCATTACAACTACGGCGTCCTGCTTTTATCGTCTGACGGCAAGCTCGCCGAGGCCAAAGTTGCGTTCGAGAAAGCCATTGCCGCGGACCCTGCGCATGCCCTCGCGCACCACAACCTCGGCACGATTCTGCAACAACAGGGGCAACTCGCGCTCGCACAAAAGCAGTTCGAAAAGGCAGTGGAAATCGACCCCGGATCGCGGAACTCCCGCTTTCAGCTCGGCCGCCTGTACGCGAATGCGGGCCGCAATGCGGACGCCATCGCCCAGTTCGAAAAGACGCTTGGCGTGGACGATGAGATGACCCCCACATTCCTCTACGCCCTGGCGGCTGCCACCGCGCGCGCGGGCGACGCATCGAAGGCGCGCACTCTGCTCTCGAGCGCCCGCCAGAAGGCGGAGGCCAAGGCGCAAACGCGACTGGTCGATTCGATTGATCGCGATCTAGCCAGGTTGCAACGCTGATGCTGAAACACCTCGCGCTGTCCTCAGGCCTGCTCTTGCTCGTTGCCTGCAACGGCGCCAAACCGGCAAAGGAACCGCCGCCAGCCGCACCGGCGATTTCCTTTCGCGACGCGGCCTCCGAAACCGGACTCGCCTTCGAACATCGCAACCGGGCCGCCGGCGAGTTCCACATGCCGGAAATCATGGGCGCCGGTGTCGCTCTGTTCGACATGGATGGCGACGGCGATCTCGACGTCTTCCTGGTCCAAAGCGTCGGGCCAGGAAAACTCTATCGAAACGAACTCATTCCCTCGGGCAAACTCGCTTTCACCGATGTCACCGCCCAATCGGGCATCGCCTACAAGGGCTACGGCATGGGCGCCGCCACCGGAGATATCGATAACGATGGCGATCTCGATCTGCTCATCACCGGCTATGGCTCGCGCGCTCTGTACCGCAACGACGGCGGCGGGCGTTTCACGGAAATACCCCTGCCTCCGCAACCCGTCGCGAACCTTTGGTCCACCTCCGCGTCATTTTTCGATTACGACCGGGACGGCAAGCTGGACCTGGTCATCCTGAGCTACGTCAATTTCAGCCGCCAGAACAACAAAAAGTGCCAGGCCGCCACAGGGGAAGCCGACTACTGCACTCCCAAGGCTTACACGCCGATGTCCGCGCGCCTGTATCGCAACGAAGGCGGCGGCAGGTTCACCGACGTCACCGCGAAGTCCGGCATCGACCGGGCGTTGGGCCCGGGACTCGGTGTCGCGGCGGCAGACCTCAACCACGACGGTTGGCCCGATCTGTTCGTCGCCAACGATACGGCGGCCAATCACGTTTGGATCAACCAGCGAAACGGAACGTTCCGTGAGGCGGCCCTCGAATCCGGCGCCGCATTCTCAGAAGACGGCCTTGCAAAAGCCGGCATGGGAGTGGCGGTCGCGGACATGGATCAGGACGGCGACGAGGATTTGTTCGTCCTCAACCTGATGCGCGAAGGCGCATCCCTGTTCCGCAATGACGGCATCGGCCCCAACGGCTACCCCAGTTTTCTCGACATCAGCAAGCTTTCAGGCATCTTCGCCGCCACCTTCAATTTCACCGGATTTGGAGTCGGTTGGATCGATGCTGATAACGACGGCGCGCTCGATCTTTACTTATCCAACGGCGCCGTCACCCTCCGCGAAGAGCAGCGCGGCCAACCCGCTCCGTTCCGCGAACGCAACCTGCTGCTGCGCGGCGACGGCCGCGGCAAGTTCACGGACGTTTCCCGGCAATCCGGCGCCGTGTTCGCGCTCGAAGAAGTCACTCGCGGAGCTGCCTTCGGCGATATTGACAACGACGGCGATACCGATATCGTGATTACCAACAACAATGGGCCGGCGCGGCTCCTCCTCAACGAATCTCCCAAATCCAACTGGATCGATGTGCGCCTGACGGCGCCCGTCACCACCGGCGCCCTCGTTACGCTATATCGCACAGGAGGTCTGCCCGCCCTGCACGGACGCTGCCATACGGACTCGAGCTACGCCTCAGCGAGTGACCCTCGGGTTCACTTCGGCCTTGGCAAGACCAGCCCGAGTCTTGACCGCGTCGAAGTCCTGTGGCCGGACGGAGTCCGGGAAGGGTGGACAGAAGTCCATCCCAATGTGTCGATTGAGTTGAAGCGCGGAACTGGCCGAAAGATAGCCAACTAACGTTTGAAAACCCCTTGACTCCGGCTGAAGAAGCCTCCACACTCTCAGGATCGGACCTTCATCGTCTGAAGGGGTTCGTGTATCTAATACACACTCGAGGAGTTCTCGCATGAGTAGACTTTCCACTTGTCTGGTGGCGTTGGTCGCACTCTGGTTGGCCACGCCGCCAACGAATGCACAGATTCTCTATGGAAACCTGGTGGGAACGGTTACAGATCCATCGCAAGGCGCGGTGGTCAACGCAACCGTCACGATCAGCAACAAAGCAACTGGCTACACCGTCGAGCAGAAAACCGACGAACGTGGAGCATACGACTTCCGCAACATCCCACCCGGCACGTACAACGTCAAGATCAGCGCGAGCGGTTTTTCCAACTACGAAGCCAAAGACATCGAAATCCAGGCGAACAACATCGCGCGTATCGATGCTCCGCTCAAAGTCGGCAGCGTGAGCGACACTATAACGGTCGGCGCAGAAGTCGCGCAGTTGCAGGCCGACAAGTCAGACCTGCATACCGACATCGGCTCCAAGCAACTGACTCAGATCGCGATCGGCGGCTACCGGAACTTCCAGACCATGATGGATTTCATTCCCGGTTCCACCCCCGCCGCCTTCCAGAACGCCTCGACGGACAGCCCGGCCCGCGCGTTGACTTCGAACGTGAACGGCGCCTCGCGCAACAACAACAACACCCGCATCGATGGCGCTGCGTCTGTGTTCACCTGGCTGCCCCACCATGCACTGTATATTCCCCCGCTCGAGTCGATCGAGACAGTGAATATGGCCACCAACAACTTCGACGCGGAACAGGGTATGTCCGGCGGCGCTGCGGTTTCGGTCATCACCAAATCGGGCACCAACACGTTCAGGGGAGTTCTATTCGAGTACCATTCGAACCACCTGTGGGGCGCCAAAAACCTGTTCTTCAATCCCAACACTCCGGCCGGCCCCGGTATCCCGCAGCGTATCGACAACCAGTACGGCGGCACGTTCGGAGGTCCGGTCATCAAGGACAAACTCTTCTTCTTCGCTTCGTGGGAAGGCACCACCACCGCGGAACGCGGCAATGGCTTGCTGAGCGTAGCCACCCAGCAGGTTCGCGACGGCAATTTCCAGGGCCTCACGACGATTTTCGATCCTCTCACCGGAACCCCAAATGGCCGCGGCCGCACGCCGTTCGCCGACAACCAGGTTCCGGCAGCACGCTTCTCGCCGCAGGCGCTGGCGCTGCAAAGGCTGATCCCGCTGCCCAACTCCGGCTCCGGCCAATCGAACAATTTCTTCGCCTCCGTGCCGTACTACTTCAAGCGCGACATGGTGGACGGAAAAATGAATTGGACCCCGAACTCGAGGACCAATGTGTTCGGCAAATACAGCGTGATGATCGCTCCCGTCACCTCTAGCGCGCCGTTCGGCGACGCGCTCGGCGGCTACCCTGGCGGCGCTGCTGGCGCGGCCGGCATCGGCACCGGACATAACAAGACAGATGTGTTCGGCGGCGGCATCAGTTACGTAATCAGCCCGAACCTGTTGTTCGACGCCAACTACGGCGGTACGATGATGCACCACGATACGGTAGGCCCGGACTACGGCAAGAATATCGGTACCGATGTCCTCAAGATCCCCGGCACCAACGGACCCGACATCCGCCAGTCCGGCTTCCCGATCTTCAACTTCCAGACCTATTCGGCGCTCGGCAACACCAACAACTGGAGCCCCGTGGAACGCAACGATCGTGTCTACACCTACACTGCGAACTTCAACTGGACGAAGGGCGCCCACAATCTGCGTTTTGGGGTCGATTACATCCAGCACCAAATGAATCACTGGCAGCCGGAACTCGGCAGTTACTCGCCCCGCGGTGGATTCAACTTTGTCAACGGACTCACTGGCCTCAACGGCTCGGCAGGTGAAGGGCTTGCCGCCGTGACTGCGCCCGCGCTGAACCAGTACAACTCCTGGGCTGCGTTCTTGCTCGGTATGCCGGGCACCATGGGTAAGTCGTATCAGTTCTATGACCCGATGCGGACCCGTGAGTTCCAGCAGGGCTACTTCATCCGGGACAACTGGACGGTGACTCGTAAGCTGACGATGACGCTCGGCTTGCGGGCCGAACACTACCCGATCATGAACCGCGGAGAGTTTGGAATCGAGCGCTATGACCCAACCACTAACAAGGTGCTGATCGGCGGCCATGGAAACGTGCCGCGGGATGCCGGCACAAACGCGGCGTTGCTCATGTGGGCGCCCCGCGTTGGCTTCGCTTACCGCGCATCCGACAAGATGGTCTTGCGTTTGGGATATGGCATCACGAACGATCCGTACCCCCTGAGCCGTCCACTTCGCAGCCCCTACCCGGCTGTGATCGTCGACGAGTACATCCAGCCCAATGCGTTCGTCTCTCCGGTGAACAGCGCCGGACAAGCCCTGACATTCGCAAATGGAATCCCTTCGGTGAAGTACCCGGATGTCTCGACGGGCACCATCGACATTCCGAACACGATTTCCACCAACTCATTACAGGCGGGCGATTTCAAACGCGGTTACATCCAGTCGTTCAACCTGACTGTGCAGCGTGAAATCGGCTGGGGTCTGGTTGTGCAAACCGGCTATGTCGGGACACGCTCGATCCGTCAGGCGTTGACCTACTTCAACGGCAACGCAGGCATCGTTGCGGGCGCTGGCGTCAACGGACGCCCGCTCTACGGTCAATATGGCGTCACCGTCGATCGCAACTACTTCATCCCGATGGCGACCCAGAAGTACAACAGTTGGCAGAGCAATATCACCAAGCGTATGTCCAACGGTCTGTTCTTCACTTTCAACTACACGCTGTCGAAATCGGAAGGCATCAACGCAGGCAACTCGGACAATGGCCTTCGGTTCTATGTCCCGAGCCAATTCTCGAAGAATAATGCGGTAACGGACTTTGACCGCAGGCATTCTTTCAGCTTCGCCTCCACGATCGAACTACCATTCGGCAAAGGCAAGCACTGGGCGCAAAGCGGCATTGCATCACACATCCTGGGCGGCTGGCAGCTCAACCCGACGCTGCAAATCTACTCGGGTCTGCCGTTCATCGTAACGGCGGACGGCACCACACTCAACGCCCCGGCCAATACGCAGGTGGCGGACCGCGTGGGCGATGTCCGCACACCGGGCGGCGTCGGACTCGGCGCGCCATTCATCGATCCATCCGCGTTCAAGGCTATATCCGAAACGCGCTTTGGCAATATGGGCCTGAATGAAGTTCGCGGACCCCGCCTCGGTGTGTCGAACCTCGGAATCTTCCGCAGCTTCAACATCACCGAACGCATCAACCTGCAGTTCCGCGGAGAAGCCTTGAACTGGACCAACACGCCTGGCTTGAACAACCCCAACACCAACGTGTCGTCACCGTCCAACTTCATGGCGATCACCACAGCATCGACTGGCTTGTCGCCGCAGCGCACCATGCGTTTCGGTCTGCGGCTGGCGTTCTAACTGCTCGAACAATCGAGGCCGTCCGGATGCTGGTTCAAAGAGGCGTCCGGACGGCCTTGCTGCGTTTCCGGTCACACCCAGAGCAGCGGCTGGCGGATGAAGTAATTGCGAATGATCTCGTCCACATCGGAACTCGCAGGCAGCTTGTTCCTTGCGGACGCTGTCTCCGTCAAACGTTTCGAACCCGCCCGCTTTTCCGGGCCGTCGGCGCCGGCTCAAAGCTGATCTTGAGACGGCTACCCGTCGCTTTGGCGTATTTTTCGAGCGTCCTGGTCGAGGGCATGCTGCCGCCGCCCTCCAGGCGTGCGATGACGGCTTGCGTCGTTTTCATGCGCTTGGCTACTTCTTGTTGCGTCAATCCTGCGCGCGCGCGCGCTTCAATCAAAGCGGCCGTCAGCGAGAACTCCTCTTCCAAAGCCTCGTATTCGCGCCGGTACGCCGGGCGTTTCATCCACTCCTTTTGCAATTCATCAACGCGCATACGCTTCATCGGCTTTTTACCTCCTTGGCTCTCTTCAGGGCCAACTCAATTTCGCTTCGGGGCGTCTTTTGCGTCTTCTTGACGAAGGCTCGCACGACGACCACGCGCTGGCCCGTCGCCGTAATGTAGATGGCCCGCGAAATGCCATCCTTGCCTTTCATCCGCATCTCCCACAATGGCCCCTGGAGATGCTTTACATGCGGTTCGTGCACACGTTCGAGACCGTAACCCTGGATCAGCTCCACGATCCGGCGAAAGCGCGCCTTCACGTCATCAGGCAATTCTTCCAGCTCTTCCCGAACGCGATCGTCGAGCAATTCTACGATCCACGCCATTCATTCATAGTATTGCATTTTTGCAATATCCCATCCCTCCCCTGGTCCACGCCGGTATCGTGAAAGGCCGGGCGTAGGGAAAGGGATATGGAACGATTTATAGCTGGAAGCCTTCAAATTCCCGTCGCGCCGGATGTAGGGGCCTGCGGATACCTAGGGACGTGAACCCGCCGGGGCTCGCCGGACTCCGCGGCGCGGTAGGAATCACCGGCTTTCTGCCGAGAGATTTTGCCGCATCCCTACGCCCGGATCCCCAGGATTCGCGAAGCGTTCGCGTTGTAGACCTTCCGCAGAATCCCTTCCGGCAACCCGATCCCGTAGATTCTCCAACGCCCTTGCGGAGGCACATTCGCCGGCGCGTAGTCGAAATACTCATCCTCCGTCTCGAGGAACCGGTAGTAAATCTGGTACAGCTTGTCGCCATACAACTGCTGCGGGAACTCGAATCCGTTCGGAGTCGCATCGGTGCCGAACAGAATCCGGTCCTGATACTTTTCGAAGAACTTCCGCGAAGCTCGAGGCTGCCGACCCAGTTCGCCGATCCGCGCGCCGATTTCCACGTTCATGTTCGGAAAGCGATTCAGCGCATTGCTGACATGACCCAGATTCTCTGCGAAATTGCCGACGTGCAGCACGACGAACGTCGTCTTGGGATGCCGCGCGATCACGCGATCCCGCGCCGCCAGGATCTCTTCGTTCGAGGGAAAATCCTTGCCGTAAAACGACCAGTCGGGATGATTGTTCAACTCCTCGAACCGCTCGTTGAAACGGTCAATCGGCTGAAAGAACGCCGCCGGATCCGACACGTGAATCGCCACCGGCATGTTCAGTTGCCCGCAGGCATCCCACATCGGGTCGAACCGCGGATCGTCCACCTTCACGAGCTTCCCCTGGCTATCCCGCAGAAACAGCCCAAGCGTCTTCAGCACCTTCAACCCACGCGCGCCGTCCTTCTTCGCCTCCGCAATCAGATCCGCCTGCGTTTTGGCATAGCCCGGTTCGTTCGCCTGCTTCCATGCCGGTTCTGTGAAGGTCAGAAACCGCCCCGGATGCGCACGATCGAGCTTCGCAATGCTTTCGCGCAACTTATCGCCAAAGCCTCCAGTGAGGTTCACAAGCGTGCGGATGTTGCGGCGATCCATCCCGGCCAGCAAATCCGAAGGCTTCCCGGTTCGATCCCCATTCCGGTTCGTTATGATTTCTAACACCCGGA
>JACXTT010002392.1_pt1 | contig 29881 bp, 27 predicted proteins | sample 9270951 | NCBI WGS metagenome assembly JACXTT01 (sample SAMN15532306, study PRJNA645909) | rock metagenome | isolation source: weathered quartz diorite | place: Puerto Rico | collected 2017-06-21 | reverse complement strand
CTTGCACAGGCGCCGTTGGGAACCACGCGGTTCCGCATCACTTTCACGAACCCGGGCACGTATCCCTATCGCTGCGTCTTTCACGATGAGTTGGGGATGAAAGGACAAATCATCGTCCTACCGTAAGCCGCCTTGCACTCAATACTAGGTCACGACTGGTCCGCCAGGTCACCAGCCGCCTATGCAACTTCCTCCGTCCCTCACCTTTCCACCCGCGCCACTCCCCAAAAATAATACGAACCCGATTTCGGAAATTTTGCCAAGTAACCCGTCTCCATCCGCTCGACATGAAATCCGCCCTTCTTGATGAGCGCAGGAATGTCCCGCGTCACATGGCAACCCTCGAACGCCCATTTGAAAAGAAACTCCGTTCGTTCCTGCCAGCGGCGCACGCTCGCATCTGGCGAGAGTCCGTGTTCGAAAAACAAAAACTGGCCTCCCGGTCGCAGGACACGGCCAATCCCACGAATGGCGTCCGCAACGCCGGGAATAGTACACAGCGTGAACGTACTCACTACCGTGTCCACGCTCGCCTCGGGCAACGGAATTCGCTCCCCGGGCAAATCCAGAAACTCCACATCCAGCTTCGTCTGACGTCGCTCGACTTCCGCCCGCTCTCTCATTCCCGGATTCGGTTCAAGCGCAAAAAGCCTCTTCACTTTTGCCGGATCGTAATAAGCAAAATTTACGCCCGGCCCGACGCCGACTTCCAACACCGCCCCCTGCGCCATGGGAATGATCCGCTGCCGAATCTCATGCACCGGCTTCGGATTTCCCAGCATCGTCACCGCCAACGTAATCCCGAAGCCTCACCCAAGACCTGTCCTTTCAAAACGTCGAAGGTCCGCCACCCGACTTCCTCTTGACTCTGGACTATACTCCAGGGTGTAGGTTCACGAGAGGAGCTGCTGCCATGCAAATCGGCATCGTTGCAAAAGAGGTCGGGCTGAGCGTGGACGCAATTCGCTTTTACGAGCGCAACTCGCTGCTACCGAGGGCTGCAAGAACACTAGGGGGCTTTCGGCAGTATGGCGAAAGCGACGTCGAGACTCTCGCCTTCATCCGCCGTGTACAAGGTTTGGGATTCAAGCTCAGCGAAATTCGAAGTCTCTTAACCCTGCGCGGAAGCCGCATGCAGCCGTGCGCTCCCGTGCGCCGCCGCTTGCAAGCGAAACTCGTGGACGTCCGCGAGAAACTGGCCAACCTCAAGAAACTCGAGCATGAGCTGCGTCTGGCCCTGGACAGTTGCGACAAGGAACTTCGCAAGCGAAACGCGCATTGTCCGATCCTGCAGGACGCACGTGCCCGAACAAGGAGGACCAAACGTGAAGGTTGAAGTCCTGTATGTCGCCGACTGTCCGTCGCATTCCGGTGCGCTGCAACTTGTGCGCGATGCTCTGGCTTCGGAAGGGGTGCCGGCGGCGATTCACGAAGTGTTGGTCACCGATGCGCGCATGGCGCAGGATCTTGCCTTCCCCGGTTCCCCAACGATCCGCATCAACGGACGTGACGTTGTAGCGGAGTCTTCCCAATCGAAAGAATTTGCTTTGAGCTGCCGCCTCTATCCGGGTTCAAACCAAGTGGGGCTCCCTCCGGCCGACCTCGTTCGCCGCGCCGTGCTCGAGGCCCGCCGGGAGAACGCGCATTGAAACAAGGCACAGGCATTTCGGCTTCGATTTTCGCAATGCTGAGTTCCATTGCGACGATTAGTTGCTGTCTGCCGCTCGGATTCGCTGCAGCTCTGGGCGCTGGAGCGGCGAGCGCGTTTTTCACGACGCTGCGTCCGTGGCTCTTGGGTCTTTCGGTTGTGCTCCTTGGTTTCGGATTTTGGCAGCAGCGCCACGCGAGCGAGTGTTCGCTCCGAGGCCGCAGGATTGGCAACATTTTGCTTTGGTCTGCAGTCGTCGTGGTGCTGGCAATGATTTTCTTCCCGCAGGAAATTGCAGCGTTTATCGCGGACAGGTTTCTCGGAAAATGAAAAAGAAGCTGTTCATCGGCGTCTCCCTCGCAGCGCTTCTCCTGCTGCTCGGGGCCGCTTACCTGTGGGCCCCCGGCTCCGTGCCTCGCGGCCAGGAGCCGCTTTTAACTCTTACGCCGGCAAGCTTTGAAGAGTTCGAGAAGACGTTTGATGGAAATGCTGATGCACCTCGCCTCGTCTTGCTCCTTTCTCCAACTTGACCAGCTTGCATGCGGGGGGCCTCCGCAACCGAACAACTCTTGCAACGTCACGCCGGTCGCAAGCTGCGCGTGCTTGTCGTGTGGGAGCCGATCCTTCCCACGGACTGGCGTCCGCCGAGCGGCAGCACACTCGCGCGAATCCCGGACGGCCGCGTTCGCCAGTTCTGGGACCCCAAGCACTTCCTGTCTTCGAAGCTGAGTGATCTCGCAAATCGAGCGCCACAGCCGAAGCCGGATTGTTGCATCCAAAAAGGCTTCTACTGGGACCAAGCGATTCTTTTTTCCCCAGGCGCCCACTGGAAAGACGCTCCCTCCTCTGTCTTCTGGAACGGCCCCGTCTACAAAATCATCCCCGCGCTGGAGCAATCGTTCACTATCAAGGAGTAGATTCCTCGCGGTCTTGCTCATGTAGTGGCCGATCTTTCGATCGGTGCTTTTTCTTTTCTGCTCGCGTGGAGCACATAGCGACGCCGTTTACCTCTCTTTTTTGATTGTTAGAGACAGCTTTTCCGCGACCTGACAACACCCGTGGTCTTGCGAGCGGAAGAAATACGCCAGCGAAGAGCCTACCAGTCGGGATATTTCGCTCGGATCTTTTCGTAGAGCGGAGAAGTGGATTTGTACTTCTTGTGGTAACTCAGTACCTGCCGCTCGCGACCGTTCGGCCCAGGCGGTTTTGACTCATCAACTTTCGGCAAAGCCTCTTCCACCTCGGACAAGTTCTGTATCCGGTCGCGCGACAAGGAAATCCTCTCCCCTGTCGGCGCAACGCGCGCGACAATGTGATTGCCTTTCCGCTGCAGCGATTCCCGGTCCGCCGTGAAAGTCTTCTGTTGGCCTTGAAAATTGCGGTATTCGATCATCAGCGAGTGTCCCGGCAGATAGTCCGACCGCCTCGGCTTCCGTAGTCCCGCCGCGCGAAGCACTCCACTGCGGCCCAATGTTCCATCGAAGTATTGACATGACGGATTCGGGCAACGTGTTCCGCCGTCTTTCATCTTGGCGCCTTTGGTGCCGCAAGCCGGGCAATCACTCTTGCCGAAGAGAAAATCAAAGAGTCCCATAACCGCTCCATGTCATCCGGACCGAGCATTCAGGGGGACGGTTGGAAAAAACGAATCATTCGCTTTAGCGATCATGATTCTTCCATAACACCCGTCTACAGGCAGCCGCCCTCTCTCACGGGCTTTTGCTGGCTGCTGCTTCCGGGAACGAAGAGAAAGCTGTTTCGCCGGTGGACCGGCACAGCCTGGCAACCGTCCCCCTGAAGGCTCGAGTACCTCGTTCTCTCTGCCAAATAAAAAATGGGCTTTCGATCTTTCCATTCAAAACCATCCTGCGCCGGTGCAAAAGCGAGGGCAAGCCCATCGCGCGAAGCTGCGCGAAAGAAATTCTCCGGAAATGCCCTTTCTTGTGCCCGCCAAATACGCGGCTCAAGATCTCTTCCGCCAGCCAGCGATCCAGCAATTGTAGCTGCCGCTCGTCGTTCGCGTGCTTCAGGTAGTAGTCCAAAATCGCTACATTCCGAATGCCCTTTTCAATTGTGTCTGCCACTATGTTGATCAGTGTCTGAGCCCGCCCCCGCGCGTCCTTCTCTTTCTTCCAGCGAGTCTTCCGCCGAAATGCGAAGCGGAACAAATTTTGCACCTTGTGCAACTTGTCTCGCGACAAAGCAACTGTTCCGCCTTTGCAAAACAGCAAACCCAAATGCCGAAACGTCCGCGTGGTTACGAAAAAAGAATCGGATTCAGCCTCTTCGGCAAGCAGGAAATTCGCGTGATGACTCCCTTTCGTCTGTAACTTCAGATTGGTCAGGCAATGCTCCACTCGCTCTGCAGCATGCACTGCTGCTTCACGGCTCGTCGAAAGCAAAAGGAGATCGTCCGCATAACGAAAATAGTGCATTTCTGGAATGCACTCGATTTCCCGGTCCATCGCTGTGAGATAAATATTCGCCAAAAGGCAAGCGATGGATGTGCCGAACGGTATGCCCTCCTCAGCGATTTGCAGGTTTCCGCTCTCCTGATAAGCAAACCGCACACGCTGTCCCAGCAAGCGATAAAGGTAATCGTCAGAATCGCAAAGTGCCGCTAGTTTCTTCAGCAGCAACTCGTGATCAATGCTCGCAAAGAAATCGCGGATGTCGCGTTTCACCGCATACAGCGGACCCTTCACTGATCGCAGCACGCTCGCGATTCGCGTCTGGCAAGTGTCCAAACTGAATTTCCTGTCGCGGTAGGCGTACGAATTTGGCGAAAACCACGAGTGAAGTCTGCGGTTCAGCAAGCGATACAGCAGCAGATCAACAATGCGTTCTTCCCACGGCGGAATGTAAAGTGTCCTGTGCTTGCCGTTGAAGTTGTAGTGAAGAGCGACCGCCGGCCGGAACTCGAAATGTTCTTGCCGGAGCGCACCATGAATCGCATCCAGCCGCGCCAAGCCCCGCGCCGCAAAGTCATATAGCGTCTTCCCATCCGTAGAAGTGCCCAGCGCTTTGCGCCACTGGAAGACTGGCTTGGTGTAAATCCGCACCGCCGCCTTGTAAAGCTCCGCCTCGCGATATACATCTCTCCATCGCAGCGGATGTGTCGCTTCTCTTGTAATGGCAATTCCCATCGGCGAGGCCATCCCTTGTACTACCGTCTTCCCGCCTATGCAACCGCCTTCTTAATTCTTGGCAGCGGGGGCCCTCTCCGCTCGCGACTCGCGACTCGCCACTCGCCTCTTCCTCGCGCTACTATGGGAACCTCTAAATTCAACAAGGAAAGCCCTCGATGACTCAAGCCGATGATCGCATGCAGCGCCTGCTGGACACTGTCGACCCGCAAATCGCCGAACTGCTGCGCGAAGAAGCCAAGCGCCAGGCCACCGGCCTCGAGCTGATCCCCTCGGAGAATCTCGTCTCCGAAGCCGTACTCGAAGCCATGGGCTCCGTTTTCACCAACAAGTACGCCGAAGGCTATCCCGGCAAGCGCTACTACGGCGGCTGCGAAGTCACGGACAAGACCGAGCAGCTTGCCATAGACCGCGCCAAATCGCTCTTCGGCGCGGAGCACGCCAACGTGCAATCGCACTCCGGCACGCAAGCCAACGTCTCCGTCTACATGAGCGCGCTGCAGCCCGGCGACACCGTGCTCGGTATGAATCTTTCCCACGGCGGCCACCTGACGCACGGCCATCCGCTGAATTTTTCCGGCCGCATGTACAAGTTCATCGCTTACGGCGTGCGGCAGGACACCGAGCAAATCGACTACGACGAGATCGAACGCCTCGCCGCCGAGCACAAGCCGAAAATGATCGTCGCGGGCGCGAGCGCCTATTCGCGCATCATTGATTTCGAGCGCATCGCCAAGGCGGCGCGCAGCGTCGGCGCGATTTTCTTCGTGGACATGGCGCACATCGCGGGACTCGTCGCCGCCGGCGTTCATCCTAGCCCCGTACCGCACGCCGACTACGTCAGCACCACTACGCACAAAACTCTGCGCGGCCCGCGGGGCGGCCTCGTGTTTTGCAAAACGCAATTCGCCAAGGAACTCGACAAGCTAACCTTCCCCGGCCTCCAGGGCGGCCCGCTCGTGCACACCATCGCCGCAAAAGCCGTCTGCCTGAAGGAAGCCGCCGAACCATCGTTCCGCGACTATCAAAAGCAAATCGTCGCCAACACGAAAGCGATGGCCGCAGCTGTCGCCAAGCGCGGATTCCGCATCGTCAGCGGCGGCACGGACAATCACCTGTTCCTGATTGAAGTTCACTCGCGCGGCATCACTGGCGTCGACGCGGAAAAAGCGCTCGACCGCGCCTGCATCACCGTCAACAAAAACTCGATTCCGTTCGATCCCCTGCCCCCGATGAAAGCGGGCGGCATCCGCCTCGGCGGACCATCGGTCACCACGCGCGGCATGCGCGAGCCGGAAATGGAGCAAGTCGGCAACTGGATCGCAGACGTCATCGCCAGCGTTACCAGCGCAGGAGGCAATGCCGAGGTCGAGCAAAGAGTTCGCGCGCAAGTGGCGGAGCTTGCCGCGAAATTCCCGATTTACGAGGCGCGTGTGCGAGGCAGACAGGTCGCTGGCACGGCTCGAGGATAAACACCATAAGGTGAGTTATGTCCAAATCCGCCGCCGGGAAAAAAGAAAAACTTCCCGGCATCGTGGAAGCCACCGGCGATTTTGAAAAGTGGCTTGCCAAGCATCTCCCTCTCGTAAAGCAGGACCTGAAGACAAAGCACGAGCAAATGGCCCGCGCGGCATTTCCTTTCTTCCGCGCAACCTTCTACCGCTGGCTTCAGCTCTGGCCTCGCCTTTGTGGAGACGTGGCCTGCGCGCCCTCCGTCCTCGCCGTCGGCGACCTCCACATCGAGAACTTCGGCACTTGGCGCGACCTCGAAGGCCGCCTCATCTGGGGCGTGAACGATCTGGACGAAGCCTGGCCAGCCGCGTACACCATTGACCTTGTCCGCCTCGCCACTAGTGCCTACCTGGCAGTCGAGGAGGAGCACCTCTGCCTGCGCCGCCGCCATTGCGCGGAAGCCATCGAGGCCGGATACCGCGACGGAATCACGCACAGCGGCGAAGCGTTCATCCTGGCGGAGAAGCATCAGTGGTTGCGCCTGCTGGCGCTGGGAGAACTGCGTGACCCGGTCCACTTCTGGACTAAGATGACTGCGCTGCCGGCATACAAAGGTGAAATACCCGAGGAGGTACGAAAGCTAATCGAAGACGCGCTGCCTGCTCCAAAGCAGGACTACGTGCTGAAACGCCGGATTGCCGGCCTCGGCAGCCTGGGCCACCCGCGAATCTTGGCTGTCACTCAATTTGGAGGCGCCTGGATTGCGCGCGAAGCGAAGGCCGTCCGGCCCTCAGCGGGGGTGTGGGCAAGGGGTACAGGGAAGCGGGAAATCTACGGCGCAAAACTCGCCGAAAGCGCCGTTCGCCTAAGAGATCCTTTTGTCGGATTTACGAATCATTGGCTGGTACGACGGCTGGCTCCGGATTGCTCACGAATCGAGCTATCTTCCCTTCCGCAAAAACGCGACGAGGAAAAATTGCTCTATTCGATGGGCCGGGAAATCGCGAACATGCATTTCGGCAGCCCGCGCGCGATTCCCGCGGTGAAAAACGATCTAGCAAAACGCAAAGGCAGGTGGCTGCACAAAGCTTCCAAGGCGATGCTCGCAGCGACGCTCGACGATTGGAAAATTTGGCGCAAATTCGCGCGCAATTAGTGTCAATACCTACCTGACCTTTATTGGCGCATCGGTCGAAAGTGCAAATGTCCCAAGACTGTCCCTCTGTCCAGTAGATTCCTAACAAACATCGGCGTACTTTTCGCAAGTGATGTTATTCGAAACCGTCCTCGTCCTGCTGTTCCCGGTGCTCTGCATCCTCATGCTGGCTGGAAAGATTGTGCCTGGTTGGCCAGGTGCCACGTCGGCGGCGACCCGCAATCGAAGAGCGTACGGTTTCCGAAAGAGTGGTTCTGCTTCCCGGGTGTCAATCTAACGCGCTCCCAAGGCGCAATTGACGAGGTGGTCCATGATGGATACTGAAGCATTCCGCGAGTTCAAGCAGGGCCTGACGCTGCTGCGCGACAACTATGCGGTGAAGGCGTTGCCGCACATGAGGCGCGCGGTTGAGCTGGAAAAAAACAACCCTTATTACATGTCCTACCTGGGTGTGGTCCTAGCGCGCTCGGAAAAGAGGTGGGGCGAGGCGGAAAAGCTTTGCGACGGCGCGGTGCGGCTGAAGCGGAACCAGGCGCAGCTTTACCTGAATTTGGCGGAAGTCTATGCGACGTCAGGACGCCGCGATGAAGCAGTCGAAGCGCTTCAAGCGGGACTGAAGTACGCCCGTCGCGACATCCGGCTCAATATCGCGATGAACAAGCTCACGAAGCGCCGCTCTCCGGTGCTTTCGTTCCTCAAGCGGCAGCACCCGATCAATCGGAGTCTTGGAAAAATTCGGCATCAGACCCTGAACCTGATCGGAAAAGCGTAAGACAAAATCGAATTTCCCCAACCCCCAAACACGGGAAAGGGCGGCCTGAGATTCTTCAGACCGCTCTTTCTTGTTTTCGCTGAAAAGCTTTTGCCGGTGTTCTGCAGTTATCCGCGCGGAGGTGTGTAGAACGAATAGGAATGCTGCCGCTGGATCCCCATCTCCATCAGGATCTTGATCCCAATGCCGGTCAGGCCGTTTGGCCGCGGGTCCATTCGAACTACTTCCGCGAGATACTCGCGGCTGATGGCCGAAGGTTCCTTGGAGTAGGGCATGGTGACGAAAAGGCGAAGCCCAATTTCGTAGCACTTTTCGCTGGTCTGGAAATAAACGCCGCCGCGCGAAACGCTCATGGAACCGCGCAGATCTTCAAAGTGATCTTTTTGCGGATCGGAAGGACGAATGCGCATCAATTGCGTGATTTTGCAGCGGCGCGCGCCGCGGCGCTCCGGCTGCGAATTGGGACGTGAAAAACGAGCTGAGGTGCTGGGAGTCTTGCTCATCAAATCCTGCGTAGCCATCAAACGTTCACCCTAAATTTACAACTAATCCTCGAAAAAGTGTACGAGGGAGAGGGATACAAAACCTATAGAGGAGTGGTACCCCGGAAGAATTAGGACTGCGGCAGGAGAAGGTGGTACTGGGGTACTAGTGCAAGAGCGTGAGGTGAATAAAGTCAAGTCGAGGTTTTTGTGCCAAGGCGAAACAAAAGAATCGGAAAGGTACAGTTTGTTCCGGCGAATCTGATTGATGGGGCTCAAAATGAGGCTTGGGAGGGCTCTTTGGGTTCGAGTTCGGCGGTAAAGTTGCACGGTACTTAGAAAGGCCACAGGAAAAAACGAGATAGCGCGGAACCTATCGACACGCGGCCAGCGAACGGGGAGACCGGCCATGAACGGATCAGCGCGAATCAGTCTGGAGGTTCCAGAAGCTTGCCGGAAAAATTCACACGCAAAAGGACGTGAAGAGAAAAGCGTGAAGTGCCGCGTGCAGATTATTGCGGACAGCGAGCTGCTGCGGAAAAAGTTGGTGTTCGTGCTTGAAGGCGAAAAAGAGTTCGAAGTGGTGGGCGCGACGATACCCCTCAAGAACAAGCCGAGGAATTTCGACAAAATATTGGACGGCGAGAAGGCCGAGATTGGCGTGATGTTTTCCTGCGGCCTTGTCCTGGAGGACTTGCACCGCGTTTATAGAACGCGGGCAGAAACGCCGGGGATCAAGATACTCTTCCTTGGTGCGTCACAGGAAGATGTTGCTTTCCTTCAATACGTGCGAGCGGGTATAAATGGTTTCTTACCAGGGGACGCTTCGGTATTGGACGTTATTAGTGGTCTGCGCGCGTTGCGCGATGGAGAAGCAGTCTGCGGCGGCGCTCAATGCGCGATTTTATTCCGGTATTTTGAAAAAGAAGCGGAGACGTTTCCTTCGGCAGCACTGCATCGCGACCTTGGCTTGACGCGGCGGGAGCAACAATTGATTCCCCTGCTGACGCGCGGTCTGACGAACAAGGAAATTGCAAACCATTTTTCGCTTTCCGAGCAGACGGTGAAAAATCATCTGTACCGGATGAAGCGCAAAGTTGGCGCGCACGGCCGGCTGGAGATTGTGGACGTCTGCCGCCAACACGGATTTCCCGCCTGATTTAGTGCTATCGATTTTTTGGCTCGACGATTTCCTCCCTAAAGATGACTTCCGCAGTGGAGTTATGCGATTCTTCCTGCGCGGAACTACACGGAGCGGTGCGAATGCCCCTAAAGAAATTCAAGGATTTGACCGAGCGGGAAATCCTGGCACTGGCAATTCAGAACGAAGAGGAAGACGGGCGCGTTTTTGCCGAGTTCGCGGACGCGCTGCGAGAAACGTATCCGGCGACGGCGCAGATGTTCGAAGAGATGCGGGGGGAAGAAGCGGCGCACCGGGACCGGTTATTTGCAACCTTTCGCGAGCGGTTTGGCGAACATATTCCGCTGATCCGGCGTGAAAACGTGAAGGGATTTTTGCAACGCAGGCCGCTGTGGCTGGTGCGGCCGCTGGGAGTGAACGCGGCGCGTAAACATGCGCAGATGATGGAAATGGAAGCGGTGCGTTTTTACCAGAAAGCGGCGGACCGCGTGTCGCACGCAGGGACGCGTGAGCTCCTGAACAAGCTGGCGGACGAAGAGAGAAAACATTCGACGACGGCGGGTGAGCTGGAAGAAAAGCATCTGACCGAGCAAGCGCGCGCGCAAGAAGACAAATCGCACGAAAAATTGTTTTTGCTGCAGATCGTGCAACCTGGACTTGCAGGGTTGATTGACGGATCTATCTCCACGCTAGCACCGATCTTCGCTGCCGCTTACGCGACACACCGAACCTGGGAAGCATTTCTGGTGGGGCTGGCTGCTTCAGTGGGTGCTGGAATTTCCATGGGGTTTACGGAAGCCCTTTCAGACGACGGATCTCTTACGGGGCGCGGCTCACCATGGATTCGCGGAGCGGCGACCGGATTGATGACAACAGCTGGAGGTATGGGGCACACGCTTCCCTTCTTGATTGGGGATTTCCGCATTGCGATGACGGTGGCGATCCTTGTCGTTGCAGTGGAGCTAGGGACAATCAGTTTTGTACGGCACAAGTATATGGACACGCCGTTCTTGCAGGTGGCGTTTCAAGTCCTGATAGGCGGCGTGCTGGTATTGTTGACTGGGATATTGATTGGGAGTTCCTAAAAGGAAACAAAAAGCAGCTTTCAGGTGTTTACCGTATTGCAAGGATAGTTTATTGGCTTGGATGATGACGCCGGGCACGCAACTTACCCAAGATTGAAAGCGCTCCCGGTGTTGGCCAGCCCCCGAGCGACTCTCGATTTATTCCGGCAGCAGGAGGAGACAGATGCAGACCACAGGAGTCAAGGGCAGAACCTACATCTGTCAAAATCCAGCTTGCAGAAGAGAACTCGCGGAGACAAACGATTCATCCAGGCCGAATGGCGAAAGACCACGCTGTACACGCTGCGGGGCGCAGACAAAGCGCGTCTACTCCAAACCGGTGTTGTCCGACGTTCGCGAAAGCTTGAAAGATGACAGCTTAGGAAGATAGTGGCATTCGGACGATCTTCGTTGAATCATCCTCAGTTCACCCCCAATCCGTAGTCCGGAACATTCGGTTATAAAGCGGCGGACGCTTACGTATGCCTAAGAGAGGCAAGGCATGGGCGCGAAGCAGGCGACTACACGGGTTTTGTGGGTTGCCGTGATTTTTTTGGCATTCGTTGGCGTGGCTGTAGCAACGCGGCGAGCCGTGGTGCTTATAAGACCCGGTGCGATGAGTGCGAACAAGAATCCGGCGGCGTCGCTGGATGATCATTTCGCAAAGGAAAAAACGCTGACGCTGCTGCATGTGATCCCGGGGATGATTTTCATGGTGCTGGGCCCGCTGCAGTTTGTCCGAAGCTTGCGCGCGAAACATCCGGGAGTGCACCGGTGGTCAGGGCGGATCTTCTTGACGGCGAGTGCAGTTATCGGAGTCACGGGATTGACGATGGCGCTGCGCGGGACCATCGGCGGCTGGGACGAAAAATCGGCGATTCTGCTTTTCGGCATTTTCTTTTTGATTGCGCTGGGCAAAGCGCTTTGGCATGCGATGCACCGGGAGTTCACCCAACATCGCGAGTGGATGATTCGCGGGTATGCGGTTGGGCTTGCCGTGGCGACGATCCGACCGATCATGGCGAGTTTTTTTGCCGTAGCTGTGATGCAAGGGCATACGCCGGAGCCGAGCAAATTTTTTGGGACGGCGTTTTGGATTGGATTTACAGCGCAAGCAATCGTGGCGGAAATCTGGGTTCGGCGCACGAGACCCGCAACGTTTACAGGCATGGCAGCCGAAATTTCAAGCTGATTCTTTTTTATATGAGCTACCCAACGCATGGGAAGGAAGCACTCTCCCGACGATATTTATTATCGCAAATATTACTCACAATTTTACTTGACTCGGTGGGACTCATCCTGCACGATGCGATCGGGTACCCGCCCACCTCCGAATGGAAGCGCTCTTAGTCGTGCAGAGGTTGAATAAGAGCTTTCCAAGCGGTCTCCCAGCCCCGGGAGACTAAGTTGGAAGCAAAAGCAGCCAATGCACGACGCTACATTTGTCTAGATCCTGCCTGCAGAACCGTGCTTGAGATAAAGGGAACCCACCGACCGAAAAGCGGTGAGCTGCCCCGCTGCGTTTGCGGGGCGGTAATGAAGCAAGTTTATACAAAGCCCGCTCTCCGCGAATTCGAGGTTGCCAACGCCGGAACTTGTTGCGGAAACCGAAGAAGGCGCGATTGATCGCACGATGGATTCGACGCGCGGCGCTGAAGCAAGGCTAGATAACTCGATTTCGCCCAGTCCCATCTTGCGCACGGAGAAATCTTCGTTATGAAGGAACTCTTTAGAGACCTGGGGACTGTGCTTTCCTGCATCCTGCTGCTATTGGGGGCTTACCTAATCTACGCCGCAGTTTCCAACTTGAAGCAGGATTCGGGCGCAACTCTTCTGATTGGAGCCGCTCTCAGCTCCCTGGGGCTCGTTCTGGGCCATTCTTCGGCGCGCCTGGCGTACTCGGTTCGCGAGTGGAAACGCCACTCACAAAATTCCCGCGAAGACATTTCGCCGCGTGATTCCTGAAGAGTCCGGTATGGATACGCAGGGTGAAAAAACGGCGCTAACGTGAGGGCCCGAAAACGAACGTTACCCAGGAAAGAAAAATTGTGAGAACAGAGAATTTTGCGAATTTTAGCATGCGGGATTGTTTCATGGGCCGCATGCGGGCGCAAGTTTGCGAACGAATTTAGTCGGTGTGGGCGGGGAGCGCGTGATGCGCGTGGCGAGCAGCACGGCGGCCGAGGAGCCAGAGCTGCAAACGATCCATGTAGAGATAAACGACAGGGGTGGTGAAGAGAGTGAGGAGCTGGCTGAGAACAAGGCCACCAACGATAGCGATGCCAAGCGGGCGGCGGAGTTCGGAACCGGTGCCGTGCCCAAGCGCGAGAGGCAGCGCGCCAAGGAGTGCTGCCATGGTGGTCATCAGAATGGGACGGAAGCGAAGCAGGCACGCTTTGTGAATGGATTCGACGGGCGAGAGGCCTTCCTGCGTCTCGGCTTGCACGGCGAAGTCAATCATGAGGATGGCGTTTTTCTTAACGATCCCGATGAGAAGGATAATTCCAATCAGCGCAATGAGCGTGAGTTCGGTTTTGAAAAGCATCATGGTGAGAAGCGCGCCGACGCCAGCCGACGGGAGGGTGGAAAGAATTGTGATCGGGTGAATGAAGCTTTCATACAAGATGCCGAGAATGATGTAGACGGCTGCAAGAGCGGTAATGACAAGAACCAAAACGGAGGATTGTGAATCCTGAAAGGCTTGCGCTGTGCCTTGAAAGCCGCCGTGGACGGTGGGCGGCATGTGAATTTGCGTTTGCGCTTCCTGGATGCGCTTCACGGCATCGCCGAGAGGCAAGGAAGGCGCGAGGTTAAACGAAAGAGTGATAGAGGGAACGAGGCCCTGGTGATTGACGGAGAGAGACGTACTGGAAGGACCGTAATGCGCGAAGGCGCTGAGCGGGACGACCTTACCGCTGTTCGACGGCACATAGATGTGATTGAGGCCCTCGGGACTTTGCGTGTATTGCGATTGAACGTCGAGAACGACGTGATATTGATTTAAACCTTTGTAGATGTTCGAGACTTGCCGCTGGCCGAACGCGTCGCTGAGCGCGTTGTCTATATCCTGCAAAGAGACACCGAGACGCGAGGCCGTGTCACGGTCGATGACGAGCGTGCTTTGCAAGCCGCGGACTTGTTGATCGGAGTTGGCGTCATTGATGCCGGGAATTTTCTTGATGGCTTCCAAAAGCTTCGGCGCCCATTCGTTGAGGTCATCCAGTTTTTCGGCTTGCAAGGTGTACTGATATTGCGCCGCGCCGAAGCGTCCGCCGATGGTGAGGTCCTGCACGGACTGCATGAAGAGGGCCGCGCCGGGAATCTTCGCGGCCTTGCGGCGAATGCGCGCGATGACTTCGTCGGAGCTCATCTTGCGCTCCTCGAGCGGCTTGAGCTGGGCAAACATGCGCGCGGTGCTGGAGCCGCCGCCACCACCGACGAAGGAAGTAGCGGTATCCACGGCGGGATCCTGCAAAACAAGATTCGTAAATTCCTTGAGCTTATCGGACATGTTCGCAAATGAAGTGTCCTGATCGCCCTGAATCGCGCCGTTGATTCGGCCGGTGTCCTGTTGCGGGAAGAAGCCTTTGGGAACGATGTAGAAGAGATAGCCGTTGAGGCAAACGGTTCCAACCGTGATGAGCAGAACAGCGAATTGATGGCGGAGCACGACGCGGAGGCAGCGGTCGTAAATGCGCACAAGGCCGTTGAAAGCCTTTTCGGCGAGACGATACGCGAAGTTGTGCTTCCCTTCCTCGTGGCGCAGGAAACGGGCGCACATCATGGGCGTAGTTGTAAGAGAAACGACCATGGAAACACCGATGGCGACGGTGAGCGTGACGGCAAACTCGCGGAAGAGGCGGCCGACAATTCCGGGGAAAAGCAAAATCGGGATGAAGACAGCGACGAGCGAAGTGCTCATGGAGAGAACGGTGAAGCCAATTTCGCTCGCCCCTTTCATGGTGGCGGCAAAAGGCTTCATGCCGGCTTCGATGTGGCGAGCGATGTTTTCGATGACGACGATGGCATCGTCTACGACGAAGCCAGTCGAAATGGTGAGTGCCATGAGGGAGAGGTTGTCAAGGCTATAGCCGCAGAGGTACATGACGCCAAACGTGCCGACGAGCGAAAGTGGCACAGCGATGCTTGGAATGATGGTCGCCCAGACGTTACGAAGAAAAGCGAAGACGACGAGAATGACGAGCGAGATAGAGATGAGGAGAGTGACTTCGACGTCGTGAATGGAGGCGCGAATCGTGGTGGTGCGATCCATGGCGACGCGGAGATGAAGCGAAGGCGAGATGGACGCGCTCAGCTCCGGCATGATCGCCTTGATGCGATCTACTGTTTCGATCATGTTCGCGCCGGGCTGGCGGAAAACGGCAAGGATAACAGAGGGTTCGCCGAAGGAGAGGCCGAGGTTGCGAACATCTTCGACGGAATCGGCGACAGTCGCGATATCTCTCAGGCGAACGGGGGCGCCGACATGTCCGGCGACGATGAGTGGGTCGTATTCGTAGGCTTTAAAGAGCTGATCTGTGTCTGCGATGACGACGGAGCGATGGCCGTCGGAGAGCGAACCTTTGGCGAGATTGGCGTTCGCGCCGCGAAGAGCGTTGCGGACTTGTTCGAGGCTGATGCCGTAGCTGTTGATTTGATCGGGATTGACGCTGACGCGGACGGCGGGACGCGAGCTGCCCCATGCGAAAACCTGGCCGACGCCTTCCACTTGTGCGAGCTTTTGCGCGAGGATGGAATCGGCGGCGTCGTAAATTTCCGCGGGCCTGACGTTTGTCGAGGTGAGCGAAAGCAAAATGATGGGCGCGTCAGCGGGATTTACTTTGCGATAGCCGGGCTGGCCGGGAAGATCGGCGGGAAGCTGGCTGCGGGCGGCATTGATGGCGGCTTGAACGTCGCGGGCCGCGGCGTTGATGTCGCGGTTGAGATCGAATTGCAGCACGATGCTGGTTGAGCCATAGGTGCTGGACGAGGTCATTTGCGTGACACCGGAAATGTGGCCGAGATGACGTTCGAGGGGAGCCGCCACGTTGGAGGCCATCGTTTCGGGACTTGCGCCCGGGAGCCCCGCGCCGACGGCAATGGTCGGGAAATCGATTCTAGGAAGCGGAGCTACGGGAAGAAATTTGAACGCCACCGCGCCGGAAAGAAAAATTGCGAGAGTCAGTAGAGTCGTCGCGACGGGCCGGCGAATAAAGGGCGCGGAGAAGTTGGAGGAAAAATTCACGCGCTAGTCTCCCGGGGCGGGCTCGTCAATGGGATTGCCGAGGTGAAATGCAAAACGATGCGAGAGCCAGTCGAATGCGAGATAAACGACAGGCGTTGTGTAGAGCGTGAGGATTTGGCTCAAGATAAGGCCGCCGACGATCGTGATGCCAAGGGGACGACGCAGCTCGGAACCAACGCCGGAGCCGAGGGCGAGCGGCAAGCCGGCGAGTAGCGCAGCCATCGTCGTCATCATGATGGGGCGGAAACGGAGCAGGCACGCTTCGTAGATAGCATCGAGTGGAGATTTGCCTTCAACGCGCTCCGCTTCGAGAGCGAAGTCAATCATCATGATGGCGTTTTTCTTGACGATACCGATGAGAAGGATGATGCCGATAAGAGCAACGATGCTGAATTCTGAGCGGCAAAGAAGCAATGCGAGGATGGCGCCAACGCCGGCGGATGGGAGTGTGGAAAGAATCGTGATGGGGTGAATGAAGCTTTCATAGAGAATGCCGAGGACGATGTAAACAGTGACAAGCGCGGCGAAAATGAGTATGGGTTCATTCGCGAGCGAATTTTGAAAGGCCGCGGCGGTGCCTTGGAATTTACCCTGAATGCTGGGGGGCATGTTGAGGGACTGCTTGGCGGCGTTAATAGCGTCAACCGCGTGACCGAGGGAGGCGTCCGGCGCTAGGTTGAACGAGAAAGTGACTACCGGAAACTGGCCCTGGTGATTCAGCGTAAGGGGAGCAGCGTCCATTTCGACGCGCGTGAATGAGCTGAGCGGAATTTGCGGGCCGTTCGACGAATGCACGTAGATATTTTTTAAGGCGTCGGGATTCTGCTGGAACTGCGGATCCACTTCCATCACCACGTGGTACTGGTTGAGCTGTGTGTAAATTGTGGAGACTTGGCGCTGGCCGAACGCGTCGTAAAGCGCGTTGTCAATGTCCGCGGGAAGAATACCGAGCCGCGCGGCGGAATCGCGGTCAATGATGATATTGAGGAGAAGTCCACCGCTCAAATTGTCGCTGGCGACATCGCGCAATTGAGGAAGAGATTTCAGTTGTTGCAGGAATCGCGGCACCCAAGTGTTGAGTTCTTTGGCATCGACGTCTTCAAGGCTGTACTGAAATTGCGTGCGGCTGACGCGGTCTTCGACCGTAAGGTCCTGCACCGGCTGCATGAACAACGTGATGCCGTCCACTTTGTCGAGTTGAGGTTGAAGGCGACGAATCACATCGCTGGCGCTGATTTTACGTTCCGCGAGCGGCTTCAAATTCACTTGAATGCGACCGGTGTTGAGGGTGGTGTTTGTTCCGTCGATACCGATGAAGGAAGACAGGCTGTCCACGGCGGGATCTTTGAGGATGACGTCAGCAAGCGCCTGCTGGTGCGCGGCCATCGAGCGAAAGGAGACAGATTGCGGCGCTTCCGAGATTCCTAGAATTACGCCGGTGTCCTGAACAGGGAAAAATCCTTTGGGAACATAAATGTAAAGAAGAATTGTTCCGACGAGCGTGGCGACAGTGACGAGAAGCGTTGTTGTGCGATATTGGAGGACAACTTTTAGCGTGCGCCCGTAGAACGCAATGATTGAATTGAAGGCGCGTTCGGATTTTCTGTAAAACCAAGTTCGGTCTTCTTCCTTTTGATGCCGCAGGAGTTTGGCGCTCATCATCGGCGTAAGCGTGAGGGACACGACGGCGGAAACGAGAATGGTAACCGCGAGCGTGATGGCAAATTCGCGGAAGAGGCGGCCGACGATGTCACCCATAAACAACAATGGAATGAGCACGGCGATGAGGGAAACAGTGAGCGACAGAATTGTGAATCCGATTTGCTCCGAGCCCTTTAGCGCGGCCTGCAGGGGCGATTCCCCATCTTCGATGTAGCGCGAAATGTTTTCGATCATGACGATGGCGTCATCCACGACGAAACCTGTGGAGATGGTCAGGGCCATCAAAGAAAGATTGTTCAAGCTGAAGCCCAGCAGGTACATGACGCCGAACGTGCCGACGATGGAGAGCGGAACGGCCACGCTGGGAATAACCGTGGCGCGGACGCTGCGCAGGAAAAGAAAAATGACCATCACGACGAGTGCGACGGTGAGCATCAGCTCAAACTGAACGTCTTCGACGGAAGCGCGAATCGTCGTGGTGCGGTCGGTGAGGATGGTAACGTCCACAGAAGCGGGAAGAGCCGCTTGCAATTGCGGAAGAATTTTCTTCACGCGATCAACGACGCTGATGATGTTGGCGCCCGGCTGGCGCTGAATATTTACGATGACGGCGGGATTTTTGTTGGCCCATGCGGCTTGCATGGAATTTTCGACGCCGTCTGTGACGTTAGCGACGTCAGTGAGGCGGACCGGGGCTCCGTTACGATAGGCGATGATGACGGAACGGTACGAAGCGCCGGAGATAAGCTGATCGTTCGCGGCAATAGTAACGGCCTGCTGCGGGCCGTCAAAAGTACCTTTGGCGGAATTGACGTTGGCAGAGCCGAGAACGGTACGGAGATCCTCGAGGCTCAGTCCATACGAAGCAAGCGCGGTGGGATTGGCCTGAATGCGCACGGCGGGACGCTGGCCGCCGCTGATCCTTACGAGGCCTACTCCCGGGAGCTGCGAGATTTTTTGCGCCAGGTTTGTATCCGCGAGATCTTCAACACTGTAAAGCGGCAAAGACTTCGAACTGAGTGCTAGCGTAAGGATTGGCGCGTCGGCGGGATTGACCTTGCTGTAGATGGGTGGATTCGGGATTCCCTGTGGGAGAAGGTTCGACGCGGAATTGATCGAGGCCTGAACTTCCTGTTCGGCAATATCAATGTTCAGGTCGAGATTGAATTGCAGCGTGATGAGCGAGCTGCCGAAAGAGCTCGTGGAAGTCATTTGCTGGAGACCGGGGATTTGGCCGAATTGGCGCTCGAGTGGAGCGGTGACGGAAGATGCCATTACCTCAGGGCTGGCGCCAGGATAAAAAGTTTGGATTTGGATCGTCGGGTAATCAACTTGTGGAAGCGCCGAAACCGGCAGTTGGCGATACGCAACGTAACCGACTAGAAGGACGCCCACCATCAAGAGCGTGGTGGCGACTGGCCGCAGAATAAACGGCCGAGAAAGACTCATTGCTTCTTGCCTCCGGTGTGGCCGGACTTGCCTTGCTGGGGATTGTTTTGTTGCTGGTTTGTGGCGGGCGCTGCGGAAGAGTCCGCAGGAGCGTTCCCCGTCGAAGAAGTATTCGGAGTCACTTTGCTCGAGTCTTGCAACTTATCCTGGCCGTCGGTGACCACAACTTCGCCCGGCCTCAGTCCGGCGGAGAGACCGGCTGTATTGCCGGTCGTTTGCGCAATGGTCACCGGCCGAATGTTCACGACATTTCCCTGCCCTACAACGTAAACATAGGTTCCTTGCGGGCCGCGCTGAATGGCGGGAACGGGAACGAGGGTCAGACCCTTCCGCGTGTCTACAAGGAGATGAATGTTCAGGAATTGGTTCGGAAAGAGCGCGCTGTCCTTGTTATCGAATAGCGCTTTCAGTTTGTAGGTTCCCGTTGTGGGATCAATCTGATTGTCTATGGTGAGCAATTTGCCCGTTGTGATTTTGTATGTGTTATCGCGATCGAACGCGTCCACGTTCAATTGAACGCCCTTGCGCAGCTTGTCGTACACCTGCGGGAGTTGATCCTGCGGCAAGCTGAACACGACGGAAATCGGCTGAAGCTGCGTGATGACCACAAGTCCGTTTGTATCGGTGGCATGAATGATGTTGCCGGGATCCACGAGACGCAGACCAACGCGTCCGGAAATCGGCGAAGTGATGCGGCAATATGTCAGCTGCAGTTTAGCGTTATCAATCTGCGCCTGATCCGACTTGATGGCGCCGTCAAACTGGCCCACTTGAGCTTGCTGCGTATCGAGCTGCTGCTTGGGAATGACGCCTTCCTTGAAGAGAAGCTGGAAGCGCTCGTAATTGACTTCCGCATCGCGGCGCTGCGCTTCATCCTTGGCGAGTTGGCCTTGCGCCTGCTCCAACATAACTTGAAACGGACGAGGATCAATTTCCGCGAGCAGTTCACCCTGGTGAGCGAACTGTCCTTCCTTGAAGGCGACATTGATTAATTGCCCATCCACGCGGCTACGGACAGTGACGGTGTAAAGAGGAGTGACGGTGCCGAGACCGTTGAAATAAACGGGAAAGTCGCCGGACTGCGCAGTCGCAACAACAACCGGAATCGAATAATTTCCTCCGCCGCCTGCCGTGCGTCCTTTTCCACTGCCCCCGGGTGCGGCAGCAGAAGCATCCTGAGATTTGTTTTGCGAGCTATGGTAATACCAATAGCCGCCCGCCGCAGCCAAAAGCACGATGAGCCAGATCCACCAGCGCGAGCCGGAGGCAGAATTGGCGCGCACGGTGCTCCCGGTGGCCCTGCCCGGCTCGGGCAGGTCTAAGGAATTCAACTGGCTCATTCAATAGCTCCTGTTATTCAGTTAGCGGAGTGAGAGCACGTCCGCCAGAGGCAGGACGACCGTCCATCTGCGCCGTGGTATGTCCGCTGAAAGGGCAGACTACAGCAAAAAGATATCCACGCATAGGTTGGACGGCGGTGCCTGGAAAATGGTTACGGAATGGACATTTTTTTGAATGGACGAAGGAGGAGGCACGCTATAGTTCAGGAGCTGAGCTTGGGTGAGGAGAACTTGGGATGATAAAGGCGCTGCTTATTGGCATTGTTCTAGGCGTACTGATTGTCGCGGGGGGAGTGTACTTTTATTTTGCGTCGGGCCGGGCACCGGTCGCGACGGCGGGACCCGGCATTCCGCTCGAACGGAAAATGACAGTGATGGCGCTGCATGCGTACCTTGATAAATTGCCGCATCCGGCGCCGCAGGTTCCCGCAGACGAGAAGAACATGATGGAAGGCGCTAAGACTTACAAAGAGAATTGCGCCGTCTGCCACGGACTGCCCGGTCAGGCGCCGACTGCGATTGCGGAAGGAATGGCACCACGCCCTCCGCAGCTTTTTAAAGGCACGGGCGTGACGGATGATGAAGAGTGGGAGTCGTATTGGAAAGCGGAAGGCGGGATTCGTATGACGGGAATGCCGGGATTCAAGGGCAAGTTGACGGATACGCAGATTTGGCAAGTGGTTGTGCTATTGAAAAATGCGGACAAGATTTCGCCTGCTGTCAGGGCCGAACTTGCGGGAACGACGCCTGCACCTGCTGCCGCTCCTGCTCCAGCAAAATAATGCGGCCCTAAAGTAAGACAATTTCTGGAATTCGTCGTCTAACCACAGCGGAGAACTTTGTCCAATTGCCATGTACAAAAGTGGTCTCTTGCCAAATGGGCCCGGTGTACAATGCCGGGCTTAGCAGGGTCCTGTTTTTGCAAGCTGTCGCTTCACGAAACGCAAAATTTCCTGAAAATTATTCTCGAGGGGCAAGAGCGATGCTCAATCGTCGAATCCAGTCTGTCGTCCTGAGTGTGGTCGTGTGTTTCTGCTGTGCCGGAATGGCCGCGGCGCAAACGAAATTGTTGCGCTTTCCCGACGTGCACGGAGACAAAGTCGTGTTCACCTATGGCGGCGATTTGTGGACGGCGTCCACGTCCGGAGGAATGGCGACGCGACTGACCTCGCATCCCGGACTCGAATTGTTTGCGAAATTTTCCCCGGACGGAAAGTGGATTGCGTTTACAGGACAATACGACGGAGACGAACAAGTTTATGTAATTCCTGCGACAGGCGGCGTGCCGAAACAACTGACGTTCTATCCGGCGCGCGGGCCCTTGACGCCGCGCTGGGGTTACGACAACCAGGTCTACGGATGGTCGCCGGACGGCAAATCAATTTTGTTCCGTTCGCTGCGCGAGCATTTTGACCTGGGCGACTGCCGGCTCTACACGGTAAGCGTGGACGGCGGAATGCCGCAAGCGCTGCCGATGCCGAAGTCGGGCGCAGGCGATTTTGCGCCGGACGGGAAAAAAGTGGTGTACTCGCCGCTGTTCCGCGATTTCCGCACCTGGAAACGTTATTCGGGCGGCTGGGCGCAGCAGCTTTACGTTTTTGATTTGAGCACGCACGCCGCAGAGAGAATCACGGACGATCCGCGCGCGCACCGCGATCCCATGTGGGTCGGCTCGAAGATTTTTTATTCCTCGGACAAAGACGACACGCTGAATCTCTATGTCTACGATCCCGCGACGAAAAAGACGGAACAACTAACGCACAGCAAGAAATGGGATTTGCGCTGGCCCAGCACGGATCATAGAAATCAAATTGTGTACGAGATGGAAGGCGAGCTGAACGTTTTCAATACGGACACCGGCAAAACGACGCACATCTCCATCAGCGTGCCGACCGATGCAATCGCCATGCGGCCGTCGCGCGTTTCGGCCACCGGAGAAATCGAGGGCTTTGATCTCAGCCCGAAAGGTGAGCGCGCCGTCTTCGTGGCGCGCGGCGATGTGTTTACTGTGCCCATCGAAAAAGGACCGACGCGGAATCTAACGAACTCTTCGAACGCACACGACAAATGGGGACGCTGGTCGCCGGACGGCGCGAAAATTGCCTATATCTCCGACGCAGACGGCGAAGACGAAGTTTACACGATCAATCAGGATGGCTCCGGCAAACCGGAACAATTGACGCACGGTATGCACGCGATGCTGTACGCGCCGGAATGGGCGCCGGACGGAAAGCGCATCGCGTTTTCGGACAAGGACGGGAAGTTGTACGTTCTGACGCCGGAAGACAAGAAACTTGCACAGGTCGCGCAGGATCCCTCGGGCAACATGCGGGACTACGTTTGGTCTTCGGATGGCGGGCATATTGCCTACACAATGAACAACCCGAACAATTTCCGGTCTATTTATGTCTGGAGCGTCGCGGAGGGACAGCAACATCGCGTAACCGGCGATCTTTTTGACACGACGGATATCGCCTGGGACGCGGAAGGCAACTATCTTTACTACGCCGCGGTGCGCGATTTTGCTCCGCTCATCAGCCAGATTGAATTCAACTTTGCGACGAATCGCGGCCGGGATTTGTACGCGCTAGCTCTGCGGAAAGATGTAAAGAATCCGTTTCCGCCGGAAAGCGATGAGGTGACGATCACCAAGGACGGCGACAAAAAAGACGAAAAGAAAGACGAGAAAAAAGAGGAGAAGAAGAAAGAGTACTTCAAGATTGATTTTGATGGACTGACGGACCGCGTGACGCGCGTGCCGCTGACGGCTGACAACTATTTCGGCCTGTTTGCGACGAAAGAGTATCTGATTTACGCAAAGGGTGGAGCGTTCTTTTACGGACGCGAACCGTTCCCCGAGGCAAGCTTAGCCATCTATTCGCTGAAAGACCGCAAGGAAAGCATCCTCGCGGAAAATATTCAGGGCTATGCGGTAACGGCTGACGGGAAAAAAGTCCTGGTGAGACACAGCGGCGGATTCAAACTGTACGACGTGAAGCCGGAAGGGAAAAACAACGCAAAGAATGTCGCCACCGACGGATTGATGGTGGATCGCGCGCCGCATGAAGAATGGGTCGAGATGTTCAACGAAGTGTGGCGGCGATATCGCGACTTTTTCTACGCGAAAAACATGCACGGTTATGACTGGGAGGGGCTGCGCGTGCAATACCGGCCGCTCGTGGATTACGTCGCGCATCGCTCCGATCTGAACTACGTGCTCGGCGAGATGGTGGCGGAATTAAACGTGGGCCACGCGTATATCGAAGGCGGCGACTGGGAAATGCCGAAGCGGCCGCAAGTGGCGCTGATGGGCGCGCGGTTCGAATTGGATGCTGCTGCAGGACGCTACAAAATCAGCAAAATCTATCGTGGACAGAATGAAGAAGAGTTGTACCGGTCGCCGCTCACGGAAGTCGGCGTGAATGCGAAAGAAGGCGACTACATTCTGGCCATTGACGGAAAAGAATTGAAAGCGCGCGACAATCCGTACGAATTCTTGCTGAACAAGGCGAACCGGCCTGTGCAGCTCACGCTGAACGACAAGCGAACCTTCGATGGCTCACGCCAAACCAGCTACAAACCGATTACGCAAGAACGGAACCTTGTTTATCTCGAATGGGTCACGCGGAACCGCGAATACGTTTCGAAAGCGACGAACGGGCGCGTGGGCTACATCCACATTCCAGATATGGGCGCTGCGGGAATTCGCGAGTTCATCAAATACTTCTATCCGCAGATTCGAAAAGAGGGACTTATCGTTGACGTGCGTGGCAACGGCGGCGGAAACGTTTCGCGCATGCTGATCGAACGCCTGCGCCGCGAATTGCTCGGCACGGAGTTCGATCGCGTGGACGTGTACACCGGAACTTATCCCGATGGAGTCTTTTACGGCGCGAAAGTTTGTTTGATCAATGAGACCTCGGCTTCGGATGGCGATATTTTCCCGTACATGTTCAAACAATCAAAACTCGGACCGCTGATTGGAAAGCGGACGTGGGGCGGAGTCGTGGGAATCACGGGGCGCGGGCCCTTGCTCGATGGCGGTACAGTTTTCGTGCCGGAATCTGCAACAGCATCGGCGAAAGGCGATTACGTGATCGAAGGTCACGGCGTTGATCCGGATATTGTTGTGGAGAACGACCCGGCGTCCGTGATTGATGGAAAAGATCCGCAGCTCGACCGCGGTATCGCGGAAGTATTGAAAGCGATGGAAGCAGCGCCGAAGAAACTGCCGACGCGTCCCCCTGATCCGGTGAAAACGCCGAAGCGCTAAATCTCATTTAGGCGGATGCGCGGCGAAGTATTGCTCGAGGCCGGAAGAGACTTCTTCTGCCGCTCGTTGGACGTTGCGATTCAGCGCAGCGACGACAGCAGGCACATCTTTGCCGCTGACCGGTTCGTCGGAATTATAGGTGTGCGTCCAGACGGTTCCGTTCGTTTTTGTGTCGTGGAGCTCGAGATCGAAGCTCAGACGAGCGACAAGCGACTTGCCGGAAACTTCCTTGAAGTCATACAGGCGACCACGCAGCAAGAAATCGCCATGAGCGCCACTGCGCACCATGTTGACGTCGCGATAGCGGCCGGAACTACGCAGCTTGCGGAGCAGGACAGTCTGCATCATTTCGACGGGGGGCTCGGACCACCGTTCCGTTTCATAAGTGCCCATCTGCTCTCTTTCAGAGCTGTACACGATGCGATCCTCCCGATAAAGATGGGAAGTCATCATTGGGCCGAGCAAGAGCGACACGGGAAGAGGATCCTGAGCAGGGCTCGCGGTGGAGGCGGACACCGGAGTGAGCTGGTAATACTTGCTGGGCCGCGCGGCGCCACAACCGAGCGAGAAACAAAGCGGGGCGGCGAGCAATCCGAGAGCGCAGAATTTTTTCAATCCGTTCATTGGAACGACCTCACGTTTAGAAGAACCAGAATATCTAGTCTCTTGTGACTCATGGCTGCCCTGGCTTGTGTTCCTTTGGAGTGGAGGAGCGGATAAGCGTGTAAGGCCGCGTCTTGATGATTGAAGTGAACTCGCGTAAGTTTTCACTCACGTGGCGCATGTTTTCCAAAATTTCGTCTATGTTTTCGGAATTGGTATCGAGCGTGCTGTTCAAGTGGCCGGTGAGCTGCTGCAACTGCGCCAGATTCTGGCGGAGATCGAGAATCGCTTTATGAATCTCGGGGCGATTCTCACCAACGAGTGCATCCACGTGGTCGAGCGCCTGATTTGCCTCAGCGGAAGTCTTGCGAAGATCATCAATCAGCGGCCCGAGTTTGTGCGAAGCGGCTTCGACCTGCGTGAGGCTGGACTTGATGGCCGGGCGATTTTCTTCGAGCATGCCGCGCGTGTTGGAGAGCGTAGCGGAAAGATTGGCTCGGTTCTGCGCATTGAGCATATCGTTCACGCGCTCGATCGTAGCCTGAAGCTCGTTGGTGCGCTGGTTGAGGCTAGTTAGCAACTTTTTCGCTTCAGGAGCCATGTCGTTGATCTGCTTCGAGATGGCAGCAAAGCCGTAGAACGGCTCCGAAGGTAGCACCGATCCGGGAGGTGCCGAAGGAGATTGCGGGCTTCCATAGGTCACTTCAATGTGGTTATCCCCCAACGCGCTGAAGCTTGAGATGCTGACGACGCTGTCTGTTTTTATGGGCACACCTGGCTTCACACTGAAGGTCATTTCCATTCGCGCGGGGTTTTGCGGATCGATACGCAACATCTCCACGCGGCCGATTTTCGAACCACCTTGGTAGCGAACAGCGGCTCCAGGCTCGATACCACCGGCGTAGGGGAAATAAGTGCGATAACTGATCAACGAACCGCTGAACGCGCCGCCGAGCGCGAAGACAGTGACGATCAAAAGTCCCGATGCAATCAGGACAAATAATCCGACGGCGGCTTGTTCTCCCCTTGCTTCCATCTTCCCTTCTCCTCCCGCTCAGCGGCGGCTGCCGTGGCGGTCCTCCGTGAGCATCTGGAGGTAATCCAATTCTTGCGAAACCGCCGGTTCGGCGATGCGGTCCAAAAACTGCCGCACGCGCGGGTGCGTGCTGGTGCGCATTTCCTCGGTCGTGCCAATCGCCACGACCTCGCCCTTGTTGATGAGCACCATGCGGTCGGCGATCAGAAAAGCGCTGGCGAGCTCGTGCGTCACGACGATGATCGTCATCTTAAAGGCTTCTTTGAGCTCGAGAATAAGCTGATCAATTCCCGCAGCGATGATGGGATCGAGGCCGGCGGAAGGCTCGTCGAAAAAAAGAATTTCCGGATCCATGGCAAGCGCGCGGGCCACCGCGGCGCGCTTTTTCATGCCACCGCTCAATTGCGAGGGAACGTAGTCTTCGTAACCCGAAAGGCCGACCTGATCGAGTTTCAGGCGCAGCATGATTTCGATCGTCGAATCTTCCAGCTTGGTGTGCTCGCGCAAGGGAAGTGCCACGTTTTCGCCGACGGTCATCGAGCCGAAAAGTGCCCCGCCCTGAAACGACATGCCCATGTGGCGGCGAAGGGTGTCCAGCTCCTCGTCCGAAATCGTCGCGAGATCTTTCCCTTTAATCCAGATTTCGCCGGACGTCGGACGTTCGAGCCCGACGAGCGTGCGCAAAAGCGTGCTCTTGCCGGAGCCCGAACCGCCGAGAATGACCAGCGTTTCTCCCTGCTGCACGTCAAACGTCACGCCGTGCAGAATTTCGCGCTCACCATAGCTGACGCGAAGATTGCGGAGCGAAATGGCGGGAGGCGCGGTTTGCATGGGAGAGCTGGGCAAGCTGCTCACTCTATTGACCTCCCAGGAAATAAAACAGTGCAGTGAAGATCAGATCTACAGCAATCACAAGAAAAATCGAAATGACAACCGCAGAAGTCGTCGAGCGGCCAACCTGCTCCGCCCCTGCGCCGGTAGAAAGTCCCTCCTGGCAGCCGACGGCTGTGATCGTGATCCCAAACATAAAACTTTTGATGAGGCCGCTAACTATGTCGCGAAGAAAAAGGGCGTCAATCGTGGCATGCAAATAGCCCAGAGGAGTAAAGCCGGCTTTACCGACTCCAAAGACCAACCCGCCGAGCACACCCATGGCATTGGCCCAGGTGGTGAGGCACGGAAGCATGACGGCCATCGCGATAAACTTTGGCGTCACCAGAAAATGCACCGGGTTGATCGCCATTGTCTCGAGAGCATCCAGCTCTTCCGTAACTTTCATCGTTCCGATTTCCGCCGCAAATGCCGATCCAGAACGCCCAATCACCACAATCGCAGTGATCAGCGGGCCAAGCTCGCGGCTCATTGAAATGGCCACGGCGCTGGCGACAAAATTGAGCGCGCCGAATCTCTTTAGTTCGTAAGCGGCTTGCAACGCAAGAATCAGCCCGATGAAAAATGTGATCAATGAAAGAATCGGCAAGGCGCGAACACCAACTTGCATCGCCTGTGTAATAGCGCGCTGCATGCGGATGGGCTTGCCTCGAAACGGCGCCACAACCGTGTAGTACACGGCTCGCGCGCTCAATGTCGCGAGTGAACCGAGATACGCGAGGGCATTGAGGACGGACTGCCCTATTTGAACTGTAAGTTCCACCTACGCACCTGGAGACCAATCACCGCATCAAGCGCCGTCACCGGAAAGCGCCTGCTCTTCATTGTCATAAATTTCAAAAAGCTTGATCAGCCGGGAAAGCTGCAAGACTTCGCGCGCGGACTTGCTCAAGCCGTACAGAATGAAGCGCGCCTGCACATCGCGCGAGGCCTTTAGGCCTTCCACCAGCGAGGCGATGCCAGAGCTGTCAATGTATTTGACGCTTTGCAGGTTCATGATGACACGGGGAATTTTTTTCTCGCGGAGTTCGGCGAGCAGGGCTTTGCGCACCGCCGGCGAATTAGCCAGGTCAATATCGCCGATCACGTCAAAGATGGTTGTATTTTCCAAACGCCGCGCTGAGATTTGCACCGGAACGCTCCTCATTGGATCCGTCAGCGAACAAACTTGACCATGCAGAGCCGGTTGGTCGAACCGACTCGCTTATGGACAACCGCGTCCATGCTTTGTCGCATGAAATGGAGCCCAAGTCCACCAGAACGAAGCTCGCCCGGCGGAAGCCCTTTCATCGCCCCGGGCTTGGGCTTTGAACCGCGGTCCAGCAAGACAATTTCGAGGCCGGGTTTTCCGCCGTTTGCCCCGTGCAACTGGTTGAACTGGATTTCAATCGCGCCTCCCTGCTTGCCGCCGTATGCGTGACGAATGATGTTGGTGATTGCCTCGTCCACCGCGAGCGTAATCGCGCGGCAATCCTCTTCCCCAAATCCAACGGCATTCGCGATTGGAGACACGGCGCCCCGCACTCCACAAAGCACCTGCGGATTACTCAAAAGCTGAAGCCGCAAAAGAAGCTGCCGCCGGGGCAAGGAAATCCTCCAGGGGACGGATTGTAACGGAACAATGCGGATCGCCGCCAATCGCGCGGGACGGAACTAGAGACTGCCACAATTGGGGTGCGGCCGTCCACTCGCCGCGAGCCTATTCGCCCATGTACTTGTATTTCCTAATGCCCAAGCGGGCGATCATGGAATCGAGCGTTTGCCGGGTATGGCCAACCTGGCCGCGGTGCCCGATGGAGGCTTCGCGGCAGAAAAGGCTGAACGAGTAAATTCGCACAAAGCTTGACGTCCTACACCGCAGATCTTAGTCTGCGTGAGAAGCAGTCTCATCGCGATGAGCCTCTACTGTGCACACGGCGGCCCGGACCTGGAAATCTCTGCAGACGAACTGAACGAGCATTTCCTTGACGCGCTAGAAAAGCTTGGGAAGCGATCCAATGTCCTCGCAGTTCCGCCCGATTACACACGTGTGGCCTCCCGAGCCGGCGAATTGACCCGCCATGCGTGGGAGTACTACGGCCCCTCTCTCCGGGCCATTCTGCCGGCAGTTGGCACGCACCGCGCCATGTCATCTGAACAGCTCTCTTCGATGTTTGGGGAAATTCCAGGCGGTCTGTTTCATGTCCACAAATGGCGCGAAGACGTAGAAACGATTGGGATCGTTCCAAAAGAATTCATCCACGAACAATCGGAGGGCCGCCTTGAATACGACTGGCCCGCCCAAGTAAACCGCCTCGTTTCCCGCGGCCAGTTCGATCTTATTCTTTCCATCGGACAAGTCGTGCCGCACGAAGTCATCGGCATGGCCAACTACAACAAGAATGTTCTGATTGGCACTGGCGGGCCCGACAGCATCAATCGCAGCCACTATCTTGGCGCGGTCTACGGCCTGGAACGCATCATGGGCCGCGCTGACACCCCTGTTCGCCGCGTTCTGAACTATGCCGCTTCGCACTTCCTC